>JGI20155J14468_10000128_pt1 | contig 61525 bp, 65 predicted proteins | sample COG_05_FD_14468 | JGI IMG/M metagenome (IMG submission 14468) | reverse complement strand
CCTACCCAAACAATTTTTTTATTAGTGATAGCAATTGAAAGAGGTTGAGCCTTTTTATCACCGGTCATCAAAATCACATTATCAGAGCTAAGTATAAGGTCTGCTTCACTAATTGTGGTGGCATAAACACTCCCACTCAACACAACTGCTAAGATTAACGCTATAAGGACTTTATTCATTATTTAAATAATAAGACTAATATCTATTGGTCATATTATTTTTATATGATTTTTTCTCTTTTTTTTCATTACCTTCATTTGTGTTATCTTTTTCAATATGCTCTTGAGATGAAGCTGCATGAGCTTCTGCATCACCACAATGCGCTACAACATTTCCAGAAAATGACATTAATAAAACTAATAAACTAAGTGTAACTATTTTATTCATAATATGTGCTCCATTTGTATTTATTTTTTATACATTACCTCACTTGAATAAGAATGCAAATCATCCCAAAAATAAGGTAAATCAAACTTTTTTGTGCAACTTTTTTATTTTGGAGGTTTTTTAAGAAATATTAAAAAGTTGGTAAAGGCTTATAATGGCTGAATTTAGTTAAGACCATCCGCTGTACTTAAAACAGAATAACCTCTCTCCTTTAAGCAATTATTCCAAACTACAGCTCTGAGTTTTTGTTCCTTTGAATTGGTCTTATTTGAATTTATTCCACCCCCTAACAGAGCTGCCGCACCTGCTATTGGTAAAGCAACTGGAGCAAGAACTATTCCACCAGCTGCAGCTACAACAGCTGCTCCAGCACCAACAACAGTAGCACCTACAGCTGCACCTTTAAGGCCAGCAACAACTTCCTCATCACTATAGTCGACGTTATTGGTAAATTGTTCACAATCGCTTAGGTCTTTTGCGTATTTTTCTTTATCTGAAATATTAGATGTATCAATTACAGGACGATAATTTGGAACTGATGCACAACTAGTAATCAGAAAGGTAACTAAAAGAATGATTATATTTTTATTATTTTTTAACATAGAAAAAACCTTATTATCTTTATACAAAAAAACCTAACAGAAAATTGAATGGCGGGAATAAATAGATTCGAAACAGAGATATTGAAACAATCTGCATATTCATTTGGTTAGTAATCGTATCAATATAGACAATCTCTAACTTTTTTATCTTCCAATTCTATTTTTAAAAACCCCTTCATTTAATTCGAAACGTCTAATTATACATTCCTCCATGTCTTTTGTTTTCTCTTCAAAACCCAATTTTTTACACTGCTTTGCATACTTAACTAATCTTTGCTCATCGCTTATAAATAAACGTAAGCCAGTTTGTTCAGTTAGAAAATCAGTATAGTTTTCAACAACAGTACAACCTGACATCAGCAATAATGATAGTATCATAAATTTTTTCATTCTTTTCTCAAATGTATTTTAATGAACAAAATAATACTACATTTATTAAATAAGAATGCAAATCATCCCAAAAAAAGCTAAGTTAAACTTTTTTGCAACACAAATACGACACAAAGTATTTTTTGAGGTTTTTTAAGAAATATTAGGAAGTTGATAAAGGTTTAGAATGGTTAAATTTAACCTTAAATACCTTGGTGAGCCCTGCAGGGGTCGAACCTGCGACAAGCTGATTAAAAGTCAGCTGCTCTACCAACTGAGCTAAGGGCCCATATCTCCAAGATACAAATGTTCTTTTAATCAATTCGGTTAAGCAAATCAATTCAAAAATATAATAAATCATTAATTCTTAAGATATGTTTTTAAAATTTGTAGTGTTATTAAATTTTTATGTTAATTTAAATAAAGAGGTATTTAAATTGAAGTTCAAAATTAATATTATCATATTAACAGTCTTATTTTTAAGTTCGTGCTCAACTGTAGAAAAAATAAGTGATAAAATTAATATTTTAAAACCTAAGGAAACTCCTGATGTCGCTGGAAAACTAGTTTGTGCTGCCGCAGGAATAGAATCTGAAGACTGTGTAGAGGCTGTAAAGACTGATGAAGAAGTTGATGAAACAATTTCTTCTATTGCTGAAAATGAAAAAAATAATATCGAAGCAAATAATCAGATTTTAGAATCAGAGCTTCTTCTCAAGTAGAAATTTTCTTTAAATTCATCAAAACTTCCCTCAATAATTGATAATCTTATATCTTCCATAAGTTTCTTGTAATAATTTAGATTGTGCCAAGAGATAATCATACCTCCCAATGGCTCCTTACTTTTGATTAAATGATGTATATAACCTTTTGAGAATCTTTTAGAGATACTAAAGTTAGACTCTTCATCAAGTGGAGAGTTATCATTTTCATAAATTTTATTTCTTAAATTAAGTGTTCCTGAATTACAATATGCGTGACCATGCCTTCCTTCGCGAGTTGGAATAACACAATCAAAAATATCAATACCTTTGGAAACTGATTCAATGATATTTTCAGGTCTACCTACTCCCATTAGATACCTAACTTTCTCATCTGGGAGAATGGGTAATGTATATTCTAAAACCTTTATCATTTCATCATGGCCCTCACCTACCGCTAAACCACCAACAGCATAACCTTCAAAATCAATATTAATTGTCTCTAATGCAGACTTAATTCTTAAATCTTCATAAGTACTTCCTTGTACAATACCAAATTGAGAATCTGATCTTCCTGATGAATTAAGAAATGCCTTTCTAGCCCTTTCCGCCCAATCTAGGGATAATAACATTGATTTATTAGCATCTTCATAAGATGAAGGGTAAGGAGTGCATTCATCAAGTACCATTTGAATATTTGATCCTATTATATTTTGAATATCAACTACATTTTCGGGTGTTAAACGATGCGAAGATCCATCTATATGTGACTGAAATGTAACACCATTTTTATCTATTTTTCTTAACTTAGATAAGGACATAACCTGAAAGCCACCTGAATCAGTTAAGATTGGCTTATTCCAATTCATAAATTTTGATAAATTTCCAAATTCTTTTAATGTTTCAAGACCGGGCCTTAAGAGAATATGATATGTATTGCTTAAAATCATATCATAGTTAATTTCTTCTATTATATTAATTGGTGTCGATTTAACCGCACCCTGTGTTGCAACAGGCATAAAAGCAGGTGTTTTAATTTCACCTAAGGATGTTTGTATAAAGCCTGCTCTAGCATTATTATCTTTTTTAATTAATGAAAATTTAAATTTATTCATGAACTTTTCTCTAATAAGCAAGCATCTCCGTAAGAATAAAATCTATATTTATTTTTTATTGCATAATTATAAGCATCAAGCATCTTCTGTGTCCCCATTAATGCGCAAATAAGAATAAAAAGTGAGGACCTTGGAAGATGGAAATTTGTAATTAATGCATCAATTGAATTAATCTTAATACCGGGGTAAATAAATTTATTTGTTTTTGAATTTATTGGTATAAATTCGTTTCCATTAAAAGATGACTCCAAAGATCTTAAGGCAGTTGTTCCTACAGAAATAATTCTTTGTTTTTTATCAGCCTTTGCTTCATTTAATTTTTTTGTTGTTGCTTCTGAAATATAACACTGTTCACTATGAAGACTGTTTTCCTCTACTTTTTCATTTCTTAGAGGAGAAAAGTTCCTAAGTTAATATTCAATGTTATTCTTTCAAAATTAATACCTTTTTTCTTTATCTCCTTAATAAGTTCCTCTGTAAAATGTAAACCTGCTGTTGGAGCTGCTATTGAACCATCTTTTTTACTAAAAATAGTCTGATAATCAATATTATCGCTCGCTTTAATTTTTCTTTTAGAGGTTATATAAGGCGGAAGCATTACTCTTGCGTCATTTAATAAAATCTGAAGAAATTTATCTTGATCTTCAGCAAAGTCAAAAGTGACCTCACCTTCATTTTTATTAATAATCTGAGCAAAAAGGTTATGAATTTGATCATTCTTATCTTTAAAAAAAATCAAATCATTAATATTAATTTTTTTAGCAGGTCTTGCTAAAGCTTTCCATTGACCGTTTTGAAGGTTTTCAAAAAATGTAAATGATATTTTTGTAAGATCTTTTCTTTGGTTCATTTTAAAACCATCAATAAACGAAGGCATAACTTTTGTATCATTAACAACTAAAAGATCGCCATCGGACAGGTATTTTGTAATATTACTGAAAATACTATCTTCAAATTCACCTAATGAGTTAACTCTCAAAAGTTTTGAAGAATCCCTTGGTTTTAATGGGTTTAGTGCTATTAGGTTATCAGGTAATTCAAAATCAAAATCTGAAAGATTCATAAATAGTTTTTCTTTATTCAGAGAGATTCATGGAGATAATTTTATCTGGAAATTCAGGTGGTTCTCCCTTAACAATAGAATCTACAAACTCCATTCCTTCAATAACACGTCCGAAAACAGTATATTGATTATTCAAAAATGAAGCCTCTTGAAAACATATAAAGAATTGAGAGTTAGCGCTATCAGGATGTTGTGAACGAGCCATTCCAAGTGTGCCTCGCTCAAAAGGTGTTGGAGTAAACTCAGCTCTAATATCAGGAAGATCTGATCCACCCATACCAGTACCTGTAGGATCACCAGTTTGAGCCATAAAACCAGTTATTACTCTATGAAAAATTATTCCGTCATAAAACTTTTCGCTTATAAGGGTTTTAATTTGCTTAACATGCTCAGGTGCAATATCTGGGAAAAGCTCTAAAATAACTTTTTGTTGAGGGGCTTCCTCATTTGGATCGGTTACCTTTTCATTTTGTGTAATAATCATAGTAACTAAATTTTGATCGTTTGAATCTGCCATAACAACTCCATTGTAAATAAATAAACTTATAATTAAATAAAATAATACGTTAATTTTCATATCTAAGACTTTGTTTTTAATTGATTTTTTATACTATCACTTACAAAACCAGTAACATCACCACCCATTAAGGATATCTGCTTAACTAATGAAGAGTGAATAAAGCTAAATTCAGGTTTGGACATTAGAAAAATGGTCTCAAGGTCTGGGCACATTACAGTATTCATTCCTGCCATTTGGGCCTCATAGTCATAGTCAACAGGGCCTCGAACCCCCTTAATTAAGGATTTTGCATTATGTTTTGATGCTAAATCAACAATTAAGCCTTCAAAACACTCAACCTTAACAATATTATTTTTATCAAGTTTAATTTCGCTTACTTCTTTTTCAATCATTTCAACGCGTTCATTGGCTGTAAATAAAGTTTTTTTATTCTGATTTACCCCAACAGCTATAACAACTTGATCAAAAATCTTTAAACTTCTTAATAAAATATCTCTATGCCCAAGCGTAAAAGGATCAAATGAGCCTGGATAAACGGCTAATGTCATATTTCTTCCTCCCCTTCACCCTCTTGTTCTACAACTCTTTCAACGCTAACAACAGAAGATTTTTCATCTATATTGAATATCTTAACGCCTTGGGTATTTCTCCCCATAATTCGAATACCTGAAATGGGACAACGAATTAGTTGTCCATTATCGTCTATAAGCATGATTTGATCACTTTCATCTACAGGAAAAGACGAAACAACATCAGCATTTGATTTAGCAAGCATTATACTAATAACACCCTTTCCGCCTCTATTAGTAAGCCTATACTCATAAGATGAAGTTCTCTTTCCTTGACCATTAGAAGCTACAGTTAATATGACCTCCTCTTTTGCAGCTAATTCTGCATACCTTTCCGTTGAAAGTTCGATATTTATATCATTATCTTCCTCAATAGAAATATCATCTTCATCATCTTTAGCTCTTCTCATTATAGAAGCAGCTTTTAAATATGCCCGAAACTCTTCATTTGAGCCTTCAACGTGATTAAGAATTGTCATTCCTATAACGCTATCATTTTTGTCCAATTTTATTCCTCGAACGCCGGTAGAGGATCTGGATGCAAAAACCCTTACTTTATCTACAGAAAATCGTATACATTGACCTTTTTTAGTGGCTAAAAGTATATCATTATCATCGGTACATGTTTGAACAGATATAATAGTTTCATCATCAGCAGGCTTCATTGCAATTTTTCCATTTTTATTAATTCTAGAAAAATCAGATAAATTATTCCTTCTAATACCGCCTGATGACGTAACAAACATAACATATAAATCTTCCCACTCAGATTCATCTGCTGGAAGAGGCATAATTGTTGTAATTACCTCATCTTTTTCTAAAGGAAGCAAGTTGATTAGAGCTTTACCTTTAGCTTGAGGGCTTGATACAGGCAATAAGTAAGTTTTAAGACGATAGACCATTCCAGTTGAAGAAAAGAATAATATTGGTTGATGTGTATTTGCTACAAAAATATTAGTAACGAAGTCTTCATCTTTAGTTTGCATACCTGAGCGTCCCTTTCCACCTCGATTTTGTGATCTATAGGTGGATAATGGAACTCTTTTTATGTAGCCAGTGTGACTAACAGTAACAGCCATTTCTTCTTTTTTAATAAGGTCTTCATCTTGAACATCATCAACATATTCAATAATTTCCGTTCGCCTAGGGATAGAGAAATTATTTTTAATCTCGATTAACTCTTTTTTGATAATATCAATAACTCGATCTTTACTTTTTAAGGTTAGAAGATAGCTTTCAATATCCTTTTTTAATCCATCTAATTCGGCCTCAATATCTTCCTTTCCTATAGCAGTTAACCTTTGAAGTCTTAGTTCTAAAATTGCTTTAGCTTGCTCTTCTGAAAAAGTACATAATCCTTTTTTTGAAATACCATGCCTTGGATCGTCAATAAGCTCTATAAGGGGCTGTACCTCTTTTGCAGGCCATTCTCTATTCATTAGCTGCTCTTTAGCTTCTGAAGGGCTTTTTGAGGCTCTAATTAGTTTTATTATTTCATCAATATTTGAAACAGCAATTGCTAAACCAACGAGAATATGCGCCCTATCTCTTGCTTTATTTAAAAGAAACTTAATTCTTCTAGTTACAATTTCTTCGCGAAAATCAAGAAAACACTCAATTAACTCTTTTAAATTCAATGTCTTAGGATTACCTCTATCAAGAGCAACTGTATTAGCTCCAAATGATGTTTGTAATTGTGTATATCTATAAAGTTGATTAAGGATAATTTCAGCAACAGCATCTCTACGGAGCTCGATATAAATCCTCATACCATTACGATCGCTTTCATCCCTTAAATCAGTAATACCATCAATGACCTTATCCCTTACTAATTCAGCAATTTTTTCTATTAAAGATACTTTATTTAACTGATAAGGAATTTCTGTAACAATAATTGCCTGCTTATCTTTTGGAAGGTCTTCAATAGATACCTTTCCTCTAATAACAATAGACCCTTTTCCAGTTGTGTATGCGCTTCTTGCACCTGAGTGACCAAGAATGATTCCGCCAGTCGGAAAATCTGGCCCAGGTATAATATTAATTAATTCATCAATTGAGGTTTCAGGATTTTCAAGAAGCATTAAACATGCATCTGTTACTTCACCAAGGTTATGTGGAGGAATATTTGTTGCCATACCAACAGCTATACCTCCGGCACCATTGACCAAAAGATTTGGATATTCAGCGGGAAGAACTATTGGTTCTGATTCAGAATTATCGTAGTTATCTTGAAAATCAACTGTACCTTTATCCAAGTCTGCAAGTAAATGCTGACTGACCTTTTCCATACGAACTTCAGTATACCTCATTGCAGCAGGTGGGTCACCATCAACAGATCCAAAATTTCCTTGTCCTTGAACAAGAGGTAAGTGCATTGAAAAAGGTTGAGCCATTCTAACTAGTGCATCATATATACTTTGGTCACCATGCGGATGGTATTTACCAATAACCTCACCGACTACACGTGCGGATTTTCTGTAGGGTTTATTCCACTCATAATTACTTTCATACATTGCATAAAGTATTCTTCTATGAACAGGTTTTAGACCATCCCTTGCATCAGGAAGAGCTCTTGAAACTATGACGCTCATAGCATAATCAAGATAAGATTGACGCATTTCTTTATCTAAATTTATATTAGATATATCTGGATTATCATCAATTATTTCTGACATTAAGGTCCTAGTTATTTAATAACAAAAAAACGAATCGTTATTAAAAAAAATAATAAAAGATTTTATCATCTTAAGTCAGTTATATCAATAAATATTAAGTATTATATATTAAAAATTACTTATATAAAACAATAGTTTAGAATGGAATATCATCATCCATGTCAGTGCTTATTGAGGTAGTATTATTTTGACCCTCATTTGAAGAAAAATCACTTACTGAATTATCTGATCTACCACCCAGCATTGTTAGATTTCCATTAAAGTTTTGAAGCACGACTTCTGTTGTATATTTTTCAATACCGTCTTTATCTTCCCATTTTCTAGTTTGCAATTGACCTTCAAGGTATACTTTTGATCCTTTTTTTAAATATTGCTCAGCGATTCTAACTAAACCTTCGTTAAAAATAACAACACGGTGCCATTCAGTCTTATCCCTTCTTTCACCAGAGTTTTTATCTTTCCAGCTTTCTGATGTAGCAATTGAAAAAGTACACAAAGACCTCCCGTCCTGAGTACTTCTAACCTCTGGATCATTTCCAAGGTTACCTATAAGTAAAACTTTATTTAAACTTCCTGACATAAAAAACTCCAATATTTATAATATATATAAAAAACTCTTCCTAGGTTATAGCACTATGATATAACCTTTCTTGATTATAATTTATACTTAAAATTCTAGGACTCACAATGTCATCTAAAAAAGAAATAAATGCGACTAAAAAATATATTAATGTTAAGGGAGCTCGTGAACATAATTTAAAAAATATTGATGTAAGTATTCCAAAAGATAGCATAACTGTAATAACTGGACTCTCTGGTTCCGGAAAATCATCCTTAGCATTTGATACTATATATGCGGAAGGACAAAGAAGATACGTGGAGAGCTTATCTGCATACGCACGACAATTCCTTGAGATGATGCAAAAGCCAGACTTAGATCAAATTGATGGTCTTTCTCCAGCTATAGCAATAGAACAAAAGACAACATCAAAAAATCCAAGATCTACAGTTGGAACAGTTACTGAAGTTTATGATTATTTAAGGTTATTGTTTGCTAGAATTGGTGTGCCTCACTCCCCTGCAACAGGTTTACCAATAAAAAGTCAAACTGTTACACAAATGGTCGACCAGGTTAAAAAACTTAAAGAAGGAACAAAGGCATATCTATTAGCACCTATAGTTAGAGGTAGAAAAGGAGAATATAGAAAAGAATTTTCCAATTTATTAAAAAAAGGTTTCCAAAGAGTTAAAATTGATGGTGAATTCTTTGAATTGGATAATATCCCAAATTTAGAGAAAAATATTAAGCATAATATTGATGTTGTTGTTGATAGGATAGTAATTGATGAAAAATTAGGAAACAGACTAGCTGATAGCTTTGAAACTGCCCTTCAATTAGCTGATGGTTTAGCAGCAATTGAAATAGCTAGTGGAGAAAATAAAGAAAAAAGAATTTTATATTCAGCGAATTATTCTTGTCCTGAGTCAGGATTTACAATTGAAGAAATAGAACCAAGATTATTTTCTTTTAATAATCCAGTTGGAGCATGTCAAAATTGCGATGGATTAGGAACGGAATATTTCATTGATAGAGATCTTGTTATTCCAAATATAGATCTTAGCATAAGGAATGGAGCAATTGCCCCTTGGTCAAGAACATCATCACCATCTCCATTTTATTTGCAAACGTTAATGGCTATCTCGGAGCATTATAGTTTTTCGATTGACTGCAAGTGGTCGGATTTACCTCTAAAATATCAAAATATTATTCTTGATGGCTCAGGGGATGAGAAGATTATTTTCAATTATGATGATGGATCAAGAACATTTAAAACAAACAAGCCATTTGAAGGAATAATAAATAACTTAAAAAGACGCTATATTGAAACCGATAGTAACTGGATGAGAGAAGAAATTGAAAAATATCAATCAAAGTCCGACTGTTCTAAATGCGAAGGCTATAGATTAAAAGAAGAAGCTTTATGCATTAAAATAATTGAACAAAATATAGGTCAAATTTCTAAACTGACAATTGATGAATCGATTGGGTGGTTTAAAGCATTATCACCAAAACTATCAAAAAAGGATAAAGAAATATCCAATAATATTATTAAAGAAATTTTAGAACGCTTAACTTTTTTAAAGAATGTTGGTTTAAACTACCTAACCTTATCAAGAGAATCTGGCACGTTATCTGGCGGAGAGTCGCAGCGTATAAGGCTTGCCTCACAAATAGGATCTGGATTAACAGGAGTTCTTTATGTATTGGACGAACCATCAATTGGTCTTCACCAAAGGGATAATGATAAATTACTAGGGACACTTGAAAGATTAAAAAACTTAGGTAATACGGTGATAGTTGTTGAGCACGATGAAGAGACTATGAATGCTGCTGATCATATTATTGATATAGGTCCCGGAGCAGGAATTCATGGTGGATACTTAGTCGCTGAGGGTTCTTTTAATCAAATTGCAACTAACAAAAAAAGTATTACTGGTCAATATTTGTCAAAAAAGAAAAAAATTGATATCCCCAAAAAAAGAGAAATTAATAAAGATAGAATGATTACCATTAATAAGGCCAATGGAAATAACCTTAAAAGTGTAACTGCAAACTTTCCTTTAAGTACATTTACATGTGTGACTGGAGTTTCAGGATCTGGTAAATCTTCACTATTACTGCATACACTCTATTCGGCCTTAAATAGAAAGTTAAATAATTCGCAAAAAAGTCCAATGGATTACAAAAGTATCAATGGTATTCATTTTATAGATAAGATCATTGATATAAATCAATCTCCAATTGGAAGAACACCAAGATCCAATCCTGCAACATACACAGGAGCATTCACGCCTATAAGAGATTGGTTTTGCCAATTACCAGAATCAAAAGCCAGAGGTTATAAGCCTGGCCGCTTTTCATTTAATGTTAAGGGTGGAAGATGTGAAACTTGCCAAGGTGATGGTGTAATAAAAATAGAAATGCATTTTTTACCCGATGTTTATGTTGAGTGTGATCAATGCAAAGGTAAACGATATAACAGAGAAACATTAGAAGTTAAGTATAAGGAAAAATCTATTGCTGATGTTTTAAATATGACTGTTTCAGAATGTGCTGATCTATTCAAAGCTGTACCTTTAATAAGAGATAAAATGGAAACATTAAAAAAAGTTGGCTTGGGGTATGTTAAAGTTGGTCAACAAGCCAATACCCTATCAGGTGGAGAGGCCCAAAGAATAAAACTGGCCAAAGAATTAGCAAAAAAAGCAACAGGGAGAACTTTTTATGTACTTGATGAGCCAACTACTGGATTACATTTTGATGATGTTAAAAAGCTATTAGAGGTTCTTCATGAGTTGGTAGATAATGGAAATACTGTTGTTGTTATTGAACATAACTTAGATGTAATTAAAACAGCAGATTGGATTCTAGATATAGGGCCAGATGGTGGTGATAAAGGTGGAAAGGTTGTTTATGAGGGAGAGTTAGAGGGAATTATAAAAGAAAAAAAGAGTTATACGGGTCAATATTTAAAGAAAATGATATAAAAAAAGGGGCTACTAAGCCCCTTTAAAAATAATAATTTAATTAAATTAAAAAAGATTTTGTGCAGCTACCATTGAGAATAACATTGGTATACTCAACAAAGTGTTGGTTCTAGAAAAAAGCATAGCAGTTCTTGCTGAGGCTGCTTTAACGCTATCCTCAACTTTAACTATACCAAGAGCTTTCTTTTGATTTGGCCAAATTACAAACCAAACGTTAAACCACATAATAATTCCAAGCCACATACCTATACCTATAGCGATATGTTGAGGTAATCCATCACCTCTAAATCCTAAGGTCATTGCAGATTCCAAATAACCGTTTAAATAGCCAAGTATTAAACCAGTAGCTACTGTAGCCATTGCACCCCATCTAAACCACCAAAGTGCAGCAGGAGCTATAACTTTAGAAATAGCTGGTTTTTGGTCATCAGGGATGTTTGGCATATTTGGTATTTGAACGAAATTAAAGTACCATAGTAATCCTATCCACATAATAGCAGACAAAACATGAAGCCACCTAAAAACAAAAGAGTAAAAAGCTTGATCTGTTAAACTAGAAGAATCGACTGAACCCCAGTTATAAAAAGTTAAAAGCATTAATAAAGTAAGTATTAAGCCAGAAATTATTGTATTTCTTAAAGATGATAAAATTGTACTCATATTAAACCCCTGTTTATTAGAATCTATATTAATATTTATTTATATATTATGAAAGACTAGTTATCGTTATTTTTTGACCAATCCCTTTTCACGCCCAAGTATAGAAGTAGTTGAGAGGCTATAAAGGTTGAAGAGTATGTTCCTATAAAAACTCCAATTATCATAGCCAAAGTAAATCCCTTGATAACTTCACCACCTAATAAATACAATGAAAATAAAGCAATAAGGGTTGTTAAAGAAGTTAAAACTGTCCTTGATAATGTTTGATTAATAGAGCTATTTATTAGCTCATATAGATCTAATTTTTTATATTTTCTTAAATTTTCTCTAATTCTATCATAAACGACTACAGTATCATTCATTGAATAACCAATTATTGTTAATAAAGCCGCAATAATTGATAAATTAAATTCAATTTGAAAAAATGAAAAAATTCCAATTGTAATAATAACATCATGTAAGAGAGCTAAAACGGCGCCTAGAGAAAATTGCCATTCAAACCTAAGCCAAATATAAAAAAGCATTAAACCAACAGCCGCTATTATTGCTGTAATTCCTTTTTGTATAAGCTCTGAGCTAATTTTTGGACCAACAATCTCAACCCTCTGTATTTCACCAAAAGATTTTAATTCGTCAGTTATAAGGCTAAGTGATTTAGAGTTATTTTGAGATTTTTGAGTTTCAACTCTTACTAAAATATTACTTTCAGACCCAAAATTTTGAATTTGAATATCGCCTAAGTCTAAAATAGACAGAGTTTCTCTTACCTTTCCAATATCAATTTTTGATGATGATTTAACTTCAATTAAAGTTCCACCCTTAAAATCAATACCAAAATTTAAACTAAAAAATAAAAAGGCCACAAAAGACAAAAAGCAAAGAATAGCGGAAAAGGCAGTAGATAATTTCTTTAACTTTAAAAACTCAATTTTTGTATCTTTTTTAACTAATTTTAATGTTTTCATGTCTTACTCAAATAGATAATTCGTTAGGCTTATTTTTTAGAAGCCATATTGATACAATAAGCCTGGTGATTATAAACGCTGTAAATACTGAAGTAACAATTCCTATCGACAAGGTTACAGCAAATCCCTTAACAGGGCCTGTTCCTAAAAAGAATAAAACTAATGAGGCTATAAGAGTAGTTATATTAGCATCAAGAATTGTCCCAAAAGATTTAGAATATCCAGATTCAACTGCAGCAAAAGGGCTTTTACCATTAAAGTATTCATCCCTTATACGTTCAAAAATTATTACATTTGAATCAACAGCCATACCTATTGTTAAAACAATACCAGCAATACCTGGCAATGTTAAAGTTGCTTGAAGAAGAGAGAGAACACCAATTATCATAACTATATTTAGAATTAAGGCAAAATTAGCATAAATACCAAAACGTCCATAACTTAGAATTATAAATATCAAAACTCCAACTAAGCCAACAATTGTTGCAAGTTTTCCAGATTTAATAGAATCTTCACCCAAACCTGGTCCAATAGTCTTCTCTTCTAATATTTCAAGAGGAGCTGGAAGAGCGCCCGCTCTTAATAAAATAGCTAAATTATTAGCCTCCTCAACACTAAAACCACCTTCAATTTGACCAGATCCTCCCAATATTGGGCTTCGAATTACAGGGGCTGAAATTACCTTATTATCCAAAATAATTGCAAATGGTTTACCCACGTTTCCAGATGTTGCTTTTGCGAAATATTTTCCGCCAACTGTATCAAATCTAAAATTTACAACTGGGGAATTGGTTGTTGCATCAAAGCTAGCTTGAGCGTCAACCAATCTTTCACCAGAAACTAAAACTTTCTTCATAACCAAGTATTCAAAACCATCATCATCCGGAATTATTTCAGAACGACTTGGAATTCTGGTTCTAGAAGCCTCACCTACAGAAATACTTGTATCTACCATTCGAAAATTTAATTTTGCTGTTTGTCCTAATAAATCTTTTAAACGTTGAGGATCATCCAAACCTGGAACCTCTAATAGGATTCTATTATTACCTTGCCTCTGAATAGATGGCTCGGTAACTCCAAGTCCATCAATTCTTCTTCTTATAATTTCTATTGATTGAGAAACAGCAAGTCTGTATTTCTCGTTTAAAGAGCTTTCATTTAAAGTAATTTTAAAAATTCCACCCTCTTCATCTAAGGAAAACTCATCTGAATTTCGACTATTAAAAATATTTGCAGAAGTACTATTATTAAGTGCTTCAATTGCTTTCCTAGCATCATTAAGCTTAAGATTATCTTGGATTTTTACTTCTACCCCTGAAGGTAAGGTCTTTAATCCTATATATTTTATTTTCTCCTGCCTTAAGGAGGATCTAATATCCTCAACTAAAGACTGAGCCTTATCTTTTTTTATTGAATTAGTATCAACCTCCAATAATAGGTATGATCCACCTCTAAGGTCTAAACCAAGATTAATTGTCTGTTTAGGAAGAAATGGTATTTTTGCGTTCCAAAAATTTGGAAGTGCTAGAAAAAAACCTAATAAACAAATTATTAATAATAAAAATTTTTTTGAAGTAGAAAAATAAAGCATAATTTATTTAGACTTAACGCTCGCTAATGTTGATTTGATTGCATTTATGGAAACATTATCACCAAAATCAATCGTAACTTCATGTTCCGATACTTTGGATATTTTTCCAATTAAACCACCTTGGGTAACAACCTCATCGCCCTTTTTTATAGAATTAACCATGGCGTTATGTTCTTTAATTTTATTTTGTTGAGGACGAATAATTAAAAAATAAAATACTAAAAATATTAACATTAATGGCATTATTTGAATTAAGATATCTTGCATAACTTTTCCTTTATTTTAAACATTTGATTAATAAGTAAAAACTATAAAAATATCAAACTCATTTAATTTTAATAGCTAACCTTAGACTAACTTTTTAAGCCAATTTTTTTCATTCCGCTCATATATGGCTGTAAAACGTCTGGTACCCTAACAACACCATTACCTTCATAATAATTTTCTAAAATAGCAACTAAAGTTCTTCCAACCGCAAGACCTGATCCATTTAATGTGTGGGGATGAATTTTTTTATTATTATTGTCTTTAAATTTTGTATTCATTCGTCTTGATTGGAAATCTGAGCATAAAGAGCATGAGGATATTTCTCGATATAAGTTTTGACCAGGAAGCCAAACCTCTAAATCATAAGTTTTTACTGCCGAAAAACCCATATCACCAGATGACAATATCATAACCCGATATGGAAGTTCTAGAGATTTTAAGATTCCTTCAGCACACGATAATAGCCTCTCAAGCTCATCAATTGATGACTCGGGTTTAACTATGCTAACAAGCTCTACCTTAGGAAACTGATGAAGACGGATTAGGCCCTTTGTATCCTTTCCTGCAGCCCCAGCTTCTTTTCTAAAACATTGCGTATAAGCAACATATCTTATTGGTAAATCAGAAACTTGAAGATTTGAATTGCTAACTAAATTTGTTAGAGGAACCTCTGCTGTTGGTATTAACCAAAATCCATCTTCAGTTTTAAATTGATCGTCAGAAAATTTAGGAAGCTGACCTGTTCCAAACATAGCATCATCTTTTACAAGATAAGGAACACTTACCTCATCATAACCATTAATATTAACGTGCTGATCAATCATGAAGTTCGCAAGAGATCTTTCCATTAAAGCCAAATCTTTTTTTAAAATAGAAAATCTTGAACCTGACAACTTTACAGCTGATTCAAAATCTAACATTCCAATTTCTTCGCCTATTTCAAAATGATTTGGTGAAGGTTTTGTTTTGTTTCCAAACTCTTTTATTTGTATATTCGAATTTTCATCCAAACCTTCAGGAACATCATCATGAGGAATATTAGGGAGAGAAGAAAGCTGGTCCTTAAGATTGCTGGATAGTAAAAGTTTAGACTCCTCTAAATCTTGCATTCTTTTTTTAAAATTTTGAACATCTTTTGATAGTTTGCACTTACCCTGGAGTCATCTGCCTCTTGCTTAGCCTTTCCAATTAATTTAGATGCATCATTTCTTTTTGTTTGAAGCTCTTGAAGATCTGTAATAGTTTTTCTTAAATCTTTATCAATATCAAGGATATTATCTATATCAACCTGCAGGCCTCGTTTTTCCCACCCCTCGATAAACAAATTTTTATTTTCTCTTATTTTATTTATATCGTGCATTTAAATACCATAATTATTTATCTTTAGTTTGTTTAGTTCCTTTATTTTTTTCAATGATTGAAACTAAAAGTATAGAAAACTCATACAATAATATTGTTGGAATTGCTAAGCCTATTTGACTTATAAGATCTGGTGGAGTTAAAAAAGCAGCAATTAAAAAAGTTAAAACTACTGCATATTTCCTACCTTTTTTTAACTGATCACTTCCAACAATGCCGACTTTAGCCAATAAAGTTAAAACAACTGGTAGCTGAAAACAAATTCCAAAGGCAATTATTAGTGATGTTATCAGTTTTAAATACTCACTAACACTTGGAAGTAAGGTGATTGAAATATTATCCATAGAAGAATCAATCTGCATGGATAGAAAAAATGACAAGGCTAAGGGAATTATAAAATAATAAACCAAAAGGCTGCTTAATAAAAAAAGAAAAGGTGTCGCTATAAAGTATGGAATTAGAGCTGTTTTTTCATTTTTATATAATCCGGGCGCAAGAAACGAATATATTTCGATAGAAAAGTAGGGAAGCCCAATTAGCGAAGATCCAAAAATTGCTACTTTCAATTTGGTAATTAAAAATTCTTGCGGTGCTGTAAATATCATTTCACCTCCAGAGCCAGTGGCATCAAAAAATGGAGACACTAAAAATGAATAAATATTAGTTGAAAAATAAAATGAAAAACAAAATCCAAATATAAAAACAATTAAAGATCTAATCAGCCTAGATCGAAGCTCTAAAAGATGATCAAAAATAGGGGCTTGAGACAAGTCTTTTTGATTTTCATTATTATTTATATTATCAGGCATGTAATAATAAGCTTACTTCTTTTCATTTGTTTCTTTAGATTTTTTATCAGAAGGTGTAATTTTTTCTGAAATTTTTTCTATTTCAATATCATTTGCTATACTTTGTATACCCGTTCGTAACTCAGAAGAATAAACTTTAATTTTAGAAATGAAGTCAAATATTGATCTCAATATAAGAGGCAATTCTTTAGGACCAATAAAAATTAAAATAACAGCTGCAATAAGAAATAATTCGCTATAACCAAAATCAAACATAATTTAAATTAATTTTGATCTTTATCGTCTTGGTTGGAATCTGAAGAGTCATCCTCTAGACCTTTTCGAAAACTTTTAATTCCGCTAGCTAAATCACCCATAAAATTAGAAATTCTTCCCCTACCAAAGAAAATTAAAACAAGAAAAACTACTACTAAAATCTGCATAAGGCTTGGAGACATAATTACAATTCCTTTTATAATATTTAATTAATAGCACTATTTAGTAACATTTTAATTATTTTCTTCAATTGGATCAATATCATCGTTTATAGGGAACATATCTGGAGGTAAATTACTATCAAGTAAGCCTGTTGATTTTAACTCATCTAGACCGGGAAGATCTCTAATATTGCTTAAGTCAAAATGAACAAGAAACTCCTCAGTCGTTCCATAGGTAATAGGATTTCCAGGGGCTTTTCTTCGACCTTTAATTCTAATCCAATTCAATTCCAGCAATGAGTCAATGGTACCAGGGGAAACACTGACGCCCCTAATTTCTTCTATTTCAGCTCTTGAAACCGGCTGATGGTAAGCAATAATTGATAAAGTTTCCAGCCCAGCTTTAGATAGTTTCTTTTGAACTTTTGCTTCTTTTTGCATTATAAAGGATAAATCAGAGGCAGTTTTAAACATCCATTTATTATTAACTTTTGTTAACTCAACACCCCTACCCTTATAGAGTTCTTGAATTTTTTCTAATATTTTTTCAATATCTGCATTCTTTGGAAGAATTTCAGTTAATGTTTTTTCATCTAAAGGGTCTGAGGAAGCAAAAAGAAGGGCCTCAACGGCTCGTAATTGATCACTTAAATTACTCAAAGGACTTGTCTCATTTAAACTTCGATCATCCATAGTTAGGCTCTCAGTATATTAGTATTATCTTTTTGTTCGCTTTCTTTATATTTAAATTTAATTGAACCGAACGATTTATTTTGGCTAATTTCAATAATACCCTCCTTTGATAACTCAAGAGATGCTGAAAAAATTGAAGCTAAAGAACTTTTTCTATATAAAATAGCCTCAACAGAATTATCAGTATTTGTAGGAAGAAAATCTTCAATCTTAGTCCAGTTGATTGCCTGACCTAACATTGACTCAAGGCGCTTTCTTGCATCTTCGATTGAAAAAACAGGAAATCTCTTAGGTTTCCATTCATTATCAAAGTTTGAATTTCTAATTCCAGAATAAGAGGACATTAGATCAAAAAGATTGTCGCGATGATTAAAATTTTTAATTAAAAAAATTGGTTCAGGCATACCTCTTCTAAATAAATGTATTCCGATTCTATTTCTTGTCATTAATTTCGCGCTAGCTTCACGCATGGCTTCTAACCTTCTGAGCCTAAATGCGAGAATTGCTGATAATTCATGGGGTGATGTTTCTTCGTCATCTTCATCCGGTAAAAGTAGCTTAGACTTTAAATAAGCAAGCCATGCAGCCATTACAAGATAGTCAGCGGCCAAATCAATATCAATACTTTTCATTTTATCTATAAATAATAGATATTGGGACGCCAGTTCAAGAATAGAAATTTCTAACAGATCAACCTTTTGTTCCTTTGCTAAAGTCAAAAGTAAGTCTAAAGGACCCTCAAAACCATCGATATTAATAAGAAATAAATCTAACTGATCATTATTATTATCTAAATCATTAAATTCCATATACTATATATAGCGTTTATTTTTTTAAATTTACACCATATTAAGTTAAAACATATTTAAGAATTTATAATAATTACAAATAAAAATAAGAAAATTACAAAAAAAACTATTTAAAACAGTTATTTATTTGATTAATTTAATACTTATCGTTGTGTCAGTATTTGGCATCGAAAATTTAGATTTAATAAATTATTACAAATATCCTGAGCCTTTNCTCTGGTCTCTATATCTTTAGTAATGATTCGATATTTTATAGGATCACCTGGTATATAAAGAGATTGCCCTATGCGAATATTGTTAGGGTTAACTATATTATTATCATCAATTATTGTTTTAACCTTCATTGAATACCTTTTTGCTATTCTTGATAGAGTATCGCCTTTTTCTATTTGAATTTTTTTTGTAGTAGCCTGTATCTCTTTAATTTCTATAATTCTATCTTGCAAAAAGGAGTTAAATTTAAGTTTTTTAATGTGAATTTTAGCATCTTCATTATTTGAAAAAGTACCAAATAATAACGAAAAATAGCCGCTTGTAGGTTTTTTTTCTTCAAAAATATTTTCTGATGTACCGCATGACTCATTGTTATTTTTCCATAATGAATAAATACATGGGATATTAGGTGGTCTATGCATCTCTGGAGTATCAATAGGTAGCTCTCTAATTGGACCTTCTGGTGAATAAAGTATTGGTATAGGTGTTTCTGAATTTAAATATATAATTGAACCTGCAATGGTAACAATAAAAAATGTCAAAGAGATAATTAAGTACTTATTGATCATTTATCTAAGCTCTTCTAAAGCCTCAATTCCTAAAAGGTTTAATCCTTCAGCAATAGTTATTCCAACAGACCTTATTAACGCTAACCTTGCCCTAGAAACATTAATATCTTCCTTATTTATAACTTTAAAATCAGCATTTTCATTCCCTAAATTCCAATAAGAATGAAAAGAAGATGCTAAGTCTTTTAAGTAAAACGCTAATCTATGAGGCTCTCTGTAGATAGCTGATTGCTCAATAATCCTTGGAAAGTTTGATACAATTTTTATTAATTCAATATCATCAACTTTATCAAGAAGATTAACATCTGACTCTAATAGAGATTCATCATTAACTTCAAATAATTTATCCTCTTTAACTCTTCGAATTACCGAACAAATTCTTGCATGAGCGTATTGGATATAAAAAATTGGATTATCCTTAGTTTGCTCTTTCACTAACTCATAATCGAAGTCTAAAGGTGCATCATTTTTTCTAGTAACCATCATAAAACGAACAGCATCTCTTCCAACCTCATCAACCATCTCTTTTAGCGTTATAAAACTTCCAGATCTTTTAGACATCTTTACTACTTCATTACCTCTTGTAAGCCTAACTAATTGACAAACTTTTACCTCAAGGGAAGCTTTATTATCTGTAATTGCATTAACAGCTGATGTAACCCTTAAGATATATCCGGAGTGATCAGCACCCCAAACATTAATCATTTTTTTAAACCCTCTTATTGATTTATCTTTATGGTAAGCAATATCAGGCATAAAATAAGTCCATGAACCATCATGTTTCTTTACAACCCTGTCCTCGTCATCACCAAAATTTTTAGATTTAAAAAGTATATGCTTTTTCTTTACCCATTCTTTTAGATCAGAACCTTTTGGGGGTGATGTTTCCCCCTCATATAATAAATCTTTATTATTTAGTTCATTAAATATTTTTTCGACAAACCCGTTATTTAATAAATCAAATTCAGAGGTGAATACATCATGCTCAATATTTAAAGATTTTAAATCTTTTTTTATAATTTTTAACATTTCATAGATTGATATTTTTTTTACCAAAGGTAGCCAATAACCCTCCTCTTTATCTAGGAGTTCATTGCCATATATTTCTTTTATTTGATCCCCCACAGATATCAAATAATCCCCAGGATATAAACCTTCTGGTATAGAAACTGAGTCAATGCCGCAGCTTTCTTGATATCGAACAAAGGAGGATCTGGCAAGTTTATCTATCTGCTCTCCAGCATCATTAACGTAATATTCTCTACAAACATCATAACCAACTTTGACTAAAATATTTGATAATGTATCACCGAAAACAGCGCCTCGAGTATGTCCTACATGAAGTGGTCCCGTTGGATTTGCTGATACATATTCAACATTAATCTTTTCTTTATTTCCTAAATCAGTGTCACCAAATGAGGATTTATTTTTAATAATTTCATAAATTAAATTTTGCCAAACTTTCTTTTTTATTTTTATATTTATAAATCCCTTTCCTGCTATATCAACATTTTCAATATCGGGATTTTTATTAAGGAAATGAACAATACTTTCAGCAATTTCATTTGGTGCTTTCTTTAATTTACCAGCCAAAGCCATGGCTGCGTTCGTTGAAAAATCACCAAGACCAGTTTCTTTAGGGAATTCAAAAGAAATATTTTTAATATCATCATTTTTTAATGAAAATTCATCTAAAATAATATCACTAATAGCTTCTCTATAATAATTAACAATATTCATATTAATAACCGGGTTGGTCCATTATATCTTTTCCATAGAGTATGGCATGATTTTCTACAGCAGACCTATCAGTCATTGATGCTATATAATCACAGACAACTCTTGCTGAAATTTTAGACTTTGGTATATCACATTTTTTCTTTAATTGATTAGGTAAAAGATCAATATTATTAATTAATTTACTAAATAATCCTTCAATAATCTTTTTAGAATTTATTCTTTCAGACTCAATTGATACATGTTCATAAACCCTAGATCTTAGAAAATCTCTTATTATTTTGTCCTGACTTATAAAAAAATCTGAAAAAGATGCAATGGAAGTTGGGCTATTCCTTACACCCTCAACACTTGTAGGTAAAAATGTAGCTAAATTTTTTTTAGTTTGTGTTATTAAGTCATCGACCATTAAGCCTATTAAACGTCTAATTAACTCTTTTACAACCATATGATCTTCTATTTCTTTAAACTCTAGAGATATTTGATTAATAATTTCAGCAAGGAATTCTATATTTTTTAAATCATCGAGATTTATAAAGCCTGCACGAAAACCATCATCAATATCATGATTATTGTAGGCAATATCATCTGATAAAGATGCAATTTGAGCCTCTAAACCAGGAAATGTATTCAAATCCAAGTCATAGATCTTGTTGAAATTTTTTATTGAAATATGGGGATCTTCTAATGGGCCATTATGCTTTGCAATCCCCTCAAGAGTTTCCCATGTTAAATTTAGGCCATTAAACAATGGATATCTTTCTTCAAGAGTTGTTAAAATTCTTAATGTTTGAGCATTATGATCAAATCCATCATAACCATTCATACATTTATCAAGGACATCTTCACCCGAATGAGCAAAGGGAGGATGACCGAGGTCATGAGCTAAAGCTAAAACCTCAGCCAAATCCTCATCTATTTCAAGTCTTCGTGCAACAGTTCTTGCGATTTGGCTAACCTCAAGCGAGTGAGTGAGTCGAGTTCTATAATAATCACCTGTATGCGCGACAAAAACTTGTGTTTTATGCTTCAGTAGCCTGAATGAATCGGAATGAATAACTCTATCCCTATCTCTCTGGAATGGATTTCTGTTAATACTTTCAGCTTCTATGTGAAGCCTACCTTTAGAGTTACTAAATGAAGTTGAATATGGGGCTTTTTTAGTCATAAGAGATTCCTGCACTATTATATAAGTAACAGGAATCTCATTTATTTAAAATTCTTATATTTTAAATTAGCTAATGAGCCAAGATTGCCAACAATAGTAAGGCTACTATATTTGTGATCTTGATCATTGGGTTGATAGCTGGGCCAGCTGTATCTTTATAGGGATCACCAACCGTATCGCCAGTAATAGCAGCTTTATGAGCTTCTGAACCCTTACCCCCATGATTACCATCTTCAATATGCTTCTTTGCATTATCCCAAGCACCTCCACCAGCAGTCATAGAGAGGGCAACAAAAAGACCAGTAACAATTACTCCTAGAAGCATTGCGCCTAAAGCTGAAAAAGCATCACCCTTGGTTGCGATAGCATTAATAAAATAAAATAAAACAATTGGAGACAATAAAGGAAGCAGCGAAGGTACGATCATCTCTTTAATTGCTGATTTAGTTAACAAATCAACGGCAGAAGAATAATCAGGTTTATCTTTTCCTGTCATAATCCCCGGTTTTTCTTTAAATTGCCTTCTAACTTCCTCAACAATTGATGCAGCCGCTCTTCCAACAGCAGTCATACCCATTGCTGCAAACAAATATGGTAGCATGCCACCAACTAATAGACCAACTACTACATAAGGATTTGAAAGGTCAAAATTAATCTCAACACCAGAAAAATAACTACCTTCTGTTGCTGTGCTAATAAAGTAATCTAAATCAGCTGTATATGCTCCAAATAACACCAAGGCACCTAATCCAGCAGATCCAATTGCATATCCTTTTGTTACAGCTTTTGTTGTATTTCCTACTGCATCTAATGCATCTGTTGTTTTTCTAACTTCTTCGGGTAATTCTGCCATTTCAGCAATACCACCAGCATTATCTGTAACAGGCCCAAATGCATCAAGAGCAACAACCATCCCAGCTAGAGCAAGCATAGTTGTAACAGCTATAGCTATTCCAAATAAACCAGCCAAACTATAAGTAGCAATTATACCAAAAACAATTACTAGAGCTGGAAGCGCAGTAGCCTCCATTGAGATTGCAAGACCTTGTATTACATTTGTTCCGTGTCCGCTCTCTGAAGCTTTAGCTATTGATTGAACAGGTCTATAATCGACACCGGTATAGTATTCTGTAATCCAAATTATTAAACCTGTAATAGCAAGGCCAATTACACCACAAATATATAAATCAAGACCGCTAAAATTTTGTCCAGAAACACTTAATACAGTATCAAAACCAACAACAAAGTCAGTAACGAAGTATAGTATTACTAAAGACAAAAGTGCTGTTGCAATAAAACCTTTATACAAGGCTCCCATAATAGAATTATTTTTACCTAGCTTCACAAAAAAGGTACCAATAATTGAAGTTATTACACATGCTCCACAAATTGCCATAGGATAAATAATCATTGCCTCATACATAATTTCATTACTTACAAAGAAAATAGAGGCAAGAACCATAGTTGCTACAACTGTAACAGCGTATGTTTCAAATAGATCTGCGGCCATACCAGCACAATCACCAACATTATCACCAACATTATCAGCTATTGTAGCAGGATTTCTTGGATCATCTTCTGGAATACCAGCCTCAACTTTACCAACAAGATCGCCGCCAACATCAGCTCCTTTTGTAAAAATTCCTCCGCCAAGTCTTGCAAAAATAGATATTAAAGACGAACCAAATCCAAGAGCAACTAAAGGATCAATAATACCCCTACCGCTAAGATTCCATACGTTTGTTAAAAAGTAATAGTAAACAGATACGGCAAGTAATGCTAATCCAGCAACAAGCATGCCTGTTACAGCGCCAGATTTAAAGGCGATACTCAAGCCGTTCGCTAATCCAATTGAAGAGGCTTGAGTTGTACGAACATTAGCTCTTACTGAAACTAGCATGCCTATATAGCCTGCAAGACCAGACATGACTGATCCGATGAGAAATCCGATAGCCACTTCCATACCTAAAAGAAAATAGGAGATTATTAAAATAACTATACCTACGATAGCAATAGTAGAATATTGTCTAGATAAATATGCACTTGCACCTTCTTGAATTGCTTTTGCAATTTCCTGCATTTTTTCGTTTCCAGTATCTGCAGACAAAACTGAAATTGCAGTCACTATTCCATAAATGACAGCTAAGATCCCTGATCCTATAATTAAATGCATAATGTCCATATTAATCTCCCTATAAATAAAATTACTATATTAGTGATAATTTGCTGAAACATGCCAAAATGTATTCAAAATATCAAGCTAAAGGTTTTAAATTTCATGCTTATAACCTTCTAAGCTAATGCTGTCATCAAAATCAATTAAATTTATTTTATTGTCACCAGTCATTTTACCTATTTTGGTAACATTTTTCTTTTTATCTAAGCCATTGGGTCCAGTAAATAGTATTTCATAATCATCACCACCATTAATAATTTTCTCTTTTAATTTTGAATTTACTTTTATTATTCCTTGCGCAGCAATGGATAGTGGTATCTTTGCAAAATAAATTTCAGCTCCAAGATTAGAGGTTGTGCATATATTTTTAAGATCAGAATACAGACCATCAGATATATCTGTAGAGGAGGATGCATTTTTATTTATAAAATTAGTAAGTTCTGTTCTTGGCTCAGGAAGTAAATATCTATTTTTTAAATAGTCAGTATGTTTTTTTGGTATTTTAATATTTGGATTTTTTCTACAATAAAGACCTAAAGCTGAATCTCCGATAGTTCCAGTTACATATAAAAAGTGATTTTTCTTTGCTGAAGATCTTTTGATAAATTTTTTACCTTTTAATTCGCCAAAAATAGTTAAAGATAGGACTGAGTTATGAAGTGTTTTTGTTGTGTCACCGCCAATTAAATTTAATTTAAAAAAATTTAAATCAGAATCAATACCTTTCATGAAATTATTTATCCAAACATCATCAACATTCCTTCCTAAAGATAAATTAAGAAGGCAAAATTTTGGGGTTATTCCTTTTGCAATAATATCTGAAACATTAACTCTAATTAACTTCTTTGCCACAAGAAAAGGTTTGTCATCTCTATGAAAGTGAACGCCTTCACAAATTGTATCTGTAGAAAATATGTTATTATTTGCATAACCAACATCATCTTTATATTTTAGTGAGAATTTACTAGACGTTTTTTTTGAAGATAAATATTTATTAATAAAATCAAATTCGTTCATAATTCTATATTTCATCTTTACGGTAAATTTTAGCAATAGAGTCTAGTATGCCATTTATAAAGTTTGGTTCTTTTTCACTAAAAAATGATTTTGATATATTAACATATTCGTTAATTATTACCCTTGGCGGCACATCATCACATTCATGAATTTCAAAGCACGCAGATCTTAAAATAGCTCGTGAAACAGAATCAATTCTAGATAAAGACCAGTTATTAAGATTTTCCTTTATATCATTATCAATTTTATTTTGATTCAAAGAAACTCCATTCAAAATTTTTATTAAATAATCTTTATCAGAGATTTCATTCTTATTTAGCTGCGATATTTCTTTTAAATAATCTTCAGTAAGTCTTTTAACTACGGTTTTTGTGTTTTTGCCGTTAATTTCCATCTCAAAGAGGATCTGAACACCCAAAAGTCTAGCAGCTGATTTACCTTTATGATTGCTTTTAGCCAAAATTAAAAATTTTCCTTTAGTTTTACTAAACTATGACAGGCATATGCGGCATGATAACCTTTATTATTTTTATTATTATCACTTCTGGCTATTGCCTGGGCTTCATTTTCAACAGTTAAAATTCCATTACCAATTACAAGGTTGTCATTAAGGGATAGGCTGGTAAGAGCGCTAGATGATTCATTTATTACAATTTCAAAATGACTAGTTTCGCCTCTAATAACACATCCTAATGCAATAAAGCCTTTATATTTAGCCTCAGAATCTTTGTTTGAAATAATTTTAATTGCACTACCAATTTCAAGAGCGCCAGGGACCTTAAAAATATCGTAAATTAAATTATTAGTATTACAGTATTCTTCTGCTCCCCTTAATAATCCAGAGGAAATATCTTCATAATAATCAGAAATAACTATTGCTAATTTTTCTTTCAACATCTCAATCACCGTCGCTTAATGGGTGTCTGCTTGTAATCTCAAGATCATATCCTTCCAAATTCAATGGCATCGTATTGGAGTCAGAGATTAATTTCATTTTCTTTACTCCCAGATCAATTAGAATTTGAGCACCCAATCCGTATTCCCTTAATTTACTTGCACCTTTGTTCTCTTCTTGAGAATGCACCTTGAGAAGATTAGATATTGCTCCTTCGTTAGTATCCCTGACCATTATAAGGATACCACTTTCAAATTTATTAATCTCCTTCATTGATTTTGGAATCAAGTTTTTCCTTAAAGGATTAACCCCAACAAGGTCTTCGAATAAATTTATTGAATGAACCCTAACTGGAATTTCAGAACTTTTATTTATAAGGCCTTTAACAAGGGCAACGTGCTCAACTTTATCTAAATCATTCTGGTAAATAATGCATCGCCAATTATCACCAAAATCACTTGAAATTTTTTCTTCGTGAATTCTTGATATTATGTGATCATTATTAATTCTGTAAGCAATTAAATCTGCAATTGTACCAATCTTTAAATTGAATTTTTTTGCAAAAGTTATCAGTTCTGGCAATCTTGCCATTGTGCCGTCATCATTCATAATTTCACAAATTACACCTGATGGATCCTTGCCTGCTAATTTAGAAATATCTACAGCTGCTTCTGTATGACCAGCTCTTACTAGAACCCCTCCCGATCTAGCTTTTATAGGAAAAACATGTCCAGGTGATACTAAATCTGTATCTTTGCTTGATCTAGAAATGGCTGTAGAAATTGTAAGAGCTCGATCATTTGCAGATATACCTGTTGTAACACCTTCCCTTGCCTCAATTGAAACAGTAAAAGCAGTCTCATGACGTGATTTATTATTCGATGACATTAACTTTAAGCCAAGCTCTTCAACCCTTTCCTCGGTAAGTGTAAGACAAATTAAACCTCTGCCATTCTTTGCCATAAAATTAACAGCATCCGAGTCTGCATTCTCAGCTGGAATAACAAGATCTCCTTCATTTTCTCTGTCTTCAGCATCAACTAAGATGAACATTTTCCCTAGGGATGCTTCTTTAATTATTTCTTCGATTGGGGATATATAATTCTTCATAAATTATCTCTCTTCTATTTGTCTGGATATGTATCTAGCAAAAATATCGATTTCCATATTAATATTAGCGCCCTCTTTTATATCTTTCCATGTAGTATTATTTTCTGTATGAGAAATAATATTGACGGTAAATTTATTATCAAACACATCATTAACTGTTAATGATATTCCATCTAAACAAATAGAACCTTTACTTGCTATAAATTTTTTATACGTGTCAGGATACTCAATTGTAAAAATATTTCCATTTTCAACTTTATTTATTGAGATAACTTTTGAGAGACAATCAATATGTCCAGAGACTAGGTGACCCCCCATTTCATCACCAAATTTTAAACTTCTTTCAAGATTTATAAGGCTGTTATTTTTCCAGTTTTTTGCAGTTGTTCTCGATAAAGTTTCATCAGAGACATCAACATTAAAATAGGAACTATCTTCATGAGCACCTTTTTCTGTTACAGTTAAGCAAATTCCTGAACAACAGATTGACGCGCCAATATCAATATCGGAATGATCAAATAAAGTTGAAATTTTAAACTTATTATTATCCTCGCTTATAGATAATATACTTCCAACATCTGTAATAATTCCTGTAAACATCTGAAATTCCTAGGCTCTTTTATAGATTTCTAATTTATTACTCTTAAGGCTTATACTATCTTTTATTTTAAAATTAGAACTTTTTATTAATTTATTTAAATTTTTATCACCGTTAGTCAAAAAATTCTCTTCGACTTTTTTCTCATTTGATTTAAACCAATATACAAAATTTACTAAATTATTTTCTAAAAAAGATGAGGATAAGGTTGAACCACCTTCAATAAGAACTCGATTAAATCCCTTTAAACTAAGTTTATCCAAAACATTTTTCAAATTAAGAAGGCCGTTATCTTCTGATTCTACTTCAATTACTTCAACACCATTATTTTTATAATCAATAATTCTATTATTTTTCAATTGTTTAGTAAAGATAATTAAACTATTTTTCTTAGCATTTTTTACCAATGAAGAGCTTAAGGGGGTTCTAAGATTAGTATCAATTATAACTTTAAACGGGGTACGCTGGTTCATTCCTGGAAGTCGGCAATCTAAATTTGGATCATCAATTTTTACTGTATTAACCCCAACTACAATTGCATCATGATTGGATCTTAAAACATGGCCATAGGATCTCGATAAATTATTTGTAATCCATGGATCTTTATCGCTAGGAACTGTAATACCATCAGAATAAGAAGCTACCTTTATATTAACTTCCGGATGTAAACCATTTACCCTTTGGCTAAAACCATAAATACTATCCTTAGCTAAATCCTCACAAATCCCAAGCTTTGTTTTAATACCTGCATTTTTTAATATTTCAATTCCATTACCATTAATTGCTGGATTTGGATCTTTTGTCGCTATTACAACCTTTACAATACCAGACATCGCAAGCAAGGAGGCGCAAGCAGGATTTTTTCCAACATGAGAACAGGGCTCTAATGAGACATAAGCAATTGTATCTTTGGGAATTTTTTTTAACTTACTTAATGCTTCAAATTCCGCATGTGGGGAGCCACCTATCCCTGTTATACCATAGCTAATAATTCTTCTATCTGAAACTAAAACACAACCAACTGAAGGGTTTTCACCTGTTAATCCAACATGCCTTAAAGCCAATCTAATAGCATAATTCATAAAAAAAAAGTCATCATGATTGGAAAATTCCATATCTTAATTACCTAATTCTATAAATTAATCATCATGAATAATATTCGAAGGATTACCTAACTCGCCAACAAAGTCTTCGAAATCTTTTACTTCTCGAAAATTCTTATAAACTGATGCAAATCTTACATAAGAAACCATATCAACCTCGCGTAGCGCCGCCATAATCAAGCTTCCTATTAAATTTGATGGTATATCTGTTTCACCAGTGCTTTCTAGTTGACGGACAATACCTGTAACCATTCTTTCGATTACATCAGGATCAATTGATCTTTTTCTAACTGATATTTCCACAGACCTCATTAGTTTATCTCTATCAAAAGGTGCTCTTTTTCCAGAACGTTTAACAACAGTTAGATCTCTCATCTGAATTCTTTCAAAGGTTGTAAATCTTCCACCACAAGCAAGGCATTGCCTTCTTCTTCTTATTGCTGAATTTTCTTCTGTAGGCCTAGAATCTCTTACTTGTGTTTCTTGATTATTACAAAAAGGACACTGCATCAATTAAACCTTATAGATAGGAAACTTTTTACATAGTTTCTCAACTTTATTTTTAACAGATTCTTCAACTTCTTTAACTGGATTATTGTTATTCAAAGAAATAGCATTTAAAACTTCGCAAATTAACTCGCCTATTAATAGAAATTCTGCCTCTTTAAAGCCTCTGGTTGTACAAGCTGGAGAACCTAGTCGAATACCTGATGTAATCATTGGTTTCTCAGGGTCAAAAGGGACACCGTTCTTATTACAAGTAATACCCGCCATCCCTAAAGATTCTTCTGCTATATTTCCCTTTATACCTTTAGGCCTTAAATCTACTAATACGATATGAGTATCAGTACCGCCAGAAACAATATCGAAACCATCTTTTTTCAAAACAGATGCTAAAGTTTTAGCATTATTAACAACGTTATTTGTATAAGCACTAAAATCAGGCCTTAAACTCTCACCAAAAGCAACTGCTTTAGCTGCAATTGTATGCATTAATGGACCGCCCTGAATTCCAGGAAAAATGGCTGAATTAATTTTTTTTGAAATATCCTCATCATTTGTAAGTATTAAACCCCCTCTTGGCCCCCTAAGGACCTTATGGGTGGTAGTGGTAGCAATATGAGCGTGAGGAAAAGGACTAGGGTGTGAATGTCCAGCAACAAGTCCTGAGAAATGAGCCATATCTACTAATAAATATGCACCAACTAAGTCAGCAATTTCTCTAAACTCTGAAAAATTTATATGCCTAGGATAAGCAGAACCACCAGCAATAATTAAATCAGGATTGTGCTTTATTGCAAGATCCCTTACTTCATCGATATCAATAAGATTATCTGATTTTCTAACCCCATACTGAATTGCATTAAACCATTTACCTGATTGATTTGGTTTTGCACCATGTGTTAGATGACCGCCTGCATCTAAGCTCATACCGAGTATTGTGTCGCCAGGTTTTAATAATGCTGTATAAACAGCTTGGTTGGCTTGAGAGCCTGAATGCGGTTGAACATTTGCATACTTAACATTAAATAACTTACAGGCTCTTTCAATAGCTACTCTCTCTGCTACATCAACGTGCTCACAACCCCCGTAATAACGTCTGCCTGGGTATCCTTCAGCATATTTATTGGTCATTATCGAACCTTGAGCCTCTAAAACTGCTTTAGAAACAATATTTTCAGATGCAATAAGTTCAATTTGCTTTTGTTGACGATCTAATTCCATAGAAATTGCTTGATTAATTTCATTGTCAACGACATCTAAACTATCTGAAAAAAATCCAGGTGATTTGATATTTTCTACTTTTTGATCCATAAGAAACTTTCGAATTATTTATACTACATTTTGTATATTTATTTTTAAATTAACACAAGTAGTATGATTTTTACCAGAGACTTTCTTCAATTAAAACCTTCTTTAGGAGAGTTAAATTATCAGTCATAATACCATCAATTCCTATATTTATAAGCATTTTCATTTGATCTTCGTCGTTTATAGTCCATGCAATGACTTTTTGATTATTAGATTTTAAATAGTTAATATTTCTTTCATCGAGTAAGTTAATTCCATAGCGCCTTATTGGAATAGAGGTATATGAAGATTTAAAATTATAACCTAAGGAAGTATAAGATAAAAATTTTGACAGTATAACTTCAGCTGGTCCCATTGACGTTTTAACCTCTTTCCCCAATGATTTTCTTATAAAGTTAATTCTTTTCTGAGAAAAAGAACCAATACAAACCCTGTTAATGAAATCCTTATTGTTTATTAGATTAATTAATGGTTGAACTGTTTCATCTACCTTACAATCAATATTAAAAAAACAATCAGTAAACGAGTTAAGCAACTCTGAGAGTAGAGGAATCTCATCGGTTCCGGCAATTTTTGCTTTTTTTATCTCACTAAGAGTCAAATCTCTTATTAACCCACTTTTGTCAGTAACTCTATCTAGAGTGTCATCATGAAATGCTATCAAAAAACCATCCTTTGTCAGATGAACATCAGTTTCTAAATACTTATAGCCAATATCCACTGCGCTCTTAAATGCTCTAAAGGAGTTTTCAGGAGCAAATTCATTGCCGCCTCTATGTGCAAAAGCTAAAAATTTTTCTTCTAAAAACAATTTATATCCTTTTTTATCAGATGTTTAAATGATTACTTTAAATTAAAAAATTATTACATTATTGCATTAAGTATTATTATATATATACAGATTCCTTCTTTATTCTGCTAGAATATAAAAAATTAGGAAAAAAATTGAAAAATTATAAACTTACATATTTTGATAAAGTTTTTTTAAGAAGAATAATTGCAGCCCTTTTAGATGCTTTGATTTGTTTTTTTTTGGCATCAATTGTATGGATAATGGCAAATATTATAGGTTTTTTTACTTTTGGTATAATAAAAAAGGCCATACCATTTATTTTACCGGTTATTCTAACAACCTATTATGTGTATTCCTTAGGAAGTACAAAGGGGATAACATTTGGTATGAGCTATATGAAAATTGATTTTTTGAATAATAAAAATCAAAACCTCGAAGTTAAGGAATTATTAATTTATAATATATTATTTTTTTTAGTAATACCGATTGGCACATTATTTTTAATATCTATAATTTTTCCTTTATCAAATAATCAAAGAAGGTGTTTGCAGGACTATATTTTTAAAACTAAGTTTATATTAACGGATTAAAGCTTATATGATTTCAATTGATCTATACATGTGGTTTATTTTCATTCTTATTTTTGTAAGTATGATTTTCTTTTCTATTGATAAAATACCTATAGAAATTACATCAGTTGGAATAATCACAATTCTTGTAGTTATCTTTCAAAATAGCCCCTTTCTTGGTGTTATGTCAGGGGTACCTTTATCCCTTGAGGTAATACTAAAAGGATTTGCCAATCCCTCCCTTCTTGCTTTAATGAGTTTGTTGGTTATTGGTCACGGGTTATTAATAACTGGAGCATTAGAAGGGATTGCTGTTTGGGTCTCAGGGGATAAATCAAAAAATAATCAACTAAAATTTCTATTTGTTATGCTCCTAGTATTTGTTTTGAGTGCTTTATTAAACAACACCCCAATAATAGTAATGTTTATTCCAATAATATTATCTTTATGTAAACAACTAGACAAATCAGCAAGATTAACTCTTCTTCCCTTATCTTATATTTGTATTTTGGGCGGAATGACCACTCTAATAGGTTCATCTACAAATTTACTTGTTTCTGGATCTGTTTTCTCAAGCATAGGAAAAGAAATAGGTTTTTTTGATTTTGCAATGCAAGGGGGATTTCTTGCTTTAATAGGTTTTTTTTATGCAACTTTTATACTTCCATTTATATTAAATCTTAAAAAAGAAAAAAATAATAATAAAAATGACAGTTCAAATGATGAAGGAAAGCAATTTATAGTACAAATTAAGATTGGGAAAGAAAATCCTTTACTAGGTAAAACTTTTGTATCTGGACTTCTTCCTGAGCTAAAAGATTATACTGTTAGACTAATAACCAGAGATAATGAAAAGCTATTCCCTCCTTTTGATGACTTAACGATTAAAAATAATGACGAATTAACAATTTCAATGACCAAAGGTTTTTTAACAGATGCATTAAAAAGAAATGAACCTGTTTTCAAAAGCATTAATACAAAGGACTTTTCATCAAAAACTGAAATGATGATTGAAGCTGCAATTACACCAGGATCATTTTTAATTGGAAGGACATTAAACCAAACTAACTTTGAGTATGAGTCAAACTGTAAGGTCATTGGAATACAAAGGGATAAAAGTATTGAGGGAGATTCTCTTCAAAACTCAAAACTTGGCCCAGGAAATACATTATTATTAAAGGGATCTGATAAATCATTGAGGTCTCTGAGAGGGATTAAAGATATTTTTCCAATTGAATGGTCAGCAATATACCTTCCATCACAACGCTTTGCAGTAAGGGCAAGGCTAATCTTTCTATTAACTATTTTTTTAGCATCAACAGGTATTTTTAATATAACAGCAGCGGCCGTTATGGGTGCTGCTCTAATGCTTATCTTCAAAGTCGTCGGTATTAAAGATGCTGTAAATGCTCTTGATTTTAAAGTTTACCTTCTTGTTGCCTCTACTATAATGCTCTCAATTGCATTGCAAGAAACAGGTGGCGCAATGTTTATATCTGAAACAATTACTTATCTAACAAGTAACTTTTCTATTAATACAGTTTTATCAATATTGTTTATAATAGTTGCTATTATTACTAATTTTATCAGTAACAATGCCACAGCGGTTCTTTTTACACCTATTGCTATAACTTTAGCAATAAACCTTAATATGGAGCCTGAACCCTTTATTTATTGTATAATCTTTGCAGCAAATTGTTCATTTGCTACGCCTATAGGATATCAAACAAATTTAATGGTCATGGGCCCAGGTGATTATAGTTTTAAAGATTTTTTAATATCCGGGGTACCACTTATTATACTTTTATGGATATCTTATACTTTTATGATTAATTATTTAAATTTTTAGGTACAAAGTGAATAAATTAATAAACAAATTCAACCATAATTTTTATCTTTCGAATACAGAAACATGTTCTTACCTTGATAATAAACAAGAAAGAAAAATATTTACGATAATGGATGATCCAGGCCAAACATATGAATATGAATCTTTAATAAAACTCGGCTTCAGAAGAAGTCATAATATTTTATATAATCAAGTTTGTGATAGCTGTAACTTATGTAAGTCAATTAGAATAAGCTGTTTAAATTTCGAGCCAAGTAAAAGTGAAAAAAGAGTATTGAAAAAGAATTGTAATGTTTTTCAAAAAAATTTAAAAGCTGAGCCCTCTCTCAAACAATTTAAATTATTTAAAAAATATCTAAAATTTAAACATGATAAAAGTGAAATGAATGAAATGAATTATAATGATTATAAAAAAATGATGGAAGCGCCAGGTATTGAAACTCAGATATACGAATATTATTATCAAGATGAATTAGCGGCTTGTGTAATTTCAGATTTTCTAGATGACGCCATTTCTATGGTTTACTCATTTTATAGCGAAAATTTCTTAAAAAATTCTATGGGAAAATTTATGATACTAGATCATTTTGAGCTAGCAAATAAATTAAACAAAAAATATGTATATCTCGGATATTGGGTGGAAGGATGTGATAAGATGGACTATAAAAGTAAATTCAATTCATCTGAAATATTGATAAATAATAAGTGGGAACATCATTTAATCTAATTAAAGTTTAGGACAAAGTTTATGACAAAAGAAAACAAAAAATTTGGACGAAGGGATTTCCTGCTTGGCGGAGGATCATCTTTATTATTAGCAAGCACCCTATCAACTCCAGCTCTATCAAAAAATATCAGAAGATTAAATATGGTAACAACTTGGCCTAAAAATTTACCTGGGCTAGGGACATCGCCAGAAAGAATTGCAAAAAGAATTAGCGCTGCAACAGATGGAAAACTTAATATTAAAGTATATTCAGCTGGTGAGTTAGTTCCTGCTTTTGGAGCGTTTGATGCAGCATCAAGCGGTCTTGCAGACATGTACAATGGTGCAGAATATTACTGGCAAGGAAAAAATATTGGTTTTAATTTTTTCACGGCAGTACCTTTTGGAATGACAGCGAATGAATTAAATGCATGGATAGATCATGGTGGCGGCCAAGAGCTCTGGAATGAACTAACTAGTGATTTTAATTTAATTTCATTCCAGTCTGCGAATACAGGTGTTCAAATGGGTGGGTGGTTTAATAAAGAAATAAACTCACTAGATGATCTTAATGGTCTTAAAATAAGAATGCCAGGTCTTGGAGGGGAGGTTCTTAGAAAAGTTGGAGCAGCAGCAGTTGCAATCCCTGGTGGAGAAATCTTTTCAAGTCTTAAATCTGGAGCTATAGATGCAACAGAATGGGTTGGTCCATGGAATGATTTATCGTTAGCTTTTTATCAGGCAGCGCAATACTACTATTGGCCAGGCTTTCATGAACCAGGAGCTGGTTTAGCAACTGGAATAAATTTAGATACTTGGAACTCATTTTCACTTTCTGAACAATCGATAATAAGACAAGTTTTAGCTTATGAAAATACATACACCTTAGCAGAATTCAATCATCACAATGCAATCGCTTTAGATACATTAATAAATAAACACAAAGTAAAAATGAGAACCTTTTCTGATGAAATTATGTCAGAATTAAAAGTGATTTCAGAGGGTGTAATAGAAGAAGTTTCGACGAGAACGGAAATATCCAAAAGAATCTTTAATTCATTTAAAGATTCTATGAAACGTTTAAATGATTGGTCAAGTAAGTCTGAACAAGCCTACATGAAAGCAAGATCAATCAAATAGTTAAATGTCACTTCTAATTAAAATCACATCATTATTTGATAAAGTTAACCAAATCATTGGTAGAAATATATCTTGGTTTATAATCCTAATGGTTATAGTTCAATTATCTATTGTTATGGCTAGGTATATTTATGGTATTGGTTTTTTAAAACTTCAAGAACTGTTGATTTACCTTCACGGATCTTTATTTACTCTTGCAGCTGGGTACACACTTCTAGAAGATGAGCATGTAAGGGTTGATTTAATTTATCGTGAAGCATCTAAAAAATATAAATCATTTATTAACATATTTGGTTCTTTGCTGTTCTTAATTCCTTTTTGTTTACTAACATTCTCAACTAGCCTCCCATATGTATTGAGGTCCTGGAAAATTTTGGAGGGATCACCAGAAACAAGTGGTTTAAATGCCGTATTTATTTTAAAAACAGTACTAATAATATTTCCCATATTACTAATGCTTCAATCTTTCTCAATTATTCTTAAAAATTTAATTTTTTTTATAAGGAAGAAAAATGATTGAGCATCTAGACCTTCTTATGTTTGCTTTTGCATGCATAATATTAATACTTGGCTATCCAGTAGCATTCTCTCTAGCCGGATCCGCAATTCTTTTCGCGTATCTTGGTGATTATTTTAATGTTTTCCCCATGCAGTTTATGAGGGCAATTCCTCAGAGAATTTTCGGAACCATGACTAATGAAATTTTGATGGCAGTTCCGCTTTTTGTTTTTATGGGGACAATGTTAGAGAAATCTAAGGTTGCAGAAGAACTTCTCGAAAATATGGATAAGGTTTTTAGAAAAGTTAGAGGAGGTCTTGGTATATCAGTATCAATTGTTGGAGCTTTATTAGCAGCATCTACTGGAATTGTTGGAGCAACAGTTGTTACAATGGGTCTTTTATCGCTACCAACAATGTTAAAAAAAGGATATGACCCTAAAATTGCAACAGGAACTGTTGCAGCTGCCGGTACATTGGGGCAAATAATACCTCCATCAATTGTTTTGGTTCTGCTTGGTGATGTCCTCTCTAATGCTTATCAAAAGTCACAACTAGATATGGGAGTTTTCTCTCCCGAAACATTATCGGTCGGGGATTTGTTCGCTGGTGCGTTAATACCTGGAGTCCTTCTTGTTTGTTTTTATATTTTATATCAAATTATTCTATCATTTACAGATCCTTCTTCAATACCTGCGGTAAGTAATAAGGAGCCTGATGACGGAGATAGAACTAATATATTATTTATATTATTCCCACCTTTGTTTTTAATAATTTCAGTCCTAGGGTCTATTCTTACTGGATTTGCGACACCTACAGAAGCAGCATCTGTTGGAGCTATTGGAGCTATTCTTCTAGCAACGTATAAAACATCAAGTGAAAAGTTGTGGCCTATTATTTCTGCAATAATTTTTATTACCTTAATTATTTCTTCAATTTTTTTAGATCTTAGAATTAACAGAGTCGATACAACCTTTTTTAATTCATTTTTGATATTTGTTTCGTTGCTCCTTGTTTCTTTATTCTCTTTTTCAATAATTAAATGTCTCAAAAGTCTTTTTGATAATAATGTTTTGTCAGAAACTGCCTATTCTACTACAAAAATAACATCAATGGTTTTTATTATACTTATTGGTGCAACATTTTTCAGCCTAGTATTTAGAGGCTTGGGAGGTGATGAAACTATCGAAGAACTCCTGCTATCCATACCAGGAGGGGTAATTGGTGCTGTTATTGGTGTTATGATTGCAATGTTTATACTTGGCTTCTTTTTAGATTTTATAGAAATAACATTTGTTGTTGTTCCATTGGTAGCACCAATACTTTTTAAAATGGGAATAGACCCTGTTTGGCTTGGTGTTATGATGGCAATTAATCTTCAAACAAGTTTCTTAACACCGCCTTTTGGATTTGCTTTGTTCTATCTTAGAGGGGTGGCTCCTGACAGCATTAAAACAATAGATATTTACAAGGGAGTGATACCGTTTATTTTTATTCAAATATTGATGCTTTTATTACTTTCGATATTCCCAATCATTGCAACCTGGCTACCAAGTGTTTTACTTTAATCAAGCCTAGGAAATCCTTTTGGAACTAAGCGCCCTGATTGAGCTCTTTTTCCAATCCAATCATTGGTATCGCTATAAACTCTTTTTCTACCTCCAGAATCCTCTATAATAAGACCTTCTTTAGGATTAAAGGTTTTTATAAATAAAACCTCTGAGTCTTTATACTTTTGAAGCCTAACGCCCTTTCCTTTCGACATTTCAGGAAGTTCATCAAGAGAGAAAATTAGCATTTTTTTATTTTCACCAATTATTGCAATATGAGAACCATCAACATGCTTGCAAAAAGAAGCTCTTTCTCCTTCTTTTATATTCAAAATTGCTTTACCTGACTTACGGCTAGATAACATATCCTGATGTTTAATAATAAAACCATTACCTAAGGATGATGATAAAATAATTTTTTTATCTTTTTCGTATGTAAAGATATTAATAACACTATGCTCCTCTTCTATATCAAAGAGAATTTTTAATGGAGCTCCATGACCTCTTCCAGAAGGTAGATCTGAAACATTTAAAGAGTATGATTTTCCATTTGAGCAAAAAATGACTAGTTTATCATTTGTATTTGCATCAATACTCAAAAATAAAGAGTCTTCTTCTTTAAATTTTATTTCTCCTAAATCCTCAAAACTGCCTTTTAAACATCTAATCCAGCCCTCAGAGGATAAAATAATAGAAACTGGCTCGCTTGGAGGGGTGTAATCATTTTTATAAACTATCTCCTCCTCTATAAGATTGATTGATGTCCTTCTCTCGCCCAACAAAGAGCTTTTAGAATACTGCTTTTTAAGATCCTTAATTTCATTTGAAATAAATTTCCATTGCTCCTCATTCGAATTCAATAAAGATACCAATTCTCTCTTTTCAAAAGTAAGTTCATCAAATTCATTTTTAATTTTTATTTCTTCAAGCTTTCTTAATGATCTTAATCGCATATTAAGAATAGACTCAGCTTGAAAGTCTGATAGTTCAAACCTTGCAATAAGTTCAGTTTTTGGGTTGTCCTCTTCACGAATGATTTTAATTATTTCATCCATATTAAGATATGCAATTAAAAGACCAGATAGAATCTCTAGCCTTTCTTCAATTTTATCAAGGCGAAAATTAGAAATATTCAAAAGAACTTCTTTACGATGGTCTAGCCAAGAAAGTAAAAGATCCCTCAAACCGTGAACAATAGGTATATTATTACTCAAAGCATTAAGGTTAACTGAGAATCTAGCCTCTAAATCAGACATTAAAAATAAGCTATCCATCAAACCTTCTGGATTAATGTCTTTATTCTTTGGAATTAAAACAAGTCTAATATCTTCCGCAGATTCATCTCGAATATCGTCTAGCATTGGTAATTTTTTATCTATAGCCAACTGTGCAATTTTTTCTATTAATTTACCCTTGCTAACCTGATAAGGTATTTCGGTAACAACTATCTTCCAAAGACCTCGTTTTTCTTGTTCTACACTCCATTTGGATCTTATTTTAAAACCACCTCTTCCAGTCTTATAGGTTTCAATAATATTTTCTTTTATTTCAAAAATTTCACCACCAGTTGGAAAATCTGGACCTGGAATAAATTCTAGAAGCTTTTCATAACTAGCATTCCTATGTTTAATCAAATGCAATGAAGCATTGCATAATTCTTCAATATTATGAGGTGGGATTGACGTTGCCATACCTACGGCTATTCCAGATGATCCATTTGCTAATAAATTAGGAAAATTAGCCGGTAAGACAATTGGCTCTTTATCAACTTCATCATAAGTTGAACGAAACTCAACTGCATTCTCCTCAATTCCATTTAATAAAAGTTGCGATACATCAGTAAGTCTTGCCTCGGTATAACGCATAGCGGCAGCATTATCTCCATCAATATTACCGAAATTACCTTGACCATCAATTAAAGGCCACCTAACAGAAAAATCCTGAGCTAGACGAACTAATGTATCGTAAATTGCCTGATCACCATGTGGATGAAAACGACCCATAACATCACCAACTACTCTTGCTGACTTTTTAAATGAGGAAGATGGTTTTAGATTAAGTTGATACATGGCATATAACAGCCTTCGATGAACTGGTTTCAATCCATCTCTTGAATCTGGAAGAGCCCTATCCATTATAGTTGTTAAGGCGTAAGCTAAATATCGCTCCTCTAGAGCATCAACTAGCTCAATATCTTCATATTGATCAATAAGCTTCATTTTTTTCAACGCATTCTAAATGATGAAAGAGTCATCACTCAAGTAATCGAACATTCTTTTACGTGATGATGAAAGATTCTTTGCATATTGTGAATACACTCTTTTAATTAAAAAAAATTCAGTCAGTTTTAAACTGTCCAAAAGATCGGCCTTACTTACGCTTTTTATTTCATTTTGACCTAAAAATTCTGGTAACTTTAAGAGTCTATCCTCCCAGCCTTTTGCACCTAGCGCGCTTACCGCTCTTCCCGTCTTTGGGGAAACCCAATTTAAATTATCAGTTGATCCATTTACAGCACACGAAGATAAATCAAGTCCGTATCCCATCCTTTCAATAAATAATAATTCGAATTTAATGTACAAAAAAGGCCATAGTCTTGTATTATTTAAATTATCAAGCAATTCCTCGATTATATTATATAAATCAATACACTCCTCCCTTTCTGGAAAGATATCCATTAATGAGCAAATAGAATTTAATACTTCTAAATTTATAGAGCTATTTAAATAATTTGAACTCCTGGACTTAATTAATTCTGTATTAAAAAAACCAAGGTGTTCGGATAACCTGGCTCTCCAATTAACAGATAATGTATTTCCTGGAATATTAACACCGGAATTGCCTTGATTTTTTTTTATTCGTATTAGACCAGAATAAATACCATTATCTTTAGTTAATATTTTCATTAAATTAGTACTGTCTGAGAATTTTTTAACGCCTATTGCTATACCCTCATCGGTTAAATTCATGTTAATTCTCTTTATTATCTAAAAAATTTAATCCCATATTTTCATAATGCTCTTCATTGTCAGTCCAATTTTTTTTGAACTTAACATTGATTTTTAAATGAACTTTTTCTTCTACAACTTTTTCTAGATCAAGGCGGGATGCAATACCGATAGATTTTATCATTTTACCACTTTTCCCCAGAACAATTCCAACATGATTTTTTTTACCAACATAAATTGTTTGCTCGACTGTAATAGAATTATTTTTATTTGACTTCCAAGAATCTGTTTCTACAGTTGAAAGATATGGAACCTCCTCATGAACGAATAAAAAGAGTTTTTCTCTAGTTATTTCAGAAGCGATAAGAGACATTGAGGTATCCGCAACTTGATCTTCAGGGTAAAGCCATTGCCCGAGAATAGATTCTTTGTTTGAGGCATCTAAAAGACTCTCGACACCATCACCATTTACTGCAGAAATTAAAAAAGTTTCTTTAAAGTTTATAAAATCATTGTAAGTTTTTACCTTCTCAAGAAGATCAGACCGTCTAATTAAATCAATTTTATTTAATAATAAAAAGGTTTTATGCTTAACAAGCTTAATTTTTTCAATAAAAATTGGATCTAATTTCTCAAGCGACTTCTTACAATCAATCAATAAGTAAATTAAATCAACATCATTTAAAATACCAAAAGCATTATCCAACATTGCTTTTTCGAATTTTGTTTTTGCATTAAAAATTCCTGGTGTATCAATAAAAACCATTTGTGTATTACCAAGGATTTTCAATCCTCTTAAGCCAGATCTAGTTGTTTGAGCTTTATGGGTAACAATAGATAATTTTTCCCCTATTATATTATTTAGAAGAGTTGATTTGCCAGAGTTTGTCGGGCCAACAATACCTATAACTATATTTTTTTTACTCATATCATTTAATCAACTTAAGCATTTTTGTAGCAGCATTCTTTTCTGCATCTTGCTTTGTTTTTCCTTTCGCTTGAATTGATTCATAGCCAGTTATTGATAGTGAAACTGTGAATTCAGGATTATGATCTTTTCCATCAACAGACACTGTTTTATAATCTGGAAGGTCTTTTTTTAATGCAAGGGTAATTTCTTGAAGTTCACTTTTTGGATTTAAAATATTTTGATCTAATAATTCATCATTAATTAAATCATTCCATAAATTTAAGACTATCTTTTGAGTTGTTTCATAACTTGAGTCTACAAAAACCGCCCCTATTAAAGCCTCTAAAATATTCGATAATATAGAGTCTTTTAATCCATCCTTAGAAAATTCAGATTTTCCAAAAATAATAAAATCATTAAGGTTTATTTTTTTCGCAACTAAAACACATGTGCTCCTCTGTACAAAATAATTATGATATCTTGATAGGCTACCTTCATTAAATGAATTAAATTTCAAAAAGATTGCTTCAGAAATCACTAGTCCTAAAACTCGATCACCCAAAAACTCCAACCTTTCCATATTTGAAAATTTATTATTATCAAAGCTAGGGTGCGTCAAAGACTTAGTTAGGATAGATTTATCTCTAAAAGAATAGCCAATTTTTTTTTCTAAAGCATCAAGGCCTTTTATATGTTTTTTAAAACTCATTTAATCCTTTGAAAAATTCGACTCCATTCAATTGAAGTAACACAATTTGGTTTAGACATTTTTTTCCAGTTCCATGAAAAAAATATTAATTCTGCTCTTCCTACTAAATTGTTAAAAGGAACAAAACCAACAGATTTTAGATATCTACTATCTTGAGAGTTATCACGATTATCACCCATCATAAAGAAGTGATTTTCTGGAACATTATAAACACCAGTATTATCAGCATAAGATTCGATAGCTGAGTTTAATATTTCATAAGATCTTCCGTTTGGCAGAGTTTCTGTAAGGATTTCAAGATCCTCATTTCTACACCCTAAAGCCCTTTTCTTTCGATTAACTAGATTATTATCCCTATAAACTCCAATTTTCTTATAAATTAGCTTTTTATCGTTAATAAAGACCTCACCATCAATAATTTGCACTTTATCACCAGGCAGCCCTATAACTCTTTTTATATAGTCAGTCCTTCCGTCACTTGGTAATTTAAAAACAGCTACATCACCTCTTTTTGGCGGTGATGAAAAAACTCTTCCTGGAATAATTGGCAAGCTAAAAGGCAAAGAGTTCTTTGAATATCCATAAGCAAATTTAGAAACAAAAATGTAATCACCTACAAGAAGGTTTTTGAGCATAGATCCTGAGGGAATATTATAACTCTGAAATACAAATGCACGAAAAATTAGAGCTATTATTAAAATCCAAAAAAAAGAAACAAAAAAATTATCCTTCTTCTTTAAAGCTTTTGACATTTGAAACCCTCTAAAATTAATTAACTTTAATTGCTTCTATAATAACATTCGCTTGAGCCCAAGGAAAATCATCTGAAATTGAAACTGAAATATTTGCATAATAATTCTCAGGAATGAGCATATCTAGCCTTTTCTTAGCACCCCCTGTTAATTCTATTGAAGGTTGTCCAGTTGGTTTATTTATAACGCCGATATCACTCCAATAAACACCGGATCTAAATCCTGTTCCAAGAGCCTTTGAACAGGCTTCTTTTACTGCAAATCTTTTGGCGTATGACTCAACTTTTTTTAATTTTTTTTCTGATCTCATTATTTCGTGATCGGTGAAGATTCTTTTAATGAACCTTATTCCAAATCTATCCAATGTTTTTTGGATTCTTCTAATATCAATTAAATCAACACCGCTTCCAATTATCAATTTTCTTCTCCAAGAGCCCTTCCTTGTTTCATGCACTCCTGAATTTCAACAATAACCCTATCTAACCCTTTAAATATTGACTCAGATATAATAAAAAAACCTATATTAAGCTCCTCGATTTCGTGTATAGAGCTTAAATATTTGGTGGTACTGTAATTTAACCCATGACCGGCATGTACTTCTATACCTTCATTATGGGCTAATTCAGAAATATTTTTAATTTTTAAGAATTCATCTTCTATTGAAGGAAGTTTATTGTCAAAAGCTCTGCAATAAGATCCGCAATGAATCTCAACACAGTCAACACCAAGATCAACGCAATGACTTAGCTGTGTTTTATCTGCATCAATAAAAAAAGATGTTCTAATACCTAAATCCTTTAAAGGATTTATAAAGTCTTTTAATTGATTATGTTTAGATCTAACATCTAAACCACCCTCAGTTGTTAACTCTTCTCTTTTTTCGGGAACAATGCAGCACGAAAAGGGTTTAATTTTTAGAGCAATATCGAGCATTTCTTTAGTAGAAGCCATCTCTAAATTTAACTTTCCTGGAAAGTTACTGACAATTTTCTCTATATCAAGATCATTAATATGTCGTCTATCCTCGCGTAAGTGTGCAGTAATTGAGTCTGCACCTGAATTTAAAGCAATTTTTGCAGCATTAATTATATCTGGAAAACTCTCCCCTCTTGCATTTCTTAAAGTTGCAATATGATCTATATTAACACCAAGTTTAATTTTTTTATCTATATTATTCAATATTTTAATCCCTACTCTTTATGCGATTAGCTTTATAAATTATAATAAAATACTTTATAAGAAAATAACAAATTACAGCAAATAAAAAACCCAAAATAAGACTTCCTAAGAAAAAAGACATAAAAAAATCTATCCCAAAGAAATCAGATAATTGAATTTTCTCATATGTAAGTTTTTGTCTTCCAAGAATAAAATCTCCTAACCCTATAGAAGAAGCCCACATTAATGGATATGTCAGAGGATTTCCTAAGAATGTTCCTATAATTGATGACAGTATATTAACTCCAAATACCCAGGAAATAAAAATACATAGAATTGTATGAAGTCCTAAAAATGGAGAAAACGCAATAAAAACACCTACTGAAAACCCCATTGAAATTGAGTGGGAGGACTCAGGTATTCTAACTAATCTTTTCCAGTAATATAAAAAATTCCTTTTAAAGCCCTTTTCTGGCCAAAAAATAATTTTTAATTGATTCAATAAACCTAATGGTTTTTTTCTTTTAAACATTAAGTAATATTTCTACTACCGGGTTTAATAGCGGGCACATTTATTAACTCTTCAGGTATATTATTAGAATCAAAAGTTGGAATATCAAAAGAGGTTAAGGATACTAATTCTGTTTCCAAATCTGCTTTACCGCAAGATCTGTCTATTAGGCAAGCCTCTCCAACAACGTTACCGCCATTCTTATTGATAACCTCTATGCTTTCATTTGATGATAAACCTGTAGTTACAATATCTTCAACTAGTAAGCATTTAGAGCCTGNTTTAATTGAAAAACCCCTCCTCAATTCAAAAATTCCATTTACTCTTTCTAGAAAAANAAAAGGAACATTAAGGTTACGAGCAATTTCATGGCCAATAATTACACCACCCATAGCAGGTGAAACTATAAGATCGATATTTTCTTTAAATTTTTCTTTGATTTTTTGACTTAAGGCCAACGAGAGTCTTTTAGCTCTTGAGGGCTCTGATAAAGCAAGGGCGCATTGAAGGTATTTTGAAGAATGAAGACCTGAAGAAAGTATAAAATGACCTTCAAGTAAGGCGCCTGCATCTCTAAATTCGTTAATAACTTCATCTTTATTCATAATATTTTACCCAATAAACCTTTCTACACTTTCTAGAACGGGAAGACCTTTTAGACTGTCAACTATATCACCAATATGTTTATTATCGTTTACATTAATATCAATGATTAAATTATAAAAATCGCTATCCTTTTCATTTAAAATAAGATTTGAAATATTTCCTCCATAATCTGCAATAGTAGATGTAATTGAGTTCAAAACTCCAACTTCATTAATTAAAGTCACAATTATTCGAGATACAAAAGTAAATTCAATATTTTTTTTCCAATTTAATTTCACCCATGATTCTGGTGATTTTTCATATTTTAATAAATCATCGCTACTTACAGAAAAAATAGTTATCCCACTATTAGGAATAATTATTCCAACAATCTTATCTCCAGGTACTAAAAATGTATTTTCAGCAAACTTTGCAGGCATATCATCATAAAGGCCATCTATAGGAATGGATATATTTTCCTCTATATAATTTTTAATTCTTTTCTTTCGATTATTATTAGGGAATACAAGATCATAGACTTTTGATCCGGAGGCAGAACCGTCACCAACTAATGAATATAATTTTGCAAGAGAATTTACATTTAGTGGCCCAAAAGATCGTTCAAGAATATCTCTTGTTGGTTTCTTTCTGTGAGAAGAAAAAACGCTCTTAATTATTGCTTTCCCAATCAATCTTTGGTTATGTGTTTTTTTCTCCTTTAAAGATCGAATAATTGCAGACTTTGCTTTACCTGTTTTAACAAACTCTTGAAGAGATTCTAAAGCTACAGGTGTTTTGGATTTTACAATCTCAACCTCATCTCCATTTTGAAGTATTGTTCTTCTTCTTTTGTCTACTCCATTAATTTTAACACTACTACAGAAATTTCCTAAATCTGTATGAACTGCATAAGCAAAATCTAAGGCTATTGCATCACGAGGAAGCGCAACTAACGTTCCTTTAGGTGTAAAACAATATATTTGATCAAGAAATAATTCTAATTTTGTATTTTCTAAAAATTCCTCAGTAGCACCATCCCTATTAAGAATATCAATTAAATCATTTATCCACTCTATTGAGGCAAGATAATCATTGCCTACATCATCTTGATCTTTGTAAGCCCAATGAGCAGCTAAACCCCTTTCACACATTTCATTCATCTTTTGTGTTCTTATTTGNACCTCTACCCTTTGATTTTTTGGTCCAATTAAAGTTGTATGAATAGATTGGTATCCATTTTTTTTTGGTGTTGAAATATAGTCCTTAAATCTGCCTGGAATTGCTTGCCATTTACCATGAAGAATTCCTAGAACTTGATAACATTCGGAAACAGATTCAACGCAAACTCTAAAACCAAATATATCAGAAAGCTGTTCCAAAGATTTTTGTTGTATTTCTAGTTTTTTCCATACTGAGTAGGGTTTTTTAACTCTTCCAGAGACATTAAATTTTAAATCATTGCTCTTAAAAAGCTCATTAAGCTCTTTATCAATCAGTAGAACAGTTTTACTTTTTTTCTTTTTTGATACCTTTAATCTTTCAATAATAATATCTCTAATTTTTGGTTCAATATGTGAAAAGGATAGGTCTTCTAATTCTTCCTTTATCTCCTGCATACCAATTCTTCCAGCTAAGGGTGCGTAAATATCAAGTGTTTCAAGAGATATTCTTTTTCTTTTGTTTTGATCTTTGATGAAGTGAAGGGTTCTCATATTGTGAAGTCTATCGGCTAACTTAATTAAAAGTATCCTTATATCGCTAGCACTTGCTAATAAAAGTTTCCTAAAGTTTTCTGCTTGCTTAGAGCTTTCAAGATTACCCTCGAGAAGTGTTAACTTTGTGACTCCATCTACTAACTTAGCAACCTCCTTGCCAAAGTTTTTTTCGACATCGCTTATTGTCGCTTCTGTATCCTCAATTGTGTCATGAAGTAACGCACAAACAACTGTTGTTGTATCTAATTTTAATTTTGCAAGAATACCTGCAACTTCGACGGGATGGGAAAAATAAGGGTCACCGGAAGCTCTTAGCTGCATTCCGTGCATTTTTGTACCATAAGTATATGCTTTTTCTAAAAGTTCTTTATCTGCGTCGGGCTTATATGATATTACACTGTCAATTAGTTCATATTGACGCATAAAATTTTCTCATTATTAAAAAGAACGTCTATTATTTTTTTTATCAACCATGTTGTCTTGCATAGCTTTAAGAAGGTCTTCTTCAGACATTCGCTCTTCAACAACTTCAACATCCTCAGCTACATCATCTGAAGCTGATATTTGTGGTTTGCTATTATCTTGAACAAGAGGGATATAATCTTCATCTGCTTCATCAACGTCAACTTGCGTTTGTAAACTAAAAACTTTAGATTCCTCTAACTCTTCTGGAACTAACTTTTCTTCTGCAATTTCTCTAAGAGCTACAATTGGATTTTTATCATTATCTCGATCAACTAAAATTTCTGCGCCTTCTGCCATTTCACGAGATCTATGGGCGGCCAACAGAACTAAATCAAACCTACTAGTTATTTTATCAACACAATCTTCAACTGTTACACGAGCCATTTGTTAAACCTCAAATAATAAATATACTTAGTTAAATATGCTTTCATTGAATTAAATGCAAGTATTAGATTACAATATTGAAAAATATGATTAAAAAAACTTATAAAAATACAATCAATGAGCAATAAATTGAAAGAGCCAAATAAAAACTGTTCAAAATGCAATCGCTTAAAAAAATTCCGTAATGAGAATAGAAAAAAATATCCCTCTTGGTTCAATGCCCCAGTTCCATCAATAATTAATAATAATGCAGAACTTTTAATTGTAGGTTTAGCACCTGGTATTTCAGGAGCAAATAGAACTGGGAGACCTTTTACCGGAGATCATGCAGGGTTAATACTTTTTGGTACCCTTAAAAAATTTGGCTTTTCTGATGGTCTTTATAAAGAAGATGGCTTTGATAGTTTAAAATTAGAAAATTGCAGCATAACGAATGCAGTTAGATGCGTTCCACCAAAAAATTTACCTAACACAAGTGAAATAAAAAATTGCGAATCCTTTCTTCAAAAAACAATAATCGCTCACAAAAATTTAAAATTAATTATTGCTTTAGGTCTAATTTCTCATAAAAGCATAATTTCATCCTTTGGCTTTAAACAAAAGGATTTTAAGTTTGGTCATAAAAATAAACATAAAATAAATCAGAGAATCAATCTAATTGATAGCTATCACTGCTCTAGATACAACACTAATACAAAAAGATTAACACAAGATATGTTCGATGAAATTTTTATAGAGACAAAAGCAGAATTAAAAAATTAACTATTATTTTTTAATAGGCGTGATTTTTGCTTATCCCAGTCTTTACTTTTCTCATCCTGTCTTTTGTCATGAAGTTTTTTACCTTTTCCTATCCCGATGGTAATTTTTGCAATACCTTTTTCATTAAAGAAAAGTTTCATTGGAATTAAAGTCATTCCTTTCTTTTGAGAAGCATTTTTTAATTTATTAATCTCTCTTGAATGAAGTAATAATTTTCTTTTTCTTTTTGGTTTGTGGTTTGTAAATATAGCATTTTTATAAGATGGTATATTTGAATTTAACAAATAAATTTCTCCGCCCTCCTCCGAAGCATATGACTCAGCGATATTTGCTCTATTCATTCTAAGGCTTTTAACTTCCGAACCCTTTAAAACTATACCTGCTTCAAAAACTTCTTCAATTGAGAATAAGTAGTTAGCCTTTCTATTATCGGCTATTATTTTCTCTCCCTTGGTATTTCTTTTAGAGCCGCCGGATTTAGAGGACATTAGATCATATCCAGATCAGAAATTACTTTATCTAATACATCCTTTGTTTCTTGTCTTATGTTTACCAAAGGAAGTCTCAACTCATCTTCAATAAGGCCCATCTTTGATAAAACATATTTTACTGGAGCAGGACTGGTTTCTACAAACAAAGCATTATGCATAGGTTCAAGTTTTTTGTGAATTTTTAATGCTTCATCAAAATTACCCTCTAAACAAAGATTTTGAAATTCCGAACAAAGCCTTGGGAGAACATTAGCGGTAACCGAAATGCAACCATTTCCTCCATTTTGCATAAACTCATAAGCAGTAATATCTTCTCCAGAAAATTGAAGAAAACCCTTGCTGCATTGTTCTTTTTGCTTTTTAACTCTTGAAAGATCGCTTGTAGCATCTTTAACGCCCATAATATTCTCAAGTTTCGATAATTCAGCCATAACTTCCAACGACATGTCAACTATGGATCTTGGTGGAATATTATAAATCATCACAGGTATGCCTAGAGAAGCATTATTGATCGCCTTAAAATGAGCAAATAAACCTTCTTGAGTAGGTTTATTGTAGTATGGGGTAACTACTAAAGCTGCGTCTGCCCCTGCACCCTCAGCATGCTTAAGTAAGCTAATTGCCTCTGAAGTTGAATTAGATCCAGCCCCAGCTATAACTGGAACTCTATTATTAACCTGATCAATGACAATTTCTACAACATCTCTGTGTTCTTTATGGTCTAATGTAGGGCTTTCTCCAGTAGTGCCAACTGGAACAATTCCATGAGTTCCTTCATCAATATGCCAATTTATAAGATTTCTAAGAGAAGTTTCGTCTATGTTACCGTTCTTAAAAGGTGTAACTATAGCAACTATTGATCCTTTTAACATATATTATCCTTTAAATTCATATACTTATAATACTAATCTAAGTTACTTTTAATTATTAAAGTAGAGATTAAATTTACAACTTTATTCAAATTAACTATATTAGAAGATGCATTAAATTAAAATATTTAATTAAAGACTTTTAATATTAAAGTTCTTAATATCTTATTTTATTAATTTATGGGGGAAATTTTGGATAAATCTGTTTTCGAGCCAACACCAAGAACAAAACACCCGGATCCCGCTTTAAGGGGCGATAAAATTACAGGTGATAGATATTACTCAAAAGAGTTTATGCAGAAAGAATGGGATCATGTATGGACAAAAGTTTGGCAGATCGCAGGTATAGCATCAGAAATTCCAGAGCCAGATGATTTTTTTGTTTATAAAATTGGAATAGAAGAAATTCTAATTGTTAGACAAGAAGATTTAACTATTAAAGCTTTTTATAATGTCTGCCCTCACAGAGGAAATATACTAGTTCATGTTGAAAAAGGTTTTTTAGAAAAATTTAAATGCACTTATCATGGTTGGACTTATAATACCGAGGGTGTTTTGGTAGACCTGCAGGATGCAGAGGATTTTGATGGTGGCAATCCATGCGGAAAAATAAAACTAAAAGAAGTTAAATGTGAAATTGGACTCGGTTTCGTATGGATTAATTTAGACGATAATTGTCAAAAATTTGAAGAAGCTCTTTACCCTATTCTTGAACACATGAAACCATATCAACCAGAAAAGTTTGTAAGAGTTTTGAATATGACATGTGAAGTTGATTGTAATTGGAAAATTATACATGATAACTTTAATGAGTCATATCATCTACCTACCCTTCATCCAGAGCTTTCAGTTCATATTGAAAATGATTATAAGTTTTCTCAATTTGATATGTATGATAACGGACATAATAGAATGTTAATGCCTGGTCATAAGCCTGCTTTAGGTGATCAATCTCCAAATGAAGTTCAGTTTCCTTTAGATGCAGCATTAAAGGCATGGGATTTAAATCCTGAAGACTTTAAGGGTAAAGCTCAAGAAACAAGATTGGCAATACAGAAACAAAAAAAGAAACTATCAAAAGAAAGAGGATTTTGGCATTACGAATTTTTAACTGATGAACAGCTGACTGATTATTATTTTTATAATTGCTTTCCAAATTACGATATAACTATGACACCTGACGGGATCCAATTTCAAAGACCACAGCCTCACCCAACAGATCCAGAAAAGTGTCTTTTTGAACACTGGTGGCTTGTTCCTGAAATGGAGAGCTTATCAGGTTCGGCAACTTTTATGGGGTCTGATACGACTGAAGTTACTGCAGGTGAAAAAATGACAGAGACACCTCTAGGACCAAGACCCCTTAAGCCAGCAGATCATGAGTGGGTTGTTTATCCTGAAGGGTCTATGGGTTTCGTAACCGATCAAGATATAAGTATGGCTATAGGTCAGCAAAAAGGTGTAAAATCAAAAGGATTTGAGGATGCAATTCTAACAAACCAAGAAAGGCGAGTAAGAAGGTATCACGAGGTTTTAAACGATTATATTGAGGGCAGAAGGTAGTCACTATACTCCGTAAATATCTTTTGCATTTTGAAAAAATAATTTATTTTTATCTTCGTTAGAATAATTCGAAACCATTTTTTTAAAGGCATTCCATAGTACATGATAAGAAATTGATCTTCTATCAACGGGAAAATTACTCTCAAACATACATCTATCAACACCAAAACATTCAATTGCGTGCAAATAGTAATCATAATGCATTTCTATAATTTGATCAGAGGTCGCCGGCTTATCTTGTTTATGAAAATTCCATCCATTCACTGGCATAGCTAATCCACCAAGCTTGCTGTGAACATTTTTATTTTCTGATAACTGAGAAATATCATCTTTCCACTTTTTAAATATTTCTTGTTTTTTACCTTGATAAGGCCCTACCCCCAACGGTCCGCCAAAATGATCGTGAATAATAGTTAATTCAGGATAATCTTTTGCAAAAATGCTTAAATCACTGATTTGATTGTGATAATGCCAGGCATCAAAAGTTAGATTTAACTTAATTAACTCTTCAGCACCTTTTCTAAAACTTGGGTCGTAGTAAATATTTTTTATTGGATTGCTGTGAGAGTTATGAATTTCATTACTTTGATCCCAACCAGCAGCATGCCTAATACCTTTGAACAAACCTTCGCCAATTAAAATATGCTGATTAAGAACATCCTTAACTTCAGAGCCAAGCATCAAATCTGCAAAACTTATGATACCAATTATATTTGCAGAATTTGATGTTTTCTTTGAATCTTTAATAACCTTCATAACATATTCGGTTTCACCAATAGGCTTATATTTATCTTCTCCTTCATGGTAATAACCTTGAGCGCATTCCATAAAAATTGTGCCAACTATATTATGTCCAGAATTTGTATCTTCGCTGAGGTTGTCAATGAGATAAGGAAAAGAACTTGCTAACTGGTTATCTCCATTCCAAAGATGATGATGAGGATCAATAATAGGCAATTCAGGGTTAATAATTTCTTCTTTTACCTGAGCAAGCCAATCATAATAGCGCTTATGCTTATCAACTATTTTCATAATTAATTTTAAATCTAAATTAGTGAATTTAAAACAAAAAAATAACCCTTTAATTAATGAGGCTTAGTTATACTAAGAACTCTCTTCTAACCATTTATTTTCTTCTTTTTCTAAATCTTCTTTATTTTTATTATATTTTTCATATAGTTGAGACATTAGGGAAGGATTATCTAGCGCTTCATCGGACGACATCCTAAGTTCAAGATCAGAAACTTTTTTAGTTAATTTTTTTATATTTCTTTCGTACGCAAGCAATGATTTCGAATTATCTTTCTTTTTTTTAGAACTTTGTTGATTCCCTTTTGATTTAGACCTTTCTTCTCGTCTTTGATCGATTATAAGCTTTTTGTAAGCCTCTAAATCATCACTATAAGACGTTACAGAACCATCTTTAATTAAAAGAAGCTCATCAGCTACAGATTCAACCAAATGAGGATCGTGACTTACAATGATTATACATCCATTATAGTTATTTAAAGCATCTATCAGTGCAGCTCTTGCATCAATATCAAGATGATTAGTTGGCTCATCAAGAAGCATAATATGAGGAGCATTGTAACTCATAATACAAAAAAGAAGCCTTGATTTCTCTCCACCAGATAGTTCCCTAACCTTTGTATCAGCCTTGTCTTTATTGAAACCAAATTTTCCGAGAATAGCTCTTATCTGATGATCGGCTTGCTCAGAAATGACAGATCTAAGAGTCTCAAAAGGCGTAAAAGAAAGGTCTAGTTCATCAGTCTGGTGTTGAGCAAAATACCCTACTCTAAGTTTTTTATTCTTAGTGATGTTTCCATTAGACTCATTTAACTTTCCAGAAATTAATTTTATCAATGTAGATTTCCCATTACCATTTGCGCCCAATAAAGCTATGCGACTATCACTAGATATTCCAATATTAATGTTCTCTAAGACTGGTTTATCGACCTCATAACCGACATCAGCTTTATCAATAGTTATTATTGGTGATGGAATGTCTTCAGGTTCAGGAAATTTAAAGCTTGTAGAGCGTTCTGTTATTAAAGCATCAACCATATCCATTCTTTCTAACGCTTTAAGGCGACTTTGCGATTGCTTGGCTTTACTTGCTTTTGCACCAAATCTATTAACAAAATCCATCATTTTCTTTTTATGGGCTTGCTGTTTTTCAAACAAAGCTTGGTGACCCATTCTTTTTTGAGCATGAGCTTCTTCAAATTGATCATAATTACCCTTGTATAGGGTAAGCTTTAGCTGATCTAAATGAATTATATGATCTACGGTTTTATTAAGAGTGTCCCTATCATGGCTTATTATAATATAAGTCTTTGGATACTTAATAAGATAATCCTCAAGCCAAATAATAGCTTCGAAATCCAAATGATTTGTAGGCTCATCAAGTAATAATAGATCTGGCTCACAAAATAACGCTGCAGCTAAAGCAACTCGCATTTTCCATCCACCAGAAAAATTATTAATAGACCTTCCTTGATCCTCAATACTAAAGCCAAGTCCCGATAAAATAATAGATGCCTTTGAAGGTGCCTCATATGCATGAATATCACTTAATCGTGTATAAATTTCAGAAATCCTATTTGCATCAGTCGCAATCTCAGCTTCCTCTAGAAGCATTTTTCTCTCTGTATCTGCATTTAAAACAACATCTAGCAAACTTGTGTCATCATCCTGAAGATCTTGCCTAACAATACCCAAAACAGAAGTCGGACTCATTAAAATATCACCAGAATCTAACTCAATCTCATTATTTATGAGCTTAAAAAGAGTTGATTTACCAGTTCCATTTTGACCGACTAGGCCTACGTGATGACCGTCAGGTATAGATAAAGAAGACTTATCAATAAGAGTTCTTCCAGCTATTCGGTATGTAATATTTTTAAGGTCTAACATAATTTAATTTCTAGAAAAGTATTTGGCGGAGAGAGTGGGATTCGAACCCACGATACGATTGCTCGTATACTCCCTTAGCAGGGGAGCGCCTTCGACCACTCGGCCACCTCTCCAAATAATATCGACAAAATGCCAACTTTACGTCACTGTGTAAAGCAATTAGTGTATTATTTAAAAATAAAGGATAATTTAAGCCATGAGTAATGATTTAACCGAAGAACAGAAGAATATACTTTATAATTCTGGAACAGAAATGCCAGGTACAAGCAACCTATTAGATGAAAAACGTTCGGGAACATATGTAAGTGCTGATAAGGGTTTGCCAGTTTTTAGATCTGAGACAAAATTTGAGTCAGGTACTGGATGGCCAAGCTTTTATGATGTTAATAAAGAAAATATTATAATTAAAGAAGACACGTCTCACGGAATGATAAGAAAAGAAATTCTTACAAAAGAAGGTGAACATCTTGGTCATGTATTTAATGATGGCCCTAACCCAACAGGTTTACGTTATTGTATTAATGGCCTTTCTCTTAAATTCATACCAGATGAAGATTAGATCAATCATAGTTGGAGTCTAAAATATAGCTGCAGATAAATGGACAAATAACTAAGGAAATGCCGCTAATTCCGATTAAAAGATAAATTTGCCTTATAAATATTTCTTCAAAACCTGAGAATATTAAAGAAGATATTGAACCAGATCCAAATATTAAAGTTGGAATAAAAAGTGGAAAAATAATTAACGGTATTAATAAATTATGCTGTCGTAAACTTAGCGTTAAGGCAGACCCTAGACTGCCAATAAAGCTCAAAGAAGGTGTTCCAATCAGTATTGATAAAGTAATATATATCAATAAGTTATTTGGTAAATCTATCAAAAAACTTAACACTGGAGTAATAAAAAGAAGCGGAAGAAAATTTGAGATCCAATGCGCTAAGCTTTTAACGAAAGCAATTTCAGAAAAGGATAAAGGTCCATTCTTATATAAATCAAGAGTTCCATCAATATAGTCTTCATGAAACAAACTATTTAATGATAAAAGTGATGTTAAAATTAAAGAAACCCATATTAAACCAGGGGAAATCAAAGATAAGATGTTTTTATCTGGCCCGATACCTATGGGTAAAATAACTATAGTAATTGAAAAAAAAGCCAAAGAGAGAATGTAGCTCCCTTTTAGAGATAAAGAGCTCTTTAATTCCTTTAAAAATAATAGCTTAAAATGAAACATTTTTATTATCCAGGTTAATTTTTATATCCGGATTATCTAAAAAATTAATATGTGATGAAACTAGAATGCTACCTCCAGAATCTTTATGATCATTTATAATTTCTTTTAAAAAAATTGACGCATCCTTATCTAGGGATGAAGTAGGTTCATCAAGAAGCCATAAATCTTTATTGGAAGATAACAATCTAGCAATAACTAGGCGCTGTCTCTGTCCTTGGGATAGGTACTTACATGGGGTTTTTTTTAAATCTCTAAGCCCTACTCTATCTAAAACATCCCCCTCATATCCAGAGCCTAAATACATTGACCAAAACTTAATATCTTCTTCAGGTGAAATATCGTCTTTTATTGCTAGATTATGACCTAATATAAAAAATTCATTACTATAATCTTCTTTTGAATTAAATGTGATGCTTCCAAATGATAAGGGAATAAAACCAGCGATCATTCTTAAAAGTGAGGTTTTTCCGGAACCATTTGAACCTGAAATTAATGCTAATTGTCCAGCCTTTAACTCAAAGGAAATATTATCAATAATTTTATAGCCAGACCTAAAACAACTGACTGATGATACCTTAAGGGTCATTATTACCCCCCAGATCTTTAACGCCCCTTTGATTTAAATAAATCATTAAAAAACCAAAAATAAATATAAAAATTGGAGTAAACCATAAAATAAAGGTATTTAACCTAAACGGAGGTTTTAAAATAATATAATCACCATACCGTTTACGAAAAAAATCATATATTTCAATATCAGTTTCACCATTCAAAACTTTATCTCTAACAATAGACCTTAGGTCTTTAGCTAAGGGGAATTTGAGTCATCGATAGTTTGTGATTCGCAAACCATGCATCGTATATTCTGATTAATGGAATGAATACGTTTTTCAGTAGCGTTATCAAATATTTCATTTTCGAACGTTTTGGCGTTAGTGCTCATTGGTATTGCTAGGCTAATGATAAAAAAAGATACTATTTTAAAAAAATTACGCGATAGCTTTTTTCGATTAAGTAAAGCAAATACGCCTCCTAAAGCGGTAAATAATGCTCCAATCCAAATTAAGGAAATAAAAGGCTTATACCAAATTCTTATCACCCACTCTTCACTACCGACCTTTTCACCCAAAACAATATAAATATGAGATAAAAAATTTGTCATGATGGCGGCCTCTGTTGTAACCGACCTTTCTACAGGGTAAAATCTTTTTTCAGGATTTAAAATAGAGATATTATCATTGTCATTAACAACAAAAATACCCTTTGAGCTAATATAATTTGGACCTTTTGTATCCTCAACACCTTTAAAGTCTATATCATAGCCTCCTATGTTGATTGATGAATTAACTTTAACTGAGCTCTCAAAGTCCTCTTGTGAAGAAATTGAAATTGAAGCGCCCATTATAAATAAGCCAAGACCAACATGACCTAAAAAAGAAGATAGTGTTGGATAAGAAAATTTTAAAAGATAGTTATAGATTGACAAATAAATGATCCAAAACGAAACAAATACGCCAATAAAAGACATAATTGACTTTATATCCATATAAAAACAAACAACCCATGACGAAAGAATTATTAACAAATAAGGTGTTATGTATTTTTTATATTGTTTTTTAACTTCTAGATTACCCCATGGTAAGAAAACGGCGACAGGAGCAAAGATAGAAATTAGAAATATTATAGGTATAACTGTTATTGTGTAAAAAGGTGTACCTACCGATATTCTCTCTCCAGAAAAAATCTCAAGAACCATTGGGTAAACTGTTCCAACAAATACAGTAAATGCCGCAGTCATCAATAATAAATTATTTAAAATAAGAAAAAAATCTTTACTAAAAATCCTGTATTTAAGAAAACCGTCAGCCTTTATTGGTCTCAATGCAAAGATTGATAAACTAGCCACTATATAAATAGAAATTAACGTTAGGATAAATATTCCTCGATTTGGATCAGTAGCAAACGCATGAACTGATGTTATTAAGCCAGATCGAACTATAAAGGTTCCAACCATAGACATTGCAAAAGCAATAATTGACAATAAAATACACCAGTTTGCTAAAGATCCTCTTTTTTCCATAACTAAAATTGAATGAAATAAGGCTGTAGTAATTATCCATGGAATTAATGAGGCATTTTCAACCGGATCCCAAAACCAAAAACCACCCCATCCTAATTCATAATATGCCCAAAACGAACCTAAAGTGATTCCAATAGTTAAAAATATCCACGAAATTAAAACCCAAGGTCGAGTAACTCTAGCCCAATCCCTATCAAATTTTTTATTAAATAAACCTGCTAATGCAAAAGACCAAACAATTGATAATCCTACATATCCCAGATACAAAAATGGGGGATGAAATGCTAACCCCGGATCCTGAAGAAGGGGATTTAAACCTACTCCCTCAATTGGAGCAGGATCAAGTATTAGAAAGGGATTTGACCCAAAAAATAAAAATAATACAAAACCAAAGCATAAAATGCCCTGAAACATTAAGATTCTTATTGTGAATGATTGAGAAATTTTTTGAATGTTTAGAGATACTAAGAAACCATACAAAGACATAACCCAGCACCATAAAAGCATAGAACCTTCATGATTTCCCCAGGAACCAGAAATTTTATAAATAAGAGGTTTTGATGTATGAGAATTAGACCAAACATTAAAAAGTGAAAAATCTGAGTTAATGTAGGATAAAATTAATATAAAAAAAGAAACACTTAAAAGAAAAAAATTAGAAGCTGCTAAAAAAGGAACTAAATTAATTAAAGTCATCTTTTTTCTTTCCAGAAATATAACTGGAATAAAAAATTGAAACATTGAAAGTAATATAACCAAAATAATAGATAAATTTGCAATGCCCACCATCATTACTAATACTCCAAGCCTAATGCTTCAGAAACTTCTGGAGGCATATAATTCTCATCATGCTTTGCTAAAATATTAGAAGCGTTAAATTTTAATTGTTTTTTTAAAATATCATCTTTATTTTTAACCTTTATGATTTCAATATATCCTTCAGCAATTACACCCTGCCCCTCTCTGAAGAGATCAGGTAAAATTCCAGAGTATGCAATATTAATTTCATTTTTAAGATCAGTTATAACAAAAGAAACATTATTATCTTCACCTCTTTGAAAACTATCTTCTAAAACAAGGCCTCCTAATCTAATAAGCGATCCATCAGCAATATCACCATTGGAGACCTTTTTTTCAATTTCCGAAGGAGAATAAAAGAAGATTACGTTATCTCTTAGCGCATATAAAATAAGAAATATGGAACAACATAAAACGGCTACCAAGAAAGATATTGTGATTATTTTATTTTGTCTTTTATTCACTTCTTTTTTTCCAAATCTCTAATTTTGTTTTTCGAAATAAAAAAATCTTTATATGAAAATAAAAAAAGAATGATCAGTCCTATAAAAGCAGACACATAAGATATTAATATATAAAAACTGTAATCAATCATTTGAGATCACCATAGGATTTCATATTTTTTATATTTAACCTTCTATTGTTTAATTCTAGTTGAAGTCTAATCATCAGAAGATGAATAAAAATAAAAATAAAAGCAAAAAACATTATCAGAAGAGGGATTAACATATCTATGTGTATAGATGGGGATCCAAATTTTGAAATACTAGCTGGCTGATGGAGGGTATTCCAATAATCAACGGAGAATTTAATAACAGGAAGATTAACTAAACCAATAATAGCTAAAATTGATGAAAATTTCTCACCTTTGGAGAAATCGTTAAAAGATTTAGAAAAAACAATATAGCCAATATAAAAGAAAAATAATATTAGAACAGATGTTAGCCTTGCGTCCCAAACCCACCAAGTACCCCACATAGGCTTACCCCATGCAGATCCAGATATTAAACAAATCGCCGTGAACGTTGCCCCAATTGGAGCTGCCGCTTTAGCTAATGAAAATGCCGTAATATGACCATAAACAAGTCCAAAAAAGCTCGATATTGCAATAAATGAATATATCCCCATGCTCATCCATGCTGAAGGAACATGAACATACATAATTCGAACCGCATTACCCTGCTGATAATCAATAGGAGAGTCATAAAATGAAAACCACAATCCAATCATCACCAATAAAATTGCAATACCTCCAAACCAAGGGGTTAAGGGCCTTATGTAGTTGACCAGGAAGCCAGGATTAACAAATTGATTTTTCATTATTAAGAATCTTTTCCTTAGGTTAATTAATGAAGTAACATTTTATAAAAAGTATTACTATTATTACTATAAAAGTTTATACCGTATTTGTATTATATAATTGAAAAATATCGTATAGGTATCTTTATGAGTAAAAATATTGAAGAATATTTAAAAGCACCATCAATCAATATAGATGAATGGGAAAAAATTGCAGATTCCTCTCTTAAAGATAAAACTATAAGGGATTTAGAGAAATTATTAGATGAAAATATATCTACAAAACCTTTATACACGCAAACAGATGTAGATGATGATTTTAGTTTATCCTCAAGAAGAGGATTAAGAGACGATATCAATCAGTATATGCCATGGTATATATGTTCAACAATAGATCACTCAAATGACTCAAAAGTTTTAAATTCAAGAATTTTAAATGAGCTTGAAAGAGGTAGCAATTCATTAGAGCTTTCCTCTTTTAATGAAGGCAATTTAAGTAATATCTTAAAAAATGTAGACTCATCTATAGCGCCAATTTATTTTAAAAACCTTAGAGATCCCTTAGAAAAAATTGATGAATATCAAACATACCTTAATGATTTTAAGGATTTAAGTAAAAAAAATCCCATGGGTGGCTATCTTATAGATCCAATTGCAACAAATTTATGGTTGAGAGAATTTTCAGAAGAAAAATTTGGTGAATCTATTGAACACCAAAATTTATTAGAAAAAACAATTAAGGCTAGCTCT
>JGI20155J14468_10000113_pt1 | contig 63633 bp, 54 predicted proteins | sample COG_05_FD_14468 | JGI IMG/M metagenome (IMG submission 14468) | reverse complement strand
TCGTGCAGATTAGAATAGGAAGCAAAATTATCCAATGCATTATCAGATGTTAAACCTATGGCCCAAACTGTTCCTTCAGGAGAAACGCCTTGCACATATTCGGTTTCAACAGCCATGTTAAAAAGAGCACCGCTCGCGCCCCTAGTAAGCTTTACACTCTCTGTAATATGATCTTGATTTTCAGGAAGCGTGTTATCAGCACCATCTGCAAGTATAAATGTAACTGCGCTAGGAACTTCTGGCTCTTGAAAACACGGGCCGCATGATTCCCAGCATACTGAAGCTAATACCATATCTTGGTCTACAAAAATACCTCGATCATTGCCATATTGGCCGCCGGCACAATTACCTAGATTATCACCAGATTCATAACTCCAACCATTTCTAAAGTTGTAGGTATAATCGCCTTCAAATAAATCTACAATCGCTGAATAAACCCCATCAGAATTTTCATCAATCATAGGTACTGAATCATCTCCTAAGCCAGTAATCTTAACACCATCATCATCAATGGTTTCTTCTGACATATCAACAATGAATTTTACTTCATAAGAATTTAAAAGGTTAAAAACTATCGTGTCTTTAACAGTGTACTCCCCGTCACTCACTGCTAATTGAAATTTGAAAACACCTGTCGTCCCATTCGGATAAGTTAATTCAACGACTGGAAGATCGCCCACCCCTTCTAAAGAAGGGATTTTAGACCAAACATAAGACAATTCATCATTGTCTACATCATACGCAGCAGAGCCATCAAGCACTACTACTATATCACCGTTATCGTTCGCAGAAATATATTTATCACCCCCAAGATTTACTACTGGAGGGCTGTTACCTTCAACAGGCTCCCCGATCCATGAACCAGGATCCATATTGTCAACATCTTGGACTCCATCTCCACCGCCAGAATCATTATCAATATTCCATTCAGATGATATTCCTAGTGCATTAGCGCTACTAACTGACGCTAATCTTTCAGCTCTGCCATCTTCAAATTCCCAAACAGTTCCTGTGTTATCAGTCCCCGAGCTAGTATTTACTTCACCATAAAAATCAACAACATCTCCAGCTAAATTGATTAGAGCTATGTCATCATCGCCATTACTGTCAGCAGGACCGCCAGAACCAATTGCTAAATCAGCTGCAAAACCATAAATACTTTCAAAACCTTCTGCAATATTAGTGATTATATAAAAACCACCAGCGGAAATAGAACCTGAAAGGACCTGGTCAGATGGCTGAGGATCTATTTGTTCGTTTGTCCATCTACGGAGAGCCCAACCAGTGAGATCTATATCGGCATCAGTGTTATTGTATAGCTCAACAAATCTTCCTCCATTTGTTGCAAGACTATTGGTGTTTGGATCAGTAATCTCTGTAATAAAAACGCCCTGAGCATTACCAATTGAAAGCCCAAAGAACAAAGTCGCAGCAATTGTTTTGGCCGCTGACCAAAAATTATTTCTTTTAATATTCATCATTTACGCCTCTAATTAATTTGATTTAAAAGACGATGGAAGCTCAATAGCTTTTTTACCATTTTCTCTTTTTAAATTTATAACTGTCAGCTTGGATTGAATATCTTTTGCCCAACTACTCAAAACATCTTTTTCCTGGATATCAGTTTTACTAGGGCTTTTTTCCTGCAGATGCTTATTGTGTATAGAGTCAGCATACTTCTTATCCTTGATAGCTTTTTTAATTCTAGTCTCTTGGATTAACTTGATGTCAATCGGCGCAACATCAGAATTAACCGCTTGTTTGTCACTACTTGAATTGTTAACGCTCTTAGCTTCTTCATTTAAATTTGCTTCTGAAGCAAAAGCAATTGTAAACACAATGAAAATAGAACTTAATGTTCGTATAGTAGTTTTCATTATTTCTCCTTATTAATATTATAGACTGCGATGAAATCTAGGTATGTGGTAAAAATTTTGTTCAAATATAGAGATGCAATGAAAGCTTATCAAATGATTGATGTCGATTTGTTCAAAAACATTATATTAAAAAAACCTTCAAGCAACATTAAAAATGTTTGGACATATTATAATCAAAGAACTTAATTTCGACCAATGATTCGAAAAACAAACTATAGGTTAAACGCAAATGGCTCCATCACAAAGACAAATTGAAGAAAGAGAAGCAAGAAAACAACGAATTCTTACTGGTGCTCTAGAAGTATTTAAATCAAATGGAATAGAAGGCGCAACCATGGACCATATCGCCCAAAAATCTGGATTTGGCAAAGCCACTCTTTACTATTATTTTAAATCAAAAGAAGATGTTTTCAGCGAAATTTTAGAAGATGGGTGGAAAAATATTTGGGAGTCATTGGAACCTATTGTTGCAGATGTTGGGAGTCCAAGGAACTCTTTTATAAAGCTACTAATTAAGATTGCAGAAAAAGCACAAGAAAGGCCTGGGCTTTTTGAGTTTCTTTTCAACGCGCCAAAGACCATTAAACTAGAAAGCCAGCCATGGAAAGAATATCAACACAGATTATATGGGGTAATACAAGGCTTAATTGAAGATGGCGTTAAAGAAGGGGAATTCCCCAAAATAAATCCTGAACTAATGTTTAAAGCCCTAGGCGGCTTATTTATGGGTCTTGTCTTCATGGGTGATAAAAAAGACCCTGTTTCAGAAAAAGACGTTGAAAAACTTTTAAATCAACTGATAACAGATCCTAATTATTCATCTAATTAATTACTTTCAAGATGAAAAACTGGCTCTTACTCTTTATTTTAACACTTTCACTTGCTCATTCTGAGCTAGTCCTAAGCGGGGTTGTCATTGACAATAAGAGTAAAGACCCTATCCCTCTAGTAAATATTTATGACTCTGTCTCCGAAAGAGGCATTGTCACAGATGACAGTGGACGGTTCTCGATTGAGCTTGACGATCAAAATATAGCAGAACTTATGTTTAGTCACATTGCTTTTGATAATTACTATCAAGTTTTTGATAATAATCAAAATGAGTTAGTTGTCCTGATGAATGAAACGTTGATTCATATGAATGATGTTGTTGTGACTAGCACAAGAAGCGGATATTTGCTTCGTGATGTCCCAATAGCTACAGAAGTGATTGGGAAAAAAGAAATCAGCGAATCTGGCGCAACTACAATTAGCGACCTTTTAGAACAGCGTGCTGGTGTTTCCACTTCTACAAATGTTGATGGCGGAGCCATATTCAATATGCTGGGTTTAGATTCTCGTTACATTTTAATTTTGAAAAATGGTCAACCTATCACAGGCCAGTTCAACAACAGAGTAGACCTAAATCATATTTCAACTAATAATCTAAAAAAAATAGAAATAACAAAAGGTCCCGGATCTGCTATTTACGGTACAGATGCAATGGGTGGCGTTATTAATATTATTACTGAGGATTTAAACGACTCACCCATTATATCCACGAGCTACAGAGCGAGCAGTTTTGGCGGAACACCTAAACAAATCAGTAATGACCCCGTTAATTCTATCCTAAAAAGCAGTATTAGCATTCCATTAAAATATTTCGATTTTTCAACAGACCTGACTTACCAACATTTTTTAAAAGGCCAACAATTTGAATACATCAGCGCTGACCAAATTGATAAAATTAACTTTAACAATGAAGTTAGTTGGAAAGCCACAAACCATTATTTCCGCATCACTCATCAAAAATATAATCAGATTGATGAAGGTGCAACGAGACTGTCAAGTGGATTAATACTTTATACAAACAAAACAAATATTGATCGGAGCCAAATAACAGCTAACCATAAATGGAATGTAAAAGACGATTTTTCTATTGAACAAACAATAAGAAACGCTAATTATGTTCGAGACTATAAAGTAAATAATAGTGATGGCTCTGTATCTACTGAAGATAAAACAGAAGAAAATAATACAGAATATGAATTATTATTCAATCGATCTTTCAACAACATTATATATAATGGAGGGGTCGAGTTCTCAAAACCGGAGTATAGAAGCGATAGGATTACGGGCGGAGTTCAGAAAAAAGATGTTGTTGGTATTTTTAATCAAGTAGCCTGGAATTTTTCGCCAGATATCAATATTATTTCCGGGTTACGATTCGACGCCTATGGCGACACTACTGTATTTAGTCCTAGGTTAGCATTATCTTACAAAGACAATGATACCTGGGTATACCGATTAGCTTATGGTCATGGATTCAGGGCACCATCTTTCATGGAGTCTTTGATTGACTGGCAACATTTACAATTTGGATATACTGTCCAGGGGAATTCAAAACTCAAACCAGAAGTATCAAAAGGTTTTACTTTTGGCGTTGAGTATAGAAACAGAAAAAATTTTCAATTAAGCACACTTATTTATAATAATACGTTTTCAAACTTAATAAAAGACTATGCGATTGAACCTGGCTTACTTAGTTATAGAAATATCGAAAAAGCATATTTCACAGGTATCGAAGTTATTTCAAAGTGGGTTATTAATAATGCGTTTTCATCAAGTCTCACATTTAATTACGTCAAAAACGAAGATGAAGACGGTATCCAAATCCCTAATACTATTCCCCTGTCATTAGGAGGACGGTTATCTTATTCTCCGGGAAATCAAAAAATGATTTATGCATTGAATTTTAAAGGCACAGGAGAATACTATCCTCAAGAATTTAATCCTGCTACAGGTGATTATTTATCATCTGATGAATTGGTCAAGTCATATTTAACCTGTGATATACAGGTCATCTACAAAGCTTCGTCATCATATCAAATTATTTTTGGTTCAAAAAATATTGGAGATCATACAAATCAAGCATATGGTCCCTACATTGGAAGAACCGCTTTTATTGAAATTAAAACAAACTACGAAAGGTAATAAAACAATGAAATATCTAATATTAACCACATCTCTTCTTGGATTCATTTTCATAGGATGTGAGGATAATGATTCAAATACTAATAATGATTCAAGTACGAATGTTATCACCAATGACATCGATGAATTAAATGCATCCGGGTTCTACTATGACTTGTCATCTGGTTCAGAAGTTGACTCATCTTCTGCATGGCATCTCTCTTTTCAAATGATTCCTGTTTCCATGGGGCAGTCTACTTATATGATGCCAAGTTTGATTTTAGGAGGTGTTTATGCTGCTGAATATTTAGACCTGACATTTAGTGAATTAGAGTCTTCGCCAGCTACGTTTATGGCAGATTATTTTCAGGATTCAACAGTGGTACAATATGGCGGGACAAATGAGGTTCTACAGTATGATATGCAAAGCCACACTGTCTCGATTAGTAACCCAGAGAGAGTTTTTGTTTTTTATGAACCGGTAAACCACACAACATACAAAATACAGTTTGTAGAATATGTTGGTGGTGTAATATCATTCAAATATAATAGTCTTTAAAATATATTAATTTTGATTCCATCTCGTAAACAATTTTGCATATAAAAAAGCCCATTTCGTGATAAAAATAGCATATTTCTCAGCAGGTATCCTTTTTACAGGTTTTGGGCTTGTTGGAATTGTTGTCCCCGGTCTTCCTACAACTATATTTATGATTATAGCTGCGGCTTGCTTTTTTCATAGTTCTACAAGGATGTATAACTGGGTAGTCAGGCACCCTCTTTTTGGTGAAAGTGTAATGAGATTTAGAGAAGGAAAGGGAATGCCTAAAAAAGCTAAATACTTTTCAATATCAATGATGTGGTTTTTCATTTCAATTTCTGTAGTCATTTTTCTTTACACCGCGGCTCCTTGGGTGAAAATAATCATAGTAGTATGTGGTATGATTGGTACTTCCTTTATTCTAAAACAACCGACTTTCAACAAATAGATTTCCTCCTTCTAAAAAAATAGATACTTATACTTTTTAGCAGAGTAGAATTAAATTCTATGCCTTTATTAACCTAAATAAACATTTAAAATGAAACTATTTTTTATTTTTGCAACAACAATACTCGTAACTATGCATGCGGTAGTAGGACTGCGTATAATCCCCTATTTAAATCTTAACAACACTCTAAAAATTATTAGTTGGAGTTTCGTTGTTGTTTTAGGCATCCTTCCTATTATACCAATGATTTTAAGATCAAGAGGTTATGAGGAAGAGTTTGTAGATTGGTTTTCTTGGGCTGGTTATATTAGTTTAGGATTTTTTGCGCTAACATTCATGGCAGTCATTACAAAAGATCTTATTTATATACTCTTAGGTTTTGCTGCAAAATACTCAAGCATATTTGGATATACTCCTGAACCTTCTGACCCTCAAAGAAGAGAGTTTATTCAAAAAATGTTAAGCATTGGAATTATCACGACGACAAGTGCTTCTACATTGACGGGGCTTTATAACGCTCGAAAGGGCCCTACTATAATGAAAACAAATGTGCCAATTAATAATTTACACAAAGATATGGAAGGACTTACAATAGCACAAATATCTGATTTGCATGTCGGGCCAACGATTAAAAAAGGTTACGTTGAAAGCGTAGTAAACAAAGTAAATGAGTTAAATCCTGATCTAATCGCTATCACTGGTGATATGGTNGATGGCTCTGTTGATTATTTAGCAAAACATGTTGAACCTCTAAAAGATTTAAGCGCTAATATTGGAAAATTTTTTGTGACTGGAAATCATGAGTACTATTCTGGCGTAGATCAGTGGCTTGATAAGACAGATCAATTAGGGTTTACAAACTTATTAGACAGTCATGAAATTATTAAAAGAGGCAATGGAATCATATCTTTAGGTGGCGTTACAGACTATAGAAGTAAAACAATCAAACCCTCTCATAAAAGTGATGCACATTTAGCGTTTAGGAATGTTTCAAAAGAAACGCCCAAAATATTATTGGCCCATCAACCCTGGAGTATTTTTAATGCACATGATGCTGGAGCAGACTTACAATTGTCTGGACATACTCATGGCGGTCAATTCTGGCCATTTATTTATGCGGTGCGAATGGCAAATCCTTACACTGCTGGTCTTCATAATCACAACGGAACATGGATTTATGTGAATAGAGGGACTGGGTATTGGGGACCTCCAATGAGATTGGGGGTAGAATCAGAAATAACCCTAGTTACGTTAGAAAATAAAAAAGACCAAAATAACCTCATAGCATAAAGTCCCTGTAGTAAATTAATTGCCCTTATGATAAAAAATATAATCATAATCTCGACAATCTATTGTTTAATAATAGATATAACACAAGCCCAGCAACTATCCAAAAAGATGGGAACGCATGTAAATGGAGAACGATATCGAGGTTCATATAAAAATGGAATAAAAGATGGTTTTGGTGAGTGGACTCACCCAGATGGTGATATATACAGAGGAAGGTTTAAAGCGGGTGTTAAGAGAGGGAGTGGAATCTATACTTTTAAAAATGGAGAAAAATATACCGGTAGTTTTAAAAGAGATATGCAACACGGTTTAGGTTCTTATAATTACAATAATGGCGAAATTTTTAAAGGGGAATTCAAAAACAACAAACGAGATGGAAAAGGGTATATTATATTTCGTGATGATACCACCAAATCAGGTACTTGGCTAGTAGATGAATTTGTCAAAAAAGATAGACTTAAAAATGTAACAAGGTATTTGCAGGCTACATATCCATCTTATAAAAAATCAAAACTTTCTCCACAATTGAAGATATCATCCATCCAATTAAATATCCCAGGTAACGAAAAAATTTTAGAAACAAATAAAAGCGCTGAATTGGTTATTAATCTAGTAAACAATGGTGAAGGCAATGCCCAAGGAGTTGAAGTTTTTCTAGATTTAAACAACTATTCTGGCGGTTTAGATATCGATGGCTTTAAAATCATTCATAAAATAATACCTGGCGATACAAAAAAGATAATTGCAACAATCTTTGCAACTGAAATGATGGTGACTGAACCCGTATCAATTTCCGCATATATAACGGAATCTTTTGGACATGATATTTATGCACCAAGTATGGTTTTGCTCAATACAAAATCATTAACGATTCCTGAATTAGTATTAACTGATATTAATATCAATGATCAAAACAATAAAAATGGCCTAATTGAACCAGCAGAAGTAATCCAAGCGACAATGTATATTAGAAATAATGGTCAACAAATTGCAAAAAATGTAAGCCTAGCAGTATTATATGGCGACTTTGTATTTAATACCGGGAAATCCAGTTTTGAACTTGGAGACATCAAACAAAATCAAAAGAAAAAAGTTGAATTTTCTTTTTTTGCAATGAGTGAGGCTGAAAAAGAATTACCAATTAGTTTTGAACTAAAAGAATCAAGAAGCAAACTTGATCAAATTATTCCTTCCGGATTAGATCTATACAGAAATAATAAAATCCAAAATTAAGTATAATTTTAAACAGATGGTTGTTCGTAATATCAAAATGATAGTATGAAGAACATACTTCATCATCTTTCATATCTAATTAGGACTAGGAGATTAATTATGACTACATACATAAAAGGATTTATATCAGGGTTTTTTCTTTGTTTCTCTATTATAATTTTATCTGGAGCAACAAGCTCCTCTCTTTCCTCAGAACAAGCCAGGCTGATACAAAAGCTGGATAATATTGAGCAAAAAATTGACTTTAATTATAACGTATTGAATAAACATTTAGTTAGAATTATGGCCTACGGTGTCAAAGTTAAAGAAGGTCAGATTGATGGCGTTAGAAACCCTATCGACTGTAAGCATATTAATGATAAATAAAATGAGGTAATAAAATGAATGATAAACAAAATCATTTATTAGAGCTTGTGATGTTTGATATTTCTTATGTTATTTCAAACTGTGATTATGAATATTCATCTGATGAAAAAAAATATCTAAATGTTATTTTAGATCGATACAGTGATGAAGATAAAGAACTGCTTAAACTACGAACGCAGTTTTTAGATAGCATATTAGAAAAAGGAATTAATGAGGTTAAAAAATTTGTAGTTAACCTGAGTAAGTCTTTAAAGAATAAAATAGATAATGATATGAAAATTGCTTATCTAGAGCTCTTTAAAGAAGTAATTATGCTTGACAAGAGCGTGCATGAAAATGAACGAATTTTGTATAGACTATTATGTGAACAGTGGGAGCAAAAAAGCTCTATATAATCGAGTTAATATTAAAGTTTAATTAATCTCTTTTTTATTTTTTACAAATTTTTCTAGCCATGTGTCTTGTTCCCATAGCATATGCAAAATACTTTCTTTTGCCCTGTATCCATGACTTTCTTTTGGAAGCATTACTAGCCTAGCTGTTGCCCCTAACCCCTTTAAAGCATTAAAGTATCTTTCAGATTGTAAAGGGTATGTACCAGAATTATTATCAGCTTCACCATGAATTAATAAAATCGGAGATTTTAGTTTATCTGCATGCATGAAAGGTGACATATTGTAATATACCTGTGGCGCTTCCCAATAGTTTCTTTCTTCACTTTGAAAACCAAATGGTGTTAGAGTCCTATTATAAGCGCCGCTTCTAGCTATTCCTGCCGCAAAATAATTTGAATGGGAAAGTAAGTTCGCAACCATAAATGCGCCATAACTATGTCCGCCAACTGCAATTCTATCGACATCAACATAACCAAGATTATCTACTTTATTGATTGCCGCTTTTGCATTACTAACTAATTGAACTCTGAAGTCATCATTGGGCTGCTTATTCCCTTCACCGACTATGGGGAAAGCGACATTATCTAAAACGGCATATCCTCTTGTTAACCAATAAATGGGAGAACCTGCATATGGATATGTAAATTGATTTGGGTTTTTTGTCGTCTGCGAGGCACTTGATTTATCTTTGTATTCTCTAGGGTAAGCCCACATAACCATAGGTAGCTTTTCTTTTTGACTAAAATTATATCCATCTGGCAAGTAAAGTGTTGCTGAGAGATCTAAACCATCTTCTCTTTTATATTTAATTACTTCTTTATGAACATTTTGAATACTTTTAAAAGGGTTTGTAAAATATGTAATTTGATTTAATTCACCATCTAGCTCTCTAAAAAAGTAATTAGGATATTCATTAGGAGACTCTATCCTTACAAAAAGTTTATTGTCGTCTGGGTTGAAATCTCTAATAGATTCCTTTTTCCCTTCAATATTTGACTCATAAACCCTCTTCTTTTTTAAAGTACTAATTTTTAGTTCATCTAAAAATGGGAATTGCCCCTCTGCTGAAAACCCATCTCCTATCAAAAATAAGTTTTTATTTCTTAATAATAACACATACTCGCCATATCTATTTCTTTCCTCAACAAAATCTCCGGGGTCACTATATCTATCTTGGTAGTTTCGATCTGAGATAACCAAAGGCTCTTTGGAAGGGTTAGAGGGGTTGAAAAGATATGTTTTTTGATTTCGATTATTCCACCAATAATCAGAAACTATCGCTAGAGTATCATTACACCAAGATGATTGATAATATCTATTTTGAGTTTTTAAAATTGAAACTGGATCATTATTAAAAGGAGAATCAAGTTGAAATAATTCATCTCTGAATTGGACTTCTTGATTCGGATCTCCATTGTCTAAGGCACTCACAAAACAAATTGAAGCTGGCTTGTCTAATCTCCATTTAAAGCTTCTTTTGCCTTCACGTACAGCCATAAAACCTTTTGGTAAGTCTTCAATAAGTGGAATACTAGCTAGTCTTTTTACTTCTTTACTGCTTACTGCATGTATTATATATGTTGATGGGAACCTATAATAGGGAACTAAATATGAAAAAGGTTTTTTAATTGTTGAAACTAATACGTAAGAACCATCTGGAGAGAAACTAATGTCTCGATACATATCATTTTTTTTCCACAATCTCTTTTTCCCTTTTATAGAGACTTTGTAAAGCTCTGATATCGCTAAACTCTCAAAGTTTTTTTCATCGTTCTTATTCTTTAATAGATCTTGATATGTTCGATTTTGCGCTTTTTTACCGTCATTGGTTGAAATCCTAGGACCGGAAGGTATTAAATCGCCCTCCATAATTATAGGCTGAATTTTTAAGGGGACAAACTTTACAAGTAATGATTTACTATCCTTAAACCAGTTTATTACACTTCCTAAATTTGCATTGAGCTTGGGACCTGTTAACCTCTTTAATTTTGAACTTTTTAAATCTAAAATCCAGAGCTCGACTCCTTCTTTAGTCGTATTTGTCATGGCGATTTTTGTTTGATCAGGAGACCATTTTATATTTGAAAGCCTTGGTTTTTTTGGCATTCCTTTTACATCATAAATTTTTGAAGGACTATTCCCAACTGACGAAATTTTTATATTATTATAATAACTAACTCTGCTGCCAATATTAGTCTTTGGGTTTATTCTTAACCCTGCAAGCCGCATCTCTTTTTCAGATAATTCCTCTATAGTCTTATACGTATCACGATAGAGATAAATCATGTAGTTTTTATTATCATCAACTAAAACTCTTGGTGGCATGGTCACATCAATCAAATCAAGAATTTCTTTCGGCGGGACCTGGTATTTTAGGTCTTCTTGTGCGTACAGAGAGAAAAAAATTAAGTTATAAAAAAATAATTTTTTGCAAATCATAAAAAACTCACTTAAAAAACTTTGGAAAAAGAACTGGTGTATCCTCTTTATACTTTATATAATCCTTTTTCTTACCCCAAGTTTTGTCTGCGTGTTTCTCTAACAACGGAACACCACTAACTTTTGTTAATAACCAAAATACAAAAACAGGAGATATTAGGCTAACAAACTGAGCCCCTTCTAGTACAGGGAAAGCAATTATTGCAATTCCAATCCAGAGAACTATTTCACCAAAATAATTAGGATGCCTTGATAATGACCATAATCCAGTCTGTATAAACATTTTTGGGTTTTCTATTTTAAACTTTCTTTTTTGATAATCAGAAATCGATTCAAATAAAAATCCAAACACCCATATACCACAACCAAAATAAAAATATAAATCTGGGTCTACAATATTTCTAGAACAGATTACAGTTAAACCAGCAATAGAGGTTAAAAAGATCCACATCCCTTGCAAGGTCCAAGTCCTTAAAAATAAAGGAAACGAAGTTTTCCAATCTTTAAAGCGCCTATCTTCTTTATCTTTCAAAATTCTAAGAAATAAATAACTTCCCAATCTTAATGCCCATAATAAAATAAAAATTGTAATTACTTGAGATCTTATATCTACTCTATTACCTAAAAATTGATTTTTATAATAAAAAGCTGTAGTAGCTACTACGATAAAAGTTAAGCTACCAGTTAAGTCATAAAATCGTTCGGTTGACCAATAGTATGATGGTAAAAAAACGAGCCATTGAACGAAGAATGTAGTTGCCAAACAAAGAAAAAGTACAGGGAAAGACCCGTGGATTAAACTTCCCTGCGCGCTAGCTAGAGCAACTAAGATGCAAATACATGTGGAAATAATTATAGTAACATATGCTTGTAATGAATTACTCATCTTATGGTTATAGATTTAACTTTTAATATTAACTAGATCTAACAAATAGGCATACTCAAGAGCGATTTCCTTGTAGATTTTAAATCTACCGGACTTCCCACCATGTCCAGCATCCATATTCATATATAAATATAATTTATTATTGCCTACCCAAAAGTCCCTTAGTTTTGCGACATATTTAAGTGGTTCCCAGTATTGAACCTGTGAATCAAAAAAACCCGAAGTAACCAAAATATTAGGGTATTTTTTCTTCTCAATTTGATCATACGGAGAGTAAGATAACATATAATGATAATATTCCTCTTCTCTTGGATCACCCCACTCATCCCACTCATTAGAAGTAAGTGGTATTGAAGGGTCTAACATCGTCGTTACTACATCAACAAATGGCACAGCCGTAATAGCCCCTTTCCATAAATCAGGTTCCATATTAACTACAGCACTAATCAATAAACCGCCAGCACTTCCTCCAGAACAAAATAATTGATCAGGTGAAGTATATTTTTTTTCGACCAAGTGCTTACCCGCATCGATAAAATCATAAAAAGTGTTCTTCTTTTTTAATAGCTTACCATCTTCGTATGACTGTCTGCCAAAAATTTGACTGCCCCTTACATTTGTTAACGCATAGATAATTCCACGATCTAACAAACTTAGCCTTGCAGAGCTAAAGTATGGATCTGATGTTGAACCATAGGAACCATAGGAATACAATAAAAGCGGTTGAGGGCCTTCTTTTTTTAAATCTTTACGATAGACTAAATAAACAGGGATTTTTTCACCATCTCTAGCTGAAGCATAGATAGTTTCTGCATCATAAAGACTCTGGTCATATCCTTTACCAATAACCTCACTTTGTTTAAGTAATTTTTTTTCTTGGGTGTCCATGTTATAATCATAAACAGAAGAGGGTGTTAACATTGAAGAATAACTATATCTCAGTATATTTGAGTCGTATTCCTCGTTTGTAGAAATGTATGCGGAATAGGTGCTTTCTTCAAAATCAATATAGCTATCATTTCCAGATATCATATTCATTATTCTAATAGCTCTTAGTCCGTCTCTTCTTTCACTAAATACTAAATGATTTTTAAAAATTTCTAGTCCTAACAAATGAACATCTTTACGATGTGCGATGACTTCTTCCCAGTTTGATATATCAGTCGCATTTACCTTTGTTCGCATTAAACGGTTATTTGGCGCTTCTTTATTTGATATTATATAAAAGTAATCTTCATAATGTTGAATATCATATTCGTGTTTTTTCCCTCTTGGCGAGAAATTAACGAACTGGCCATCAGGGTCGTTCGCGTCTAAAATATGATAGTCACTTACTAAGGTACTGCTATTATAAATAATGATATATTGGCCTGATTTCGATCGGTAAACACCGTTATAGTACGTTTCATCTTTTTCAAAATACATAAGAACGTCTTTTTTATAATCAGTTTTAATCTTATGCCTAAATATTTTTTCCCCTAAAAGCGTAACTTTGTTTTTTGAGGTGTAAAATACTGTTTTATTATCATTAGCCCAAGCCGCACCTCCAGTAGTATTTGGAATAGTTTGATCTAACACATCACCAGACACAAGGTTTTTAAAATATATTTTATAATATCTTCTACTAAGAGTATCAACTCCATAAGACAGCCATTTATTATCAGGACTAATAGACATCCCCCCAATTGAAAAATAATCATATCCTTCCGCTAAGATATTTACATTTAGAATAATTTCTTCATCATTTTCTAGACTTTTATATTTTCGGCAATATATTGGATACTCTAGACCCTCTTCATAACGAGAATAATAAAAGTATTCGTTTTCAAAATAAGGTACTGACTCATCATCTTTTTTTATGCGACCAACCATCTCATCATAAAGAGTTTTTTGGAGTGGTTTTGTATGCTTTAAACTATTTTCTAAATATTTTGTTTCTTCATCGATATAATCAACAACGCTCTGGGTTTGGTTATCGTATTTTTTTGCAGACTTTTGCTCATCAGTCAAACGCATCCAATAATAATTATCAGTCCTTACATCTCCATGCGCTTCCATATCTTTAGGGATTCTTTTTACATCTGGGGGTAATATATTATTTGAACATGAACTCATAATTAAACCGAATATTGCTATATAGTATTTCAAATTTTGCAAATGAACAAATAAATTGCTCCGGAGGAGGGACTCGAACCCCCGACAAAGTGATTAACAGTCACCTGCTCTACCAACTGAGCTACTCCGGAATATAAATTTTGTACTTTTAAATATCAAAAAGAGAGCGGAATTTAATCCGTTTTTGTTTTATAGTAACAGAAAAGGTGTACATTTTTTAATTTTTTTATTTTGACTAATATTAATGATATAAAAGTTATTTTAGCTTAGATTTAATAAATATTTTAAAAAATGAGTAAAGCACGAACAAGTCTTCCACAACGATTATTAGAGTATACTTCCACACAGGATTACTCATTATACTCACATATTGACCAAGCCGTTTGGCGATACGTTATGAAAATATCCATTCCTTTTTTTAAAAAAAATGCTCAGAAATCATATATCGAAGGAATAAAAAAAGTTGGGATTCCAACAGAGCATATTCCGAAAATTGATGACATGGATAGAAAACTCGATGAGTTTGGTTGGGGAGCCGCAAGCGTGAAAGGGTTTATACCACCAATTATTTTCATGGAGTTTTTGGCACGCAAAGTTCTTCCAATTGCTGTTGATATTAGAACAAGTAATCATATTACATACACTCCTGCTCCAGATATTATACATGAAGCAGCCGGGCACGCTCCAATAATTGCAAATGAAGACTATGCTGAATATTTATGCTCATATGGAGAGATAGCAAAGAAAGCGATTGAATCAAAAAGTGATGCAAAACAATATGAAATAGTTAGAAATCTTTCAATATCAAAAGAAAACCCAAATGTAAATTCTAAAATTTTAAAAGAAATTGAACACGAATTTGAAATGATATCTAGCAAGAAAGAATGGCTAAGTGAAGCTAGCGAACTCGCAAGAATGAACTGGTGGACAATTGAGTATGGTTTAGTTGGTGACTTGTCTAACCCTAAAATTTATGGAGCAGGCCTATTGTCATCAGTCTCTGAAAGCGTTTCTTGTCTAAAAAATAATGTAAAAAAAATACCAATTAGCTTAGACTGTATAAAACAGGACTATAATATTACCAAACCGCAACCACAACTTTTTGTAACAGAAAGCTTTAAAAATTTGAAAAATATATTAACCGATTATAGTAGAACAATGGCCTATGTTGTTGGTGGTAAATCCGCTGTAGAAAAAGCTATTTTATCAGAGAATACAACAACCACAGTTTTTGATTCGGGGTTACAAGTGTCAGGCGTTTTAAATAAATGTATATATGATAAAAAGAATCAACCGTCATATTTAAACTACCTTGGAAAGACTCAGCTATGTTACAAAAATGCTGAAATAGATGGTCACGGAACGGTATCCCACCCTGAAGGTTATGGCGCTGCACTTGGGCATATAATCCCTCTGAATAAATCACTATACGAGTTAAGCGATGAAGAATTAAAAACGATTAACGTTGAACCTGCAAAGCATTCAACAATAAAATTTTACAATGGTTTAATTGTTTCAGGTACTATAAATAGTATAATCAAATTCGAAGGTAAACCAATTTTAATAACATTGAATAATGCCTCTGTTAGACTAAAAAATGATGTGTTATTTAAACCAGACTGGGGCCAATATGACCTCGCATGTGGAAATAAGATAGTCTCTATTTATGGTGGCCCAGCTGATTGGATTAATTATCAAAAGTTAGAACTAACTAAAAAAGATATTTCATATCATTCATCAAATCTCACAGAAGACACTGAATACCTAAACAAATTATATGGCAAAGTTGAAAACCTTAGAAATGAAAAAGCAGCAAGTGAAGATTATATAACAATACTAAAAATTGTATATAAGAAATATGATAAAGAATGGCTTTTATGTATGATTATTTATGAGATTATTTATAAAGATCAGACTATCAGAAACGAAGTCCAATTTTTAAAAAATCATTTAATAAAGTTTAAATCTGATTTACAACTAAAAAACGCAATAGAAAGAGGTCTGGAATTAATCGAGGAAGACTTTAGCTTATAATTAAGGTATCAATATTATGAATCATAATGAAAACTTAGCTTTCGAATAATACCCTCAGGTAAACTCGGCAATTCAGATCGTGGAATTAAAAAGGTCGTTAGACTGCTTAAATCTTCAAATACTCTGTGCTTCGTTAAAGCTTTTTTTAAATATGAGGCTCCTACAGAACCACCAGTTCCTATTTTTTTACCTATCATTCTTGTCGCTAGCAAATGATGTTTATATCTCCAGGTCGTAAGGAGTTCATCAAGATCAATTAATTTGCTTAGTAGTCTATAAGGATTATGTAATATCGGTTGATCTCGATATAATAAAATTAANAGTGCTGCATGCGTGGCCTTATATGATAATCTAAACTGGCCACTAGCTTTCATTTTTGAAAAAACTGACTCATCAAAAAAAGAGTTAAACATTTTTTCTGTTGAATTATATTGATTATAGTGACTTTCTTTTTCATCTTCTGAAAGGCTTCCATTTTTTTCTATAATTTTTTTATCATTTAAAATCATTTTTTTTACAGCTTTTTTATATTGATCCCAAAAATTATAATCTTCGGATATTAAAAAAGGCGTTCTCTCAAGCCATTTCTCGACAAAAATAAATAAAGAATCCGAATTTTCTGAATTTTCAACATCCTTAAATTCATTTTTGTGTATTTTATCTTTGTAATTTTTCCCTCCATATGTATGTCGCTCATTTTTTAGAAGGCCTATTTTATTTTCAATCATTCTAAACTGCCCACTTTGAAACCCAGAAGCTGGAGTTAACATATCCCTGAATTCTAAAAAATCCATTGGTGTCATTGTCTCTAAAATTTTTATCTGATCAATTAGCAGTTGAATTATTTCATTAATTCTATGAAGCCTACTTACAACAGTACCAATTTTTGATTCATCAACATTTTTAATATTGAAAACTTCAAAAATTGAATCAATTTCATATAATATTTGTTTAAACCAAAGCTCGTATACTTGATGGGTAATTATAAAAAGCATCTCATCGTGAGCTTTTTTACCTAATTTATCGCTTACCAATTCTTGCGATTTTAGTAGTGATTTTAATTGTAAGTAATCGCGATAATTTGGAGTGTTTTTTTTATTTTTCATTACTAAAAGGTTTAAGCGGTAATCACGGCCCTGATAATGTAAGATTACATTTCTTTTTCTGCTTTAAGCGACAAGCCATCAATAAACATGCCTGAGTCGCATTGCTTTTGACTTATAAATACTATTCCACTTTGTTTATGAGGTGTATCATAAGTAGCGTGTATTGACTTAAGCCCTCCTAGCCACCACCTTGAATCCTGTATGTATACTAGATCACCTTTTTTAGCATTCGCAATTTTCATGTCATCTTCTGAAAAAGAGACCATGTCTTCTTCTAAATCTTTAATCTCATAATTAACGATAACTGGTTTACCCGTTAATTCATTAACATCAGAACCTTTAAAAATACTTTTAAGTTTATGAACGTCAAATACGGTTAATCCCGTAAGGTTTTTACTCGGATTTGGCTTTGTAAACAATGTTACAATTACGCCCACTCCAGCACAAACAACAAGATTATACAGTGCTCCGATATAAGAATAGCCTCTTCCAGGTCTAAACTCAATTCCATGTGAAAAAGGACTAACAAGCGATGGATACATTTGACCAAGAATCATTAAAAAAGCACCAACTACAAATGTTGCAATTACCGCAGTTGAAGTGAACCTTCTCCAAAAGATACCTAAAAAAACGCCGACAACTAATGGTGGCGTAAACGTTGAATGAAACCAGCCGTGAGCTTCATATATTGAATCAAAAGAATTGAAAAATGGAACCAAGCAGACTGCAATTACTTTTACCAAAACAGAAGCAAGTCTAGCTAATTTTAATTGTTCTTCATCTGAAGCTTTATTTTTTGTTAGGGGTCTATAAATGTCATTAATAATAACTGAAGAGGATGCATTTACCAATGTGTCTGATGTCGACATAAGTGCAGCGCATAATGCTGCGATTATAAAACCAAATACACCAGGAGAGGTAATTAGATTTGCAACAGATACAAATACATCATTCGGGGCAAGATCAATAGGAAGAGCACCCGGAATAGAGTTTGCGATGGCTTTTCCTATCCACCCAGCATTTGAAACCACGATTGCTGATACGGGTAAAATAACCAATACATTAAATGCTGCAGCTTTTCTTCCTTCATTAACACTTCTAGCTGCCATGAACCTCATAATTAGGCCTTGGTTTAAAAATAAAAACCCAATAGATCCAGCAATACCATCTTGCCAAAATATACCTACAAAATTAAAATCAGGTGGTGAATTAAAATTAGCAAGAGGAAGCTTTTCTGCTGGGGAAAGGTTTTCCCATAGGGCTTTTAAACCAGATGAATAGGATGTGTTATCAACGAGATAATTAAGTCCTAAATAAAAAAGTAGTAACCCAGCAAAAATTAAAATAAACCCTTGAATCAAATCTGTAAAGATAACTGAGGTTTGCCCCCCAAAATGCATATAGATAGTCGTCGCGATTGCAATTAAAATCACTGTGAGCATTAACGGAATGCCATATATCTTGTAAAGAGCAGTCGCCAAGGTCAGAAACTGAATTGCAATGTAACCAATCATATACATTAATATCATAAAAGTAGCGATATATCTTGCTTCACGACTAAACCTGCGTTCAAAGTATTCAGGTATTGAACCAAGCCTCAAGTAATAAATTATTGGAAGCCAACCAAACAAAAATAGTGGCATAAAGAACCAATCGTTCATGTAGGTCATTGTCGATGAAAACCCGTACTGATATGCTTTGGTAGAATATTTAACGAAACTATGAGAGCCAATTCCCGTTGCGACTATTGATATCGTTATGAGCCACCAAGCAAACCGTCTTCCACCAAAAAAATAATCAGATGTTGTTTTGCTGTATTTACCAAAATAAGCGCCAAAACCCATTACTATAGCAAAGTAAGCGAGTATAACTATTCTATCTAAATTTGTTCCTAAAATATTCTCCATTAAATACTCTCAATCGCTATATAGATAAAAAAAGCATGTATAAAAGCATAAAAGAAATATCCATAGAACAATACCCAAACCCATTTCTTATGCCCGGGATCATTTACGCGCAGAGCTCCTGTTCTAAATATTAAAAAAGTTCCAAATAAAAAAGAAAGACCACCAATTCCATACAGATAAATGAATGGTAGCCATGTTTGATAAAAACTCACTGAGGTAACTCCATATTTTGAAAAAATGGTTTTAGTTCAGCATAAGTATCTTGCAAACCTTGTACATGAACTTTTGTATTGCCAATCGTGGGCATAAAATTAGTATCACCTTTCCACCTAGGAACAATATGGAAATGCAGATGTTCGGCAATCCCTGCTCCTGCTGATGCACCAATATTAGAACCAAAATTAAAGCCTTCTGCATTCATTTTTTTTCTAATTATGCTCATTGATAAAGAAGAAATATTCATTATTTCAGATAAAACCATGCTTTTTAAATCTTCCGGTTTATCCACAACTTCGTAAGGAATAACCATTATATGACCATTACTATATGGATAGAGATTCATGCAAGCAAAAGAATGAGCACCTCTAAAAAGGATCATATTATCTTCATCAGTTCCATTCTCTAATTTTTGGGAGAATGTTCCTTTAAGATTTTTTTTGGGAGCGCGAACGTATTCCATGCGCCAGGGAGCCCATAGATTATTCATTGCCGCTTTTCACAATATTATTTGCTTTCATATTTTTTTGATTTTGCTAAAAAATAAATTCTTTAAAAATTTTGATCTTTTAAGATAATCACTTAAAACGCTATTTAATATAGCAAGTTTAAATATATGAACAGAAACCCTAATTAAACTCTAATCTATTTGCGTCATTAATATATTTTCGCAAAGCTGGAACAATATATAATCCTTCCAAATCATAATTTTTAAAACAGCTCGCTAGTGTATTTAATCTTTGCTCAATTGGTTTAATATTATTTATGACTATGACTTTTTTTTCGTTTACAATACAATCTCCGCCTGAAAAGTCACCTTTCCCTTTCATAATTTTAATGTTGAGCTTATCGGCGAGCGAGTGGAATTCTTCCAATAGTTCTTTATTTTTCAATTACAACAAGTCCTTATGGCCTTTTTCATCAAGCCAGTTAACAAGATCTTTTACTTTTTCAACCTTGTCTCGGGGTACTACTAGCGTTGCATCATCAGTGTTCACGACTACAAGATTATCTACCCCAATTATAGCCGTAAACCTATTATTAGATTGAATCAAATTATTTTCACCTTCTATTATCGTTCCTAAACCCCTTACAACATTATCTTTGTCTTTATTTGAAAAAATATCATACAAAGCATCCCAAGATCCTAAATCATTCCATTCAAAATCAGCGGGAATAACAAAAATATTATTGGCTTTTTCCATTAAACCATAGTCAATTGATTGAGGAACAATACTATCCCAGATTTCATCAAAAGAGGATGACTCAGCTAAACATTTTCCGATTTTTTTCATAGCATCGTGCAAATCTGGCATATGCTTTTGAAGAGAAGATAATAAAGTATTCACTTTCCATACAAAAATTCCAGCATTCCACAAAAAATCCCCGCTTTTTATAAATCTTTTTGCTAATGTCTCGTGAGGTTTTTCCGCAAAAGTTTTGACATGGTATCCCAAGCCTTTGGTAGCGTTTCGTTCATATTGAATATAACCATACCCAGTACTCGGGTAAGTTGGTTTGATTCCTATTGTGACCAAACTTTGTTCTTTTTCTAAAATGCTAAAGGCATTGCCAAGTGATTTTTCAAAGTTATTATGCCCGACAATTAAATGGTCAGCCGGGAAAACACCCATAATCGCATTTTTTTCTTCCATGTAAATTTTTTGAGCGACTAATGCAATTGCAGGGGCAGTATTCTTTGCGCTGGGCTCTATAATTATATTTTCGGGTTTAATATTTTTAGTAGTTTCAAGAATTGGATTATAAAGCTCTTTCCTTGTAATAATATAAATTTCTGATGTTGATTTTAATTTTCTTAATCTATCTACAGTTATCTGTAGCATTGAATGATCACCAACAATATTTAATAATTGTTTAGGGTTATTTTTTCTGCTGTAGGGCCAAAACCTAGTACCACTTCCCCCGGCTAATATCACGCAATGCATCTATTTCTCACTTAGATTTATTTTTGCTACTTCCATATCCCAATTACTTCTAATAGAAATTGTATCGGGTCTAATCTCAAACCATTCTGAAGACCTGTAAGGACTTAAATGTCCAAAAGAATATTTATTATTTTTATCTAGATCTTGATAAAACATTAAAGAATAAACCCCTTCAGGTATTTTATTAATTTTAAAAGATAAGTTAGAATTTACATAAGCGTCATAAAAATGAGACGCTTTTTCCAATGAGGTTAATCTTGCAACAATAGAATTAGGTTGAGGTGAAACGACATCACCAATGAGGTTGCCAAATTGTTCGTATTTAGATGTTTTAAATTTGATAATCATCGTTGAATCTTTTATACTTCTACTATTATTTAATTTAAAATTTTCCCTAATTATATTTATAGAATATTCAGTCTCTGGCAGCCAATTTTTAACTGGATTTATTTGATAATGCATTGGACTAATCTGGACCAAATTGAAATCAATAATTGAAGAATCTTTTAATAAAGAAAAAGCATTATCTATATTTTCTTCATAAATGATTTTTGAAAAATAGATATCGAACGGATTAATAATTTCTTCTTCAATTTTTAAAGTTGAACCTGTGCTATAATTATTAATTTTTAAATATGTTGTGTCTTGAGATAACTTTGTTCGAGCTGAAATCACCGCAGAATCGATCACCATTATCCCGTCTTCAAATACTGATTTAACATTAATTACTGTTTTCATATCTGCAGCTATGGAGTCTTCCAATAAAAAATGTACTATTTTACTATCTTTATTATGAAGAAAAGTTTTTGCCTGAACATCCTTGTCCCCATATTTAACACTAACAAGGATAGATTTTTCGAAAGCATCAATGGGATTATCGAAAGTAATTATACCTGTTTTATTATTCACCCACTTACCATTTACAACACTTGCAGATCGTAAAACTTTTGGGAAAAAAATATTAATATTATTTATAGTTGAATTTGAAGAATCAATTTGGATTCTTTTAAAGAACGGAACGCCATATAATGATGAGTTAGGATCTATTAAAGAGCCAGACTCTCTCCTTTCTACACCTAAAACTTTATAAGAACCGTTAGATAAATAATTAAAATTATAAAAACCTTTATCATTTGCATCTATACTATAATCGGGCAACCGGTTAAAAAAATCACGTTGATCAGTTGAATCTTTTATCTTCCACAAAAGGCACGAAGCCTCGCCATCAAAAAATATTCTCCCACTCAATTCAGACGTATCGATAATATCACCTGTAGAAAAAGCTAATTGAATACCTTCATCTATTGAAACTCCATTTTCATCTTTTAAACCTCTATTGATAAGTAATATGTATGTTTGATTGTCTAAGAGATTATCCGGTAAATATATAATCAATTTTTTACCTTTGTATTGCACAGATATTGGTGACAAAGTTTTAGGTAAGATACTAATCGAACTGGCTACTGATTTTTCAAGTAAATGCTCTGAAAAAACTAATTCAACTTTTTTCAGAGATAAATTTGTAGCTCCACTAGAAGGCGTTGAAAATAATAAAGTTGGTGGAGTATTATCTTTTGGACCTCCAGGCGGGGCCTGAATTGCTGCACACGAATAAATATTGCAAGTGCAATACGCGACAAAGAAAAAAAGAATAATTGTTTTGCTATTGAATAACTTCATTAATATTGAACATATCTAATTTAAAGGAGTCTGACTTTAAGTCTAAAGTATTCTAATATGCCATTAGTACCATCTTATATAAAAAAACTCAAAAAGTATAAACCAGGTAAGTCAATTCAAGAAGCAGAGTTGAATGACGATGGAATAAAATATATAAAACTATCCTCGAATGAAAATCCTCATGGACCTAGCCCCCTCGCAATAAAGGCGATTGAAAAAACATATAAAAACTTGAATAGATATCCAGATGCATCTGGATATCAACTTAGAAGTAAACTAGCAAAAAAATTTAAGGTCAAGATAGAAAATGTTACTATTGGTTCCGGTTCTGAGGGTATAATGTCAACGATAATGAGGACGTTCTTATTGGACGAGGATGAAATAATTGGGACAGAAGGATCTTTTATTGGTTTTCGTGTTCTAGCAAATGCATCAGGAAGAAAAATAATTTGGGTGCCAATGAAAGAGCGAAGATATGATCTTCAAGAAATGGCAAAAAAAATCACAGATTATACAAAGATAATATATATAGCTAACCCTGATAACCCAATGGGAACATACGTTACTAAGTCTGACTTTGACGCTTTTTATAATCATGTACCTGACAGAGTCTTGATTATTCTTGACGAAGCCTATTATGAATATGCTAAACACCAATCTGATTATCCAGATTCAATGCTCTACCGCTATGATAATGTGATTACTTTAAGAACCTTCTCTAAAGCATATGGACTTGGTGGTTTGCGATTAGGTTATGGATTGGCTCACAAAGATCTCATAGAGAACCTAAATAAAGTAAAAGCCCCATTTGAGCCATCTATGCCAGCTCAAGCTGCTGGGATAGCAGCACTTGATGACACTGATTTTTTAGAAAAAACTGTTCGCGAGAATCAAAAAGGAAGAGAGTATTTATTAAACGAGTTCAAATCCTTAGATATTAAATTCATTGTTAGCTATACAAATTTTATCACTACAATATGGAATAATAGCAATGATGCTGATGTAATCGTAACTAAACTTTTAAATAAAGGTATTATTGTTAGAAAACTGTCCGCATTTGGATGGCAAAACTGTATTAGAATATCTATCGGAACACCTGAAGAAAACTTAACTTTACTTAATGCTTTAAAAGCTATCATCCACTAAAACAATATATGGAAAATTTTAAAATTAGCGGTTTTGACCATTGCGAATTATATGTTGGCAATGCAAAACAAGCTGCATATTACTACCAGCATGCTCTTGGATTTAAACCTGTTTCGTATTCGGGACTTGAAACGGGAAGTCGTGAAAAAGTCAGTTATGTTATGCAACAGAATCAGGTCAAATTTGTTCTAAGCTCGCCATTAATTCCCGGAACTGATATTGGCAGACATATAGATCAACATGGTGACGGCGTAAAGGATATTTCTTTTTCGGTAAATGATGCAGAAAAAGCGTGGAGAGAAACGACTAGTAAAGGAGCAAAAAGCGTAATAAAACCAAAAATTATTCAAGACCGTTATGGTGAAGCAGTAATTGCAACCATCCAAACATACGGAGACACAACACACACTTTTATTGATAGGTCTAAATATAAAGGCTCATTTTTACCTGGTTATGAAAAGATTCAAACACCAAACACTGATATTTCTACTGGTATCATTCACATTGATCATGTGGTTGGAAACCAACCGGATGGTGATATGAAAAAGGTTTGTGAATTTTATGAAAAAATTTTTGGTTGGCATCGATTTTGGTCTGTTGACGATAAAGACGTTTCTACAAAATACAGCTCACTCAGATCTATTGTAATGTCAAATGAAAATGAAATAGTAAAAATGCCCATTAATGAACCTGCAAATGGTTTGAAAAAGTCCCAAATCCAAGAGTACATCGACTTTTACAATGGCCCAGGGGTTCAACATATCGCAATGTCCACAAAAGATATAGTTAGTACTGTAAAAAAATTAAAATCAAATGGAGTTCAGTTTCTACCTACACCTAAATCTTATTATGAAGACTTATCAAAAAGAATAGATGATATTGAAGAAGATCTGGATGCAATAGCTGAATTAGGTATTTTAGTAGACAGAGATGAAAAAGGATATATGCTACAAATATTTACGAAACCGATACAAGACCGGCCAACCTTATTTTATGAAATAATTCAAAGAAAAGGTTCGAACAGCTTTGGTAAAGGTAACTTTAAAGCATTATTTGAATCAATTGAAAGACAACAAAGCCAACGAGGGAATCTTTAACCTAATGAAGTTATTAACTTATAAAAGACAATTAGACTCTGAACAGATCTTTGGATTTAAGATGGATGATAGCATAATTAATATTTATGACTCTTCTAAATTCATCAATGAAAAACTTAAAGATGAAAAATTTTTATCTATACCGCGATCGTTAAAAAGTGCGCTCCATGAATGGGATAAGAATTTTTTATTACTCAAAGAATTAGAGGACAAAGTAAAGCAACTCGATCACCGCCAATTCTCTGTAAAAGAATCCGATGCAATCATTCTACCACCGGTTCCTAATCCGCCTGCTTTTAGAGACTTTTATGCGTTTGAGCAACATGTTCGTGCTGCAAGAAAACTCAGAGGCTTAGAAATGAATCCAGATTGGTATAAACTAGCTATATTTTATTTTTCAAACCCGAACTGTTGTTTTGGACATAATCAAGATATTCCATATCCACTTGCGACGACTGAACTTGATTATGAATTAGAATTTGCAATTGTTATAGGTAATGGAGGTTCTAATATTAAATCTGAAAATGCAAAAAGCGTCATCGCTGGTTATACAATTTTAAATGACTGGTCTTCTAGAAATCTCCAAAGAGAAGAAATGCCTATGAGTCTCGGCCCTGCAAAAGGGAAAGACTTTGCATCTAGTTTTGGTCCTTATATGGTTACTCCAGATGAAATTGAAAATGATTGGGATGAAAAAGGGAAATTGCATTTAAGAATGACCTGCCATGTAAACGGTAAACTTATTTCAGATGGAAACACAAATGATCTTTATCACTCCTTTGGTGATATGATTGAGCGTGCAAGTATGAACACAAAAGTAGTCCCTGGAGAATACATCGGTTCTGGAACGGTTGGTACTGGATGCATCCTAGAATTACGACCTGAGAATACAGGTGGTTGGATAAAAAAAGGTGACACTGTTACAATGGAAATTGAAAAACTAGGAATTTTAGAAAATAAAATTATATAATTAATTATGCCATTCTATCAAAAACGAGGAGAAATACCACAAAAAAAACACACTGAATTTAGAGATGAAAATAAAAATCTTTTTTGGGAAGAGCTAATTAGCAGAAATGGTTTTAGCCATATGTACTCAAATGTATATCATATAAACCCACCAACTGCAGTAAAAAATTTAGGTTCTAAAACCAAAAATGAAATTGATGTAATCGAAAAAATAAATAAACATTATCATTTAAAAACATCAAATATTAAAAGTGAGGGAGATGCTGTATATTCTCGAAAAACACTATTTCTGAATGCTGATTTAGTAATTTCTAAATGTCATGTCGATAAGTCAATGGATACTCTTTATAAAAATGCTTATGCTGACGAATTGTTGTTTATTAGTGCCGGGGAAGGCACTTTACAAACAAATTTTGGGAGTTTTGATATAGTCTATGGAGATTATGTAGTTATTCCAAGAGGCGTAATATGGAAAATGAAAATTAATTCCCCATTAAAAATATTAGTCATTGAATCAAAAGAACCAATTGAAACACCTGAACGCTACAGAAATAAATTCGGTCAACTATTAGAGCATTCACCATTTACTGAACGAGATATTATAACCCCTCAACACGATGAACCGTCTTTAGAACAAAATACGTTAATTGATGTTAAGTACGGGGAATGTTTTCAATCTTATGTATATCAAAATCACCCTTTTGATATAATTGGCTGGGATGGATATTATTATCCTTGGAAAATAAACATTAAAGAATTCATGCCAATTACTGGGAAAATTCATCAACCACCTCCCGTTCATCAAACGTTTCAATCTAAAGGCTTCGTCGTTTGTTCTTTTGTGCCTAGGTTATATGATTACCATAAAAATTCAATACCCGCTCCTTACGCTCATAGTAATGTAGACTCCGAAGAAATTATATATTATGTCGACGGGAAATTCATGAGCAGAAAAGGTGTTGAACCAGAATCGATAACTTATCATCCCATGGGCTTAACACACGGGCCTCAGCCAGGAAAAATCGAAGAATCTATTGGGGCAAAAGAAACTAAAGAGTTTGCTGTTATGATAGATACTTTTAAACCAGTGGACTTAACAACTGATTCGCAAAAAATCGAAGATGAAGAATATATCTATTCTTGGAATTCTTAGCTTATGATTTATGACCCAGATAAGATAACATTTCAGGAAACACATAAGCTGATGATTGGATCAATTGTCCCAAGACCAATTGCATTTGTAGGTACAACTAGTTTAAAAAAAGTTGATAACATTGCACCTTTTTCATACTTTAACGGTGTTTGTTCTAATCCACCAACCGTCATGTTCGCACCTGCTCGAAGAGGGTGGGATGGAAAAGAAAAGGATACTTTAGTTAATATAAGAGACACAAAAGAGTTTACAGTCAATATAGTTTCTGAGTCATTTGCTCAGCAAATGGTTGAATGCTCAACAGATTATGATAGTAATATTAATGAATTTGAGATTTCTGGTTTAAGTACCTCAAAATCAAAAAAGATTATTCCGCCAATACTGAAAGAAGCAAAAATAAGTCTTGAATGTAATCTAAATCAAATCGTTGAGATAGGGGACGGAACTGCGGGTAGCGGATTTATTGTCATCGGAAGCATTGTATTATTCCACATAGATGATAGTATAATATCCAATAATAAAATCGATATTGAAAAATTAGAACCTATTGGGAGATTAGCAGGTGACTGGTATACACGGCCTACTGATAATTTTCAGATAACTAGAAAAGTTAAACCTGAAAAGTAANCTTATTTACGGAATTTATTTTTATAACNTCCTATCAATAACATGAATTTAGAAACTCAATTATACAAAGCGCAAACTATTGGCAATATAGAGCCAATAGAATACATGATCCCCTACCCTGGCACCCAAGCAATAATTGAGGGTCAAATAATTAAATTTGGAGAAAAAAGTATTTTTAGTGATTATAATCTTAAAAATATTGAATTCTATCAACTCATTCAAAAGATGGCTAATTGGCTAACTGAGCAAGGTATTAATCCAAAAGATAATGTTATAATTGAAGAAAATTCATCTTTGCAGTCATTATTATTACTTTATGGTCTATGGCACATGGGAGCAAAAGGTATTTTTCTTGAAAAAAGTAATGTCAAAATAAATAAAAAATTAGGCGCAAAAAGAATAAAATTTGAAATTGATTTTAAAAAAACCATAATGTCATACTCCCCGGTTTTTATTCCGAAATACAAAGCTTTATTAGATGAAACCGCCGTCATTATGATAACAGAGGATAAAAGTATTTTTTTATCACACTACAGCTTACTTGTTAATGCAAATAGTATACAAAAAGCGCTGGACCTAAGATCCGGCATGAATTTTTATTGCGACTTGAAAGCAAACTCGACTTTTTGGGTCGTTATTTGTGCGATTTTACCCATTTATACTATGTGCCCATTTACAAAAAAAGATCCTCATTACACATTTACTTATGATGAGATAGATCAAAAACGAGGCTATCGATTGCGTAAAGACTGGGAAAACATTGAAAACTTTAAAGTAAACGATATCGCACTTTGTAAAGAAAATAGCGCTGTGTTAGCAGTTAAAAATAATCCAATCCATCTTACAGATTTTGTGGTTAAAAAAAATGAGCTTTGGATTAAAGGGCACTCTCTAATGAGTGGTTATTTAGAAGAAGGACTCATGTCATTCCAAGACAACTATCTAATAATTAATAATCAATAGCAATCAAGCTAAGTCTTTTAAAACCTCACCAGCATGAGTCTTAGGACTAACTTTTTCATAAACTTTTTCTATTTTACTATTTTCATCAATCAAATAAGCAATTCTAAGAATTCCTTCATATTCTCTGCCATACATCTTCTTTAAACCTATTGCTTCATATGATTTTATTGTTTCTTTCTCAGGATCAGATAATAATTGAAATGGGAACTCTTGTTTGGTACAAAAATTCTTTTGAGCTTTTATTGAATCAGCGCTCATTCCAAGCACTACTGTATTATTTTTTTCAAAATTTTTGAACTCATCCCGGAGTCCTTGACCTTGGATAGTTCAGCCAGGTGTACTTGCTTTTGGATAGAACCAAAGTAAAACTTTTTGACCCTCAAAATCTTTAATATTTACTGTATTCCCATCCTGATCATTAAGTTGAAACTCAGGAGCACTTGATCCAATAGATAACATTTAAACCTGCCTAACTTGATTATTTACAAACTTAGTATATAGCAGAATATATAAAATTAATTGTTATTGTGATATAACATATACTTTGATGTGTGATAAATGGCATCAGCTATCTTCTTTAATGAATCCGCTTCATTTGGAAAAATGCTTCTGACATTTTTTATAGGATTTTTATCTAAAATATTATGCAGTTCATATCCAGACCCATCACGAAAAACTCTTAAATAAAATTGGTCATCTATTACTCCATAGCTGGTTGGATTCATTTTTTTATTTACTAAGAATGCAAGATTATTATCAGAACTTAAAAGATCTCTTCCAATTGTCTTATTCATATATGGTATTTTACACAGACCTGCAATCGTGGGTATCAAATCAGATAAACCTGATGCCCGGTTTATTATCTGTGGATTCTGAATAATTTTTGGAGAAAAAATTATTAATGGGACATTATAAGACCTTAATTTAAGTTCGTAATCTTCAAGGCCCATATGTTCTGCCTGAGGGTCAGCTGTACCATGATCCCCAAATAAGACAAATATAGTGTTTTCATAGTAGGATGACTCTTTTGCTAATTCAAAAAACGTTCCTATAGAGTGATCTAAAAGTCTCATTGCATTAAACTGCTCAACTGATTTAAAACCAGCTTTGTTAAGACTATCTTTTTTTATATTATTTACAATGAAACCGTCATTGTCGTCAGGTATTGTATAGGGACGATGATTCCCGGCTGTTTGAATGATTATAAAGCTTGGTTTAGATAACTCTTTTTTATTTTTGAGAATATTGTCTGCTTCTTTGAATAAATCTAGGTCAGATACTCCCCAAACGTCCACTCTCGGTCGATTTATATCATCCATTTCGATCAGCTTCATTTGTTTTATGTTATAAGATACTAGGCTTCTAATATTGGCCCAGCTAGCGCTTCCGCCTATCATATAATATTTTTCATAATCTTCAAATTCTGAAATAATACTATATTGATCTCTGATAATCGGATTCCTTGATGATGTTCTTCTTGCAACATCTGGAATTCCTGTAAGCATCGTAAAAACAGATCTAGAAGTACTGACCCAAGGTATATAAAATTTTGGAGAGAATATTCCATTAGATGAGAGACTATCAAGAAAAGGAGTCGCCTTTAACGGATTTCCAGCAATACCCAACCTATTTAAACCAACTGATTCCATAAATATTATCACTACATTAGGATGATTGCTCAATTTTATGCTTGGTTCAATCTCTCTGACATAGTTTAAATTATTTATATCTGGGTTAGTCGTTCCTAAATAATTTGAAATAATAGGATAGGATTCCTTTACTTTATCTATTTCAAAATCAGCTTCTTTAAAAGTTGTTGTATCATAAAAATATAAAACAGGATTTAATGCTAAGGCAGAAATGAAAGCACTCCTGCTAAAAAATGCATCGCTCCACAACAACATATATTGAGAAATTGTGCCCCAAAAACCGAATATATATATAAAAAAACATAATATGAGTTGAAAACTTTTCTGATATTTAGTTTGAAAAACTTTCTTCTTTTTTAATGTTACATCTATTAACCAGTTGTGAATTTTAATAAAAAGTGCGCATAGTATTAATACGAGTAATAACAATCGTATGACCGGATAAGATTCCCATATCATTCCTAATGATATAGTAAAGTTTTCCAATAATGTAAAAACGGTTATGTCAATTCTTTGTTGAGTATAACCATAGGTCGCAAAATCAAAAATGTAAAATAAAATTGCTGATGTTAATGCTGATGAGTAAGTCCAATTTGCAGCAACAACTGTATAAGAAAACTTCCAATATTTAACTATAGGGCCAATAGTAATAATCAAACAGGGCAATGACAAAAGAATAGCTAGCCTCAAATCAAACCTAATACCAATCCAAAAGCTTTTTAAAATGTCTATTAAGCTGGAAGGTTCATAAAAAAGAAAGAAGAAAGAAAAACGTAGAACTATAAATAAAGACCAAGATAAAATTGTAATACCAAATAAATATTTTAGTCTCCTAGAAATATTTACAATATTTATCAAAACAATGTATCGGATAGATTAATTCCAGACCACTTCATTCTGTCATCATTAGATATAATCATCTCATTAATTACATTAATCCCTTTTTTTTGTCCATTCCAAACTAAATGAGATAAAGCTATTTCAAATTCAACCCATTTAAACTCGCAATGTTCGCTTGATATTGATACATCACCCGAATCAACTTCGATTCCAAAAACTGGCACAAAATTAATTCTATCTTTATGCTTTTCATAAAATTGACTAACATGGTCAGCTATGAACATTGTAACGGGTGTTAAATTTGTTTCTTCCTTGAGCTCTCTAATTGCTGCTTCCCAAGCTTCTTCGCCCTTTTCAATTTTACCAGCCACTCCTTGCCAAAGGTGCTCATAAATTTTTGTTTTTGCGCGTTTTAAAATTAAATATTTAATCCCTTCAGATGTCTTTCTGTAGACATAAGCATCGATAACTCGAGTTATTACTTTAGTCATCACATGCCTTTTTTCAATTTCATATCATTAAGCCAACTGTTGGACCAAACATCAAAGTCACCCGATTGAATAGTTTCTTGTATTTTTTTTGTTAATGAAATGTAGTAAGAGATGTTTAAAGTCGAGGCAATGCGTAATCCTAGAATCTCCTTAACATTAAAAAGGTGCCTGACATATGACTTTGTAAACATGCGCCCATAAGCATGTGTACTATTTTCATCGATTAATGAATGGTCATTTTTATATTTTCCATTTGTAATGTTAACTGTTCCATCAGATGTAAATATTTGACCGTTTCGACCATTCCTTGTCGGCATTACGCAATCAAACATATCAACACCTAGTCTAATCGCTCTTACAATGTCTGTAGGTTTTCCAACACCCATTAAATACCTAGGCCTATCTTTAGGAAGCAACGAATCACAAAAGTCAATTGTGTCAAACATCGCGTTTTTTTCCTCTCCTACAGCTAGTCCCCCGATTGCGATCCCCGAATCTGCTTGTTCAACTAACCCTTCAATACTTATTCTTCTCATTTCCTTATCCACCCCACCTTGAATTATGGGAAATAAAGTTTGATCGTGGCTGTATAAGCTAGGATTATTTCGCAAATATATTTTACACCTCTTAAACCAATCGCTCGTTCTTTTTACAGCTTTGATTACTTCTTTTTTATCTGCTTTCCCTGGAGGACAATGATCAAAGGCCATAATTATATCTGAACCTAAAAAACGCTGAATTTCCATAGATTTTTCTGGCGTCAAATTATGAGAACTTCCATCTAAGTGGGATTGAAACTCAACACCATCATCTGTTATTTTGTTTAAGTTGGCTAATGAAAAGACTTGGAAGCCTCCACTATCAGTTAACATCGGTTTTGTCCAGTTTGAAAATGCATGAAGGCCACCTGCTTCGTGAATAATATCAGTCCCTGGTCTTAAATAAAGGTGGTAGGTGTTTCCAAGGATGATGTCTGCGCCTAAACCTTCTAATTCATGGGGGGAAAATGTTTTAACAGCTCCAATAGTTCCAACTGGCATAAACACGGGGGTCTGAATATTGCCATGATCTGTTGTGATTAGACCTGTTCTAGCGGAAGTTTTTTTGTCAAAATGGGTTATTGAATACTTCAAAATAATATGTCGAAAGCTTGCCTAACATTGTCAACCGGATAAATCTTTAGATTATGCTTTTCTAATTTCCCATTCATACTCGCTGATGGAACTACGGCCCCACTAAAACCTAAAGCTGAAACTTCAGCTAACCTATGCCCTAACCGACTGATTGACCTGATTTCGCCTGCTAAACCAATTTCTCCAACAAAAACGATTGTTTCATCAATTGATTTATCCATAAAACTTGAAGCTATTGCACATAAAATTGATAAGTCAGCTGCTGGGTCATCCACTTTTAGACCTCCAACTAAATTGATAAAAACATCTTTGACCCCCATAACTAGCTCCATTCTTTTTTCTAAAACTGCTAAAAGCATGGATAGCCTTCTTAAATCAAAACCATTTACATTTCTTTGAGGTGTCCCAAAATTAGCGGTGGAAACCAATGCTTGAACTTCAATTAATATCGGTCTAGTGCCTTCTAAAGATGGATAAATACAAGTTCCTGGTATGTTTTTACTTCTTTCTGACAAAAACATTTCAGACGGATTTGAGACTTCATTAAGACCATCTTCATTCATATGAAAAATGCCCACCTCATTTGTAGCTCCAAACCGATTCTTTGCAGATCTTAAAATTCTGTGCTCGTATCTATCATCGCCTTCTAAATAAAGCACAGTATCTACCATATGCTCTAGCATTTTTGGCCCAGCAATAGTCCCCTCTTTAGTGACATGCCCAATAATCATTATAATAACATTATTTTGTTTACTGACTTCCAAAAATTTTTGCCCACAATCTCTAATCTGACTAGGAGAACCTGGCAAAGAGTCTAACTCTGAATTTACAATAGTTTGGATTGAATCTATAATGACCATAGCTGGTGAAATTCTATCTATGTGCATAAGGATTCCATTTAAATCATTCTCACCTGATAGGTGAAGGTTATCAGGCCTAACACTTATTCTCTTTGCTCTAATAGCAACTTGCTCTTCACTTTCTTCTGCAGAGACATATAAAATTGGTTTGTTAACACCAGAACAAATATGTAACGCTAATGTTGACTTACCTACTCCAGGACTTCCACCTAATAGAAGTAATGACCCAGGCAAAAGGCCTCCCCCAAGCACTCTATCTGCTTCTGTCATGCTCGTAGTTATTCTTTCTCCAGGGTCAGATTCTAAAATATCATTGAGGGCCTTATAATCTCGGTAATCAACCTTAGATCTTTTTATATTTTTATTGCCTAAAACCTTGAACTCGGAAAGTGTACCCCACTCCTTGCAGCTAGGACATTGCCCATTCCACTTGGCAAAGTCATCGCCACATTCAGAGCATAAAAAGTTTATTTTGTTTTTTTTATTCGCCATAGAAGTAGGAGAAATTGGTTTCTACGGGTGATGGAATCAAGACAGATATTTTACCAATCAGGGCCTAGGGACAAATACCATTGTGGCTTTGAATAACCGCTTGGGTTCTTATCCCAGGCAGATTCAACTCTCAATAAAAAATATCCTAAATTAATTTTTACGCCCAATCCAGATGTAACGACCCAAGGAGAAAATTTTGCTGTATCATTTGAACCATATCTTTCTGGCCAACTATTTGAAGAAAATTCCTTAGATGAATCCCAAGCTGCTCCAACATCAACAAAGGCATGACCTCTTATATTTCCAAACACAACTTTTAAGGGGAAACCCTAAGGCAAGATAATTAATAAATGGAAACCTTACCTCAAAATTAAAAAGTGAAGCATAAGTACCAACCCTTTCTGCGAAACGAGCACCTCTCATTGGGAACGCATATTCTGTAAAGTAGACGTCAGTTATTAAGTTTGAATTTGAAGTATCTGTTAAAACACTCCTGTATGCAGAAGCATCACTATCTCCATTTGTTGTACCACTTTGAAAATCTGTAAGCAAGTATGGTATCCCACCTAGAAAAAATTTCTGAGCATTTTTACCTTGGCTTCTTCCTAAAAACCCTCTAACAGCTAAAGTATAATCACGTCCAAAGCGCCAGTATTTTCGGGCATCGACTTTTATAGTTTGAAACTTAAAATCAGTTTTCCATCCAGGACTAGCTGTAACAGAAATATTTTGTCTAAACCCATCTATTGGCCCAGTAAATCCAAAAATAGAATTATCAATAACCCAGCTTGCTCGCGGTAAAATTGTAGAAAAATTTGTCGAAGACCCAGGCCTTTTTATTAATTCTTCTTGCCCAAAGGTATTGATTACCCTGTCAAGAATATCATAGCTAATATTATGCCATGTAAGACCAAAGTCAATTCTTTGAAAACGACTAAATGGGTGCGATATATAAGATTGCAATCCATAATGCCTCAAACGCCCAAGTGAATAATAGCCAGCTTGAAAAAAGTCAGCATTCTGAAAACCCACAAAATAGTAATCCGTTTTATTCTTTAGATAACCATATGATAAAAAATAATCACTATCTTCAAGAGTGAGTACCATCTCTGTACCAAATTGTATTTGATGATTACCTAAGATATCACTAAAAGCGAAGTAAGTCATACCGGTGGCACCAAACACATTACTTATTTGCAAGTTCCCGCTAACCATATCTAATGTAAATCTTGTTTTATATGATTTTGGAATATGAGCACCGTCGACAAGAGTGTCTTTGACAGCTATTTCTTTCTTAGGGCTCTTATCATCCAATGAATAGTTATAATTCTCATAACCCTTAGCAAATACCCACTTTGAATATGAAGAGTTTGTATTTAGATCAATTCTTTCAATTTTATCTGTATCGCGAATATCCGCTACAGATAAATCTTCTTTATCTCTTGATTTAATGAATTGTGTAGGGGATATTTTTTTACTGCTCATATTTAATGGGTTGTTCAAACCATACAAGTCCCAACCAACTCCAGAATACCCAGCAAAAATTATTGATTTATCATCCTTAGAAATTGTAGGCTGTTGCAATCCTGTTAAAACGTTTGTAATCGCTATTGGACCATTATTATTATCAGAATCTCTATTGCTATTTTCATTAAATGAATATTTATATAAATTATAAACACCGTTGTGGTCAGAGGTATAGAAAAGTGTTCTTTCAGAATTTGCCCAAATAGGATAACTCTCGTTATCTGGAGTGTCCGTAACTCTACTAATTTCGCCACTATTTATGTTAACAACATAAATATCAGTTTGACGATAATCATGATCTTCTATTCTCCCGCTGTATTTACCATCTATGTAAATACCTCGATCTGAAACAAAAGCAATCTCCTCTCCATTTTGATTCCAAGATGGATATGAGTCTGAAAAAACATCATTTGTAATTTTTTTAAAGTTGTCTTTTTCGAAATTGTAAATATAGATATCACTAGAGCCATTATGATTACCCGCAAATGCAATATCGTTTCCTGAGGGACTCCATGCAGCAGAAAATACGCCGTCTAAGGCAATCGCAATTTTTTTTACTTTTTTTGATTTAACATCTATTATCTGCAGTGCATCAGAAGAGCCAGATTTAGTTGCAATTACTATTTTTTCTCCATCAGGTGACCATGATATACCAGGCTGCAACCACTTAAGTTCTTCAAAATTAACAGAGCGACTCCCTTGGACTAATGTTGCTTTTTTCTTACCTGTGGCGGCATCTAAAAGGTAAACATCAAAATAACCAGACCTATCTGAAAGTAAGGCTACGGTACTGCCGTCAGGAGAAAGAGATGGAGATACATTGTAAAAATTTCTATTTTTTTTATGATCAGTAATTTTTTCTGACATATCTTCAAGAGGATCTCTATCGGCTATATCTGGCCAATATTCTTTTTTCAAATACTTGTGCCATTGATCAGATAATTCATCCCACTTCATCCCTAAAGCTAATTGATAACCCTTCTCAGCATTTTGCGTCTTCTTCATTGAACGGAATATTTCTCCGACTTTTTCCCTACCATATTTACCAGCAATNAAACGCCACAGGGATTGCCCACCCTTGTATGCCATAAAATAATTCAACTCATTTACAGTAGGCATTCTTTCATGAATGGCAATATCACGCAAAACCATATCTGCTTTTGTATCCCAATTTGAACTTAAAAATTCGGCCAATCCTTCGTTCGACCATAAAGGAATTCGAACTCTAGTTCTACTCGCCATCATATTTTGAGCTGTACCTCCATAAACCATATCATTCAACATGGCATGAACTAATTCATGATGAATAACATGTCTAAACTGTTCGAAATCACCATCAAACGGAAAAACTATCCTATTTTTAAACAATTCGGTTACCCCACCAATGCCTTCAGACATATACTGACCAATAACATTAGTCTGCTGGAATTCATTGTGAGAATTATAAACTAAAATAGAAACACGCTTTTTCAAGTCCCATGCAAGGTGAGTAGATATTTGATCGTAGGCTTCTTCAGAAACTTTTGAGGTAAATTCTGCTAAGTCCTGATTATTACCATAAAAATATATATCAAAATTAGGTGTTTGGATGTATGACCAGTCGAAATCTCTGTATTGAACTTTATTTTTACCAAAGGACTGTCCAAAAAGTGAACCGATGAATAAAGTAGTAACTGTTATATATTTTAATAAAGTCATTTTAGAATTAACGAAATACATTAATAGGATGTTTGATACATTAAGAAAAAATTCAAGATAATGTCAATATGTCCTGAAAAGTAAATTTTATTGTTAAATTTAACACTCTTATTAAAACTAAATTTATAAAGATATTTTTTAAATCATGGAATTACCAATTTATTTTATTTCAGATGTGCACTTAATGTTAAATGAATCTTCCGAAGAAGATGCTAAAAGACAATCCCTATATAGATTTTTAAATTTTGTCAGAACGACAAGAGGCACGCTTTTTTTTGTTGGTGATTTGTTTGATTTTTATTTTGAATATCCTGATATGATACCTAAATCATATTTTGACTTTTATAATAAAGCATTTCAATTACGAAAAGCTGGAGTAGATTTAAGGTTTATTGCAGGGAACCATGATTATTGGGTTTTAGATTTCATGAAAGAAAAATTAATGAACCATACTTACTTTGACGATACAACTTTTTCTATTAGAGGAAAGAACTTTTATATTACTCACGGAGATGGACTCTTAAGTTGGGATTATGGGTATAGAATTTTAAAAAAGATAATTCGTTCTCCGTTTTTCATTTGGTGCTTTCGGTTCTTACACCCAACTACTGCATATAAAATTGCCAGAAAAATCTCTCGAACAGAGAACCACCCAGAGTTACCAACTGAAATCAAGGATAAGATTAGAACAGAACTTAAAAAACATGCTTCTAGTCACTTTGAAAAAGGATTTGACTACATGGTTTGTGGCCATTATCATCTAAATGAATTAATAGATGCAGGAANAGGGAAACTAGCGGTTCTCGGTGACTGGCAAGACCAGCCATCGTATGCAGTCTTTGACGGTGAACAATTGACACTGCATCAATGGGAAAATGATGATTAGACATTTAATAATAATAATTTGTTGTTTTACACTTTTTCAAAGTTGTGCTACTGTTAAAAGTTTTTTTGGAAAAAAGTCGATAATTGATCCTGACGATCCAAATTTTCTCAACAATATTCAGAAACTAAGGAGTGCATATCAAGATGGAGATATTCAAGCTTTAGAAGAAATGATTCAAATTTATAATGATGATGATCAACATATAAAAGCTAGAATAGAAGCTGGTAGAATGTTAGCGAATACTCAACACCCAATGGCGTTGAACGCTATTGCAAAAATGGTTGAAACAACAAGCGCTGTCGATTTCTCATTCTTGAAGTCTTCAATAGAAATGCTCGCACTTTTCAGAGAAAACCCAAAAGCTAGTTTTGCAATGGTTGAGAGCATGCATATCCTCGAAGATAGAACAAACAACCTACATTTAACTATAGCCGAAAATTTGAATAAAGTGAGAACTAAAGATCAAATTCTTGTATTACTAGACTTATATGAAATTGCAAAAGCAAATATGAGTAGAACAGAAAGTATGCTGACACAAATATTAGGCGGATTAGAAAGCGACCAAGTAATACCTGTTCTTACTGCCATTGCAAAAGATCCAAACGTTAGGCTGGGTATTAGAAATAAAGCCGTTCAAATATTAGGTAAAAAAAGCCCCGAAGATGTTGCAACCGCTTTCGCTGAATTGTTGGGTGATCCAAACACTAATTTAGAAGTTCGTGAATTTGCTATAAATACTATGGCTGGGGTAAAACAAGAAAACCTTATCTTGGCACTTTTGAATACATATAATACTGGAAAAGGTCAGTATTATACACTCTTAAATACAATGCTTTCTGCTCTAGGAGAGTTCAACGAGCCAGAAGTCAAACTCGCAGTTGTAGAGATTGCGAGTAACAGCGATTATCCCTTAGACATTCGAAAAAAAGCGATAGATAACTTGGGCTCTTTTAAAGATCCCGATGTTATTCCAAAAATATTACCTATTCTTGAAAAAAAAGAAAATTATGTTTACTATGATAATATCCTTGATATGGTTTATATGCTTGGAGAAGAAAAAATATGGGCTGAACAAGTTCGTAGGATGGCTTTTAAGGCGAGCTTAAATGAAAGAGAACATGAATAAAAAACAAATATTTATCATATTATTNTTCTGCACGTGGTTTTTAAATACTGTTCAAGCTAGTTATACAATATCAGGAAGNGTTAAAGATCAAGATGGAAATATTATTAAAAAAGGTTCCGTGACTTTAATAAAAGATACCGATGGCTCAGAGGTTAAAAANACAAAGTTAAATCGAAAAGGCGATTTTAAACTTAAAAAAATTAGTAGTGGCAAATACACAATAAACATAAATGCTGGGGTTAAAAGTTCTAATCCTGTTTCTGTGATGGATGATAATGTTGAAAACTTAGATTTGATTATCAATATAGTTAAAGAAACAGAACAAAAGGATAATGAAGACTCGAAAATTTCTTCGCTCGATAAGCCGGACCAATTACAAACTCTTAACACACCGCTTCAAACACAAAAAGAAAGTGATCTTCTTCCACAAGTAAGGCGATTTGAACAGGTAGATAAGTTACAGTTTGAAGATCAATTTTTTGAGTATGAATCAAATTTAAGAGAATTGAAAAATCAAATAGATTCATTAAAAAGTATTGTCACCGCTTTTGAAAAAAAACAAACGATGCCAAATGTTAGTCGAGAGATATTAGACTTAATAAAAATACCTGAATTTCAATATAAAATTGAATTGAAAAATGGAACAGTCGTCATGGGTGATATCTTAAGCGAAACAGATTCATCAATGGTATTAAAAACACAAATAGGTCAATTAGTATTAAAAAAAGAGATGGTGATTAGACGAAATAAACATGAACCACCAGAACCAAAAGTTATATTTTTAGGTGACCCTTTTGTTAATATATATCCAGACAGACACGAATTTTCTGGTAAAATAAAAAATGTTGGAAAAAGAAGAGCTGACTTTGTTAGAGTTGTTTCAAATTTATTCACACAGACAACTAAACTAGCAGGACAAGATTCTGCCTTTGTTAAAGGTTCAAGAATAATTTATAATTCCGGTGTTATTGCAGATACGGCTTTGGAGCCAGGAGAGACAGCAACCTACAACTTTCCTGTCAAAATAAAAAACCGTAGAAAAGCACAATATCATACCATGGATATTCATTGGAATAGTACTGATTAAAATATTTAACTTTTTAGTATACCCACAGTCTAATATCATATAACTCAAGGATTCAAATGTCAAAAAACTCTACAAAATTAATGTTAACATTAATCTCTTTATTTTATTTATCAATTGACCATCTAATAGCTCATGGAGGTCATAGCAAAAAACCAAAAATGCCGGCAATAGGAATGATTCAAGGAACTGTAAATGACTCAAGTTCTGGAATGCCAATTGAATATGCATCAATTTCTTTAATTGATAATCGTGACGGAAGTGTAGTTACAGGTGGGCTATCAAAAAAAGATGGTAGCTTTATTGTTCGAGAAATACCTCTGGGGCAATACATAGTTATGGTTGAGTTTATAGGCTATGCAAAAAAAGAAATCGGCCCATTAAATATATTCCCTGGGAAAGCAACTGGTCAAAGCGGAAGTATTAAACATTATATGGGTGAGATTTCCTTAAAAATCTCGAGTGTAAACCTAGGCGCAGTAGAAGTAGTTGGAGATGAAAGCCAGTTTATTCAAACAGTTGATAAACAAATTTTTAAGGTGGGAAAAAACCTTACAGCTGCTGGTGGCACAGGATTTGACCTCCTTCGAAAAGTTCCTACTCTTGATGTAAATATTGATGGAGAAGTCTCAATAGCGGGTGATGCAAATGTTACTATTTTAATTGATGGAAAGCGTTCTGGAATCACTGGTTCAAACAGGCGAGGAGTCGTAGATAATATTAATGTAGGAATGGTAGAAAAAGTAGAAGTCATCACAAACCCATCTGCAAAGTATGACCCTGATGGAGTGGGCGGTATAATCAATATCGTTATGAAAAGAGGCGCTTTAGATGGTTTTAATGGCACGATATCTGGAATGGCTGGAGAATACGAAAAAAGAAATTTAAACAGCAATATTAACTATCGTAGTGAAAAATGGAATCTGTTTGGAGGTGCAAGTACAAGGTCTGGAAACAATATTGGTAAAGGGTATAGAAATTTCACCTACCAATATGCCGATAGAGATTCTTCTATATCCCAAAACACATTGAGAATTAAAAATCCAGCGAATATTGGAATCAGGCTTGGAGGAGATTATTACCCAAGTAGTAACAGTTCAGTTTCTTACACCTATGCATTTGGAGACCATGAAGAAACAACGAAAGAAAATCTAGAAATCACTAGCCCCCCTTCAAGAGTTATTGAATCAGAGTCAGTAAATAAAGGGAAACATCATGACCATTCAATTAGTTACGAAAACAAATTTGGAACGACTGATCGCAAACTAACAGCAAGCCTTGATCTTAACCTTGAAGAAGATGATGTAACACAGTCTAACTTTGAAAATAGTTCGTTGAATGATGATTTAAATACAAATCAGGATACAGATTTTAAAGAAAAAATCAATAGTGTTACTTTTAGTATGGATTATGAAGATCAAATAAATGAAAAAATATCAATTGAAACAGGTTTTAAAACTAATTTAAAATCATTTTCAACAGATTATAATTATTTGCAACAATTGTACAATAATAAATACAATGAAGATATTTATGCTGCTTATACGAGTTTTACCTACGACATCTCAGATCGCTTTGGTATAAAAGCAGGCGCTCGTTTTGAAAAAGTTGAGACAAAAGCATCTCTTGATTCGGACCCAGAGAATGATTTAAATCCAGATAGTAGTAACATTATATCTGCAATTATAAATAATGCTGTGGAAGAATCTCCTTACATTAATCCATACTCAAAAGTATACCCCAGTGTATTTTTTATTTATAAGCTTTCATCAATGCAAACAATACAGCTTGGATATTCAAAAAAAGTAAACAGGCCTGGGCGCCGTACCATAAGCCCTTTTCCAAGAAACACTTTTGATATTTCAAGAATACGTAATGGAAATCCCTACCTTGATCCTGAATATGCGGATGTAGCAGAAATGAAATTTTCAAGTAATTCAAGAAAACTGAATGTAAATGCTGGTATTTCATATAAGCTTGTAAAAGATAATATCATGTGGTGGGATAGAGACATGTTTGAATACGAAGGAAAAGTTTATGAAATAATGACTGCAGATAATTCAGAAAATTCAGAAAATATTGGAAGCAGCCTGATATTAAATTATCGCCCAATGCCTTTAATTAATATCATGTTATCTCGTTGGTCTTGGAATAGTAAAACCTCTGGAAATGGAGAATCTGACCTTAATGGTAATTCAGAAGGTGCATACTACAGAAGCATGTTAACACTTAACCTTCCTAGAGTTGCTAGGGTAGAGTTATCAATGGGAGGAAGAGGTGAGATGAAGTTTACAACTGGAAGTAGTCCTGGAAACTTTAGTGCTGACTTGGGTATTCAAAAATCTTTTTTAAATAATAAATTAAGTGTAACAGTGAAAATTGATGACATTTTCGACACAAAGAAATTTGTTATTAATACCGATAATCAAATAACCAACCCAATTTCTGAAGAAACCTACACACAATTAATGAATGCTGAACGAAGACGCCAACAAAAACACATGAGCATTAACCTAAATTATAACTTTGGAAAGCAACAAAAGAAGAAGTGGAACAGGCGTAATTTTGGCGGCCGCGGTAATGGTGGTGGAATGGATATGGATTACTAGTAATTGAGGTAAAAACTATTCTTATCTATTTTTTTCAAATAAATAAGCCATAATTGCATTTTGCACATGCATTCTATTTTCTGCTTGATCAAACACAATGGAGTAATCAGCTTCCATAACACCATCCGTGACTTCCTTTCCTCTCTCTGCAGGTAAACAATGCATAAAAAGTGTCTTTTTACCAGACTTTTCTATTAAATCTTCATTGACTTGGAAACTATTAAATAACTTTTCTCGTTCAGCTGCTTCATCTTTTTGACCCATTGAAGCCCAAACATCTGTATATACAATATCAGCATTAAGGATAGCTATGTTCGGGTTATGCGATATATTTATTTTTGAAATTCCAGAATCAATAGCTTTTTGTAAAGTAGCTTCATCTGGTTTAAAACCTTCTGGACAACAACACACAAAGTCTATTGGGATTTTCATTGCCAATTGCAACCAAGAATGAACAATATTATTTCCATCTCCCATGTAAACAATTTTTGGATTATCAATGACTTCAAGATGTTCCCAGACAGTAAATATATCAGTCATAATTTGACAAGGATGATTATAGTCTGTTAATCCATTAATTACAGGGATTGTAGAATACTCTGCTAATTCAAGGATATGATCGTGGTCAAAGAGGCGGGCCATTATTACATCATTATATCTACTAAACAATCTTGAAATATCTTTGATGGCCTCTCTTTTACCAATCCCAATATCATTAGGCCCAAGAAAAAGTGCGTGCCCACCCATCCATTCAAAACCAGTTTCAAATGAGACTCTCGTGCGCGCAGAAGGTTTAGCAAATATCATTGCAAGAGATCTATTTTTAAACAGTTTATAATCACCTCTTAAATGAAATTTAGATTTTAAATCTTTCGCTAATTTTAATATCTCCCATAATTCTGAATTACTATAGTCTGATATATGTAAAAAGTGTTTCATTTTTATTCCTTATAAAATGTATCTACTTAAATCTTCATCAAAAACAATATCGCCCAAAGCTTCTTTTACATACTTTGCCGTGATTTTTAATTTTGTTTGGCCCTTTTTTGGATGTTCATATAGCGGCTCCTCAAGCAAGGTCGTCATAATCGTATGAAGTCTCCTAGCCCCAATATTTTCAGTTTTTGTATTCACTTCAGTCGCAAGCTCTGAAATTGCTTTAATAGAGGAAGGCTCAAATTCGAGAACAACTCCCTCTGCTTCTAAAAGAGCAACATACTGTTTAATCAAGGCTGATTTAGGGTGGGTTAATATTTTTATAAAATCTTTTGTTTTTAGTTTATCTAATTCAACTCTAATTGGGAACCTACCTTGCAGTTCAGGAATCATCTCAGAAGGAGTACTTATATGGAAAGCACCAGCAGCAATAAATAAGATATGGTCAGTTGAGACAACCCCATATTTTGTATTTACGTTACTTCCTTCAACAATTGGTAATAAATCTCTTTGCACTCCTTCCCTACTCACATCAGGCCCTTGTCCGCCATTCCCATTAACAACTTTGTCAATCTCATCTATAAAAATAATACCATTATTCTCTACTTTATCCTTAGCTATGCGAATGACTTCATCATTATCTATTAGTTTCTGAGCTTCAGAATCAATAAGGACTTCTCTCGCTTCAGTTACTGGCATTTTTCTAGGCTTTTTAGATTTAGGAATTGCATTACTTAGCATATCTTTAATGTTCATTCCAAAATCATCCATCCCAATCGGCCCTAAAACTTGCATTCCAGCTATAGATTCTTGCTCAATTTCAATTTCAATTATAGTTTCTTCAAAATCTCCGTTTTCTAATTTTTTCCTAAGTCTCGCTCGGGTCTTTGCATGCCTCTCATTGGCTTCATCAGTCGATGTAGACTTTTTTGAGTCCTTTTCTGTAAAAAGGATATCTATGATTCTTTCGTTTGCCATGCTTTCAGCTAACTCGACAACCTCTTCTTCTTTTTCTCTCTGTACCATATTAAAAGAAGTATCCATTAAATCTCTTACCATGGATTCAACGTCTCTACCTACATAACCAACCTCAGTAAATTTACTAGCTTCCACTTTTACAAATGGAGCACTAGTCAAAGCAGCTAATCTCCTAGATATTTCAGTTTTACCAACACCTGTAGAGCCTATCATTATTATGTTATTTGGCATAATTTCGTTTCGCATATAACCATCAACTTGTTGCCGTCTCCATCTATTTCTCATAGCTATTGCAACCGCTTTTTTAGCTTTTGATTGACCAATTATGTATTTATCAAGCTCGCGGACAATCTGTTTAGGGGTAAGTTCTTTCATTAAAGCTCCAATACGGTAATTGAATCATTTGTATAAATACATAATCCAGCAGCAATTTTTAAAGATTCTTCTGCAATTTTTTTTGCAGAGTATTTTCCAGATTGATGAAAGGCAATAGCTGCTGCTTGCGCAAAACCTCCTCCTGAACCAATCGAAACAACAGGTCCATCTGGCTCAATTACATTTCCATCCCCAGCAATGATAAAACTATCTTTTTTGTCCATTACTAATAATAAGGCTTCTAGATGACGAAGCATTTTATCCATTCTCCAATCCTTTGCCATTTCGACCACAGACCTTTTTAAATCACCTTCATACTCCTCAAGCTTTTGTTCAAATTTTTCAAAAAGTGTAAGAGCATCTGCAGCTGCGCCAGCAAAACCACCAACGACTCCGCCTTTTGGACTATCAAACTTTCTAACTTTAACAGCTTTCTGTTTCATTGCCATATCTCCAAAAGTAACCTGCCCATCTCCTGCAATAGCAACTTTTCTTTGTGAGCGCACACCTAGAATGGTAGTTGACCTTATTTTTTGGTTTTTCATTTTACAGATCCAAGATACTTTAAGAAATCTCCTTCAGTGCTTAAAACCAAAATAGTTTCTTTATCTAAAGTCTCTCCATATATCTCCATAGTTCTCATAAAACGATAAAATGCCGGGTCTTTATTGTAGGCGGCTGCGTATATATTAGCAGCCTTTGCGTCTGCCTTACCTTTGATTTCTTGAGAACGCCTGTAGGCATCTGAAGTAATTTCTTTGAGGTCTCTATCTTTTTGACCGCTAATTCTAGCTGACTCTCCTGCACCTTGAGAACGGAACTCTTCTGCAATCCGCTTACGCTCTGAAACCATACGTTCGTATACTTTTTTCCGCACTTCGGGTACATAATTAATTCGCTTAAACTGGAAATCTAGAATTTCTATACCTAGCTCGCTTGTACTTGATTTGGCGATCTCTAGTATTTCTCTAGTCAACTCATCTCTTCCACTTTTTATTACAGTTTTTTCTTTACTCGACTGATCATTAGTATCTTCATTATTTACTATATAATCTCTGTTTGTAGTCCTGACTAGCTCAATCAAATCGTGTTTTGCAATTGCATTTTGAGTAGCGCCTTCGAGTACAGAACCAATCCGATTCTTAGCTCTAGACTCATCAGATAAACTTTTTGCATACTGCAATGGGTCTGAAATCCTCCAACGAGCATAAGTATTAATATTAATAAAACGCTTATCTCTAGTGGAAACCTGTTTCGGTTCTCCATCCCAAGCTAAGAACCTTTTATCAAAATAATTTGCAGTCTCTAAAAATGGAGTTTTTATTTTCAAACCAGGTGTTGTTATTGGATCTCCAACTGGTTTACCAAACTGAGTAATTACGACCTGCTCGCTTTCATTTACAATATAAAAAGCTCCTCCGAAAATGAGTACTGCAGCAAAAATACCAACTGTAACAATTATACTAATTAACTTTCCCATTATTTGCTCTCCTGACCAAGTGGAAGAAGAGGCAAGACACCTTCTAATTCCTTATCTAAGATTATTTTTTGTTTTACATTTGGATATACCTTTGCCATTGTTTCAAGATAAATCCTATCCTTTGTCACCTCTGGTGACTTTTTATATGCTTTTAAAAGATTACTATACAGCGAAGCATCACCCTTTGCTCTATTTATACGGTCCATTGAGTAACCTTCAGCTTGTTGAACAGTTTGCTCTGCTTCACCTCTAGCTCTAGGGATAATACGATTATAATCTCCCAGAGCTTGATTTATCATTTTCTCTTTTTCTTGCTCTGCAGTATTTACCTCATTGAAAGCATCCTGCACCTGTTTTGGAGGCAGTACTTTCTGAAGCAGAATTCTATTAATTTTTATTCCGTTTTCATATTGGTCACACATCTCTTGAAGCTTTACTTCCATTTTTGCCGCAATCTCTTGGCGACCAGCGGTAAGAACTTCGTTAACACTCCTATCGCCAATAACTTCACGCATAACAGCTTCATTCATATCGCGAAATGTTCCAATTGGGTCTTTCACTTTAAATAAAAACTTGCTTGGCTCAACTATCCTATATTGCGTTTTCCATGGAACAACAGCTACATTCAAGTCACCCGTTAGCATAAGAGACTCCTCTTCAATTTCAGAGCGATTAACTCTTCTGTCAGATCCTGTCGTCCCACGTTGCCCAAATTCCATCTCTAGCTCTCTTTTTGTAGGAATTTTTATAACTGTTTGAATTGGAGCAGGCCATTTTAAATGAATACCCGATTGTACTAACCCTGAATATTCTCCCAACGTCATCAAGACGCCTTCCTCTTCTAATTCAACCCGATATACTGAACTCCAAACCGCGAATAATGCGACTAAAAGTATCCCAATTGATAATCCACTTTTTGGGAATTTATCAGGAATAGTAAACTCTTGATCACCAACGATTATTTTTCTTGCCATGTCAACATCTCCTCTGTTTATATTTCTTTTCTAAGTCTTGCTACGGGAACACCTAGCTGGTCTCGATACTTTGCCACCGTTCTTCTTGCAAGCTTATAACCTTTATCCTTTAATAGTTGAACTAAAGTGTCATCATTAAATGGAATCTTTTTATTTTCTAAATTAATTATATTTTGCAACTCTTTTTTGATTACAAATGTCCCTAGAATTTTTCCATTCTCAAGCTCTATTGCGTCTGTAAAGTAATGTTTTAGTTCAAATACTCCATGAGGAGTATCTACAAACTTACCACGAGTTGACCTACTAATTGTAGAAATGTCCATGCCAATTTCTTCCGCTATATCTTGCAACTTAAGAGGACTAAGGTGATTCATATCCCCGGCAAACCATTCAGGCTGATTTTTTATAATTGCCCTCATCACATTAACCATAGTAACTCTTCTTTGCTTGACTGCTTCAATAAACCAGTTTGCTGAATCTATTTTTTCTCGCACAAACGTTTTTGCCTTACCAACAAACTCTCCATTTTCTATACCATTTTCATAAGTTTTACTAATTCTAAGTTCTGGAACGCCACCATCATTAGTAGTAATTAACCAATCGTCCCCATCTTCTCTTACGACTAAATCAGGAATTATGACTTGAAAGCTATCAGCATACCCTTCTCCTGGACGGGGGTTTAATTTGGATATTTTTTTAACAGCGTCATGAAGTTCTGAGCTTGAACATTTTAGTTTGATTTTAATTTTATCATATCTTTTATGCATAAAATCATCAAAATATTTTGATACTATCCTGTAGGATAGAGAATCTTTGTCATCTTCAAGTTGTATAGCTAAACACTCTTTAAGATTTCTAGATGCTAGACCTTTTGGATTCATACGCTGTATGACTAAAAGAATTGGTTCAAGATCTTCCTCTTCCAACCCAAAATTATCAGCAATTAGTATTAGGTCTGTATCCAGATAGCCTCTTTCATTTATATTCCAAAGTATTTCTTCTGCAATATCCTTTTCCAAGTCTGTGAGGCCTAAGTCTTTTAATTGATCAATAATTTTTTCAATAAAAGTATTCCTATCTGGTACTGGTAAGTCTGCTTTTTCTTGATCAAGGTAGTATGAACTTTCATCCGTATATACATCTTCTATTGGTGCATCAAGTTCTTCCAACACCTCTTCGGCCATTGATTTCTCTTCGAATTCTTCCGGCTCTACTTGTTCTAAGATAGGATTAAGCTCAAGCTCCTTTAAAATTGTTTGCTCAAGGTTTATCGTGTTTAATTGAAGAAGTCTAGCTTGCAATACTTGCCTAGGAGCAAGCTTTTGTTTTTGCTCAAGTCTTTGTGATAAACGAGGCATATACTAGTCTAACCTAAATTTTTCTCCGAGATAAAGCCTTTTTGCTTCTTTATCATTCGCTAAATCTTCAGAAGTCCCTGATTTTAAAATTTGACCATTAAAAAGAAGATATGAACGGTCTGTTATTGAAAGAGTTTCTCTTACATTGTGATCAGTAATTAAAACACCTATATTTCTTTCTTTTAAAGAGTTAACAATAGACTGAATCTCTTCTACTGCAATTGGATCAACCCCTGCAAAAGGCTCGTCTAGTAGGACAAAGTCAGGGTCCATGCAAAGAGATCTAGCAATTTCTACGCGCCTTCTTTCCCCCCCTGAAAGTGTTCCTCCTTTACTACTTCTTAATTTAGTAACAGAAAAATCGTCTAATAAAGAGTTTAGCTTTTCTTCTTGCTCATCTTTTGTAAGATCTTTTCTCATCTCAAGCACTAGCTTTAAATTATTTTCTACAGTTAATTTTGAAAAAATAGAAGGTTCCTGTGCAAGATATCCAACGCCTTTCCTAGCTCTTCGATACATTGGGTCGTTTGTGATTTTATGATCATCTAAAAAGATATCGCCTTTAGTTGGCTTAACCATGCCAGTAATCATGTAAAATGTTGTCGTCTTTCCAGCTCCATTAGGCCCTAACAAACCCACAACTTCATTTCGATTCACCGAGATATCAACATCATTGACAACCATCCTTGAGCCATATTGCTTATGCAAGCCTTTCGCTGATAGACAAGTTATCTTTTTTTCGCTCATATCAATTTCTTCCAGTTACGCCAGAGGGCTTCAATATTTTCCAATTCTCTAAATCTGAGTCAGATTCAAAGCCAATACCATAGAGTGTGTCTTCATTCAATGTCGTAATCATAACAGAATCCAAAGTACTCATTTTTTCATTTTTTGCGTCCCAATAAAGCGTGTCTGTAAACAACGTAATCCCACTATCAGAAATTGCAACCACGTTACCGATTGCTTTCATATTATTTGTCTTTTGATCTACCTCAGCTTTATAACTATTTAATACCGCAACATGCGTCTGTTTTTTATCAAAAAAGTCTACTTGAACTTTGTCATCAAGTAAAATATGCTTTTTCTGATTATATTTTTCTAAATGGCCCGAGTTTACTCTGGCTCTTTCAATTGAAGAGTCTGTTAAAATTATTGTAACACCCCAACTTTCTTGATCTGGAAAGTCAGTTCCTTTTTCTAAAAATAAATCAGGCGGTTCAGATGAGCATCCAAACAAAATTAACAATGAAACATTTAACCAAATTAGCTTTTTCATTAATCAGCTTTTCAGTACTCTTCTTATCATTGCTTCTTTTACTTCCTCTGTTCTATTCTGCTTTTTAATAATCCATTCAACCGCTTCTCTAAAAGCACCTTCACCACCTTTAGTCTCAGTTGTGTGCTTCGCTACTTGAATAATATCTGGGGTGGCGTTAGCTACAGCAATTGGTAAACCAACTAATTCCATAACCGGTAGATCAACCATATCATCTCCTAAATAGGAGATTTGATCGTCATATAATGAATACTTCTTCTTTAAATCGTTGTAAGCATGCAACTTGTTTAATCCCCCATTGTAACAGTCATCAATTTTTAATTCTTTTGCTCGAAACTCTGTGGCTGGAGAATAACGAGCAGAAATAATTGCAATTTTTAAATCTGCTGCCCTAGCATAGGCAACTCCAACCCCATCAAAAACAGAAAATTTTTTAAATTCCATATTATCAGTTCCTCTATAAATAGAGCCGTCAGTCCAAACGCCATCAATATCAGAAATAATCATTTCAATTTTTTTATAGTCAATCATATATTTACCTAAGTGAGTTATGAACTTTTTTTAAATCTACTAGAAGAGAAGTTAATTGATCTAAAGGCCATTGTGTTGCTGCATCTGATTTAGCCAAATCAACATTATCATGAACTTCCATAAAGACACCATTACACCCAGCAGCCACTGCAGATTTAGCTAGCGTTGGAATCATATCTCTCATGCCAGATGAATGCCCACCGCTTCCTCCAGGCAATTGTGCACTGTGAGTCGCGTCAAAAATAACTGGATATCCATAGTTCTGCATAAGGGGAATTGCTCGCATATCAGCAACTAAATTATTATACCCAAACTGAGTACCTCTATCAGTCAGCAATATATTTTCTGAGCCCGATTCCTCAACTTTTTTAACAATATGCTCAACATCCCAAGGTGCTAAAAACTGCCCCTTTTTAATATTAACTATCTTCCCAGTTTTCGCAGCAGCTAAGAGAATATCTGTCTGTCTACTCAAGAAAGCAGGAATTTGAATTATATCTACAACCTCTGCTACTATTGCAGCCTGCTCGGCAGTGTGAATATCTGTAAGCACTTTCATTCCGGTTTCTGATTTTACGTCGCTTAAAATTTTCAATCCTTCTTCAATACCAGGACCTCTAAATGATTCAATAGAAGTCCTGTTTGCTTTGTCAAAAGAGCTTTTAAAAATAATAGGAAGATGTACTTTTCTTGAAATTTCATTTATTGCTGAAGACATTTTTAACGAGTGATCTCGGTTTTCAATAACACACGGACCAGCGATGATGCCGAGATTGTTATCCCCAAAGACGACTTCACCAACTTTAATTTCTTTTAACATTTATTTCCTCTTCGCATTATATTTTTTTGACGATTTTATAAATTCTCTGAAAAGGGGATGAGCTTTATTTACACGACTCTTTAATTCTGGGTGAAACTGACCAGCAACAAACCACGGGTGTTCACTTATCTCAATTGTTTCTACAACCCCTAACTCTTCATTAACTCCAGANATGATCATTCCAGCTTTTTCAAGCTTTTTTTTGTACCTATTGTTTACTTCGAAACGATGCCTATGTCTCTCAGAAACCTTTTTCGATCTATATGCTGAGAATGCTTTTGTCCCAGGTTTAATAGTGCAGTCATACGCTCCAAGTCTCATAGTACCGCCCTTGATTTTTATCGCTTTTTGTGATTCCATCAAATCAATTACTGGGTGTTTTGTACGTTTGTTAAACTCTGTTGAATTGGCTCCTTTTAATCCACACACATTCCTAGCAAAGTCAATAATAGCACATTGCATACCTAAACATATTCCAAAAAAAGGCACATTATTTTCCCTAGCATATTTGGAAGATAAAATTTTTCCTTCGCTTCCCCTTGCCCCAAAACCAGGTAATATTAAAATACCATCAACATTTTTAAACTCTTTTTTTGCAGTCGTATCATTTGTGATTTTATCTGTTTTGACCCATTTAATATTTACTCTTGTATTGTTCTCAACTCCTGCATGGACAAAAGATTCTAAAACACTTTTATAGGAATCAATGAGTTCAGTGTATTTACCACACATCGCAATTAAAACCTCTACCTCAGGATTTTTGTAATTGTGTACGAAATTTTTTAACTTAGTTAATTCAGGCTCTTTATCTAATTGTAAACGCTCATTAACTAAATGACCCATGTTTTGTTTATGCAATAATAATGGAACCTCATAAATACTACTAACATCTCTACCTTCAAAAACATGGTCTGACCTCACATTACAAAATAGAGCGATTTTTTCTCTAACCGATTTATCTATTTTATGATCTGAACGGCACAAAATCATATCTGGCGTAAGTCCAATTTCTCTTAACTTCATAACTGAGTGTTGAGTTGGCTTTGATTTAAGTTCACCACTAGCTTTAACATATGGTAATAAAGTCACGTGCATTATCAAATGATTTTCACGTCCAACATTTAAGGACAACTGTCGAATTGCTTCCATAAAAGGCAAGCTTTCTATGTCTCCAACAGTACCCCCGACTTCACAAATTACGACATCGTATTTCTTTGGTTTATTTACACTCTTTATTCTTTTTATGATTTCATCGGTTACATGAGGAATTACTTGAACAGTCTGACCGAGATACTCGCCTTTTCGTTCTTTGTCTAGCACTGTGCTGTATATCTGGCCTGCTGTTGCATTATTGTTTTTTGTCATGCTTATATCTATGAAACGTTCATAGTGACCTAAATCAAGATCTGTTTCAGAACCATCATCTAAAACAAATACTTCGCCATGCTGATAAGGATTCATTGTCCCGGGATCAACATTTAAATATGGATCCAATTTCAAAATTGTAACTCTTAGACCTGAGTTTTTTAATATGTAGCCAATAGATGAGGCCGCAATACCCTTGCCCAAGCCAGACATAACTCCGCCAAGTACAAATATATATTTAGTGGGATTTTTTGAAGACATTATAAATATCCTATTAATTAATTTTTTCTTTATTCAACTTAGCAATCACATAATCTAGATCTTGAGGAGTATCAACTGCATGTTGCTCTGAATTTGTTATTAGTGCCTTAATTTCTATATCATTATCTAACGCTCGGAACTGTTCAAGTGAATATTTAATTTCATTTTTTGAGACCGGCATTGAAGCAAATTCAAAAAGAGTTTCTCTTTGAAAACCATAAAAGCCTATGTGCCTAAAAACGCCACCAATATCTGAGTCATAAATATCGCGCTTAAAATCATATGCATTTTGATGTTCATCTAAAAAGGCTTTCACTATGTTTCTATCTAGATAATCTCTAATACCTATATTGCGACTTACTACCGTAGCCATTGTTACTGTAGGGTCATCAAATAGTTTTATAAGCCCATCAATTAAGCCGGGATTCAACAATGGTTCATCACCCTGAATATTGATAACTACTTCAGCCTCATCTATCTCTTTTATAACTTGAGAAACCCGATCTGTTCCACTTGAATGCTTCTCACTAGTCATGACTAGTTCAAAATCAAAATCAGACAAAGCTTGCTTCGTTTCTTCAGAATCTATTGCCACGATAACCTTATCTAAAAGCTTTGATTGCTTAGCTCTTTCTGCAACATGCGCAATCATAGGTTTACCATTAATATCCACTAATATTTTTTTAGGAAACCTCTTCGAACCAATTCTTGCTGGGATAACGCCTACTACCATTATTTCATAATAAAATTAAATTTATAAATCATCATTATTGCTCTCGTATAGTAGGTGACTGCGTTTATATGTAATGAATTAGGCATAGTTTTTGTTGTGAAACTTAGCCTTCCTTTTTGTAAAAGAAAATTTATTCGAAGCGGAGTGATTCAATTGGATCAAGCTGGGCCGCTTTCCAGGCTGGGTATATACCAAAACCAATCCCAATAATTGAACAAACTAAAAGTCCAATAACAGCCCAATCCATCGGTATTACAGCAGGTATATTAAAAACAAAAGAAACAATATTCCCTGCGCCTATGCCAAATATAATACCAGCAATTCCACCAAATTCACTCAAAAAAACAGCCTCCATTAAAAACTGCGTCAAGATATCTTGCTTTGTTGCTCCAATCGCTTTTCTTATCCCAATTTCTTTAATTCTCTCCGTAACAGAAACCAGCATTATATTCATGATTCCAATTCCAGCCACAATCAGTGCAATTACACTTACCATTAGCGCAAAAAGCTTTATTCCGTTAGTAAACCCTGAAAGAGTTTCAATCATTTCATCACTTGTCACAATCTCAAAATCATTTTCATCTCCGGGGCTAACTTTCCGTATTGATCGCATAATTCCAATCACTTCTTGTCTTGTTTTTTCATATTCTAATTCAGAACGAGCCTCTACATTTATACTTAAGGATGTCCACTTATTTGAAAACTTTTGTAAAAAATTTGTAATTGGAATAGCAATATAGTTATCTTGACTTTGACCGAATGCTTCTCCTTTCCTTTCAGCAATACCAATAACATGATAATCCAATCCATTTAGTTGTATTTTTTTTGAAAGCGGATTTTCAAAAGGAAAAAGTCTATCTACAACATCCATTCCTAAGATGCATACGTTCCTTGCATATCTCACATCGTCTGGGGCAATGTTTCTTCCCTCAGAAATAAAAGTATTAACCATCCTTATACTGCCTTCATCGCCACCAAATAATTCTATATAATTTTTAACTATTTTATCCTTGTATTTGACATTCCTTATTGACTGACCCTCATTAACACTGATAAGAACAGGAAGCTTAGCTTTTTGTTTTAATTTTTTGTATTGGCTAAAGTCTATATTTTTTCTGTTTCTATAGTTTTTTGTTCGCCTCCCAATTTGTATTGCCGGGAATTTTTGAATTACAAATGTATTTGCTGCAAAAACATTAAGACCAGAAGCAACTGATGATTCTAATGTCCTTATTGCAGTCATCACTCCAATTACTGAAAAGACACCAATACTTATTCCTATCAAAGTCAGGGACGATCTAAGCTTGTTTTGTCTAATTGCATCAATAGCCATATAAAAACTTTCACGGAGGATATTTTTTAAGCTTCTTGAAAGCACTTTATTCATACCTCAAAGCATCTATTGGGTCAAGTTTTGAAGCTTTATATGCGGGGATTATTCCAGAGAGTATTCCAACCAACATACTAATAAAAATTGAAAACAGTGAAAGTCCTAAGGGCAAAGTCGATGGAAAAACTTGATTAATAAATAAACTAATTATGTAAGCTAATAACAGTCCAATTAGCCCTGCAAAAAAACATATTGTAACTGCCTCCATAAGAAACTGACTTAAAATCATGCCATTTGTTGCTCCAATTGCTTTTCGAACTCCAATCTCTCGTGTCCTTTCTTTTACCGTAACAAACATAATATTCATTATTCCAATGCCCCCAACTATAAGAGACAATAATGTGATAAAATATCCCGTGCCCCCTATGGCAAGTTTTAATTTGTTGTACTGCGCCTCGAATGCTTTTGTTTTATTGATGGCAAAGTCACTTTTTTCACTTGGTTTAAGTCCGCGTATTTGCCTCATGATACCAGTAATTTCATCATGACCATCCTCAATTTTTTGTTCAGGAACTTTTACACTTAGGCGCATCCAACCGCGTTTCGAAAAAATCCTATTATAAGCCCCCAAAGGAAGGATGGCTTGATTATCAACACTAAATAAACCCAAGAACTTTCCTTGTTTTTCTAGTACACCAATAACTCTGAATTTTATATTATCAATTTTTATATATTTACCTATCGGGTTATCAGAGCCAAAAAAAGCTTCTTTTAAACCATATCCAATAATTGTAACCCTAGAACCATTTCTGTCCTCGCTTAAAGAAAAAAATCGCCCTAAATCCAAATCAGTACTAATTGTTTCCATGTACTCTTCATTGGTCCCAAATATTTCCGTTCGCGTCTCTTTATCTGCATATGATAAAGATGCTGTTCGCTGCATTACCGGCGACACCGCTAGAGCGTACTTCGATAAATTTTTAATTTTATCTACATATTCTGACCTCATCCTTGGCCTGTTCTTTACTTCCCACCATTCCATATCACTAAACCACTCATAGCGACTGACGTATAAAACATCTTTACCAAGCCACGACATGCTGCTCTCAAATGAACGGTCTAACCCAGAAATAAGTGTGCCCATTAAAGTTACAGATAGAACGCCAATTATTATGCCTAGTGCCGTTAGTAACGATTTCGTTTTATTTGCAAAAACAGCAACCAATGAAATCTTTAAGTTTTCATAGAATAAAGAAATCAATTTTTTACAACTATTTCATCTTTGACAATTTTTCCATCTAATAAACGCACTATGCGATTAGAGTATTTCGCAATATCATCTTCATGCGTTACTAAGATTATTGTATTCCCGTTCCTATGCAATTCATCAAAAATTTTCATTATTTCATGTCCACTTTTCGAATCAAGGTTACCAGTTGGCTCATCAGCAAGAATGATGGAAGGATTATTGACAAGTGCCCTAGCAATTGCCACCCGTTGTCTCTGCCCTCCAGATAATTCATTCGGGCGATGGTGCATTCTGTCTTCAAGACCAACGCTGATTAAGGCATCAGAAGCCATTTTTAATCTTTTTTCTTTTTTTATATTTGCGTAAACAAGCGGAATCTCGACATTGTGTAAAGCACTGGCTTTTGGTAGGAGGTTAAAAGTCTGAAATACAAATCCAATTTTACGATTTCTTATTGAAGCTAACTGGCCATCATCCATAATGTGTACTTTTTCACCTTCAAACTCATATAACCCCGAACTAGGAGAATCCAGACAGCCAATCATATTCATCATTGTAGATTTTCCAGACCCAGACGGACCCATTATTGCCATGTATTCATTATTGTTAATTTTTAGATCAACACCATCGAGTGCTCGAACTTCTTCACCCCCTACATTGTAAATCTTGTAAATATCTTTTAACCCGATTAATTTCATTACGTATAAACTTTTTATAGGAACTCTAAACTTGTCAATTAATTTGATGGTAAATCTTGTTTAAATGATACTTTCATACCATGTTGTAGCTCTTTGCTCAATACCCTATACCTACCCGTAACAATTAAATTCCCACTTGCTACACCAGACTGAACAGAATAATAATCTTCACTAGAAAGACCGACGTCAACAGGTTTTACTACTGCATACTTTTCACCATTAGATACTTTTTCCCCATCAAATACATCTACTAGAATAAATACAACATCGATGCTTTCTTCAATGCTAGAGTACTCTTCATCATCCCAGTCTCTTTCCTCCTGATTACCGTGTTTAAGATCTTCAAAATTTTTAGGTCTTGAAACGAGAGATTGAATAGGAACAGAAATCGTATTTTTAATTGTTTGAGAAATAATGTTTACCGTACTGCTCATCCCTGGCCTAATTTTTTCAGGTGGATTTAAAATTTTGACCTTTACTTTAAAGTTTGTTACTTGTTGCTGACCACCCATATTTAAATTTTGCGCTGTATGAGCAATTTCACTTACCAGTCCATAAAAAAGAGTATCTGGAAAAGCATCAATTTCAATTTCAGTTGTATCGCCTACATCTATCGTAACAACATCATTTTCATTTACATCAACCAGCACCTCCATATAACTAAGGTCTGCTATTGTCATTAGGACTCCAGGGTTAAACATACCACCTAGGGCCATTTCACCTTCTTCTTTTGAGAGACTTGTAACTATACCATATTTAGGTGCTACTAATTTTGTCTTAGAAAGTTCGTCTTCTCTCGAAAGCAAAGCTGCTCTAGCCTGCTCTACTTGGCTAGAAGCCAACTCATATGATGCTTCAATTTGCTCGAGTTCCTGCTTTGAAATCAGTTTTTGGCTAAATAAAGTTTTAGTTCTATCTAGTTGTGATTTAATATTTTTTAAATTTGCTTTTGCAGATCTAACCTGAGATAAAGCTTGGTCATAAGCAGCTTGATATTGTTTTTTATCAATACTAATAAGATGTTGTCCTGGTTTTACAGTATCTCCCTCGAGTACTGTAATATTTGTGATCCATCCTGAAACCATTGAAGTAATTTGAACTTCTTCTTCTGGCTGAATGGTTCCACTCGCATTCACCTTATGAACGATATCTCGTTTTTCAACTAATTCTGCTGTAACAGTAGGCAAGTCATCGGATTTATAATATTTTAAATAAAAGCCAATGCTTAGGAGGCAAGTTGCCACTAATGACACCCAAACAGTTTTTTTCTTTATTACTTCTAACATTATTTTATTTCTTCTTCTTTAGTTTGATATTCTAAATCTAACATTCCTAACAAAGCCTTAAGTCTCATTTCTTGTATTCTTGCATCATGAACTGTATTTATAAGAGTTGAATTAGACCGAATTAATGAGACCTGAGCATCTAGTACTTCTAAGATCGTTGCTGAACCAATGCTATATCTTTTCTGTGCAAGTTTAAGGTCTTCTTCTGCAGCAGAAACAACATCCTGGTTAATTGGAATTATTTCAGAATAATTCATTATAGACTTTCTAATTAGTTCAACTTGAACACGTAAATCATTTAAAAATGTTAGATAGTCATTCTCATATTTTCTCTGAGATAGTTTTGCCTGCTGTTGAGCAGTAGATAATGAATTCCCCGAAAATATTGGGAAGTTTATAGCCATACTTACGCCTAATCTCCAATCATCTTTTAAAGATTCTTTTAATTGTTCGCTGTTATCACCACTTGCAGAATAATCAATTGATGCAAAAGCAGATGGAGACCTCATACCTTTAGCTATTTTAAATTGGATATTGCCAATTTCTATCGCAGCTTTTTGAATCAATACATTGGGGTTTTTTTCTTTTAATAACCCTAACGCTTCTGCACTAGATGGGACTGAAACCGGTATCCAATCACTACTTTTAGCTTGGATTGATTGTCCAAAATCTATCATACCCATATCATTAAATAATTGTCTTCTAGAATTTTCCAAAGATGTTTTCCTATTTAAAAGCTCCACTTTGGCTTGCCCCATAGAAACGTTTGCTTTAAGTAAATCAGTTTTTCTTACAGCTCCTAGTTCAAATTGTTTTTGCACGAGGTTAACTTGCTTTTCTGACAAACTAAGATTTTTTAAAGCAACTTCCAGCAATTGTTGCGCTTTTAATAACCCATAATATGAAGATGTCACATTTTGAATAACCTGTATTTTTGTGTTCCTTTTTCTTAACTTTGCTATTTTTAAGTTTACTTTGGCCTGCTTTACTGTATTTAATGATTTGCCGCCATTGTAAATTGTTTGATTTATCGATAAGCCTGCTGACATATAACTCGATTCTCCTGAACTAACAGTATCAATTTCAAGNTTCACTAANTCTGGGATGATTATTTCTTGATCAGGATATTTTGTNTTACCACTTGCAGTGGAGAAATTTAAAGAAGGGAGCAACCCACTATAAGATCCTAGAAGCCCTTGACTGGCAGATTCCACATCTAAGCCTGCCGAAACCAAGGTACCTTTTCTGTCGATTGCTATTTTAATACACTCAGAAACATCATAATCTTGAGCTATGGTGGTAGATACAAAGATTATTAATAAATATATATGTATTTTAAATTTCAAAGTTTTTTAAAGTTTTATTCAAGAATAAAAATCCTGCGAATAATGCAGGGTCTGATTTTATATTATTAAAACAACGTATCTAACTGTTTATATTAATGTCAATATTTATACTTGGATCGTCCTTGTTAATATTATTTTCTTTAAATACTCTATTTAACTCTTCTTCAACATCTTCCTTCAAAACATCCCCACTCGCATTAACAAGAACCATAACTTTTTCAATCCCATTTTCGATAGTTTTTTCAATACTTACATTTATATCTTTTTTTAAGTCGCCACGAATATTATCGCCTATTTGAAAAGAAAAGTCAGTGTTAGCATCCCCGAATGATAGAAAAATTACTACTGTAAATATCGCACGTAAGCTTATACCTAGAAATAGACTCTTTTTATCAACCTTCAACTGACTTACCCCGATAACATTTCATACGTTAATTTTAACACGTTGTTCCAAGTTATATAGTTTTTGATACATATTAGACAGATTTAATAATTTTTAAATGTTTTTCAGTTAAATTTTTAATACTAAAAAAATTTACACCCGTAGCTCCCCCATTTATTGACTTTATTATAGCTTCTTTTAATTCAACCGGTGGTAAAGAGCCTACAAATAAGCCTGAATAATATTCAACCTGGGTTCCAATTTCTTTAATACCTTGTTCAACGCTAAACTTTATCCAGTCTAAATCTTTATTATAAAAATGATGGTAATTCATGGGACAAACAATGTCTAGGTTCCAAGATGACCAGTCTTGTCTAACCATTCTACGAGACATTTCTGGGAAAGGGAATACAGCTGCAGAAAGCTTGGTTCCATTTTTATGAGCAATCTCAACTAATTGGTTTACTAAGCTTGTTAATGCATCCAATCTAAATTTTAACCAGTTATTATCACGTTGTGGATCTTCAATTTTAATCGGATCAACATTATAAATTTCTTTATACTCCCGTCTTGCTTCTTTATGGTACCCAAAATCATATTGAGGCATTTCATCTTTTTGAACTAGGTTATATTTTGGCTGAAGAGCTATCGGGAGTATCACATCACAATATCTTACGTAATCTAAATGCACAGAAGCCAGTCCATCTAACTCGGAAAATTCTTTTATATTTTTTTTTATATGTTTTCTAGCTCCAGGACTGAAAGGACTAAGCCATTGATAGTAATCAACATATGGTCGGGAGTCATAACTATTTCGTCCCTCTCTATTAACAGAATACCAGTCTAAATTATTCATAGCTACTTCATCTTTTGGCCGGTTTAACGCCCAAACCCAAGCATGAATATTTATTTCCATACTTTTAGTTATAATAATTATTTTTTTTAATTGGCTCGGGGTACCCTGAATGAAATAATTAATAATACCTGAATTTTTATATTTTTGAAAATAGGTTCTCCATTTTTTTTCTGATCTGTTTACATATTGGAACCAAACTCCAAATGAAATGCTATTGCCTTTCTTATTTAACATATAGATTATATTTTTTATTGATATCAGCTGAAAGCTTCATACGCTCTTTTTTTATTCGACATGATATAAAGTTAAATTAAACATATCTTCTAGCAATAAATAACTATCGAGGATTTTATTATTATGAAAATGTATACTCTTCTTTATTTCTGTTTAATTAGTCTATTATCTTTTTCGTGCAATAAAGCTAAAAATGCATATCAAATTCTTAATTCTCAACTTGATGAAATTACGATTGCTGATATTCATTCTGGGTACGATAATAATCACTTTACCGTTAAAGAACTGGTTAGCAACTATATTGATCGTATAAAAAGTATTGATCAGTCAGGGCCACGACTTAATTCAATAATCGTGATTAATCCAGATGCTCTTTCTATTGCTGACTCACTTGATGAAAGGCATAAGCTCGGAAAGAAAAAAGGACCTCTTTTTGGGATTCCAGTACTTCTAAAAGATAATATTGATGTGAGAGGAAAAATGCCAACTACTGCAGGATCTAGAATTTTAAAAGAGTCGTTCCCGTTGAGAGATAGCTGGGTAGCAAAAAAATTAAAAGCTTCAGGCGCAATTATTCTTGGTAAAACGAACTTAAGTGAATGGGCTAATTATAGATCATCTTATTCTTCGAGTGGATGGAGCGGAATTTCTGGACAAACAAAAAACCCTTATGTTTTAGATAGAAACCCTTGTGGCTCTAGCTCAGGATCAGCTGTCTCCGTTTCTGCCAATTTATGTGTTGTCTCTATTGGTACTGAAACCTGGGGCTCTATTATGTGTCCTTCAAATGCAAACGGAATAGTTGGAATCAAGCCAACTGTTGGACTTTGGAGTAGGTCTGGAATAGTCCCTATTAGTTACACTCAAGATACAGCCGGGCCAATGTCTCGCACAGTTAGAGATGCCGCAATTATTCTTGGAGCGGTAACTGGCGTTGATAACAACGATAAAAAAACAAAAAAGAGCAAAAATAATTACTATAATGACTACACTAAATTTTTGAATGTTAATGGCCTACAGAATAAAAGAATCGGGTATGTCAAGACTATGGAAGGCAAGAATCACAGGGTAGATTTTCTCATGCAAGGGGCAATCAAAGATTTAACGGAAAGTGGAGCAGAGATAATTCATATTGATAACATTTTCCAAAATAATGATAGTAAAAACAGCCCAGAAAAGCATTCATTAGAAGTCATGGCATATGAATTTAAAGATGGATTAAAAAAATATTTTGATAGCTTAGGACCAAACGCTATAGTAAAAGATCTTAAAGACCTCATAAATCAAACTTTATTAGATAGTGTTGAAATGGTTTACTTTAACATCGAGAGGTTAGAAAACGCAGAAACTAAGGGGGACTTAAATTCAAAAGCCTACAAAGAAG
>JGI20155J14468_10000096_pt1 | contig 66120 bp, 58 predicted proteins | sample COG_05_FD_14468 | JGI IMG/M metagenome (IMG submission 14468) | reverse complement strand
AATTCTTCATCTAATTTTTCCCATACTTCGCTAATCTTATCCCAATCAAAACCAGCAGAAGATGCTTTATCCTGAATTCTTTGAGATGATACAATAGATGGTAAAATAGCAGGAACGCCATCTAACCTTGAATTTCTTCCTTTTTGTTTTTGTTTCTGTTTTTCCCAAGAATTCATCTTTGAAGAAGATATTTTACCATCAAAATTTTTGAATATATGAGGATGTCTATTAATAAGTTTAATATTCAGGTCCTCGATAACATTATTGATATTAAAGTTCATTTCTTCCGATGCAATCTGAGATTGAAAAACTATGTGCAGCAGAACATCACCAAGCTCTTCTCGAATATTTTTATTATCTTTTTTATCTATCCCTTCAATTAATTCATATACCTCCTCAATAAAAAAAGGAACCAACGAACTGCTTGTCTGAACATTATCCCACTCACAACCTTTTGGACTTCTTAGAGTTTTTACTATTTTGACAAGTTCCTCTAATTTTGTATCAGTCTCATTATCATTTTTGTTCTTCAAATAATCTTCTCCAAAGTATATTTTTCAAAAAAAAGTCCTCTTTTTTAACCATGTCTTTTTTTTTTGCTATTGTATCATCTTCGTGACCTAGTAAATGCAATGCTCCATGTACAATTAACCTTGCGAGTTCTTTATTATAATGTTGATTGAATAAATCTGCATTTTCTTTTGCTGTTGGAATGCTAATATATATTTCGCCTTCAATAGTGTTTTCATTTTCTGAGTTTAAGGGGAATGCTATTACATCTGTCCACTGATCTGTTGAAAAAAACTGTTTTTTTAAATCACTTAAATGAACATCTGAAGTGAAAATTATATTAATATCATAATTATACTTGCTATGATGTGCTAAAATATTTTCAACTATTGAAATACATAATTTTTTGCTTGGCTCATTATAATTAGGATCAGTGAAGACATTAATATTTTTCATTACATAAATAATAATGATTAAAGGTTTTTATCATCTGGATATTCTATTCGAATGTGATAAATACCCCTTAAAACATGAAGCATTCCTGTATTGCCATCAACAGTACCTTTAATTTTATCTAACTCATTTAGTGTTAATGGACAATCACTTAACTGACCATCATCAACTCTTTGCTTTATTATTTTATCAATCATATTTTCGATTTTCATAATATCTGGGTTTTTAATTGAACGTACTGCCGCCTCAATAGCTTCACATATCATTAAAATTCCCGTTTCTTTAGTATTTGGTTTTGGACCAGGATACCTGAATTGGCTTTCATCAATTTTTGATTCGTCTCCATCAACAGCTTCTATTGCTTGCCTATAAAAGTATTCTACTCTAGTCGTGCCGTGGTGCATTGGAATGAAATCAGAAACGATTTTAGGCAAACCATACTCTTTGGCAAGTTGCAACCCGTTATTAACATGACTTCTAATAATTTTTGCACTCATTGTTGGTTTTAATACATCATGTTTATTATCAGCAGCATATTGGTTTTCAATAAAGTAATCTGGTTTTATCATCTTACCTATGTCATGATAATAGGCTCCAACCCTGCATAATAATGAATGTGCTCCAATCGCGGTAGCACAAGCTTCCGCTAAATTTCCAACGACAATGCTATGATTAAAGGTTCCATTAGTTTCTCTTTGGGCTCTTTTTAATAATGGCCTATCGTAATCGAGTAATTCAATTAAAGTTAAATCGGTGGTGACTTCAAATACCATTTCAGTTAAACCTATTAAACCATAAGTAACAATTGGAGCTAAAAAACTATTTAATGTTAATATTTGCAAATCAAAAATAATTTTTGCCCAGGAGTGTTCTTTAAATAATCCAATAGCAATTATCACAATAATGCTGGCCCCAATCAATGCAAACATCGTTGTAAAAAGCTGGCTTCTTTTACGCAATTCACGGATGTTATAAACCCCAACCGTTGAAATAAACAAAGATGAAATAACAAAATCAATATTTTGGCCCATCATTAGACCTACTAAAATTGATACAGCAACTGTCGACATAAACCCAATTCTAGCATCAAATAAAATAGTCAATGTTAGTGCCCCTACAGAAACAGGAACTAAATGTTCTGAGAATTGAAAATAATTAATAATTAAATACGCTAGAAGCATTTGAATTAACATTATAATAGACATCAGTAAAATCATTTTCCAATCAGAAAAGACATCTATTCTATACATATACAAAAATGTAAAGAACAGAGAGATTACTATAGATATAAGAATAATTCTACCTAAGTAGTTCCAGATATTATCTAGAGGCTTATCCTGATTCAATTGCCCGATTGAAAAAGATAGTGAATTTAATTTTTGGAGGACACCTTCTGTTATTCTAATGTTTGCATCAACAATTAACTCGTTTTCTAAAACAACTCCTTTACTTCTAGGAACTTGCTTTATATTAAGCCTTTGATTTGATACTGTTAATTTTCTATTAAATAATAAATTCGGTTTCATATGCTCAACAATTATATCATATCCAATATCAAAAAAAACGTCTTCACCGGAGATCTTATTTATATACTCTTCTTTTGCTTTTATCCACGCTACTTCTAAACTGTTAAAATCAAGTTTTTCTGCTAAAATAGGGACATCACCTTGATTAATCTTAACTTTATTACTTATTATGCTATCTATTGATATATCATAAATACCTTCAGACCATCTATTTTTACAAATTTGACTAACAATATTTTTATGTAAAACCCAATCTTTTAGTTTTCTTGGATTTTCATTTGTTGTTAAATATTTATTCCATGATGAATCTTTTAAAGCCGTAAATGGGTATTTACTTTGAAAATCATTTGAAAGCATCTCTAGACTTGCACTATCTGCTATGAATTCATTTTTTGCTTTCTCAGCGGTAGCATGGTACTTCCTTTCATAGTATAGTTGCTTTGATTGATTAAATCTCCACTTTGACGATCTTAAATCATTTAATGAACCAAAAAAATCATTTAATTCAGTTAATTGGCTGTTTACAACTTCTTGTTTTCTGTTAAAAATATAAGCAACAGATTTTTTTTCTTCTTTTTTATCCTTTTCATAATTTTCGAATGTTTTCAAAATAGGAAAAGTAAAGGGCGCTATTATTGGCTCCCTAGTAATATCATTTATCTTGTAAGAATATTGTAGAGTTTCTCCACCAGGGAATAAAAATGAAATAAACAACACTAGCAGGAAAATAATTCCAACTTGTTTGAAGTTTTGTTGAAAAAATTGAATTTCTTTGTTTAAAAAAGAAAATGGTAAGTTGTTTTTCTCCATAAATGCTCTCTCATTAAATTAAATTTTGAGTTAGTCTATAAGCCGAGTCCTGTCCACCCAAAAAGGGATAGATGATCATTTGTCTGCGCTTAATGTTGCCATTAAGCTGAAGCGATTTACCCGTTCATCAAGTGATGCGAACAACATCTTTGAAACTATTCAACCTTGCACCTAAAGGGGTTTACAAGCTCAATCTATTTAAAGAAAGACTGGTGGTCTCTTACACCACCTTTTCACCCTTGCCTTTTGACAGGCGGTTTATTTTCTGCTGCACTTTCCATATCCTTACGGATTCCTTTTGTTAAAAGGCTTTATGTTCTGCGGTGCCCGGACTTTCCTCTCCATTAAAATTTATTTTTGATGGAGCAATCATCCAACTAACTCAATTAATTTTTTTACTATAGACAAACCGCCCACAGCTATCACAGTTGTGTAAATCTCCAGCTCTAATTTCTGATGATCTTTGCGGGGGCAATGCGGCACCACAACCACCACAAGCACCTCCAGAAAGAGGGACAACAGCAACACCAGACCTGGCTGAAATTACTTTGTTATAAGTAAACATAATCTTTTCATCAATTTCTACAATTTGTTTTTGGCGAGAGTTCTCCAGAGATTTTTTTTCTTCAGATGTTTCTGATAGCGCTTTATCTAATTTATTTCGTCTTGACTCTAAATCAGTTTTTAATTCTTCTAAAGAAGACTCGTTATTTTTTACATTTTCTTCTAATGTTTCTTTGTCTTCTAAATACGTAATTAATAGCGTTTCATGTTCTTCTTTTTGTGCTTTTAGGTGCTCAATTTCATTCGTTAATGCATCATATTGTTTATTGTTCGTAACCAAAAATAGCTGGTCAGTGAGTTTATCTATTTTGCTTTGTATCTCTACATTTGCAGTTTCAGACTTACTCGTATTCAGGTTGATATCTTTTAAGTTTATTTTATCTACTTCAATTTTATTTTTTATACTATTTTCTTTTTCGTTCAATTCCTCAACCATCTTAGGTAAATCTCCTAATAAGCTATTCAAGTCTTCTAATTGAGAATCGATATCTTGTAATTCAACAAGTCTAGTTATTGGCATTCTTTCCCCTTGTTTAAAATTTTATTTTTCATTGACACTTTCATTAAGATACAATAAGAGAGTTTATTCTATATAATTCTTCTTCATAAGTTATCTAATTAAAAACTATATTTTTAATTATAATTTCAAGATTATATGTTTCGAAATTAAAACATATATTGACATAAATTTGACCTTTGAAATACAAATCATTATACAAAAAAACTTATGGATAATAATAAATTTACTTTTTTAAATAGACATATCGGTCCTAGCAATTCCGATATTAAAGACATGCTTAAATCAATGAAACTCAAAAGCATTGATGACCTAATTGAGAAAACAGTGCCAAAAGATATTTATTCGCCACTTAATGAGGAGTTGATTGATACTAACTATTCAGAAAACGAAGTTTTAAAAAAACTAAAAAAGTATGCTCAAGAAAATACCGTTTTAAAATCTTTTATAGGCCAAGGCTATTATGGTACAATTATTCCTAACGTTATTAAAAGAAATATTTTTGAAAATCCTGGTTGGTATACTCAGTATACTCCATATCAAGCAGAAATAAGCCAAGGCCGTTTAGAAGCATTGCTAAATTTTCAAACCCTAGTTTCTAGTTCAACTGGTTTGCCAATTTCTAATGCATCTCTCCTTGATGAAGGGACCGCAGCTGCCGAAGCAATGGCAATGTTCTATAATGCCACAAATGCACAAGAAAAAAATAAGTTTTTAATTTCAACTGGGTGCCATCCTCAAACAATAGAAGTCCTTAAAACTAGAGCTGAACCTTTGGGCATAAAATTAATTATTGATAATGAAACTGAATTTATTTTTGATAACTCTATTTTTGGCATGCTACTTCAGTATCCTTCCACTGATGGGAATATTACTGATTACTCAAACTTAATCGCCGATGCAAAAAACCATAAAATTTTTACATGTCTTGCTAGCGACCTACTCGCACTGAGCATATTAAAAACGCCAGGAGAACTTGGCGCTGATGCCTGTGTTGGAAACGCACAAAGATTTGGTGTCCCTTTTGGTTTTGGTGGTCCTCATGCGGCTTTCTTTTCAACAACAGAAAAATTTAAAAGAAAAATCCCAGGAAGAATAATAGGTGTTTCAACCGATAAATATGGCAACAGAGCTTTGCGAATGGCATTACAGACTAGAGAGCAACATATTAGGAGAGAAAAAGCAACTTCAAATATTTGCACATCCCAAGTCTTGTTGGCAATTATGTCATCAATGTATGCTGTATATCACGGACCTAATAATATTAGGGCTATAGCAAATAATGTCAAAAATTTATGTCAGCAGCTATCATCATCGCTAAAAGATGGAGGAATTAAAGTCTTCTATAATAACTTTTTTGATACTATCCGATTTAAGCCCAGTAATGATTGGGAAAAATTAGCTCATAATGAAAATTATAATTTTAGAACGTATCAAGATCGAAGCGTCGGTATTTCTATTGATGAAACTACAAATCAGAAAGACATCGATAAAATTTGTAAAATATTTGGTGTTTTAAAAACTAATGAGACCTCTTATTATGATTTTCCTAAACAACTAAAAAGAGGTTCTAGTTATTTAGAACATGAAGTTTTTAACAAATACCATTCAGAAACAGAAATGTTAAGATATATTCATAAATTAGAAACTAAAGATTTATCGCTTAATACGAGTATGATTCCTCTTGGCTCTTGCACTATGAAATTAAATGCGACAACGGAAATGGTCCCCGTAACATGGCCTGAGTTTAGTGATATCCATCCTTTTGCACCATTGGAACAAGTTAAAGGATATCTAACATTATTTAAAGATTTGAAAAGTTGGTTATCAAAATTGACTGGTTTTGATGACTGTTCTCTACAACCAAATTCTGGAGCACAAGGAGAATACACAGGACTTCTTGTGATAAGAGCTTACCACAATAGTTGTGGTAATAAACATCGAAACATCTGCTTAGTCCCAGATTCAGCCCACGGTACAAACCCCGCTAGTGCAATAATGGCAGGTATGTCAGTAGAGATAATATCATGTGATGAAAATGGAAATATTGATTTACAAAATCTCAAAGAAAAAGCAGAATTGCACTCAAAAAATTTATCCTGCATTATGTTAACCTATCCATCTACGCATGGTATCTTTGAAAGTGAAATTAGAGAAGCATGTGAAATAGTTCATCTTCATGGTGGGCAAGTTTATATAGATGGTGCAAACTTAAATGCGATGGTAGGTATTTGTAAACCTGGCGAGTTCGGAGGAGATGTAATGCATATTAATCTCCACAAAACCTTTTGCATACCTCATGGTGGTGGCGGTCCTGGTATGGGACCAATTGTCTGCAAAGAACACCTTTCTAAATTTTTACCAACCCATCCTTATCTAAAAAGCAAAGATAACAATGCTATTAGCCCTGTCTCTTCCGCTCCTTTTGGGAGTAGCAGTATTTTGCTCATCTCTTGGACTTATATTGCCCTACTAAATACCAAGGGCCTAATAAAGGCAACAAAAGTTGCAATATTGAATGCTAATTACATGGCTGAAAAACTTAGCCCGCATTATGAAATATTATTTAGAGAAAAAGACGGATACAATGCTCATGAATTTATTATTGATATTAGACCTATAAAAAAAGAATTTGGAATAAGCGAAGAAGATGTTGCGAAGCGATTAATGGATTATGGTTACCATGCACCGACGATGTCATGGCCGGTTCCTGGAACGATGATGATTGAACCAACAGAAAGTGAATCTAAAAATGAGCTCGATCAATTTTGCGATGCGTTAATATCAATAAAAAAAGAAATCATTGAAAATGCTAACTTGTCTGATAATCCATTAAAAAATGCTCCTCATACAGCTCTTTATATTTCTTCAGATTCTTGGGACCATAAATATTCAAGAAGTGTTGCAGCATACCCAACAGAATATCAAAAAGACCATAAATATTGGCCGCCTGTTGGGCGAATAGATAATGCATATGGAGATAGAAACCTTGTTTGTACGTGCCCTTCAATCGATGAATATAAAAAATAATGTTCAGACTACTGAAAAACAATCTGTTAAACATTCTTGATGAAACCCAAAAAGAAAGAACTGCACTAAAAACGCACCCTTTATATAGTGCTATAAAAACAGAAAAACACTTACACATTTTTATGCAAAATCATGTTTACGCTGTGTGGGACTTTATGTCAGTGCTTAAATCACTTCAAAGAGAATTTACCTGCATAGAAATACCTTGGAGACCGAAAAGTAATGGCAACTTATCAAGGCTATTAAATGAAATAGTCCTTGCAGAAGAATCAGATATTGATCGTTATGGACAACACCTAAGTCATTTTGAAATATATTATCATGCTATGAAAGAAGCCGGTGCAAATACAACAAGCATAGAAAAATTTTTAAAAGGACTTGATTCTAAGGGTTTACACTCTTCTTTGATAACTTCCAATGCACCTAAACCAGCTGAAAATTTTGTTCTAGATACTTTTAAATATATAGAATCGGGTTTACCCCACTTAACAGCAACAATTTTTACTTTGGGTAGGGAGGAAATAATTCCTGATATGTTTCGAGAATTAGTCTCTGATTTAAATAATAATTCTAGTGCAAACCTTAAGTCATTTATCTACTACTTGGATAGGCACATTGGTTTAGATGAAGATGAGCATACACCATTAGCATTAAAGATGATTAAAGAGATTTGCGGGGATGATGAAATAAAATGGAAGGAATGCATTAAATGTGGTAAAGATGTAATGAAATCCAGAATTAAGTTTTGGAATGAAATTTTATCTGAAATTGAAAAAAACTAACCTGCGGCTATAATTTCACCAAACATGTATTCTCCTCTAAAATCTAAAATATTTACCATTTGAATAGTGTTTTCAATAGAACTTGCTGCATTAATCTTTATTTTTACATAGTTATCAGTATATCCAAATAAGATACCATTTTTATTATTTTCAACAAGTAAGGGCCTAATATCCCCAACCGATTTTTTATAAAATTGAGCTTTTTTTTGATCTGAAAGCTCACGTAATAATTTAGACCTGTTAAATCTTTCTTTAAAAGGTACTGCAGGTTTAAAATCTATGGCTTTAGTATTTTCTCTTTCAGAATAAGTGAAAACATGTAAATAAGAAACATCTTGATTTTTTAAAAACTCATATGTTTCGATAAAATCTTCTTCAGTTTCTGATGGGTAACCAACAATTACATCTACGCCTATGCAGGCATCACTATCTAAATTTTTAATTGTATTAATACGGCTTTTAAAGTCTTCAACTTTATATCTTCTCTTCATTGATTTAAGAATTTTATCTGATCCTGATTGCAGTGGAATATGAAAATGTGGCATAAATTTTTCTGAATTAAAACAAAATTCAATTATTTCATTTGACAGTAGGTTTGGCTCAATAGATGAAATTCGAACTCTATCGATGTCTACTTGTAAATCTATTTCTTTTATTAGTTCAAAAAATGATTCATTATTATATACACCAAAATCTCCTATGTTTACTCCAGTAAGAACTATTTCTTTTGTTTTAGATTTTGTTATTGTCTTTGCAAGATTAACTGTTTGGCTGATTGAAGCACTTCTACTTTTTCCTCTAGCCATAGGAATTGTACAAAACGTACAGCTATAATCACAGCCATCTTGAACTTTTAAAAAAGCCCTAGTTCTATCATCTCCCGAGAACGAAGGATTGAATGAATTAATCTCAGTTATATCTTTATTCATTACAACCTTTATATCATTTGAAATCTTTACTTTATCTAAATGATTTAATAACTCAAATTTTTCAGCAGTACCTAAAACCATATTTACATCATCAATATTTATTAGTTCTTCTGGCTTTAATTGGGCATAACACCCTATCAAAGCAATGAAAGCCTTAGGGTTAATGCGTTTACTTCTTCTTATTAATTTTTTTGTTTCCTTATTTGCATTTTCTGTTACAGAACAAGTGTTGAAAACATATATATCTGCAAATTCTTTTGAATTTACATTCTCATAACCATATTTTAAGGAATCTCTGGATAGAGAAGAGGTTTCAGAAAAATTGAGCTTACATCCCAATGTATGAAAAGCTATTTTTTTTGCAGGTGTGCCCATTTTTTTAAAATTTGTTTCGTTCTTAGAAATTTATGATAGTTAAATTTATATTATTATAAATTCGTATAATAGAAGGAATAGTTAAGATATGAGTAAAAATTTAAAAAGTGTAATCACGTGTGATTTAGATGGAAAAATTGAGACATTTAGTTCTGGCGCACAAGATATGTTCGGATACACAGAAGATGAAATAATTGGTAAAGGCCGCGTTAGTGATTTTAGTGCTGGTCAAATAGTTTTGGGTCATGTTGTAAATTGGTTAGCTGAATCAGTTGAAAAAGGCGCCTGGGAAGGAAACACAGTTTTTCTACACAAAGATGGTCATGAAATGCCATGTAAAATAAAAATAACGCCAACAAAAGACAGTGGTGGAAACCATATTGGATATTGCGGTGTTACATCTCCTCTTCATGATAAAACGCCAGCGGATGTTCGACCAAAAATAAGTTTTGCAACAAAACTATTTAGCTGGATGGTAATAATGAGGTTACCATTTTTGACAGCAACTATCGTTCCCATATTATTAGGAGCTGCAGTCGCAAGTAAATTCGTAGATATTGATTGGTTTTATTTTACACTGACAATGTTAGGAGGGTTTTTTCTACATATTGGTACCAATACATCTAATGACTATTATGATCATATTAGTGGTACTGATGAAGCAAACTATAATTATATGATTCCGTTTTCTGGTGGAAGCAGAAGCATTCAAATGGGTCTGATAACACCCAAAGGCATGCTGAACGTTGCTATAGTAACATTTGCTCTTAGTGCCTTAATAGGAATACCACTTATATATAAAGCTGGGATTAGCATTCTTTACTTAGGAATAATTGGATTTTTATCAGGTTTCTTTTATACTGCACCACCATTCCGATTTGCATCACGAAAAGGTCTGGGCGAGCTATTGATTGGGCTAAACTTTGGACCATTAATGGTTGCAGGGAGTTTTTTAGTCCAGACTGGCGGAGAAATGATACACATAAACGATGCTATTCTTGCTGGAATTCCGATTGGACTATTAGTTGCAGCAATCGTTTTTGTAAATCAATTCCCAGATCATGATGGTGATAAAGCAACAGGGAAAAATAATCTGGTAGTAGTTTTTGGACCAGAAAAAGCTAGAATAGGCTATGTCGCACTTGTTGTTGGTGCATTTGTTAGCATCATAGCTTTAGCTTGGACAAGACCAACTACATTTCCTACACTATCACTAATTTCACTAATAACATCTGTATACAGTATTTTCACAATAAAAACCCTCTACAAACATTATGATAACAGATTATTACAACCAGCTAATGCAGGAACTATTGGATTACACTTCTTAACGGGGTTATTTTTCTGTGCCGGAATATGGCTTGGTTAAATCAATAAACTAAACTTCGGAGTAAATTAAACTATGAACAAATCTGACTTTCTAAATACGATTGAAAGAAAAATTGAAAAACATCACCTGCTTAATCATTCATTCTATAAGGCCTGGAATGCTGGAGAATTAAAAAAATCTGTGATCCAAGAATATGCAGCTCAATATTTTAAGCATGTAGCTGCCTTCCCAAGATACCTATCATCAATTCATTCAAATTGTGATAATATTAATGTAAGACAAGAGATTCTTGAAAATCTTATTGATGAAGAACGTGGTGAAGAAAACCATCCTGAATTATGGATGCGTTTTGCTGAAGGCATGGGCAAAGATAGGGATAGCGTAAAAAAGACCACTGCTATCAAAGAGACTGAAGAGCTAGTAACTAATTTTATGAAATTATCGAAAGACGAGAAGTATCATAAAGGGTTTAGTGCGCTTTATTGCTATGAGTCTATGATACCTGAAATAGCTGAAAATAAAATTGATGGATTAAAAAGATATTATGGCGCAGTAGAAGGCGATGAAACACTAAAGTTTTTTGAAGTGCACAAGTCTGCTGATATTATTCATAGACAAATAATTAAAGAATTGTTGGGTGAGGTTTGTGATACTGATTTGAAAAAAGAAGAAGCTTTAGAATCTATTGATTTAGCTTTATCTTCGCTAAATAACTTTTTATCTGGTATGGAAAGAGTATATTGCTAAAAGGGAATTAAGTTGTTACGAGCGTCGCTCTTCTCTAGATCGGCGTTCGTCAGCTCTTCTATTACTCTCTCTCCTCTCTTCTTCTACTGACATGGATTCTTTCCTGCGATCCTCTAATCTTCTATTATCATTTCTTCTATCGTCACTGTGCGTTCTTTTTTCCGACATTATTTTTTACCTTATTTAATCTTCAAAATATTAGTGCCCGATAATTAAAATCGGGCACTAATTAGTATACTTTATTTAGAAGGCTACGATTTGAAATCAACGAAAAGAGTTGACTCCGTTTTAACTAAGCTAACTTTATCTTCCATATCTAAATCAGTAACCGCTTGCTCAACCATTTTCATTTCATTTTCATGAATGAATTGATCTGCTCTAGCAATATAAGCAAGGTTTTTTATAACCTTATACCGATCATCATCAGATGAAAACATTTCTTTGATTGCGCTAAGAGAAGAACCATATTGGCTGAAACGAGAAGTTTCATCACCTAATGCAATGAACTTATCAATAACTTCTTTTTCAACCTGGTGATACTCGTCATCCCCCATATCAGGAAGCATAACTTTAACATTCCCACGCATTGCTTCTTTCTCAGACTCATCAACTTCTCCGTCAGCGAGAAAAGAAACACAAACAAATGCGTATACTAAATCATGACTATTTGTCCAATCTGACATAAACACCTCGTTATAATTAATTTACATTTATTGCTCATACTTAAGTCAATGAACTTATAAACTTAAAAGAGCTTGCAAGAAGTTATCATCTGTTCGTGTGAAGGTCAATAAAAACTGATTGATTTCAATTTTTTAAAATTTTTCTTAATACCTATTTAACATAAAGTATTGAATACTATTCTTCAATATTGAAAAATTATTCTCTTAATCGTATTTTCTAGCCAAGATCTTTTAGTACTTGACAAATCATGAATGACAAACTGACCATATTATTTAGTAAAATTTTGGGGCTAATTAATAAAAATAGATCATTAGCCTCTCTCTTTTTCGTTTTTTTCGTAGTCCTTGGCAGCGACTTCACGTTTCATTATTTTTACTCTGATATTATATCCCTCTTAGAAAACTTATTTGGTTTAGGCAAAGAAACCCACGATGCAATAGACCTCACCTTTGCACCAGAAATTTGGGGCGGAGTTTTAGCCACAGTGCTAGGTACCTTAATCATTGTAATAGCAATTGCAGCTGAGTCTACTCCTAAACTGATGGATTTATTTGTTAAAGATTGGGTAAGTCTTATTTTTATTTGGTTTTTAATTTTAGCATCAATTCACGCTACAGTGATAATGTATTATTTCGGACCTATGGAAAGGCTATCCAGCGTGATGCTAAATACATACGTTTATCTGCCAGCTTCATCTATGCTATCGCTACCTTATATTTTTTATATACTCCTCTACTCTAAAACAGACAATGTAATCAAAAAATTATACACACTAAATATTGAAGATATAAATAGGTTGAAAAATAAATCTGTACACTTATCAATGGACAATATTAAAAATATTGAACACTACCAATATCAATTGATGTCTACTATTGATCAGTTTGATGATTTATTAGAATACATTTCTTTTAAAGAAGCACAAACTGAAATAATACGTAGAGTTGGTGACACCGTAAGAGTATACATGCGAAATAAAAGTTTTTATGACTCTCGTTTTTTTGCTGCCACAGACACAATTAGAAATAATCCCACTTTCCGAACATATGTTGAACATCAATATAAAGATTTAGAAGACAGAAGAACCTTTTACGAAGTTAAAGCATTTAAAATGATGGGTAATGCTTATATCCGAAAAATGGAAAACGGAGAATATGAGCTCGCATCTCTAATCGCAAGTGAAGTCTCATCAATTGGGTTACTAGCCTTAGATTTAAAACAAAATAGCTTGATAGTTGATATTAACATAAGGTTTAATACATTTATGCGATTTGCTATTAAACACGCTGTCCGTAATAATGAACCTAGAAATTTATACAACCTTGCCTTCCATTATTCTGCGCTTTTAAAAGGATATGTTGATCATAATAAAGAGGACTTATTAAAACAGGGCTATTTTTATTTTAAGTTCTACAGTAATGAGATTTATAAACAGGCCGCTAAAAACCCTTCATTATATTTCATTGTAGATGTGCTAACAGCTGAACTAAAAAAGATTACTATTTTAATATCGGAAGAAACTTGGGATAATCAACTTCAAGAACACCTGTTAAAAGAAATTTTACAGCTTGATAACCCGCCAGACTATTCAAAAGAAGAGCTAGATCAAAGCGTAAACAACGGAGTAAGAGTTTTACAAATTGGGCTTGCTTTACATTTTATAAAAATTAATAATATAAATTTTGCTGAAACAATCGTTTCTGATGTCCTTGATGATTTAGCATTTTTTGATAATCAAACATATCTTAAACTTATGGAAGGTCTTTATAACAGAATTAGATTCAGCGGACCTACATTCTGGGAAGATACGGATCGGGGAAATACAAATATATACTATACACCAGATAGTGATAAAATAGATGATTTTAAGAAGGTTTTATCTAAGCAAATGAAAGGTAGACTCGAAAAACTTGAGCGGGATGTTCAATTTTTAAGACTAGAGCTAGATAAGCTAAAATCAAAAGAAGATCAGACCACAATAGAAAAAGAAAAAATTGTTGAACTTGAAAGTAAAATAAACACTCGAAGAAAAACGTTTTTTAAAAGTTAAATATTATTTAGCTAACGCAAAAAAGAACGCTTGCGTGAGATTAGATATATCCTGGGTTGCAGTGGCTAAATTATTTACAGCTGATTTTGCGACTTCAAAATAAACAGAACCACCTATAGATGGGTGTTTATCTACTATATTCGAAAAATCTTCTAATTTAATAATCCCATAATCAATGTCTGTCATAGCAGTAACATGTGATGTCCTTTTAGCATCATCAAGGACAAGAGAAAATTCCCCTATCCCAAAAGCAGGCGCTTTTACAACTGAAACTGTAGGTTCGGTTATCGGCTTATTTGCAGGCGATGGGTCTGTAGTTTCTAATCTAATAATAGATTTAGTCGACATAGTAAATCCACTAGAAGTTTTAACCATCATGTTCTTAGATACCTCAACTTGACCTTGGAAAATAAGTAACATAGTATCTCCAGTTTCACCCTCCTTAAGTAGAGTGGTTTTTGGAGAACATTTTTTTTGTTTTACTACCTTAGCAATTTCAGAGCAAAGGTCTTCCGAAACTTTATTAAAATAGTTTATTTTTTGAATTTGTTTTGCGTTGACGCCCATAATTTTACCTCAATACCAAAGCTTTATGTTTACCATCAATAATGTATTCATCGTCTGGATTAATCTCAACTATGACGTGTTCATCGCTTGATAATTTTATTCCAGCACCATCTAATTGTTCTTTAATCATATCACGAATAATAGGACTGCCGCTTTCTCCCATTTGTTCTTCCAAGCTAAATCCAGCTTTTTTAATTGCATAGCCAACCAGTAGCCACTTATGTTTAAATTTATAATATGCTGAAACTTTATTATGAGTGAGCCCTACTAAACCTTTAGGTATAGAAACAACTTGAATACCCTTATCCTGCTTTTCTTGGGTAATCAACTCATCAAATAATTGAGGCACACCTGGGTCTGTGACATGTTTCGCTAACATATGCGGTATATGCTCATCAGGAAAAACAATTTCATTTACATTAGCTCTATGCAAGTGCGATATATATTCTTCATCTAAAATATATGCTACAACTTGGATATCTTCTAAGATTGATTTAGCCGTGAGCGCAGTTAGAACCGTTTTATCTTCATCAGGTTTTTCATTTGGAAGCAGACCAGATTCATCTGGAACAATCATAAAAGTTCCGCATTCTTCAATAAAAGCTTTTTTGAGTACACCCTCTTGAGTAAAATTTTCTGATAAATGAGTTATATCTAATCGATCGAACCCAGAAACAGCTCGCTTGATTATTTCTTCTTCAGTTTCATTTATAAGAATGACAACAGAAGCTGAATCTTCGTTAGCCTCAATGAGTCTTAATGCTGACTGAACCGCAGGATTCCAACCTGCGATAATTAAATGTCCATAAAACTTAGTTTCGTCCAATGTATCATCTCCTTTTAATCTAGCTGCAACCAAAACAGAGGAAACAGCACCTGTAAGCATTGTCACAATGCCTAGATTTAAAATCATTATTATTATCGTTAAAAATTTACCTAAATGTGTTTCTGGGCTTACATCGCCGTAGCCTACGGTAGTAAATGTTACAACAGCCCACCAAAAAGTATGAAAAAATGTGTCAACCCAATTGGGTTCGTCCCCACCAAACATAAATCCATCACCGACATCACCTTTTACACTACTACTAAAAAGGGGATATTCAATAATAGTTAAGATTGTAGTTGAAAAGAATACAGCTNCAAACCCCCAAAGAGCATATCTAAATAATTCATTAGATTGATAATAATCAGAAAGTTTTAAAAGAAAATTTCTTGTGCTAGAAACATCAGGCTTTCTTGACTTTTCTTTTTTTTGATCTTTATCATCTTTTGATACAATCTCGTCTACCAAAGATTGATGAAGTTGGTCATACAAAACTTGATTTGCATGGATTTTTTTGTCTATATCATCCATTGAAGAGGATTTAGTTTCTGTTTTTTTATTTGTATCCACTAGCCTAAATATATTTATTCTTTTTTAAACAATGAAAGAAATTGTCAAAATTGAAGATTTTATTAAAAATATTTTTTATGAGATTTTTCTAATTTATCTGCTGAAATAGGTTGTGAAAAACCCATATAAAAAGCTAGAAACCACATAACGAAAATTCCAAAAAGTAAAAATACTATTTGCCAAACCCATATTGACGGCAAATTAAAGGGTGCCCAACTGGATGGATTGCTAGGGTCTGAAAAAAAAGTATTCCCAATAACGGCAAAAGGGCCAAACCCAAAGAGGAACCAGACTAAAACCATCCCATAAGCTAAAGGTATTAATTTTTTCTTTTCTTTAGGAACCCCTGCAACTTCTGATAAAAAAGCATGCCTCTTTTCTTTGATTTTTTTTCTTTCAATATTATCTGGGAAAAAATAAGTCCCAATTCCTGTAAATATTATATTAAACAATATTCCCCATCCTGCTGAATGTATAGTGAGTGGATATGCGCCCCAGGGGAGTGAAAACAAACTAGCCATTTTATCTGTGAAAGTAACTGCAATTAGGCCTGCAATTAAACCTAATGTAACTCCAGTTTTAGAAATTCTTTTGTAATAAAGATTACCAAAAAGTGCTGGATACATTTGAAACCCATATGCGACTGCTAGCCCGCCTAACATTACTAAAGCATCAGTTGAAAAAATTGCAACAAGCAGCGCTGCTAAAGCAACAACAATTACAAATATTCGACCGATAAACTTTTGCTTTTTTTCAGTCACATCTTCATCATAAAAGTTTTTATATATATCTCTAGTAATCATTGCACTAAATGTTGACATATAAGCAGAACCAGTACTCTGCATTGCCGCAAGTGCACATACAGCTAATAAACCTACAAGCCAAGGAGCAGACTCAGACATTAAATCAATTAGTTTTGGCACTAACGTACTATCAGATATAGTATCAAAGACACCATTCAAGACTAATACATCTGCTCCCATACCTTGTATAATAGTAAAAGAAAATAATATTATTCCTATAACTACAGAAGAAGCTATCACTTGTTGCCAACGAAAGGGTTCAGATGTTTTATTTGCATATGCCCACATTGAAAAGGCAGGAGAAGATTGTATACCCATTAAGGCAAACATATATGTCATGCACATCATTCCTGTCCAAACACCACCAATTGCGTTTGAGCCGGAGGATACAAACTGAATTGAACCGGGGATTGCAACTCTATTAGAAAGCCCATCCGCAGTTAAACGGGTTCCACCAACTAAATCATTTTTAACTAATACGCCTATTCCCTGTGTAAATAATTCCCATCCACCTATCCATTTCAACGTAATAACACCTAAGATAATAATTCCAATAGCTAATAAAACAGCCTGAGCACAATCAACATAAGCAACAGACCTTAATCCTCCTGATGCGACGTAAATGACTACAACTGTTGACAAAAGAATCATTCCTAAATTAGTAGAAATTAAACCATCGGTTAAGACATCAAATAATGCCCCAGAAGCTCGCAACTGAATTCCAAGATAAGGCACTGAAAATAAGAAAGCGACTAATACAGTTAATATTCTTATTGAATTTCCTCCATAATAATCTGAATACATTTCACCAGGCGTTACATAATTGTAAACTCTACCTAGAACCCATTGCCGCCTTAAAAATAGAACTCCAGTAAAAGGGATCGTTAATGCATAAAAAGAAGCAAATGCGTATGGAAGACCATCAGTAAGTATTTTCCCCGGATGTCCAACAAAAGTCCAGCCTGAAAAACTAGTTGCTGTTGCAGCAAGAACAAAGACCCAGGTTCCAATTGATCGCCCAGCAACAAAATAGTCTTCAGATGTTTTAGAAGTAAGAGCACCCTTAATCCCCCAGAAAATACAATAAGACCAATAAAGCCCAACAAATGCTAAAAGCCAATATATTTTTAAATCCATAATAATTTGTTATTTTGCTAAAGCGCCCATAGGATCCCATGGCGGCAATAGCTTCGCTTCTTTTTCTTCATAAAGTTTTACGTATTCATCTGGTAAATATTTTTTATTTACGACGATTTCATATAAATATTCATCAAACCATTCGTCAGACATTATATAAAATCCTTTTTCTCCATTTCTATCACCCCAACTGTTTTCAACCCTCCATTTCCGAGGTCTTCCTTTTGAGTCTATGTCTACGCCGGTAAATAACATTGCGTGAGTCATTTTGCTCTCACCATATTCTAATCGACTAGCTTTATCCATAGAAAATCTTGTACCGTAAAACAAATCAAAATCGAATAAATTAGTATCCATTACACCATGTGACCGATGTAAATATTTACCCACATCACAACCAAACCATACTGGATCATCATTTTTAATTGATTCAATAGCAGCCTTTTTTAAAATTTCTATTTCAGTATTTAGATATCTTATGGGTTGACCTTCGACAACATTACCAAGATATTTAACACTATAAATATCTTTATAATTTTTGTCTGACATCGGACAATTAATTAAACAAATCAAATTACTTAAGTCGATAGAAACATGATCTTTAAAAAAGGATTGTGGTGTTAACCCTTCAAATCGCATAAAGTTTTTCTTTTTATCTCTAGTTTGCCAATTAAAATTATTCGGAGGTTCTCCTAAATGAATTACTAACATCCTATAAACTGTTGAAATCATTTGATTTTTCAATTCATATAAATCTTCATTCTTAATATTGTTTTTAATTGAATATCTCAATTCCTTTGCGAACTCTCTAAGTTTTCTAGTAATCATACGATTCATCCTCATCGATTGACTAGATTGATAAGTCTCTGGCATCTCAGATTTTGGAACGACACCATACTTATTTATTAGATTTACCCACATATCCCATTGGCCACCATCTTGAATTGGACTTTCTAAAAGATGCATTATTATGCGACTATCCGGTGAACTTTCAGCAGTCTGAATTATGCTATTCAAAAAATAATTAGATTTTTCTAATTTATCCCAAAACATAAAATATGTTTGTGAAAACTCGAAATTGCGAATATTGTGCTTCCTCCCTAAATAGATTCTGAAAAGATTCAAACCCGCAAACCCCCAACATCGACCACTTGATTTTTGGTTTGTGATTTTCATTTCACCAGAGATTGTATTTGAAAAAGAATGATCTATTTTTCTAAACTGATTCCAATCCATTGCTAAGTCTGTGATCTCGTTCTGAGTAGCCGCATTACGAGATAATTTTAGTTTTGAATCAGTTTCACAGCTCTGCTGATATGACTCAATCATCTTTAAAGTGAGCGATTTATCCATTATAGTTATCCTTATTTAAAAACTCATTATAGTAATAATACACAAAATAAAATATATAGTAATGTCAGCAGCACCAACATAATCTTTAGCTAGACGTTGTCCAAACAGCAGCATCAGCAATACGACACTGCACGAAAGCAGTCCATAAAAAATGAAAGTTAAATCTAAATAAATTAAGCTATAAAAAATACCAAACGTATTTAGTGATGCAACAAAAAACTCAAATAATCCCAAGCAAGTTAAAAGTATAGAACTAAAATTCTTAATAACGGTGTTTTTAAAATGTTCATTAAAGAAAATAATATTATTTTCCTTATCAATAATTTTATCGATACTTGATTGATAAAATACTATCGAAAAATAAATTGATACTAAAATCTGACTTATCTGGATATTACTAAAATTCAATAAATTCATAATAACATTAATCTACATATTCTTCAAATTTATTTCGCGCGTAATCCCTTATGCCTTCTACAGTCATATCAGTATACATATCGTAAGCAATAACATCAGAAAAATGAATATTAATTGTTCCTGGGCTTAATCTCCAATCAGATTTACTTTTTGCTTTATACGCACCATTAATAATTACAGGTACAATTTTAACTCCCGTATTCTTGGCTATATGAAATGCTCCTTTTTTAAAAACACCTAAGTTCCCATCAATAGACCTCGTGCCTTCAGGAAAAATCAGAATAGATACTTTATCTTTTAAAATAGCATCTTCCGCAACCTTTAAACTTGATAATGCTTTTTTGATATTTTTTCTGTTTATCGGAACTATTCCATATGATTTCGCAACTTGACCCCAAAGGGGGTACGAAAAATGTTCCTGCTTAGCAATAGCCGTAACATAATGATTGATATAACAGCCTATCACAAAGTGGTCAAAAAGAGATTGATGATTAATTAAATATAAATAAGGTCCATTTTTAGCATCTGGAATAAACCCTGTTCTTTTAACTAACTGACCTCCAAGAAGACAAAAAAAATAACACATTGGCCTTAAGAAATAATGAAAATACTTTCTATCAAAAATTAAAGTAAACACTAGAAAAACAGGAAGGATAGCAATTAAGTACAAAAACCATATCGGCCAAAGAATTAAAGAAACTACAGCTCTAGACATTCCAAGTTTTTTCTTTGAATAATGAGAAAACTTTATGATTTACCTTATGGAAAGGATAATTATTAATCTCGTTTTTTTCAATCCAAGAATACATATCTTTTTTCTTCACAATACTACTGATTTTTTCACAATCAATAACAATTAATTTCATATTAAAATGTGAATAAGAATGCTTTATGGCTGAAAAGCTTTTATTTATTTTTACTGTTATACCATATTTGTTAAAGATGAATTTTTTGAAATCTTTTGTTAAATTTTTTTGAGTATTGATTTTTTTCATAGGTATTTCCCATAACCCATTTAGCATTTTTTCTTCTCTTTTTTGGATTAGAATTTTATTGGAAATTCTAATTAGACCGCCAACAAAGATATGAGAAGGAATCATTTTTTTTACTACTTTAGCTGGGTATTCGGTTGGTTTCCCAGATATATAAGCATTGCAAATCTTATTTATTGGACATTGTTCACATTTTGGATTTTTTGGTAAACAGACACATGCTCCTAGTTCCATCATTGCTTGATTGAAATCTCCCGGACGATTTTTATCCATCAATTTTAAAAGCTTAGACTTGATAAATCTCAAATTATGTTGACTTAATTTTTTTCTAGATGTTAGCCTAGCCATAACTCTTTTAACATTACCATCGACAGCCACATAAGACTTATTAAAGGCAATTGAGAGAACTGCACCTGCTGTATAATCTCCAACGCCAGGAAGTCGTCTAAAGTCAACCCATGAATCAGGTATTTTTGAATTAAAATTTTTTATAATGATTTTTGCTGCTTCATGAAAATTTCTAGATCTTGAATAATAACCTAAGCCTTCCCAAGACTTTAAAATACTTTCTTCAGAAGCTTCAGAAACAGATTTAATAGTAGGGAATTTTTTCATCCAAGCATTATAATATGGAATGACTGTATCTACTTTAGTTTGTTGCAACATTATTTCTGAAACCCAGACATCATAAGGTTTATTGTTTTTTCTAAAAGGCAATATTCTCTTATTCAAATCAAACCACTCAAGCAATAGTGTGGACAGTTCTGACATATTAATTTTCACCTTTTTAAGAAAGTTTTTCGCAATTTCCATTGAAAAGATGATAAATTTTCTAAAGAAATTTCTTTTTGACTTTGGTTAGTTTCAAAAAATATTTGTTCTCCAATTTCATCTAATTTTTTTTCAATGCTTTTTTGAATACTCATCCCCTTTTTCTTTAGGGATACAATAATTGACCGTTTATCAAGCTTATTTTTTTTTCTTTTAACAAAACCCTTCACCTCTAATCGTTCAACCAGTCTAGTGACCGTACTATTATCTAAACCCAATGTTAATGATAATTCTGACATTTCAATACCGTCACTAGGAATTATGATTATTGCTTGGACCTGACTATATGGCAAGTCTTTAGGAACAACTTTTGTCCGAAAAACTCTTTGAAGGTCGATTAAAAACGATATAAGAAACTCACCATGGTTCATAGTTGTATATTACAAATAAAAATAAATTATAAACATACTAGTTTTCGGGAAGAGACCATAATAAATGTGCATGGTTAATGTAAATAGAATCTAGAAATTTTCTTTTCCCTTTAGGAAGCATATGCCCAACACTTTGATAGTGATCTAAATTAATTCGTTCGAAGGTATACCACTGTCCCTGAAGAAGAGGGGCAGATTGATCATAATTAACTATTGCATCTGCACCATTTTCACCGGTAGTTGGCCCGTTCATAGACCTGGAATTGACTATACCATCATTCTCCCACCACGTAGAATCTGTTTCATTCCCATTACTAGTAAATACTATTCTTGAACCTAAAAGTTTAGCTCTTGAACGAATTAATAGAAACACATCTTTATTTGGTACATGATAACCCGTTTCTTCATCTTTAGACGTAGCTGAAAATGAATAAGAGAAATAATAGACATCGGGACTAACATTTAAAAAACTATTTAGTTCTGAGGCACCATCTAAACTTAAATCCCAAGAGCTTATATTCTTTGTGTCCCAAGCATTATGACTCCGCATTCTTTGAACATACTTATACCAGTTTTCATTATCTTTTCGATTTATGTCCCACTGACTAAGATCAAAATCATAAAAATTTGTCCCAACAACTCCAGCAAGACCAATAAAGTACTGAATAAAAGGAAAAGTCTTAGTAACTATATCTGTCAAAGTACTTCCATCGTGTGGCGTTGCCAAGGAAGTAATGCTAGACACCCAACCTTTTTTAGACCTGCCCAACAAATCTGAATTTTCTATAAAACCCAAGCTATCATCTATATAAATTTCATTTTCTAATAAATATTGAAGCATTCTTGCTGTCTGCCCTCCCATACTATGTCCAACTAGATGAACCGGATTTTCAATACTCCAATCAGGATATAATCCCTTGTAGATTTTATCTATTGGCTTTTGTTCAAGGCCATATTTTTTAGAATGATTAAGCCCATAATCTACTTGCCCACCTTTTAACTGATAATATACCTCCACGGCTCTATCCCAATTTGAAGATATTGGGCCAATTGAGACATTAAATACCTTAAACCCGTTCTCTTCTAACATTTTTTGAATGTCTTTTTTGCCACCCCAATATCGATAATCTCCCATTTCATTATTACCCCATCCAAAAAAACCATGAATTAAAACTATGGGGTATTTATTTTGAGCAAATAAAATATTACTGAGAATTAGATAAACTATAATTTTTTTCATTAAAAATTTATAGTTAAGTCTAATCCATTTGAGAAACCTCCCGTGCCATAGAAATACAAACCATACCCTATTGTAAGATCTTTATTTTTATACTTGACTCCAATCCCGCTNGAGCCAAAAATTGTGCGCGTTAGATTTTGCTCTGTGTTTTGGCTATATTTTCTTGTAGATGTCCCTATAGTCAAATAAATATTTTTAGAAATTGTAAAAACTCCACTTATAAAATAATCTTCAGGTCTCAAATCATTGCTAATTATACAATCTATTGAAAGCTTTAACGGTAGATAGGTTAACTTTTTGCAAAATCCCATCTCTACCTCTAATGAATTATCGCTAGCACCTATATCTGTGCTCTTGTGTATTAAAAGGAGGTCTTTAATCCTTCCTCCAATATCTAAATTGTATTTATCCAAATGCCAAATAATACCAAAAGAGGAATATAATGACGTAGAATTATGGTCTTCTAATTTAGAAATATATATCTGGTTTGAAATCCCAAAGCTTAATGGTAGTGATTTTGATGCCTTTGAATATCCTAACTTAATCCATGTATCACTTGCCGTGTAGTTTTCTGTTTGTTGAGCATTTTCATCATAACCGTTGAAAGCTCCGTAAGATATATGGTTTATTGATCTAATTATAATTTTATTATTCTTTGGGTAAATCAATGAAACAGACTGTGCTTGAATACCCGCGGGGTAGAAAATGAATGAAGTTGAGAAAGATTGATTTTTAATAGATGTTATCATGTTTACATTTCTTGAAGTCGGCATGATTAACAACTTGCCCCCTCCAGCATGAGATAGTTCAGAGGCGGAAAACCAAGTAGATAAACCAGGTCGATTTTCATTCGCAAATAAAGATGCTATTAATACTAATCCTAGTGCTTTTTTCATATCATTGTCACTGGATCAATATGAATGTGGATTTTATTTGAACCTGGAACTTTATTGTTATACTTAACAAAATTTTGACTAACAAAAAAATGTAGCTTACTGCTGTTTACATCATATTTTTTCGATGATTTTAATATAATTTGAAATCTATATTTATTATTTACTTTCTCTTTGAAACAGGGTGCCGGGCCTAATATTTCAAGCCCCTTATATGGATTCATTAAATTATTACGGATTTTATTTGATAATGAAAAAACAGATTTTGGGTTTGATCCAATAAATTCAATTTTTGCAACCCAACTATAAGGTGGATAGTTAAGCAGCTGCCTATCATCTAACATGTCCTCATAATATTTTTCTAAATTGAGTCTAGATGCTGCTTGGATAACTGCGTTGTCTTTATCATATGTCTGAATAATGACCTCCCCTTTTTTTTGACCTCTTCCTGCTCTTCCTGACGCTTGATATATCAATTGAAAAGTTCGCTCACTAGATCTGAAGTCAGGAAGATGAAGACCTAGGTCCGCATTAATGATTCCAACTAAGGTAATACCTGGAAAATCTAAACCTTTCGCAATCATTTGAGTTCCTAATAATATATCAACTTTCCCATCAAGAAATGATTGCAGTATTTTGATTGCAGATGAATCTTTTTTAGTGCTATCATGATCGACTCTTGATATTTTAGCATTTGGAAAAGTCTCTTGTAAAATACTCTCTACTTTTTGTGTCCCAGTGCCAACATATAAAAAATTTTGACTTTGACAGTCCTTGCAAGTATCTAAAATTTTACTACTTATAAATCCACATATATGACATTTGAGCTTGTTATCATACTTATGAAAAGTGAGTGGTGTTTTACAAGCAGAACACATAACAAGAGATCCACAATCTGAACATTTAACAGTTGGGGAATGACCTCTTCTATTTTGGATTAGCAATACTTGCTCATTGTTTTTTAATTTTTCTTCTATCTTTCGTTGTAGTGTTCCAGATATAATTATGTTGAATTTTCCAGTTTCCTTACTTTCATCAATTAAATCCACAACTTTAACAGTAGGGTATACAGCTTTGCCATATCTCTTTGGCAGACTTAAGTACCTGTGTTTGGAATTTTTATAATTATAAAATGTTTCTAAACTAGGCGTTGCACTAGATAGTATAACAGTGCACTCTTCGATTTTTGCTCGCATAATAGCAACATCTCTCGCGTGATATCTAGGCGATGGGGAATCTTGCTTGAAAGAGGAATCGTGCTCCTCATCTACGATAATTAAACCTAATTTTTTTACTGGTGAAAAAACTGCGCTCCTAGCTCCTATGACAATTTTACAATCACCGTTATTTATTTCATTCCAAGTTTTTGCCCTTTGAGATTTTGTTAATTGAGAATGCCACAAGGCAATTTCTTGACCAAAAACATCCTTAAATCTCCCTGCGATTTGAGGGGTTAATGAAATTTCTGGAATTAAAATAATGGCTGACCTTTCCATTTTAATCACAGCTTTGATGACTTCAATAAAAATTTCTGTTTTACCGCTGCCTGTGACTCCATGCAACAAGTTTGATTTAAATTTTTTAGTCTTAAGAGAAGATTTTATATTATCAATAACCTTAAGCTGATCTTCATTATAAGAAATATTTTTTTTTACAGGATTAAACGTCAAACTATTTCCGCCTTGATTATCATCTTTTTTTACTAACTCAATACACCCTTTGATTTGGAGTGCTTTACAAATTGATATAGGATTAGAGCTTATATTTTTTAAAGAAGATACTTTAATATATTTCTGAGAAGATTGTTGAATAGCTTTGTAAACAAGGTACTGCTTAGGAGCTGTTTTTTTTAATAAAAGATCTATATCTTTACTGCTATTTTTCACAAACCATGATTGACGAGGTATATAATTTTTTGATATGTTAAATGAGAGTACAGTATTATATACTAATCCAATTGGCGTAATATAATAATGACTTACCCACCTAACCAGCTTCCATAAATTTTGAGAAATAATCGGAGCATCATCATCAAAGCTAGAAATTGATTTAACTTCACCACTAAAAGAAGTGCTGTCCATTAACGATACTATGACTCCACTTACTTTTCTATTACCAAAGGGGACAGTAACCCTTGAGCCAATTAAAGATTGGGTCTCTAGATTTTCAGGTACTAAATATGTAAATGTTTTAAACGAAGATATTGGTAACGATACCTCTGCAAACATTATAAAATATTAGAGTGTTAACCCTTAATTACATATAGTTTAATATCAGGTTTTATATTTTTTGCTACTTCAACAGTTGCATGATATATACCCAATGCCTTAATGGGCTCTTTTATAGTTATTTGATTTTTATCTAAATCAAAACCCTTAGCAGCTAATTCTTTATGAATATCTATATTTGTAATAGAACCAAACATTTTTTCTTCTTCGCCAACGTTTACTTCAATAGTAATTTCTACATTGCTGAGCTTTTTAGCTAAATTTTGCAAAGCACTATTTTCGCGCTCGAGTTTGGTATTAGCAACTTTCTTGCGTTCACTTGCAACAGCGACGTTTTTTGTAGAAGCTCTTAATGCCAGGCCTTGAGGTATTAGTCTATTCCTAGCATGCCCCGGTTTTACAGTTATAACATCCCCAGCTAGTCCTAAGTTTTCGACATCGTTAAGTAAAATAACTTTCATGATATAATCTCCGTATTTTTATTCAGAACCGCTATCAACAAATGGCATTAGACCAATAGTTCTAGCTCTTTTAATAGCACTAACAACTTTCCGATGCATTTTTGCACTAGTACCGGTTACCCTACGTGGCATAATTTTACCGTTGTCATTCGTAAACCTTTTTAACAATTTAACATCTTTATAATCTACAGCTGTGATGTTATTTTCTTTGAAAAAGCAATATTTTCTTCTTGTTTGAAAAGCCATTATTCAGCCTCCTTGTTTTCTTCATCTTTATTTTTTTCTTTTTTTAGACTTTCTTCATCCGGACTTTTATCTTCTCCCTTTTCTGCAGTATCATTTTCAGACTTATCTCCTTCAAGACTTTCTACAATATCAGGTTTTTCATCTAGCTTTACAATCATATGTCGAATAGTTAAGTCACTAAGCTTTAACCAAGAGTCAAACTCACGAAGCTTATCATTATCACCCCCTTGATAATGAGCAAGGATGTAAGTTCCATAGGTATTGTTTTTGATTGGATAAGCTAGTTTTTTCTTTCCCCAAACAATATGATTAATGATTTTTGACCCTGTTTCTTGTATTTTTTCACCAATTTCTTTCATGGCTTGGTCATTTTTTTTTCGTTCAACATTTGAACTGACAATATATATTAATTCGTAATATCGCATATAATCTCCTTAAATTTTATTTTATTAACGGTGCAATGACTAATGACACCACTGACATTAGTTTTATCAAAATATTTAACGAAGGCCCAGAAGTGTCTTTAAAAGGATCTCCGACTGTGTCTCCTACAACAGCAGCTTTATGCGCTTCAGAACCCTTGCTTAATTTTTGCCCGTCTATCTCTACGCCTTCCTCAATCATTTTTTTAGCATTGTCCCAAGCACCTCCTGAATTAGATTGGAAGATTGCCATGCAGACACCAGTTACTGTGACTCCAGCAAGTAATCCACCAAGGATTTCAGGGCCTTGATTACTGCCAAACATTCTTGGTGCGAAACCTACAACTACCGGTGTAACAACAGCTAAAAGACCAGGGAGAAGCATTTCTCTTATTGCGGATTCAGTTGAAATCTCAACGCACTTTCCATGTTCTGCCTTACCAAGAGCATCATTATAAACCTTATTATCTTCTTCGCTCCAATCTTCCCTTTTCTTGAGATTCATTATTTCAAGAGCTTTTTTTAGTTCCGGGATTTCTTTAAACTGGCGCCGTACTTCTTCAATCATTGCCATAGCAGCTCTCCCAACAGCACCCATAGCCATTGAAGAAAAAAGAAAAGGCAACATTCCACCAATGAACAATCCAGCCATCACCATCGGATCAGAAATATTAATTATATCGATTCCAGTTTTTACTTTAAACGCAGCAAACAGAGCTAACGCTGTTAAAGCAGCAGAACCAATAGCAAACCCTTTTCCAATAGCAGCAGTAGTATTACCGACAGCATCAAGCTTATCAGTCCTCTCACGAACTTCCTTAGGAAGCTCAGCCATTTCTGCGATGCCTCCGGCATTATCAGAAATTGGACCATAAGCATCTACTGCTAACTGTATACCTGTGTTAGCTAGCATTCCTAATGCGGCCATTGCAATACCATATAAACCAGCAAAATGATAGGCTCCCATAATACTTCCTGATATAATTATTACTGGAACTGCCGTAGACTCCATTCCTATTCCTAAGCCAGCAATTATGTTAGTGGCTGGTCCGGTCATAGATTGTTTGGTAATAGACATGACAGGTTTTGTTCCCGTTCCAGTATAGTATTCTGTTATTTTACCAATACCTAAGCCACCAAACAGACCTATAATAGTAGCATAGAAAACACCTAAACTATCATATGTGACCCCAGCACCCTCTTGAGTTGTAAACTTTTCTGGCAACAAACTTGTTATTAAAAAATAAATAACTGCTACCATTATGATACCGCTACCGAACTCACCTTGGTTTAAACCCTTTTGAGGGTCTCCTCCGTCTTTCACAGAAACCATGAAAGTACCAATGATAGAAACTATTATCCCCGCCCCAGCTATAACTAGAGGTAAAATAACAAAACTTATGTCAAACCCTACTCCGTACGCAAAAAGAGTTGAACCTAGAACCATTGACCCAATAATCGAACCTACATATGATTCAAATAGATCTGCTCCCATTCCAGCTACATCACCAACATTGTCACCAACATTGTCTGCTATTGTAGCAGGATTTAGTGGATGGTCTTCTGGTATGCCAGATTCAACTTTCCCAACTAAATCTGCTCCAACATCAGCTGCTTTTGTATAAATACCACCACCAACTCTCGCAAAAAGCGCAATTGATGAGGCCCCTAATGAAAACCCAGATAAAACATTTAATATCATTGAAGTATCATTATTAAAAATTTCCATAGATTTATAAACATAAAAAAGGATGCCCAAACCTAAAACGCCTAGTCCAACAACACTCAAACCCATAACTGCACCACCACTAAACGCAACGTTTAGGGCCTTAGCTAAACTTGTTTCAGCAGCATGCGTGGTTCTATTGTTAGCTTTTGTAGCAACTCTCATTCCTAAAAAACCAGCTAAACCCGATGCAGAAGCACCAACAATAAAAGAAAGAGATATCAGCGCACTTGAGTCGGATCTTCCTGAATTCGCATACCCAAGAATAAAAGCGACTGCTACAACAAAAACTGCTAGAATTCGATACTCCGCACGCAAAAATGCCATGGCTCCATCTGCAATACTTTTACCTATGAATTGCATTCTCTCATTTCCTTCTTTTTGTCTGTTTATCCAAGAAGTCTTCCAAAAAGCAAATGCCATGGCTATCACTCCAGATAATATCACAAACAAAATATAGTTATTTTCATTTTGCATTATTTGTTTTTATCTCCATTATTAAGAATTATAAATATTCATTGTTTTATTTAAACCATTAAAAATAAAACTATCCAACGCGTCCGCTGCTTTTTTAGTGATTTCAGTAGAAAAAGATTTTTCTTCTTCATTTTTAAACGGCTTCAACACATAGTTTTCTGCAGGCCGCATTTCCTCATCTGTACCAATACCATACCTAAGGCGCGGAAATCTATCAGTTTTCAGAGTATATATAATGTTTTCTAAGCCCCTGTGAGAGCCATCACCACCTTTTGGCTTAATTCGTATTTTACCCAGTGGAAGATCTACATCATCTACAATTATACAAATTTGTTCTGCTAGCAACTTTTTTGAATCTATTATTTGCTTAACAGCGCTTCCACTACGGTTCATACCTGAAGTAGGTTTTACAAGAAAAAACTTGTTCATCTTTGATGCAATCACGTAATCACCATTCCCCGGTTTGAAAGAAATATTATTTCTATTTGCCATCTCATCAATCACCCAAAATCCAGCATTATGTTTTGTTTCTTTATACTTATCACCAACATTCCCTAAACCTATAAATGCAATCAAAGCTTATTCTGACTCTATTATTCAGAAGATTCTTTTTGATCACTACTATCATCAGATTTTTCGTCTTTTTCACCACCGTCTTCAACAGCATCATCTGCATCAGCTTCGGTAATTTCTTCTTCCGCTGCAGGAGCCGCAATAGAAGCTACATTTATATCTTCGGCGCTGATTATTTCTACTTCATCATCATCATAAGAAACATCTGCAATGCTAATTGAAGAATTAAGTTCCATTTCGTCAATGTTAACCTCTATTTGTTCAGGAACATTTGTTGGAAAACAACTTATTTCAATCTGATTGAGTACTTGAGATAAAATACCGCCTTCTGTAACACCAATTGGCTTACCAACAAGAACAAGAGGAACCGATATCGTCATTTTTTCTGATCTACGCACTCGCATAAAATCTAAATGTAATATTTCATCAGTAACCGGATGATACTGCACTGCTTTTACCATAACATACTGAGACTCTCCTTTTAATTCTACTTCATAAATACGCTGATCAGATTTAAGAGCTTGATATAGCTTTAATTTTTCAACAGCGATACTTTCTGGCTCTTCCCCTTTAAAATAAAGCGTACTTGGAACTTTACCTTCTTTTCGCATTTCTTTTGTTGATTTTTTACCAACTGAATCTCTGTTTTCAATATCTAATTTATAATAAGATGCACCCATCTCTATTTCTCCTTTTTAAAATTCAAATAATGCACTAACGGATTCACCATTATGTATGCGATTTATAGCCGCACCAAATACGTTAGCAACTGTTACAATTTTCATATTACTTAATCTTTTTTGTTCTGGGATAAAGATTGTGTCTGTCACAACCAAATTTTTTATAGGAGCTTCTTGCAGTCTTTTGATTGCAGGCCCAGATAAAACTCCATGAGTAGCTATCGCAGAAACAGATTTAGCACCTTTTTTAATCGCTGCTTCAGCCGCACCAACAGTTGTGCCAGCAGTATCAATCATATCATCGATAATAAGAACATCCATACCATCAAGCTCGCCAATTAGATGACTGACTTTAGCCTGATTAGGTGCGAATCTCCTTTTATCAATTAAAGCAAAGTGCATACCCAAACGCTTTGCATAAGCCTGACTCATCGCAGCAGAACCGACATCAGGAGATAAAACAGTTGAATTTTTCGGATTCAATTTTAGTTGAGATATTGCGTCCATTAGAACCATCCTACTATAAAGATGGTCAAATGGGATTTTTGCAAAACCTTGAATTTGAGTTGAATGCAAGTCCATTGTAACTATTCTATCTGCTCCCGCACTAGTTAAAATATCAATCATTACTCTCGATGATATCGGAACGCGTGGTTGATCTTTTCTATCTTGTCGGCCGTAGCCAAAATAAGGAACAATAATATTTACAGTACTGGCAGACGCTCGAACTGCAGCATCTGTCATGAGTGCTAATTCAATAATGTTTTCAGAAGGGCCATTCGTAGATTGAATTAAAAAAACATCTTGTCCTCTTATGTTTTCTTCATATTTAACCCAAATTTCACCATCAGAAAATGTCTTTATTGACATTTCACCTAGATTACAACTAGCTGACTCAGCAATTTTCGATGCTAAAGCAGGATTGCTCCTACCACTAAATATTTTCAATTCTCTTTTCATTTTTACTTTAGTTGCTGGGGCGAAGGGAGTCGAACCCCTACTGCCTGGACCAAAACCAGGTGTCCTACCATTAGACGACGCCCCAATTTTTTTATTTTACCAACTAATTAAACAGGATGTGCGATAAATGTCTTGTGTCTTGGAAAAAAATGAGAAAATGCTTTATTAATATTAGCATCATCATCGAAAATCCCATACACAGTCGAGCCAGAACCCGACAGACTGGCAAACTTTGCTCCTAGAGCAAGTAGTTTGTTTTTTATTGCACCAATCTCTGGATATGTTGGAAAAACAACAGATTCAAAATCATTCTCAAAAAACTTTAGCATGTCAAGATTAATTGACTTGCCACGAATTAAGTCTGAAAACTTAGTAGGTGAAGAACAGTTATCCAAATTGTTTTTATATTGCGAATAGGCCCATTTCGTATCAATTGATATGTCAGGTGTAACAATTAAATATTGGGCATCCATCGAAGAATTTATAATTGTTAACTTTTCGCCAATACCTTCACCAACCTGAGTAAAGCCATTAATAAAAAATGGTACATCAGCGCCTATTCTCGAACCAATTTTTATAAGTTCGTTATCTGTTACCTTCAAATTATAAATTTCTCGAAGCCCTTTCATTATAGTCGCTGCATTTGACGAGCCGCTTCCAAGGCCGCTACCTCTTGAAATATTTTTTTTTAAAACGATATTTGCGCCACCAATCTTGTACAGATTTTTGATATAGTTATATGCTATTACACAAAGATTATTTTGGTCATTTTGTAACCAATCTACATTTGAACTAAATNTAAGAGGGCCATTAAACTTTGAAATAGTTATACTATCAAACAAATCAATTTCTTGAAAAACAGTACTAATATTGTGATAACCATCACTTCTTTTATTTAAAATTTTAAGCCCAATATTTACTTTGGCATAAGAATTTATTTTAATTGATTTCATTTGAATCATTGATTGTGGCAATTGACATTACACTCCAACCTTTTGATTTTCCAACATATCCAAGATAATCAGTAGTAGTTGCTTTAATAGAAACAAATTTATAATCAATGTCTAATATGCTGGATATATTTTTTCGAATTTCAAGAAGATAGTTTTCTATTCTTGGCTTTTGTAATATGATTGTACTGTCGATATTTGATATTTGAAACCCATTACGCGATAAAAGCTTCTTTGTTTCAAATAAAAATAATTCACTTTCAACGCCTTTCCACTTTTTCTGATTACTAGGAAAATATTTACCTATATCGCCAAGACATGCCGCCCCAAGCAAGGCATCAACAATAGCATGAATTAGAGCGTCTCCATCAGAATGGCCCAAAGACCCAAGATCAGATTTAATTTTTATTCCACCTACGTACAAATCAAACCCGTTTTTTAATTGATGAACATCAAACCCTATTCCTGACCGTACCATTTTTATATTTTACCCTCAATTAATTTTGCTAATTCCCAGTCCAAAGCTTTCGTAATCTTTAAGTTATTTGGGTCTCCTTCTATAATTTTTGTTGAAAAACCAGCTAATTCCATTATCATACTTTCATCAGTAATATTGACTTGAGAAAATAATTTAAATGCTTTTAAAAGTTTTTCTTTTTGAAAAGTTTGTGGTGTCTGAGCCATCCAAATATAATTTCTATCTATGGTCTTTTTAATTATCTCATTTTCAACTTTTTTTACAGTATCTGTAGCGGCAACTGCTACAATTGAACTATCAAACTCAGTACAAGCTTCAATAGTTTTTTTTATATATGAAGATCTAACAAAAGGCCTAGCTGCGTCGTGAATACAAACAAGATTGTATTTTTTTTTGACGACGCTTAAGCCGTTCATTACTGAATTTTGTCTCGACTTACCACCTTTAACGATTTTAATATCAATTTGATTAGAAAATTTTTTAATCGTTTGAGAACTCTGAATTTTTGATAAAAACTCTTGAGGAATAACCAGTATCACTTCTCCAACATATTTTGATTGAACAAAAGTTTTTAAAGAGTAAGTCCATATTGGGTTACCGTTAAGATTTTTAAATTGTTTTTTCTCTCCAAATCTAGTGCCAGAACCAGCAGCAAGAATTATAGCAGAAACTTTATTCAAATCACTTTTATGATGCTATACGATAATCATCGCATCGCCATAACTCAGAAAATTATAATCATGTTTTTTTGCTTCACGATAGGCTTTTTTCAACAAATCAATATCAGCAAAAGCACTAACCATCATCATTAATGTAGACTTTGGAGTATGAAAATTAGTAATCATTGAATCAACCATTTTATAGTCATAAGGAGGATAAATAAACTTATCTGTCCAACCGCGTTTTGGTGATACCATAAAACCCGAAACGACCACGGTTTCTAATGCTCTAATTGTCGAAGTTCCAACAGCTACAATTTTCCGATGCCTTTTTCTAGCATCATTTATTGCCATGGCTGTTTTTGGTGAAACCTCAAAGTATTCGGAATCCATTTGATGCCTATTTAAATCTTCAACTTGAACAGGCCTAAAAGTTCCAAGACCGATATGCAGGGTAATATATTCTATTTTCACACCTTTTTTTTCAAGTTTTTTTATTAAATCATTTGTGAAATGAAGACCGGCAGTAGGGGCAGCAACAGCGCCACGTTCAGAAGCATATACTGTTTGATACCTCTTCTTATCGCTAGGCTCTGGGTCTCTAGTGATGTATGGTGGTAATGGAGAAGTACCTATTTTATCGATTATTTTATGAAGTTCTTCTTGACTTTCAGATTCAAACCGAACAACCCTTCCACCTGAGACAGTATTATCAATCACATCGCACATTAGTTTTGGTGTGAAAACTAACTTATTTCCTATCCTAACTTTTCTTGCCGGGCGAACCATTACTTCCCATAAATTTTGAGCAAGTTCTCTCAAAAGAAATACTTCCACTTTAGCATCTGTTCTATCTTTAGTCGCAAATAACCTAGCTGGGAATACCTTTGTGTTATTTAAGATTAATAAATCATTTTTTCTTAAGTGATCTACAATATTACTAAATTTTTTGTGCTCAATAGTTTTTTTCTCCCTATCAACTACCATTAGTTTAGACTGGTCTCTCTTTTCGCCTGGGTACTGGGCAATATACTTTTTTGGCAATGGGTAATCGAAATCTCCAAGTTTAAATTTTTTCTTTTTTTCAATCATTGAATAAATCCTTTTGGTTATTTTTGTTTATTGGTTTTTCAAGTAGTTCGTATGCTGATTCTTGAGCAATTCTTCCCCTTGAAGTCCTTTGCATGAATCCTTGTTTAATTAGATATGGTTCATACACGTCCTCTATAGTTGCAGGGTCCTCTCCTACTGCAACGCCTAATGATTTTATGCCTACGGGGCCGCCTGAAAATTTATCTATTAATACTTCTAAAATATTTCTATCCATTATATCTAGTCCAAATTCATCAACACCTAGACGGTTTAACGCTTTGTTTGCGACTTCATAAGTAATTTCTCCGCTTGCTTTTACTTGGGCATAATCCCTTGCTCTCCGAAGTATTCGATTCGCTACTCTAGGGGTGCCTCTGCTTCTCTTCGCGAGCTCCATCGCGCCCTTGTCATCTATTTTAACTTCTAATATTTCTGCAGATCTGCAAATTATATGGAATAAATCCTCGGCACCATAATAATCTACTCTCAAAACAATGCCGAACCTATCTCTTAATGGGGAGGTTAAATTTCCCAACCTAGTTGTTGCTCCAACTAAAGTAAAAGGGTCTACGTCTAGCTGCACACTTCGAGCACTTGGACCCTTATCAATCATGATATCAATTTTGAAATCTTCCATTGCTGAGTACAAATATTCTTCGACAACACTATTTAATCTGTGGATTTCATCAATGAAAAAGACATCTCTGTACTGTATATTTGTCAACATGCCAGCTAAGTCTCCGGCTCGATCAATTACAGGGCCAGACGCTTGCTTAATACTCACATTTAACTCCTTAGAAATGATATTAGCTAATGTGGTTTTACCTAGGCCTGGAGGTCCAAATAATAAAACATGGTCAAGTGCTTCTTCTCTTCCATTTGCAGCATCAATATATAACTTTAAGTTATCAACTAATTTTTTCTGACCAATAAATTCATCGAATTTAACAGGCCGAAGTGATTTCTCTAAAATTATATCTTCTTCAAAGGGACTTGGGTCTGTAATAAATATATCAGTCATATAATTGAACTAAATTTGTTCTATTAGATACTAAAATTACGAATTCAAGCGTCAGACACCAAGAAGACTAATTCTAATTGTAATTATTTTAACATGTCTTTTAAAAAATGACCAGTATATGACTTTTTATCCTCTGCTACCATTTCCGGTGTTCCGCATGCAATAATCTCTCCACCTTCATCNCCACCCTCAGGCCCNAGGTCGATTACCCAGTCTGATGATTTTATTACATCCATATTATGTTCAATAATTAAAACTGTATTACCACGATCAACTAATTGCTGTAGAACTTTAAGAAGTATTCTTATATCTTCAAAGTGTAATCCCGTAGTTGGCTCATCAAGAATGTATAAAGTTTTACGTGTGCTCATTTTTGAAAGTTCCGTTGATAATTTGACTCTTTGAGCTTCCCCTCCAGAAAGAGTTGTAGCTTGCTGCCCTAAATGTATATACCCCAAGCCTACATCTTTAAGCGTTTGTAATTTTTTCGTGACTGCTGGAATATTTTCAAAAAAGCCTATCGCTTCATCCACATCCATATCTAATACATCAGATATTGATTTACCTTTATATTTTATTTCTAAGGTTTCTCTATTGTATCTCTTTCCATTACATATTTCACATGTAACATATACATCTGGCAAAAAATTCATTTCTATTTTTATAATCCCATCACCTTCGCACGATTCGCATCTACCACCTTTAACATTAAAAGAAAATCTACCCGGCTTATAGCCTTTAATTTTTGAGTCAGGCAATTTAGCAAAAAGATCTCGAACAAAAGTAAAAAGACCCGTATATGTAGCAGGGTTTGATCGAGGTGTCCTACCAATTGGTTTTTGATCAATTTGAATAACTTTATCAATGAACTTTAAACCTTCAATAGATGAATACTCTAATGGGTAAACCCTAGATCTATTTATATGTTGAGTAATTATTGGATATAAAGTTTCATTAATTAATGTGCTTTTCCCACTCCCTGAAACACCAGAGATTGATATTAATTTCCCCAATGGAAACTCAACATCTATATCTTTTAAATTATTACCCTTAGCTCCAGTAAGCTTAATTGATGATGTTTTTTTTAGTCTTCTATTTTTTGGAATCTCAATAGATCTTTGACCTGATAAATATTTTCCCGTTAGCGATTTTTTTGACTTATATATTTCTTTAGGTTCTCCAGCAAAAACAACTTCACCACCAAGCTTTCCTGCTTTTGGTCCAATATCTATAATATAATCTGATGATTCCATCGTCTCTTGATCATGCTCAACAACGAGTATGGAGTTTCCGATATCTCTTAATGTTTTTAATGTTGAAAGCAATCTTGCATTATCTCTTGAGTGCAAGCCTATAGAAGGCTCATCAAGTATGTATAATACACCCATTAATTGTGAACCTATTTGAGTTGCGAGACGAATTCGTTGAGACTCTCCGCCAGATAAAGTAGCCGCAGACCTGCTCAATGACAAATACCCAAGACCTACATTATTTAAAAAAGACAATCTCTGATTAATTTCTTTTAAAATTTGATTTGCAATCTGTTCTTCTTTTTTAGAAAGTTTTATTTTATTAAAAAAGACCTGTAAGTTTTTTACTGATAGAGAAGAAATTTCACCAAGGTTTTTCCCGTCAATGAGCACTGACCTGCTCTCTTTCTTAAGTCTCGTTCCATTACAATCAGAGCAATCTCTCATACTCATAAACTGCTCTATCCACTCTCTTACTCCATTGGATTTTGTTTGCTTATATCTCCGCATTAAGTTTGGAATTGCACCTTCCCAACCTCCGCTATATGTTCCCGACCATCTATCTGAACTGTATTGCATCTGGTATTCTGTCTTGCCTGAACCATATAAAAGCTCATATCGAGTATCTTTATCAAGCTTTATCCATGGAGTAGAAAAGCTAAAGTTTAAATGTTTTGACAGGCTCTTTAAAATACTTCCATACCAATTACCTCTAGGCTGCTCGCCAAGTGAGACAATCGCGCCCTGTACTAATGATTTATTTTTATCAGGGACTACTAAATCTGGGTTAACCTCCATATGCGTGCCGATACCTTCACACTTTTTACATGCACCAAATGGGGAGTTAAATGAGAACATTCTAGGGGTTAATTCTTCTAGACTAACTTCGCATTTAGCACAAGCAAAGTTTTCACTGAATATATGATCTTTACCCTTTAACTCATGTACAACAATTAATCCTTCTCCTAACTTTAAAGCTAATTCAACAGACTCCGTAATTCTTTCATGCATCGCATCTTCTACTATTAATCTATCTACTAAAATCTCAATCGTATGTTTTTTGTTTTTATCCAGATTGATTTTGTCATCTACCTTATAAGTAATTCCATCAACCCTTATTCGCAGAAACCCTTTTTTTTGGATCTGTTTAATTAGGTTTTTGTGCTGCCCTTTTTTGCTTCTAATAACAGGAGCTAAAATATAAAATTTAGTTTTCTGTTTAATTTTAAATATAGTGTCAACTATTTGTTGAACTGATTGTTTTTCAATGGGATCATTACATTTCCAACAAACAGGTTGTCCCACATGAGCATAAAGCAATCTTAAATAATCATGGATTTCAGTTACAGTACCAACCGTACTCCTCGGGTTTCTAGCACTAGCTTTTTGCTCAATGCTAATCGCAGGAGACAAGCCTTCGATAGTGTCCATATCTGGCTTCTCCATGAGGCCTAGAAATTGTCTTGCATATGTTGATAATGACTCGACATATCGACGCTGCCCCTCAGCATATATAGTATCAAAAGCTAACGAAGATTTACCAGAGCCAGAAAGACCTGTAATTACAACTAACTTATCTCGAGGTATACTAATGTCAATATCTTTAAGATTATGTTGGCGCGCACCTTTTACAACAATTTGTGTTAAAGATTTTTCATTATCATTTGTTTTTTTAATTTTAGGCATCCTTTATATTACAGCAAATTATTGCCTAGCACCAAAACCCTTAGGTAATCTTTTTCAATGAAAATTATATTTGAATGAACACACTTAAAAATCATTTCCTTATTTCAATACCGCATATGAAAGATCAATTATTTGGAAGATCAGTCATATTTTTATGTGAACATGATGAACAAGGAGCAATGGGCTTAATCATAAATAAAGAAATCAATAAAAATAGCATTTCCGTCAAATTTAATTCTGAATCTAAACAAAAAATTAAATTTGATGATTACATTACTGATAATAAATTATTTATCGGTGGACCAGTCCTGACTAATAAAATATTATTTTTGCATAATGGTGATACAGATAATAAATCTCTTTTACTTGATGATAAAATTTCGATTTCTAGTGATATCATATCATTAACATCCATTGCGAAGTCAAGTAATGTGAAGCACAAACTGTTTTTGGGGCATGCTGGTTGGAGCCAAGGACAACTTGAACGAGAGATTGAAAATGGTGATTGGCTTTTACAAAAAGCAACATCAAACTTAATTTTTGAAAATGAGGCAGAGCATATTTGGCTTCTAGCAACTCATTCATTAGGTATTGAAGTTAATGACATCACCAATACTTCAGGGGTCAGCTAAACAATCTAATGAAAAAATATTTACCTTATTTTGCAATCATTTTTGCAGCTTTACTTTGGAGTCTTGATGCTTTTCTTCGGCAGTCATTGTATATACTATCTCCGCTATTAGTAATAACCATTGAGCATGGTATTGGGAGTTTAATCTTCTTCCCTTTTTTAAAAAACTTTTGGCAGGATATCAAAAAATTAAATCAATCTGGATGGTTCTCTATTATATGGATTTCATTTTTCGGAGGTATTTGTGGTACTTATTTTTACACAAAAGCATTGAGTTATGTTGGTTATATAGACCTATCAATTGTTGTCCTTTTACAAAAATTCCAACCTTTATTTGCAATGTCATTAGCAACAATTATTTTAAAAGAAAAATTAACAAATAGATATATGCTGCTAGCAGCAATATCAATTTTAGGAGGCTACTTAATTACCTTTGGAAACAATCCTATCTCTAGCTGGGATGATAACACTTTAATCGCTGCTTTGTTTGCACTCTTAGCTGCTTTTTGCTGGGGGAGTTCAACAGTCATTGGTAAAAAAGCTTTAGCAAACTTACATTATAGCGCTGTCACAGCTTTGAGGCTAATGATGACTACTATAACTGGCCTCGCTCTTATTTTTGTACTAGACTGGAATATATTAAATAGCAATGTAACATATAAACAATGGCAGGTTTTGTTAGTTATTGTTCTATCTACAGGTACTTTTGCTCTTTTTATTTACTACTACGGTTTAAATAAACTTCCCGCTTCTCATACAACTTTGTTTGAACTTTTCTGGCCCCTATCTGCAGTTATCATAGATTGGATAAAAAATGACAACCCTCTTACTTCATTTCAACTTTTAGGAGCGGTAATGCTTTTATCATCCGTTACAATTTTAACTCAAGAAAAATCAAATGAAGGGCTTAAGCCTAAAAGACCATTATAAAAACCAAAAATTTAACAATTTACATGAATTTTTTTGGGGATTTGGAACCGCATTTCACACTGTATATGCTGTTGTACCATTATTTTTAAAAGAACTGGGATCGCCCAATGTAATCGCAACTTCATCTGCTGGATTGTTTTCGATTATTATAGCTATGCCTATGCTTTTTACAGCGGCATTGACAAGAAATGTAACCAATATGAAAAAAATGGTGATAATCGCACATTGTACAATTTTAGTTGTTACATTTATTTTAGGGTATATTTTTGCTTTTTCTGGTATGGGAAAATCTATTATCGCCTGGAAAATATACTTCAGCCTTTTTATTATCTATTCTCTTTCTATTGGAATTATTGTTCCTATCTGGGCAGACTTCTTAGAAAAAACGACAAAAAGATCTTTAAGGGGAAAGTTTTTTGGAGTGGGGTTTGCTTTTAATAGTCTGGGCGCATTTGGAGGAGGTATAGTGCTAAAGTTTTTACTAGAATCAAATACTCCTTTCCCAAAAAACTTTGGCTATGGTTTTATTATTTTGTTCCTTTGTTTATCTATTGGCACTTTTTTCTTCTCTTTTTATAAGGAAAAAAAGCAAAATAAAAGTAGCACATCTTTCAAACAGTTTAGAGAAGAAACAAAACTAATCATTAAAAACCGTCCCAATTTTCATCGATATCTCTATTCTAGAATATTTTATTGCGCTACGCTACCAGCATTAGGCCTATATGCAGTTTTTTGTCAAAAAAAATTCGGATTCAATATTAGTGAAATTGGCTCATTCACAGTTTTAAATGTTATCTCCATGGGAATATCTAGTTATATATCTGGATACTTGGGAGATAAACATGGTCACAAAGTCAGTATGCTAATAGCTTATTCATTTCATTTATTAGCAGTAATCCTAGCTTTGCTATCAAAAAATATGTTTTATGTATATTGCATTTTTATATCGATAGGTGCAGGACAAGGTGCTTTTATGCCATCAGCAATGAATTTAATTTATGACTTTGCTGATTTAGAAGATAAAAAAACATACATGGCTTTAATAGACTCTTTTTTAGCACCTTTTTCCTTAATCTTTTTAGTGGGAATTGGATTTTTAATAACCAAAAATCAGTTTGTTTTATCGTTCTGCATTATAGGGTTTTGCTTGTTTATAGCGTTGATAATTCTTTATTTTTTTGTAAAGGACCCAAAACTAAAGAAATTATCTGCTTAATTTATTTTGTTCTTGATTTTAGAACGCACGCACATCAATATTCATAGTTGAATATTATGAAATTATATAAACAATACGTACTACAAGCTCTGATGACAATCGCTATGTTGTTTCTATTCGCTTGCGAGAAAGATCCAGAACAACACCTTGAATTAGGGAATTGGTATCTCCAAAAAGGACTAATCGATGATGCTATAACAGAATACCGTGAAGTTAGTCGATTGCTTCCCCCTGATCATAGCAAGCTGGACAGAGAACAATTTAAAATTTTAGGAACAGCCCACTTCAAACTGGCACTCTCATACACAAAAAAAGGTTGGTGGGAATATGCTTTAAGAGAAGCTGAAAACAGCTTTGATTTATCGCCATCCCCAGATACGCATGAACTAGTTGAACTAATTAAAGAGAAAATAACTCTTCAAAATAAAAACGAACCAAGTTAAAACTTATTCTATCTTTCTAAAAAGAGCCAGATCTGTGCTCTCCTCCATCACAATAAATAATTGAACAATTAATAAAATCAGCTTCTGATTCTAATAAAAGCTTAACAGTATTTGCGACATCATTAGGTGTTGTAGTTCGACGCATGGGGTTCCTTTTTTTTGTATTTTCAACCCAAGTTTCCCATCGATCAGTAATCTTGGTTAATGCACGCGTTGGCGTTATTCCTGCTTGAATTGCATTTGCTGTAATTCCAAACTCTCCTAATTCCCAACCGATTTGCCTAATGATTGCCTCCATAGCTACCTTCGCAACGCTAACAGGACCATAACCCTCCATAGCAAGATAATTGCCTTCACTGGTTAATCCTAAAATTCTTGAGCCTTCGCCTATTAATTTTTGTTCAAATAATTTTTGGGTCCAATAGAGTAGAGAATTTCCCATGACATGAACAGTCATATCCATTTGTCGCTGAGTTACAGGAGTTTCACCAAAAAAATTAGTAGTTGTGCCAAAGGCAATCGAGTGTAAAAATAATTTAAGATGACCATCACCCACTATTTTTTTAATTTCAGGAATATATTTATCCATTGCCTGCTCAGAGGCTGCATTTGTATTCCAATAATGGCATAGACCTCCGTTTAATTCATTTACTTTAGAAATTGTTTTTTCTGCCTCTTTTTTTGTTTCACCTCTATCAAAGTGAAAGCCTATAATTCCATATCCTTTTTCAGCAAGACTAATTGCAGTAGCACCACCATGTCCTGTTGATGCACCAAGTATTAAAGCCCATTTAGACATAATTCCTCCATATATTTAGATAATAAATTACCAAAATTTTAATTATTAAATAGATTCAAATGTATAATTCGCAATTTGGTAATAATATATCACACCAATAAAAAGCATAATAAAGGAAATTTAATTATATGAGTCAGAGAAACTCTTACAATAAGGAAGATTTAATATCAATGGCGAATGGAGACATGTTTGGTCAGAGCAATGCTAAACTACCTCAAGACCCAATGTTAATGATTGATAGAATATTAAGCATTAAAAACAGCGGCGGAACTTATGATAAAGGTTCAATCATTGCTGAAATGGATATAACTGATGAATCTTGGTTTTTCCATTGTCATTTCAAAGGCGATCCAGTAATGCCGGGTTGTCTAGGACTAGATGGTATGTGGCAATTAGTTGGCTTTTTTCTTACCTGGAGCGGCGCAAAAGGCAAAGGCAGAGCTTTGGGAGTAGGCGATGTTAAATTTCGTGGGCAAGTAAGACCTTATCATAAAAAAATAGTTTACAATGTTTCTATTAAAAAACTAATTACAAAATCTAAATCAATGATATGGGCCGATGCTGAAATGCAAGCTGATAATAAAAAGATATATACAGCAAAAAACTTGCAAGTAGGAATTTTTGATAATCTAGTATATGATTTTGGCAAAGATCCCTCTCTGGATTCATTTTAATGGCATTACAGTGTGGCATAGTTGGACTTCCCAACGTAGGTAAGTCAACGCTTTTTAATGCCTTAACAAAATCAAATGCACCAGCTGAAAATTTTCCTTTTTGCACAATCGACCCCCATGTTGGTATTGTCAATTTGCCAGATGAACGTTTAGATAAATTAAAAAACATCTACAACCCGGAGAAAGTTGTACCTGCAACAGTCGAATTTATTGATATTGCTGGCCTAGTTCAGGGAGCGAATAAAGGAGAAGGGCTAGGAAATAAATTTTTAGGTCAGATTAGAGAAACATCTGCTATTATTCATGTTGTTAGATGTTTTGATGACCCTGATATTGTACATGTAAATGGTAAAGTAAATCCTGTAAGAGATGCTGAAATTATCGAAACTGAATTATTACTTGCTGATTTAGATGCTCTTGAAAAAAAACTTGATAAAACAAAAAAGCTCGCTAGAGGCGGTGACAAAAAACTAAACTTTGAAGTTGAGCTACTAGAAAAACTTGTAAGGCATTGTGGTGATGGCCTTTTGGCCAACAGTATAGAATACTCGCCCGAAGAATTTGAGGTTTCAAAATCTTTTCACCTGCTAACTAATAAACCAATATTATACGTAGCAAATATTAGCGAAGATGATATTATTAACGATTCAACAAATCAATACTTAGACGAACTGGTAAAATACACTTCAAATAAAAATAGTACTGTTATAAAAGTTTGTGCATCTATTGAGCAAGAAATATCAACATTATCTAAAGAAGAAGAAAAAGTTTTTTTAAAAGAGTATAATTTGAGTGAGTCAGGTTTGAATAAAGTAGTAAAAACCAGTTTTGATCTCCTAGGATTGCAAACTTATTTCACAGGTGGCCCAACTGAAGTAAGAGCATGGACAATACTGAAGGGGATTAACCGCAAAGCAATCGGCTGGAGTAATACACAGCGATTTTGAAAGAGGTTTTATTAAAGCTGAAGTCTTTAGCTATTCAGATTTAATTACCCATGGTTCAGAAAGCGCATTATCTAATCTCGGATTAAAAAGGACTGAAGGAAAAGAGTATATCGTGAAAGATGGAGATTGCATTTTCTTTAAATTCAATGTCTAAAAAATAAAATCTACTATCCTATGATTGCTCTTCGTCATCATCTTCATAGTCATCATCTTCATAGTCATCATCTTCGTAGTCATCATCTTCGTCATAGTAATATTCTGGCGGATATGCGTATACGTATGGATTATTGTATTGATCAGATTCATGTTTTGCATTTGATGTTTTTCTCTGGTTATCACTTTCATCACTTGACTTACTCTCCTGTTTTACGACAATAACTTTTGGTTCTGTTGAACTACTAGGTTGGTTTTCACTTTGCAGTGCATTTTCAACCCATTTTTTTTCTTGAGCATTTAAGTCATATGATGCTGCGGGCTGTTGGATAAACGGCTGACCCCTAAAAAGCATACCTGTTAAAATAGAGAAGAAAAGTATTACGAGAGCAAATAATGACCCTTCTGAAACAAACTCAACACCTCCCCACATATTTTGAGATACTCCGAAACCCATAAAAATTCCGACAGAAAGAAGCACGCCAAAAAATATTATCAGGTTACCCAAGTTTGATGGTGGAGAAGACTCCATTATCACCATATACAAAAACCATACCAAGATACCTGCTATGGCAATAATAATACTAATTAAAAACTGACCAAGAAAGAGAGCAGTGAAAAAACCAATAACAGCTCCAAATGGTATTATATACCCAATCCCGGATTTAATATCGTTCCTCATAACGAAACTCCGATTTTACCTGCGAATTACGCCTAAAATTGATTTATATAGATACTAAATGCAAGTTTTTTTACTCAATTATTTTTATGGAGATTTCACTAATTAATTATCAACTTTGAAAGCTACATAATTAAAGAAATTTTTAATTTTATGAATTCAAAAAAAATTAACATTGGAGTTATTGGAGTAGGTCATCTAGGGCAATACCATGTCAAACATTATGCCCAGATGAATAACATAAATTTCTTAGGTTTACATGATAATGACCCCAAAAGAGGTTTAGAAATAGCAAAACAGTACGGTGTTAAATTTCATGAAAAAGCATCCTCCCTTATGAAGGCGTGCGATGGAGTATCAATAGTAACACCCACTCTAGCTCACTATGATGTTGCAAAAAGAGCATTAAAAGAATTCAATTGTAATGTCTTTATAGAAAAACCAATTACCAAAACAGTTGACCAAGCAGATGATTTAATAAAAATCGCAAAAAATAATAACTTGATTATTCAAGTTGGGCATATTGAAAGATTAAACCCGGCTCTCAAAGCCTTCCAACAATATGATTTAAATCCAAAATTTATTGAAATTCAAAGACTCGCGCCATATACCACAAGAGGTGCTGATGTCCCTGTTGTGCTTGATCTAATGATTCATGATATAGATATATTATTGTCATTAGTAAAATCTGAGGTTAAAAGTATTCATGCTAGTGGTGTTTCTATCCTCACTGACTCCATTGATATTGCCCATGCAAGAATACGATTTTCTAATGGCACAATATCAAGCATCACATCTAGCAGAATTTCAAAAGATAAAGTTCGAAAAATAAAAATATTTCAGGACAACCTATATTCAACAATAGATTTATTAATTGGCCAGACAGAAATTTATCATATTACTCAAGATTCAAAACAAATTGAAAAGGCTTTAAGATCAGAACCTTTTTCACACGGCAATAAAGATAAATTTATTACTTATGAAAAACCCCCGGTTGAAGATTATGACCCATTACGCATGGAACTTGATAATTTCGTAAACTCAATACTCAAAATTGAAAAACCAATAGTAAGTGGTTACGATGCTCGCGATGCACTTGACGTGGTTATAAAGATAAATAATATGATTCTTGAGGATATAAAATAGTGGATATAAGAAATATATTTTTCAAATTCAGAAGCTACACACCTATTCCAATCGCATTGACAATAATATACTTTAGCGACCCTTATTTACCTTTTTCTTTCATTGGTTTTGGGTTAATTCTTATGGGTGAAATCATTCGAATAAGTGCTGTCCGCTTTGCAGGTGGAGCAACCAGGACTAGAAAAGTAGGAGCTCCTTTTTTGTGTACATCTGGCCCTTATTCCAAAACAAGAAATCCATTATATTGGGGAAATATAATTATATATCTAGGAGTAGCACTATTAGGAGGAGGTATAATTATGTGGGAGCTTTTTTCCTTTGTAGGAATATTCTTTATCGTTCAATATTATTTTATTATATCTCTTGAAGAAGAAACTCTTAGATTAAAATTTAAAAATCAATATAAAACCTACACTGAAAATGTGCCAAAACTTTTACCTAGAATAACACCATGGGAAAGTGGAAATAGAATAACTCCAAAAGACATATTCAGCACAATTAAAACTGAAAAACGAACCTTGCAAAATATATTCTTTATTTTCTTTGTCATCGTGTTCAAAAACAAGATTGTAGCTCTCTTTTATTTTTTATGAAAAATAAAATGAGTACTTTTTTTATTTCTGCAGGAGAGCCCTCAGGCGACCTTCATGCAGCAAAACTAGTTTTGTCCTTAAAAAATGCTTCCCCCAACATCAACTGCATTGGTAATGGAGGAGATAAAATGGCTAACGCAGGGGTAAAAATATGTAACCATATTAATCAGATGTCAGTTATGGGCTTTACGGATGTCCTAAAGAAACTTCCGAGCTTGTTCAAGATTTTAGACAACACCGTCAAACATATTATATCCAGTAAACCTGATAAAATCATACTTATAGATTATCCAGGTTTTAACCTTAGATTAGTTGATAAGATAAAACATCTTGGAATTCCTATTACATATTTTATACTGCCTCAAACTTGGGCATGGAAGGAGAATCGAATTTATTTTATGAAAAAGCATATAAATGAATTCATCTCCATATTCCCTTTTGAAGCAAATTGGTATAATTCTAAAGGGCTAAAGACACTTTATTTAGGACACCCTTTTATAGAAAAAACATATAATGGAAATGATAAAAATGATTTTTTCAATAAACATAGCCTTAAGAAAAACAACCCTTTATTAATTTTACTTCCTGGAAGCAGACAACAAGAAATTGATTATCATTGGCCTATTTTTTTGAAAACTATTGCATTAATAACTAATAAAACCCCTGACGTACAGTTTCTTGTTGTGAAATCAGATAATATAAGAATATCCGATGTGCCAACGTTTATAAAAATTGAAAGCTCCTCTTCTTCAGCATTAAAGTACGGAACTGCGGCTATTAGCTCATCTGGTACTGTTACATTAGAATGCGCATTAGCGAGATTACCAATAATTGTTTGCTACAAGACCTCATTTATTAATTATACACTTTTTAATTTTTTTGGGAAAATAAATTTTATTTCAATAGTGAACTTGATTGCTGAAAAAAATATTGTACCAGAGTTAATTCAAGGTAATATGACCCCAAAAAATTTATTTGATAGTATTATGCCTTTTATCAACAAAAATTCTAAAGAAAGAAAAATAGTTTTAGAAAATTATAAAATTTTGAGTGACCAATTAGGCCCAAGTGGCGTTTTCGATAGGATAGCAAATACGATTATTCATGGTTTAAGTTGATGAAGAATAATTATGATAATTTACTAATTACATGCCAAGCAATTTTAGCAAAATGGTTGTTGCTACTTATTTATAAAACAAATAGATGGGACATAAGGGGAATAGAAAATTTTGAAATAGCGTTAAACAATAAGAAAAGCGTAATAATATCAACTTGGCATGGTCAACTACTCACTCCATTTATGCATTTAGCAAAAAAAAAACATTATGGCCTTGCCGGGCTAAATCGAGACGGTGAATTAATATCTAAAGTGGGGAATCAATTGGGCTGGAAAATTCTTCGAGGATCTAGTTCAAAAGGTGGATCCAGAATATTTATTGAGATAGTGAAAATTTTGCGGCAACCTTCAACTTTAATTGGTATCACCCCTGATGGACCAAGGGGTCCTGAAAAAATACCCAAGGCAGGTGTAATTAAAGCTGCTCAAAAAACTGGCGCCATAATTATACCTGTTTCATCAATTTCTACAAGGAATTGGAAATTTGTTAACTGGCACACTTTTTTTTTAGAAAAACCATTTGGTAAAATATATCTTAAATATGGACAGCCGATAACATTCAAAATTGATGATGATTTTGAATTGTGTAAAAGTTCTTTAATTAAAGCGATGGACGACGTAGAAAAAGAAAATAAAGAATATGTTAAAAAAAATAATTAATAATTATTTTTTCAAAATCATCATCTTCCCTTTTTCCATCTTATATGGGTTGGTTTCTGCAATAAGAAATTATTTGTATGATACAAATATTATTAAGCCCAAACATTTAACATGTAAAGTAATTAGTGTCGGGAATATAACTACAGGTGGCTCTGGCAAGACTCCTACCGTAGAATTTTTAGCTCATTACTTAAAATCTATTGGCAAAAATGTCGGGATTATAAGTAGGGGGTACGGTCGAGTATCAAAAAATGTTGTCGTTGTAACAGATGGAAAAACTAAACCACTTCTTTGGGAAAAATTTGGTGATGAGGCATTTCTACTTTCAAATAAACTAGATGACATTCCAATAATAGTTGGTAACTCAAAATACCAAGCTGGTTTAAAAATGATTAATAATTTTAATATAGACGTTATCATTGTAGATGATGGTTTTCAGCATCGTTCTCTTTATAGAGATCTAGATATTGTCCTTATAAACAGTAAAGATACGTTGCGGACTCATCGATTAATTCCAGTAGGCCTTTTGAGAGAGCGCTTAAAAAATTTAAAAAGAGCAGATTTATTAGTTTTTACAAAAACAAATATTCATGATAAAAATGACTACATTTTCAAAAGAATTAATAATACTAAAACTGATAAAATTAAAAGTTTAGTTGAGTTAAGTAGTTTACTTAAAAATAAAAATGATACTGAAATAAAAATATCTGAAGTCGAATCTCAAGATGTATATCTATTTTCAGCTCTTGGTGATAATGAAGGGTTTAAAAAGTCAATAGGTAAAATTGGATGTAATATCGTGGGGCACCAAAAATATCCAGATCATCATAGATATAAGAATTATGATTTGAAAAAAATCCAAGAGTCAGCCTTTAAAAATAAAGCTAAATTCATAATTACTACGGAAAAAGATATGGTTAAAATAAAAGGCTTTAAAACATCAATAGATGTTTATGCTGTTCAAATGGTACTAAAATTTTTTCCTGAAGAAAAATTAAAAAAATACGTTAATAGTCTTTTTAATTAGTTCATTTGCCCCGCACCCCAGGCAAACACAACCCCAACAAATGTCAACATAAGAGGCCATCCGCTATTAACTAATTGCTTTGCACTTGGATCATAGAATACGTGTACTTGAAAATCATGTGTTGTTGTTGCTCCATGCTCATCAACTGCCATTAAAATAAAATCATTAACCCCATCTTGATTTTTTCTAGGTGTCCATTCTAGAGTAGCAGTTCGTCTATCGAATTTGGCAAACTTAGGTAATCTAACAGCGCGATACGTTACCCTGTCTCCATTTAAATCTTCAGTGGTTAATTTATATCTCCAAGTATGCCCCGTTAGCCCAACAGGTTTTGGGGTAGATATAATAGAAGGTGGATTATTTATGAATATTTTTCCTGATTGAATATCTGTTCCATAACCATCTGTAACAGAAACTTCAAAATCATTGTAATTTATTTGTGCGGCCTTAGGTACCCATAAAAGTTTACCACTTTTATCTAGTTGCATTCCATGTGGACCTTTTATAAGACTATATTTTAGGTTAGCACTTTCATTTAGATCTTCAACTCTAATTTGATATTTAAATAATTCTCCAACCAATGCCATCCTTGGAGTGTTTGATATAATAGTTGGTAAGTGATTTGAATAAACTTCGTACACTTGTTCATCTTTAGTATATCCATCTGATACCATTACAGATATTCTATGCATATCTGTTTGAGCTTTTTTTGGTATCCACTTTATCGCTCCTAGAGACTCATCAACTTCCATGCCCTCAGGAAACTCTGTAAGAGTAAAACGAACTGGGTTGACTCTCTCTACAAGTAAGCGAGGAGGTTTTCCTTTATTTCCTTGAAAAAATTCCCAAAGAAAGTCTTTTATTTTAATTGTTCTTCCATTAAGGGTAGAAGCAATTACCCATAAACGATTGTCTTCGTAAAATACTGCTTGAACGTATCTTTTAAGGTTAACTCTTGACACCAAAGTATCAGCAGGATATTTAGGGTTCACATAGTATACTTCTTTTGCATTATACCAATCTCCTAAAAATCTGTCGATGTTTTGAATAACTACATCATCAGATATGTTTATACTATAAATCTTTGTGTTACTTACATCTTCAACTTTTACAACTTTATCAAAAGGAAGTAAAGCTCCTTTATTCCTATCAACAGTTATTAATTTGTAACTGTACTCATCTCCAACCGTTGCTGTCATCGTTGGCACAGAAACAATCTTTATTGGTGCATTCACAAAAAACTCTGATTCTATAAACTTACTAAGATACCCATCAGAAACTTCAATTCTCAACTTGTGAAAATCAACTTGAGCTGTAGAAGGTTCCCAATGTAATCGTCCTGAATATGCATCCATTCGCATTCCATCTGGAAGGACATGGGCTGTATAAATTAATTTATCACCTATGTTGGGGTCTTGTACCTTTAAATCAAAATCCCAAATTGCACCTACATTGACTTTTGTCATTGGTGCAGGTGCTGTTTGAATAATAGGTGGATGATTAACAAATACCTTTACAAACTGCGTATCTGAAGCAACGCCATGGGTAGAGACCAATGCGTATTCAACAGTATCTATTTGTGTTTCATTTGGGACCCAGGTAAGTAATCCAGAATTTTTATCAACCCTCATTCCACTAGGTCCAAAGAATAGTTTATAATTAGCTTCTTGACTAGTTCTCTGTCTCCAGACTTTAACATCATAATCATATTTTTCGCCAACAGTTGCAATTACGGGTGCTTTCGATAAAATTCTAATTCCAGACCTTGCAGATAATTGGAATTCTTGAACATCTCTCTCAAACCCATCAGAGACAACTAATCTAACGTCATATTGTTCTGCATTGATNCTATCAGATTTCCAGTATAAAACTCCGTCATTTATCGTCATACCTGGAGGTGCAATTTCTAAAAAGAATTGTAAGGATGCATCTTTATTTCTATCTCGAACAATTGGTTCATATTGGAATGAACCCCCAGCAACAAATTCAGTCCCAAGAGGCTGAGTTAAAAAACGCGGTGGGTCATTAACATAAATCCAAACTTGTTCATCTCTGCTCTCTAATACTGGGACAGTTTTATATTCTTGGTTTTTACTATCTGATGAGGACAATGATTCCATTATCTCATCAACTTTTACTCTAACTAAATAAGAAACTGGAAAAGCATCTAATTGTTCTTGGTTTGGCACCCATCTAATTGTTTGACTTTCATAATGAAAAAACATTCCTTTTGGAGGAGAGATTTGCCATCTAAAACTGTGAAAAGACTCTGAAGTATCTCTCAAAAGCATATATTCAAAAGGCTGATTTAGTGTCAATATATATTGGGGCAAAACATGTTTAGGCAAGCGCTGCCCTATCATCTCTTCCTCTTTAAGACTTTTAGGACTTTCAAGAGTTCGAATAACTTTTTTAGGCGGAACAGATTTTGGCTGTTCTTTTAGGACTTCTCCTTCAACAACAGATGGGTCCAATGCTTTTGGAACACTAGCAATTCTTTGTTCGCCCATTTCTGTAATAACTTCTTTTTCTGGCTGNGGAAGTTGAGGAAATTGCTCAGGTATTACTTCTACGTATATTTCTGGTACTTCCGGCTGAACATCTTCGATATTAGAAAGTAAATCAGGTAACTGCTCCGAAATAAAATCAGTGCTTAATAAAAACCCTTGGTCATATTCTGCTGATTTTTTACCAAAGTCTAAAATATATATAGAATTTTCGTTACCATTCCATCCAGAAACAATTACATTTCCTGTGTACTTTCCTAATTTAGTGAGGGGCAACATTGAAAATATTTGCATCTCTTCTGGCACTTTTGACATAACATTTCGAATACTTTCCATTCCACCATCTTCGCCTGAAACCATTGTTAAAGCGTTAATATCCGCTGAAAGCATTAGTAAGTCTTTGTAAGAGTCTTGGTTAAAGTCTGCAATTTCAATTTGGGTTAAGGGTCCCGGTTGTACTGGTACCCTTTCAATAACCAATGTAGCTGGAGTGAGAGTTAGCGCAATTATATCTCCGGATCTAAATGATGCTAATACATCTTTAAATCCATCAGCATCCCAATCAGTAAGTTGGAAAGAATTATGTAAAATACCGCTGATCCCATTAAAGTTTTTTCTAATCAGAGGACCTGAATCAAAAATACCTCCAATATTGTAAAAAGGCTGCGCCTTGATTGTATTCCCTTCAGGACTAATAGCTAATAAATCTTCATAACCGTCATTATCATAATCAACAATTGCGGAGTACAGCAACCCTGAGCCAACGAGTAATTCATCTGGTCTAATTTTTTTTGTTATTACCAACCTTCCTTGATTATCTAAATCTAAGAATGCAAATCCTCTNTAAGGACTTCCCAATGATAAAACTAGTTCTTGATCACCATCGGCATCTTGGTCTAACATTGAAAAATTATTACACCTTAATGATCTATCCTGTTTACCAATATCTAATGTGACTGAAGGCAACTCCGAAAATGAATCTCCCTCCCAGCTATATACAGCTACAAAAACATGAGGAGTAGAGTTAGTTCCAAACCTAGATAGATTCATGACGATTATTAAGTCTGGTATTCCGTCACCATCTAAATCACCTATTTTTGCATCTACAAAATAACCATCTAATTCTTTAGGGGCATCAAACTCCCAAATAGCTGTTTGGTACCCATCCCTATCTATCTCATTGTATTTAACCATCGTTGGAAACACATTTTTATCAGGGTTTAATTCCAATGATATAAATTCTAATAGATTGTCCCCATCTAAGTCGAATGAACCATCCATATGAACAATTTTTTGAGAAAGGGTCAAACTAAAAAAGCTAACAACTAGAACTAGTTTTTTTATTTTTTGAAAAGTACTATTCATTTTACAAAAATATTTATTTTTNAATTCCAGAATTATTAGTGTCTGGGTCTACCGATTCAGGAAGATTGTCGTTGCCAATATTAATTCTGTTTAGAGAATCTGGTACAACTTTAGCACTCTCCATTTTTAAAGTATCAGATAAAGTTTCTATGTCTGTAGAGGCTGGAACATCAACTGGTCCTTGAGGATCGGGTGCAGCAATCTCTGTTTTCGCCTTAGAGTTTGTGGTTACTCCTTGACCCTCAGGGTAAATCCCTTTAAGTGGATCTACAGGAATTTTTGGATTTTTTTGGTCAAATTGCGCCTCAGGAAGCCTTCTTTCATGAGATACTTTCGGTAGCTTCCCATTTGGGCCAAAAAGAGGCTCTTCAAGATAAGCACCTTGCAATAAGTTTGTTTTAAGCGAATCTGAAAACTCTTCCTGAATAAGCCTGGAGAACATTGCTGCTGGCTGTAAGTATCCAGATATGTCAAATTGAGTAGTTATTTTTTTTGAACCATTTTCACGAACTTTTACCTCACCTCTAATTGCTTGAAGTGTCCCCTCATTTAAAAACACAGCTAATGATTGAGATGGAGTTGATGGTGTGGTTGAGGATAAATACAGACCTTGATAATTAACACTATCTCCGGAATCATCAAATGAAAATTTTATAAGTTTATCTTTAAAGTCCATCCCCAAACTAGTTGGAAACCCTTCGAAAAAATAATCAGGGAATTCAAATAATTTAGGATCAAATGCTTCTGGTTGATAAGATTGAGAAATAGAATCAACCTCAGGAGAAATCGACATAAATATTATATTAGTTTGCATATCATGAACCATTGTAAGTGTCGTTACACTATCAGATACTTGCTCTTTTAAAGTATAAGCAAAGTCATAATCGTTACCTCTACGTAAAAAATTCGTATTTGCAGATACACTATGCTGAAAGTGTGTTGCTTCACCCATAGGCGGAATTTGTGTTACATTGATTCCAAATGGCGCCTCTCCATCAAAAACATATCTGTCTTGACTCCCTTTTGATGGAGTCATCGCCATAACATAGTAAAGATCAATGTTTTTTTCATCCTCATCTTCTTGTGTTATGTTAATTGATTCAGGCACTAAAACGTTTCGTAGTGTGTCTTCCCAAGTTTCTGCAATAGTAACCGAGTCAGAAGACCCGAATACAGTCTTATGAAAAGCAATTTCTTTATCTTCATCTGGAATTGGGTTTGTAAAAACAGAATCCGTTAATGATAATAAGGTAGAATCTATTTGCTCTACTTTTACAGAAGCTTTTGCCGCCCATATTTTACTATTCATATCTGCACTTTGATTGGGAATGTCAACTTTATCTTGAGATCTAGACTTTTTAACAATTCCAGCTTCATTAAGGTAGTCAACTAAAGTTGGCCCATCTATAGGTTTTCTATTAATTCCAGCGTTTTTATCTTTTCTATTCTGACTGTAATCATCTTTCGTAATTGTTTTATTGTAAAATCCAGATTCAATTCTTGAGCTAACTAAATCTAAGATCTCATATTTATTAGGGTTTTCCATTTCTAAAAATAATTCTTCATGGGAAAATTCAGAGTCTACCAAACTAATTTTACCATTTTGAAAATTAAGAATTTTAACCTCTCCGGTTCTAAAAGGGATGAGTAGGCCCTCTTCACCTTTTTTCAAATTATTGTAAGCCTGTACTTCCGCGCCAATAATACCACGAGCTTTACCAAGGCTTAAAATTTCAGTATTAACATGCTTAAAATTATTATTCGAATTAAAAACGGAGACCTTTAAAGTATTTAGTTCCGCTGAAAATTGTGCAACATAATTACCTCCGTATGAACTAAATCCACCAGAATACATATGCCCATATCCATTTTGAATTAAAGGGTCTGAAAGCATCTTAGGATTTTTAATATTTAACCGATTATTTTGTATTTGAGGTTGAAAAATCAATGTCTTTCGAACTGGCGTTCCAAAAGACACAGAAAGATAGTTTGACAGCCCATAAACTTTTGAGAGGTTAAGAGGTCGAATATTTTTTAATTTGAGCCCAGATGATTCTGAAATAAGTGGCTCATTTGAAAAACCGCTTAGTGTCCCTTGAAATACATATAACCATCCATCATTATTACTGTCTGCATTAATTTTTGAAGTTGCTACTAAGTCAGGTTGCCCATTCTTATCAATGTCTAATACAGCAACGTCTGTAAAGTAAGTTCCAACCGGTAGCATAAAGGTCCACAAAGTGTCACTTATCACTTCACCTTGAAACTCGATCAATGATGCTCTTCTATCAGAGCTATTAATAACAAGGACCTCTTTACGACCATCACCATCGAGATCGTAGAGACCACTAGTTCTATTTAGTTGGCCGCCAGATAAAAACTCGTAGCACAAAACTAGTACTAGCAAATACCCGGAGTTACCAAAAATATTATTATTTTTCCGCATAATTATACTTTCTGTGTTGACCATTATTTAGGTCAAAACATGTCTATTTCACAGGAGAATATAGAAATAAACTCCCTTACCTCATTTACTCTAGCAAAAAATATAGGTTAAAGCACCGTTTTTTCCAAGAAAAAGCCCAAAAATTAGTTTAGGCATTTTATTCATCAAATTTGATATATAATTCCTTTTGTATTTAGTCTATAGTACATAAATTGGTTAGATTTCAAATACGTGCGGAGAGGTCTTATACTGTGAAAAAAATACTAACATATATTACAATTTTACTATCTACTGGACATAGTCAATTTGATTTATATCCAGTTACAGATTTTTTTGGTGGTGGCATCGGATATAGTCCGATGTACATAAATGTCGAAAAATTCCCAGCTACAGACTTACTAAAAAGCCTTGGGTTAAACTCTAATCAATTTGATACCCCTTTTGTGGTGCATGGGGGAGAAGGGTTCGCTCACATGACTGGAAAATGGAGAATCGGAAGTTATGCTGGAGTTGGCAGCTCAAGTATTAGTACAGTAACTAATGTTCAATTATATGTAGATACCGGTGAGCCTGGATATCAAGATGAAACCAAAGTGCCTTATGATGGAAATTTTAATCCATCAATTGAAGCTAAAATAACCATTGCCTTAGGAGCCGCATCCATTGAATACGTAATGCCAGTTTTTCAAGATCTTGAAATCTCTGCTGGAGCCATGATGGGACTAGGACGATTAAATTTATCTATCGATCAATATGCTGCTAACCCTAAATGGGGCGAAATGTTTGATTTTTCCTACGGGTCAAAAGAATGGGAAGTAAATGCTGATGGTACTGACTCTACTCTGATGTATTATTATGCTGTAGATGATACTGGAACCCCTATTGCAGGTTTTAATGCTGCAAATGCTCCTGGTGTTATGTCAGACCTTAGCGGAACATTTTTTAATTTTCAACCGTACGTTGCCGTTAAATGGCAACTTCTTGACAGGGTTGGCTTAAGAATTAGTGCTGGATTTAATAAAGGTACTATAGGCCAAGGTCGCTGGAAACTTAATAGTAGATATTTAATTGGAGACTCAGAAGAATATACTCTCAGAGGTGTAACATTCAGAACAATGTTATATCTAGGTCTATAGCTCCCTCAAACTATTCTTTAAGTATAATGTCCGAAAAAAAAGTCACTCGTCTCTGGCCTATGGTGACATCTGCACTATTTGGCTTCGTTTTTGCAATATTAATTTTTATGCCNGAGGCTTATTCAAAAAATAAAAACATCTACAGAGTCCTAAAAGATAAGATAATGGTCATGCAACAAATCATTTCTTACGTTGATCATTTTTATTTTGATGATGTCGACATGGATAAAATTATGGATGGTGCATTCCATGGATTAATGGAAGAATTAGATCCTCATTCAACCTATATACCAGCGAAAGATCAAGAAAACATTGACGAATTATTTAGAGGGAATTTTCAAGGAATAGGAATTGAATTTGATATACTCCATGGCTATATAACAGTAATATCACCAGTCCCTGACAGCCCTTCGGATTATGCCGGTCTTCAATCTGGAGATAAAATTATTGCTATAAATGGGGATGATGCATACAAAATAACAAAAGATGAAGTTGTTAAAAAACTAAGAGGTAAGAAAGGCACTAAAGTAGACATAACTATTCAGCGCATAGGACTTGAGGAACCTTTTGATGTTACGATTATTAGAGATGACATCCCAATATACAGCGTAGGGGCTGCCACTATGCTCGATGAAGAAACTGGATACATATTATTGAGAAGGTTTTCAGCAACGACTATTGATGAAGTAAATAAAGCTATAGATAAATTGGATAAGCAAAATTTTAAAAAGCTAGTATTTGATCTTCGGGGTAATAGTGGTGGGTATCTGGAGCAAGCTGCAGCAGTTTCTAACTTGTTTATTTCCACAAGGGATACTTTAGTTTATACTAAAGGAAAAATATCAGATTCAAACCAAGCATTTATTTCAGACCCTCAGAAAGGACGAAATGATTTTTCTTTAATTGTCTTAATAAACAGAGGTTCCGCTAGTGCTAGTGAAATCGTTTCTGGAGCAGTCCAGGATCTTGATAGAGGACTAATAATTGGAGAAACTAGTTTTGGGAAAGGATTAGTTCAGAGACAGCTCCCTTTGGAAGGCGGTGCCGCAATAAGAATAACAATGGCAAGATATTTTACTCCTAGCGGGAGACTAATACAACGCCCTTATGAAGAGGGTCATGACTTAACATATTACAAAGAACTATATGCGAACGATAGAGAGTCTGTTTTAGATAGTTTAAAAAAACTAAGACCAAAATATCAGACTAGACAGGGACGAACTGTTTATGGTGGAGGTGGAATAACCCCCGATAAATATGTTCCTTACAAAAATAAATTAACAAAAACGACTCAAAAACTTTTAAGAAACCCAGAAAGACCTATTTTTAATTTTTCTTCAACATATGCTAACCAGAACGATTTAGGTTACAAGGATTTTAAAAACTTTAAAAAAACCTGGAACGTAAACCAATCTATATATTCACAATTTTTGGATTATTTAGAAAATGATTCGATTTCATTTAATTCTGATTCTCTTCTAGTTGATCAATCTTTCATACATAATAGAATTAAAAGTGAAATTGCTGGTACCATCTGGGGAAAAGATGAGTCAGCGAGCATCAGGCTTTTTCTAGACAACCAAGTTTCGGAAGCGTTAAAATATTTTAACGAAGCTGATGCTTTCTTGGGTTACCGTAATTAAATTATAAGCTGTTTATAAATTAAATTGCTTATATAGATTTTTAAAAAATAAATTGTTTCATAATTAATGGAGGTATTACATGGTTGATTTTTTTGTACAAGGTGGTGGTTTTATGTGGCCAATTCTCATCGCACTACTCTTTGGACTTGCTGTAGTTGGCGAGAGAGCATATTCACTAATTAACTCAAGTTCTGATACTGATAAGTTTTTTGAAGATGTAAAAACGACATACGATGATTCTGGTAAGGAAAAAGCAATAGAGTTTTGTGAAAGCGCACCAGGTCCTGTTGCATCTATATTTTACGCGGGCCTATCTAAAATGGGTAAACAAAAAGAAGAAATCGAAAAAGCTGTCCAAAATGCTGGTGGGCTTGAAATGGCATTTCTTGAGAAAAACATGATCTGGATTAATTCTGTTATAACCATTGCTCCAATGCTTGGATTTACCGGAACAGTTGTTGGAATGATTAAAGCATTTGAAGATATTAAAATGGCGAATGATATCTCTCCAGCAGTAGTTGCAGGAGGTATATCCCAAGCGCTTTTGACTACTGCCTTTGGATTAATTGTTGCGATGATAATGCAAGTTTCTCAAAACTTTTTTGTATCCATGATTGATAAGCTTATTTTAGATATGGAAGAACAGTCCATTAAGATTGTTGAGTACCTACAGAACACAAAATAATTCTTATTAAATGATTAGAAATCGTCGATTTAAGGGTGGGGAAATCCCAACGGGTTCTATGGCAGACATTGCCTTTTTGTTACTCGTTTTTTTCCTAGTTACAACTACAATAGACACTGATAAAGGTCTTGGAATAGTCCTACCTCCAGCNGGCGATGTAGAAATCGAAATTCAAAAAAAGAATATAATAAACTGCCTAATTAACTCTCAGGGTAAAGTTCTCCTTGATGAAGAACCTACCAACGTTGAACAAATTGGAAGAATAGTTAAAAAAAGATTAGCAAAAAATCCGCTATTAATTGTTTCGGTTAAAGCACATCCAAAAACAGACTACAGCGATTATATACGCGTTCTTGACCAACTAAAAATTGCTAATGCAAAAAAGATATCTATAGCTAACTCGAACTAATGAACTTTTCAAGAAAAACAAAAATCTCAAGTGAGATACCAACTTCTTCAATGCCTGATATTATTTTCATGCTTCTAATATTTTTTATGGTAACAACCGTTTTGCGTGAGTACTCTGGTTTACCCGTAAATATTCCAAAAGCAGAAAAAATCGAAAAATTAAAAGGGAAACGACATACTGCTCATATTTGGATATCTAAAGAAGGATTAGTTTCAATAAACGATAGGTTGTTTGCCGTTCAAGATGTAGCAAAGATAATGTATGAAAAAAGGGTCTCCGACCCACAGCTAATTGTATCGTTAAAAGCTGATGAAGAGGCAAAAATGGAACTTATATCATCTATTCATGAAGAATTACGCGAAGCTGATGCTCTAAAACTTAACTACTCTACAAAAACACTCGTTCGTTAATGAAGCTGAATACAAACCCACTTAAAGGTAAATACCCTATCGTAGTAAGAGTCGCTGGCCTTTGTGGAATATTTAGTCTAGTTTTTATGTTTTTAATATTTCCTAGGTTTGTTTCTAAATCGGAGTTTGGAAACGTAGAACAAATTTCCATTGAAAATATAGACATCCCACAGACACAACAAATCGATAATACTCCGCCTCCAGCTAGACCATCAATCCCTGTTCCTACAGACGATGAAGATATTGCAGATGATGTGACATTGGATGATTTAGATTTTGATGATTTTGAAGCTTGGGATGCTCCTCCAGCTCCTAGCGGACCTAAAGTAAAGTTTATTCCTTATGATGATCCGCCAAAGCCTATAAGTGCAATAAGACCAATATACCCTGAGATAGCACAAGAAGCAGGTATTGAAGGCGTTGTTGTTGTGCAGGCTTTTATAGATGATAGAGGACGAGTAAAAGAGACAATAATTTTAAAAGGAATACCGAACACAGGACTAGATGAAGCCGCAATGGACGCAATAAGAAAGACAAGATTTAGACCCGCAAAGCAAAGAGAAAGAGCAGTCGGTGTTTGGATATCAATCCCAGTAAACTTCAGATTAAAATAAAATTTATTAGCTAGCCCTTGATGTTAGCTCTGTGATATTCCCAGTTCATTTTTCTAATATATTCTTGTGAGATTTCTTTTGGGCACTCTGCTTCACATGCCCCAGTATTAGTACAGTGACCAAATCCTTCTACTTCCATTTGATCTACCATAGCGACAACCCTCTTATCTCTTTCAGGTTGCCCTTGAGGTAAAGATGCTAATTGTGAAATTTTAGCAGAAACAAATAAACTTGCCGATGCGTTTTTACAAGCGGCTACACATGCACCACAACCTATACAAGCAGCTGCATCAAAAGCATACAAGGCATCTTCTTGAGATATAGGTATCGCATTTCCATCTGGTGCGCTACCAGTATTTACAGAAATATAACCACCTGATTGTATAATTCTATCAAAAGGCGTCCTATCGACAACTAAATCTTTAATTACTGGGAATGATTTTGCGCGCCAAGGCTCTATCGTTATGTTATCGCCATCATTAAAATGATACATGTGCAATTGACATGTTGTTGTTCCTTTAAGCGGCCCATGAGGTTTGCCGTTAATGACCATAGAACAACTACCACAGATTCCCTCTCTACAGTCATGCTCAAAAGCAATGGGTTCTTCTCGAGAAGAAATCAATCGTTCATTCAAAACATCTAACATCTCTAAAAATGACATGTGCTCATTTAAATCATCAATATCATAATCGACAAATTTTCCTTGAGTTTTATTATTTTTTTGACGCCAGACTTTTAATTTAATTGAAAAATTTTCCACTTACTTATAACTCCTCTGGGTTGGGGTTACCTCTTTATAATCTAAATCTTCTTTGTGCAATTTAGGCTCTTTATCTTTTCCTTTGAATTCCCAGGCAGAAACGTATGTATAATTTTCATCATCTCTAAAAGCTTCTCCTTCCTCAGTTTGATATTCTTCGCGAAAGTGACCACCACATGATTCATTTCTATCAAGAGCATCATATATCATGAGTTCACCTAATTCAATGAAATCTGCTACTCTACCAGCTTTTTCAAGTTCAGTGTTAAGCTCATTATCAGAACCAGGAACAAATACATCACTCCAAAAACTATTTTTTAAATCTTTAATCTGGACTAATGCGTTTTTTAAATCTTTTTCATTTCTGGACATTCCACAATTGTCCCACATAATCTTACCTAATTCTCTGTGCAAACTTTCTACACTTTTTGTCCCCTTAATTTCTAGTAGTGTTTCGTTTCTTTTTCTAGCTTTTTTTTCAGCTTTAACAAAATGTTCATCTTCAGTGGAAATTCTCTCTGTTCTTATGTCTTTAGATAGAAACTCTCCAATTGTATAAGGTAAAACAAAATAACCATCTGCCAGGCCTTGCATCAAAGCTGACGCACCCAATCTGTTTGCACCATGATCAGAAAAATTAGATTCTCCTATTGAGTATAAACCCGGAACTGATGTCATTAAGTTATAATCAACCCATAGACCCCCCATAGTATAGTGTACAGCAGGATATATTCTCATTGGAGTATGATAAGGATCATCTCCTGTAATTTTATTATACATTTGAAAGAGATTTCCATAACGAGACCTAACAGTATCTTCACCCAGGCTACTAATTGCATCTTTAAAATCTAAATAAACAGCCATTTTGGTCGAACCAACACCATAACCCTCATCACATCTTTCTTTAGCTGCTCTTGAGGCAATATCTCGTGGAACAAGGTTTCCAAAGGCTGGGTATCTTCGCTCAAGATAATAGTCTCTTTCATCTTCTGGTATATCTTTTGGATCTCTAGTATCACCTTTTTTAATAGGTACCCAAATTCTTCCATCATTTCTAAGTGATTCTGACATTAACGTTAACTTAGACTGATAATCACCAGACACCGGGATGCAAGTAGGATGAATTTGAGTAAAACAAGGATTGCCAAACATTGCACCTTTTTTGTATGCTTTCCAAGCAGCTGTAACGTTACTTCCCATCGCATTAGTTGAAAGGTAAAATACGTTACCATATCCACCAGTAGCTAAAACAACTGCATGCCCAAAATGCCTTTCATACTGACCAGTAAGTAAATTTCTAGCAATAATTCCCCTCGCTACACCATCAATCATAACAACATCAAGCATCTCATGTCTATTATACATTTGAACAGAGCCTTTGCTTATTTGTCTACTAAGAGCACTATAAGCACCCAATAAAAGCTGTTGACCAGTCTGACCTCTCGCATAAAACGTTCTAGAGACTTGAACCCCGCCGAATGAGCGATTGTCGAGCGTACCTCCATACTCTCTGGCAAATGGCACTCCTTGAGCTACACACTGATCTATAATGTTTGTACTAACTTCAGCTAGTCTATGTACATTTGCTTCACGAGACCTATAATCACCGCCCTTGATAGTGTCATAAAACAACCTGTAGACGCTATCTCCATCATTTTGATAATTTTTTGCAGCATTAATTCCACCTTGAGCTGCAATTGAGTGAGCTCTCCTAGGACTGTCTTGAAAACAAAAAGCTTTAACATTGTATCCCATTTCAGCTAAAGAAGACGCAGCAGAAGCCCCTGCTAAGCCTGTACCAATAATAATAATATCTAAATTTTGCTTATTTGCTGGACTAACAAGTGGTACTTTCGACTTAAAGTCTGACCATTTACTCGATAAATCTCCTGGAGGTATTCTGCTATCTAACATATAATGTGATTGGTATACTTGCAAAAATTAATGGTATTATAATTGCTACTCCTTTTCCTATGTATGTAATTGACTTTTTGTATTTTGAAGTATTCAAGCCAAGAGTTTGAAATGCAGATCCAACTCCATGCGATAAATGAAAAGCGAGCATTAACATTGATAAAATGTAAAATGCTGTGTAATAAACATTTTGAAACGCAGCAACAGTTACAGTGTGCAAATCTTTATTACCCCATTTATCGAATCCAATATTACCAAAATGCATCTCATACCAAAAACTCCTAAGATGAATAATAAGAAATATTAATATCATAGTGCCTAAAAAAGCCATATTTCTTGAAGCCCAAGTACTATTACTATTACCTGAACTCACATGATATTTAATTGGTCTTGCAAGCTTTGACTTAAAAACTAAATATATGGTTACTATCGAATGCAAAATAATCGTTGTATATGTAATATATGAAAGAGCAATCACTGCAGGGTTTGTCGTCATGAATAAGGCATAAGCGTTGAACTGTTTTTGACCCAATTCCCCAGGAATAAATAATTGCAGATTCCCAGCTAAGTGCCCGATTAAGAACACGACAAGGAACCCTCCAGACAAACCGGCTAATGCTTTTTGAAAAATTTTTGAGCTAAAATATAATTTCATAATTTTTGATTACTAATAATGATACAACAAGCATTCATAATGAGTCAAAAATTAAACTCATTTACTTTTTATTTCATCAAGTATAAATTATTTTATCTAAAAATAAATTTGTTTAAAGATTGACCAGATAGTGTAAAGCTATCTTGTATTTGCTTACTTATCGGTCCCTTAGATTTAATAACCTCAAAAAAATCGTAAAAATATTTTTCTTCTCCAAGATTGCGACTTTTGAGACCTTTTAAGGATAGTTGACCGACAAAATCTATCCACTGTAAAAATGTTTTTTTATTTGGCCCCATTAAGGTCCCATCTAAAGAGGAACCTAATTCATTCCAAGAAGACCTATCTCTATATGACCAGTTTTCAAATGTAAGAAGTAATTCTTTTCTGATTTTTTTATTAGTTATTAAACCAGTAATGAATGCAACCGGAGCCATAATGTGCTCAAAAGGCAAACAATCTATATCTCGAACTTCAATTAAATTTTTTAAACGAACATTTGTAAATATTTGATGCAAGGCGGCTTGTATGTCCTCAGGCCTTAATGAACCCTTGTCAAATCTAGACTTCAAATCATCTCCAAGCACAGACTTAGAGCTCTGAATATTAAGATCATCATCTAGTTTAAAAATAGAAGGCACTTTTGAAGCAAATTCTAAATAGAGCTCTAACAAATCTTTCCGTTTAAAAATTCCATGATCGACTAAAGACCTACATCTGTCACTATCAGTATTTTCCCAGATATGATTTCTTAAATTTAAATTTCCGTTTGGTTTTTTTTCTATGAAAGGACTATTTGAAAATAAGTAAGATGTGATAGGGTGTATACAATCTAATATAAAAGTTAACTCTTCTATATCAGGCTCATCTATGATATCGTAATTGATTTGGATACTACAAGTGTTCCGCATCATCCATTTACCTAAAGAACCTTTTTTCTCCATATTGTCGTTCATAAGTAAATATTTTTTTTGATCTATTAAATCAATTTCACTAGGATTGTTAAAAGGATCGACTCCTATATATAAAGATTTAAATCCTTCTCTTTTTAGTATTTTATCTAAGGAGTTTTTATATTCATGCAAATCTCTCTCTATATCTTTTAATTTATATGAAGGCGGACTGGACCATTCAATTTGCCCTCCAGGCTCTAAAGAGTAGTTTCCATTAGATGAGGATTCAAGCTCTTTTAAAAGATCGGAAGCAGAGAAAGAACTACCCTTATTAACAGGTATCCTGTTATTATTCTTGTCGAAAATAAAGCATTCAACCTCTATACCCAATTTTCTTTCTTCGCTAGAAATACTTTTTGATAAAATATATGATTTTAATTGTTCTTTAACTG
>JGI20155J14468_10000083_pt1 | contig 69186 bp, 73 predicted proteins | sample COG_05_FD_14468 | JGI IMG/M metagenome (IMG submission 14468) | reverse complement strand
CCTCTTAATCCAACATATTTCGATCCTGATAAAGCGTTTGGTTTTACTTTTTGGGACCGTGGACACTGCAAAAGAACTGCTAAAAAATTAAGAAATGAGGGACTTTTTACACCACCATCACTTGAAGGAAGTATTCACTATCCAAGTGGAGTGGGGGGTAATAATTGGGGGGGACCAGCAATCGACCCTGAGAGAAATATAATGATTGTTAATACTAATAATATGGCAAGTTTGATAGTCATGGTTCCTCGAGAGGATTGTAGTAAGCCACTTAGTGAATTATCTATTAATAAAACTCAAGAAAGATTTACAAATATTGAATCAAATGAAGGCGCACCATATTGTAATTTACGATCAATGGGATTTTTCTCTCCTTTAGGCGTACCTTGTACTGAGCCACCTTGGGGTACTTTGACTGCGGTCGACCTTAATACTGGAGAACATCTATGGAATGTTCCATTAGGCACATCAAAAGATTTAGCACCTTTTCCTTTTTGGTGGATTAAGGGTGCTCCAAATATGGGTGGCCCTACAGTTACTGCATCCGGAGTGACTTTTATAGGTGCTACAAGTGATCATTATTTAAGGGCTTTTAATACGGAAACCGGAGAGGAGTTGGCGAAATTTAGGCTTCCCACGGGAGGGCACGCAACACCGATGACATATAAAAATAAAAATGGTCGGCAATTTGTTATTATAGCTGCTGGAGGTCATTGGGCAATTGGTACTCCTGCCTCTGATCATCTTATGGCTTTTGCGCTTCCGAATGAATAAAACTGTATTAATAACTGGCGCATCTTCAGGTTTAGGTAAAGATTTCGCAAATCTTTATGCTGAAAAAGGTTATAATTTAGTTTTAACCGCGCGAAGAGAGGGTAATTTAAATTCCATTGCCTCCGATCTTATAAATAAATACAATATAAGCGCTTTAATTATCCCAGCTGATCTTGGTGAAAAAGAAGCGCCAAATAAAATTTTTAATTTTTGTGAAGAAAGTAATATTAAAATTGATATTCTAGTAAATAATGCTGGTTATGGACTGACAGGAGAATTCGATAAAATATCATGGGAAGAACATGATACCTTTATTAACGTTTTATCGACTTCGGCAATAGCATTAACAAGACTATTTTTACCTAATATGATTGATAGAAAATACGGAAGAATTGTAAATGTTTCATCTGTTGCAGCTTTTGCTCCTTATACAAATTCAGGTGGCATGTATATTGCTACAAAACTTATGCTTCTGAAGTTTTCAGAGATGATACACAATGATTATAAATCTAGGAATATTTACTCATGCGCAGTATGCCCTGGTTTTACTCATACTGAATTTCACAAGGATATGAAAGAATTTAAAAGTTCAATACCATCTTTTATGTGGATGGACTCTAGAAAAGTAGTTGAGCAAGCCTACGAAGCATCAATGCTTGGAAAAGAAATAATTATCAATGGGTGGATTTATAAAATTCTAGTATTTTTTATGAAAATAACACCTAAGTGGCTTGTTAAATTACGTTAAAATTAGTAGGTTCTTAAAAGTAATTATAGCTAGTTAAAAAGGGGTTTTATAATGGAAATTGTAACAGTTTTTGGGGCTTCAGGAAGAATGGGGCAAGCGCAAGTCAGACAGCTTTTATTAGCTGGTTATCAGGTTAGGGCTATAACACGAAAAAAAGGTGTATTTTCTGATAATAATGTAACAGAAGTTTCTGCAGATTATAATGACCCTCAAAGCTTAGATGATGCTTTAGCTGGATCAGATGCCGCCTTTTATAACAAACCTTCTTTTGAGCAAGTCACTAAAATGATAGATTTCTGTGCCGCTGTAGGCGCTGCTTCTGCTAGAGCAGATGTTCGTTTAATATATCAAACAGCTGCTTATGCACCTGATGAAGAGATTGGGCAATATAATTATGACCGTGTTCTTGCAACGGAAAGAGCTTTAAAACAAGGTGGTGCTCGAACAACTATATTTAGACCTGTATTGTTCATGGATAATACTCTAACAAAATGGGCAAGAAATGATATTTTGGAAAAAGATGAATTTGCTTATCCTCACAAACCAGGGCTTGAGGCAAATTGGATTTGCTTAGATGATGTTGCAAAATTTATGGTTGCAGCCTTAAAAAGAGATGACTTAATAGGACGAGCTATAGTTATTGGTGGGCCTGAAGTTTTAACACCACAAAGAATTGCAGATACCCTATCAGGACATCTTGGTCGCTCTATTAAGCAGAAAACACTAACTCCAAATGAATTTGCTATTCGTATGGCAGATATCTTTGAAGATGTTAGTGATATTGGTAGAGAAGATTATATTGCGGCTATGCAAGGGTTTTATGAATATAACAATGATAATGATGATGACTTAAATCCTTTTGAAGTGGATATGGATGAAGTTCTTAAAGAAATTCCTATTCAGTTAACAACATTTAGTGAGTGGGTAAAGCAACAGGATTGGGTTCCTATTGACGATGATAACATTGCAACACCATCAGGTGGGTAATCATAAAATTTTTGGGATAATTGCCTTACGTTCCTTTGGATAATCATTAAATTTTTCTTTATACCATGAGTGATGTTTTAAAGCTCTTGGGAGAAGATTAAAGGTAGTCCAAAGAGCAAAAACAAAACCTGAAAAACTCCAAGTCATAATAGCCCATCCAGTCCATTCTATTATTTCTCCAAAATAATTAGGACTTGAAATCCATTTATAAAATCCCCCTCGTGGGATTTGATAACCTTTTTTCTCTTTTGAAATATTCAATAGGATTTTATCGGATTGAATATTTATGATCATTCCAAAAAGAAAAATACATAAGCCTATTAAAAAGTTTGAGCTTAAGAGCCAAGAAACATCATAGTAATTATCCATCAATAAAAACCAGTAGCCATGAAAGGATGCATTAAAGACGTTAAAAATAAATGCCAGCAGAGCAACTACTAAAGGCATAGAGCCATTTTTATCAATCAAGAGAGGCCATATTAGGCTACGATTAGTATAATGAATAGACCAAAGGCATAAGAAGATAACCAAAACAATATTATTAAATCCCCCATAGAGAAAATAAAAGATCCATATGACATAAAGGGCGGGTGCTTCCATTAAAATCCAACCAAGTCTTTTTGGAAGAAGGGGTCCCCAACCTGATCGAAGGTGCCGTCCATAAGGTGCGCTTATAAAAAGAAGAACAAAAAAAGTTACAACACCAATACCGATCCAAGAATTTATAAGAATTTGAAACATAATGATTTTAGTTTAAGTTAAAATTTGATTCTTAACCGCGGAGTATAGCTTTTGCAAAGAAAAATTTGGGTAAATGGAGATTATATTAACTGGGAAGATGCTCAAGTTCATATTTTATCGCACTCTCATCAGCGTGGTTCTTTAATTTTTGGGTTTATACCAATTTTTGAAAATGATGGAGTTGTTTCACTTTTTCGTTTGAACGATCATGTTGATAGACTTTTTACGTCATGCGCTTCAGCTGGGATCCCTTTAGATTATTCTGCTTCGGATATTCATTTGGCAATAAAAGATACTGTAAAAAAGAATCCAGGTAGTAAATTTGTTAAAATAAGCGTCTATATAGCATCCATTGAAATTGATGTTGTGCCTCAAGATTCTTTTTCAACTGTTGCCATTGCAGCATATGAGCCTATGGAAGATATTGCAGCTAAAAATTCACAACCTTTTCATTCATCGCGAGAGTTAAGCGTTTGGCTAGAGAAAGAAAAACATCAAAGAAGATCTGATATCATTCCACCTCAGATTAAAATCGCTGGGAACTATACATCATCAATGATGGCTAAATGGCAGGCGAGAAAGAATGGGTATGATGAGATTATACTTACAGATGAGAGTGGTTTTATTACCGAGGCTCCGACTTCGAATGTTTTTCTGGTAAATCAAGATGATGTTTTATTGACCGCTCCAGAAGAAGAGGTTCTTTATGGGATTACAAGAAAGAGTATTCTTGATATTGCTGATAATGAAGGTATTAAGACCAAAGTAGAGAGAATACCTCTTTCAGAATTAGAAAACGCAAAAGAAGTTTTTATAACCTCATCCTCTCACCTTGTTTGTCCAGTCATAAAAATAGACAATAAACCAGTTGGTAGGGGAGGTATTGGAGTTTTGACAGATAAATTAAAGCAAAGATTTTTGAAGATTTCTAAAGGTCAGGATAGCTTTTTCAGCGATTGGCTTGATAGTATTTAATTTAATTTATTTTTTCTTTATGCATACTTAAAATCTCACTTTAAATAAAAAATGAATCAATTAATTCTAGTATTTTAGGAGAAAGAAATGAAAAAATTAGCCTTATTAACATTAATACTTACAAGTTTTTTATCAACTAATGTTTATGCTCATGTAAAAACACTCTATTCTGACAAAGGAATTACAACATACTGTGTTGATGGTTTAAAATTTGCTGTAGCTGGTGGGGTAAGTATTGTTCAGGTTATGGAAAACGTTGAAAATCATGCAGTGCCAAAAAGCTGTTCAATGAAATAATGAAAAAGATATTTTTAGCAATTATTATTTTAATAATAATGGGAGCATGCCTTTCCCCAATCCTTTTCTTAGCAATTAACTTATTTTAAAATATTTTTCTTAGTATCGTTTATATAAATATGTTTGCAAATTTAGGCTAAATATGCGGAAATATTTTTTTTTGAATGATTCTAAATTATTTGGGAGTTTTTTTATGAATTATATTAAATTTTTAACAATATCTTTATTCGTTTTACTGCTGTCCGTCACAGGTAATAATGCTGTAAAAGCTGATGAAGCAGTTACTTCTAGCGGGACTAGTAGTGTAACTAGCTCTCTTGGATTAGAGGAAATTATTGTAACTGCAAGAAAAAGAGAGGAAAGCCTATTAGATATTCCTGAAACTGTAGTTGCAATTTCTGGTAAAACCATCTCACGTCAAAATATTAAAAATCTGGATAAAATAGGTATGTCAGTTCCTAATCTGAATCTTAATACTAGAGCGGATGGCTGGCCGAATGTTACAATGAGAGGGATGGGAGCGTTCAGCCTTACTCAAGGAGTTGGCTTTTATCTTGATGATGTCCAGCTTTTTGGCGATGCTTCTTCTAGATTTGGCGATTTAGATAGGATTGAAGTTCTTAAAGGTCCTCAAGGTGTTTTATATGGTGGAAGTAATATTGGTGGTGCTGTTAAGTTTATAAGTACTAGACCATCTCCAGACGAGACAACAGGTCACTTTAAAGTTATGGCTGGTGAACAAAATTCAACTGATATTGAAGGTTCAATTAACATGCCAATTGGTGAAGGTTGGGCAGTTCGTCTCTTTGCATTTACGAGAGAAGATGACGGTTTTATGTATAACCCTAGTAATGGTGATGATACAGTTGCTGGATATGAGGAAAGTGGTGGTAGAATAGCAATTGCCGGACCTCTATCTGATAATTTATCACTTTATGCATCTGTAAGAGCTAATCAATTTGATGGACCAAATAATAACTGGGCTATGGAAAGAGGAACTCCACCAAATTTTGAGTATCCATATATCAATAATATTGAAACTCCTTCAAATAATGATAAAGAAACTTTTGGTGCTCATTTAGAACTAGTTTGGGAACTTGATGGTTTTGATGTAACAAGTATTTCATCTTACACTGATACTGAGGCTGATAGATTAACAGATGTCGATCTTGAGCCTGAGCTATGGCTTAATGCATTTCAAAATGAGTCTTTTGAGGCCACTATTCAAGAGATACGTTTTGCTTCAAATACAGCAAATAACCTTCAATGGCAGGCCGGTCTTTACTCATCTAAAATGGAGTGGGTTGAAAGGTCTACTACTAGGTTTGGACCTCAAATATTTGGTATAGATTTAACAGTTCCAGCAAAGCATGATAATACTGAAACTACTCACTTAGCTGCATTTGGTAATCTTACTTATACTACTGGTCCATGGGAAATTGGATTTGGTTTGAGGGTAGACTCTTGGGAAAGAGAAAAACTTGTTCCAGCTGAAGTTACGGAAAGTGGTCTAGACCATGCAAATAAGGTTGATGGAACGGAAGTTCTTCCAAGACTTTCAATATCTCGTACAATGGACGATGATACAATGATATACCTTACTATTTCTAAAGGTTACGAGCCTGGTGGATTAAGACACGAGCCAGTAACTTTTGATTCTTCAGGTAATCCTTCTTTATCGACATACACGAAAGAAGAAGCCGTTCAAACTGAAATTGGTATAAAGGGCTCATTTATGAATGGTAGGGGTAATTTTTCAGCTGCTGCCTTTATGATTGATTATGAAGATAGACTGTTTACAACTATTATCCAATCAGCGACAGGTCCTTTTGAATCAATTGGTAATTCTGGTAACTCAGAGAATGTTGGTTTTGAATTAGAGCTTGCTTTCCAAGCAACTGAAAATCTTTCATTAGCTGCTGCATTCGGTACTTTAAGTGCTGAGTGGGATTCTGGTACAATTATTAATGGTGTTGATATGAGCGGAAGAACCCCTTCAGGATCAATTGATAATGGAGCTTCTATAGCTATCAATTATGAAAAACCTCTTGATAATGGTATGGAGTTTATTGCTGATGTTCAATATAACAGACGTGGTTCAAGCGTAAGTATGCCTGCACATAGTTATATTGATGTTCCTAGCTATTACACCTTAAACCTAGCAACAGGTTTAAGATCTGGAAATTGGGAATTCTTGATTCATGCAGAAAATCTTACTGATGAGCAGTATTACACTGACTTAGAAAATTGGGTTAATCTTGGATCAGGCGGAGCTCTTGATCCAGTTAATCCTATGTCAGATCCATTCTATATTATCGGAACACATGGACATCCAAGAATGATCTCTGCAAGTCTTTCTTATAGATTTTAATTCTTGAAAAGATAATAAATTAAAGGCCCTCTTTATGAGGGCCTTTTTTATTTGGTATTAAATTCTTTTTTAATGTCTGTAGACATTTTTCTTGAGCCATCATGACTCCATCCTGGTGGAGCAAAAAGATAGAAAAATTTATGTTTTAGAGAGATATCTACTCTCACCATATCTTTTAAAATATTCCAATATTCATGGAATGCTATTTTTAATGGATTAAAGGTTTCTAAATCTTTGACCAACCCATAATCAGGAAATTCATCTTTATCTTCTGCGGCAAAAGTATTAAATAATTTATCCCATATAATGAGAGTTCCTGCATAATTTTTATCTAAATATTCAGGATTTTTACCATGATGAACTCTATGATGGGATGGAGTATTAAAGATAGCTTCAAACCAATCAGGTAATTTTTTGATTGTTTCTGTGTGTATAAAGAATTGATAGACTGCGTTTAAGGCTCCACAGAAAATTACTAAAATAGGATCAAACCCAATAAGGATTAAAGGAATTTTGAGATACATTGTTCCTGTAAAATGCTTTGTCCAGCCTTGCCTAAGCGCTATAGCCAAAGATATTCTGTTGCTTGAATGATGAGTAACATGCATAGCCCATCCCCATCTTACTCGATGAACTATTCTATGGTGTGTATAATACCTTAAATCATCTAGAATGAAGCAAGTAATTATAGTGGTTATAGTTAGAGGAATATTAAACAATTGATATTGTTCAAACCAAAAAAGAACATTTAAAGTTATAAAAGCTGCCAAGCCATTAACAACTACACTCATAAGACCCATAAAAATTGATACAGAATTATCTTTGGCATCTATTGATCCGTTGGCGTTAAAAAATTTAACAACAATTATTTCAATGAAGGGGGGGGGGAGCTAAAAAGAAAAAAGGAATCGCTACTAAGTAACATCTGCATTTATTATTTTATCTAAATTCAATTTTCATCCTTTTTATTTTTGGTGGGCCCGTGGGGATTCGAACCCCAGACCCGCTGATTAAGAGTCAGCTGCTCTACCAACTGAGCTACAGGCCCTTAAAATATATGTTGCTAGAATATACGGATATTATTACTACAGTAAATAAACTTTTATAATGAGAGAAAAGAAAATGACTCCTTTGCTTTACAAACTTTTTTTACAGATGTCGATTATTGGTGCGATAACAGGTGTTCTGGGTTTCTTGTCAGAAAAATATCAAGAAACAAAATATGGTCGAGTCCTTATGTCTTTAACTATCATGTTTATGTTGATCATGATTTATAAGATGTATCAAGCCTTTATGGCATGGAGTTCGATTTAAAACCCTTTAAAGTTTAATCATTTATAAGTTTTTCTCTTAGAACTCTTGATAACTTATCGATAAGAGCAACCATGAGAAGTATTATAAGTATAATGAAAAAAGCTTGATCCCAATATTGTGCTTTCATTCTTTCTGATAATTGGAGGCCTATACCTCCAGCCCCAACTATTCCAAGAATAACGGCTGACCTAGAGTTAGATTCAAAGAAGTATAGGCTTTGTGAAATAAAAATTGGCATTACCTGGGGTATTAGTCCAAATCGTAATGTTGGTATCTTTTTTGCTCCCGATGAAATAAGACCTTCAATCTGTTTATTATCGCTATTATCGGCAGCTTCTGAATAAAGTTTCGACAATGTTCCAGTATCTGCTACAAAAATTGCCAATACACCTGAAAGTGGTCCTAGACCAAAAGCTCTTACGAATATTAAAGCCCAAATAAGAATATCTATACCACGAATAAAATCTAAAAACCTTCTTATGATAAACCTTGGTAAAGTCATTTTTATTACCTGACTTGATGCCAGCAAGCCAAGTGGAATTGATATAATTGATGCGGCCAAAGTTCCAAGAAATGCCATGGATAAAGTTTGCAAAATCCCAATAATGATGGAATTAAAATTCCATGAAAGAAAATCACTCCAAGTTACCATGGATAAAAGAATAGGTTTCATTTTAGAAAAACCATTCAAAAGATCATCGATAGAAAAATTAAAATAATTTAATGAGAAGATAATATATGAAAAAATAAACAATGGTATAATAACAGAAAAGGGTGATCGTCTCCATAAAGGAGAAAATACTCTTGGATTTGCATTTATAATTTCTTTATCAATCATTACCAGCCTCGATAATATTTTTCCTTAAGTAGCCTGATAGCAAATCAATAGAAACAACAGTAAAAATTATTAATAATATAATTGCACTTACTTCTTCGTAGTAATTGAAATTAATCACTAAATATAATTCTTGTCCTATTCCTCCAGCTCCAACAAATCCCAGGATCGTAGAAGCTCTAATATTAATTTCAAATCGAAGTAAGGTATAAGAGATAAGATTTGGAAGAACTTGAGGTAGTAACCCAAATTTCATTTCTGAAAACCAATTACCTCCGGATGCTTTTAAAGCTTCTCTGGGCTTAATATCAGAATTTTCATGAACTTCTGAGAATAGTTTACCCAAAGAGCCTGTTGTATGAATTGTCATGGCTATAATACCTGCAATTGGACCTATCCCTAAAGCCCAAACAAAGAGAATGGCAAAAATAATCTCAGGAACACCTCTAAAGAATTCAAGAATTCTTCTTATTATAAAATATATAATAGAATTTGGAGATGTGTTCTTTGCTGCCAAAAAGCTTAATAAAAGTGCAATTGATGACCCTAAAATTGTTGCGAGAAGAGCCATATTGAAAGTTTCAAAAAGTAGCTTTAGGTATTTTGGTAAATTAAAATACCAATAGGCAATTGAACCTTCTTTTTTTGAATCTAGAAATAACGATGATGACTCTAATGAAGGAAGAATTTGATTAATATAATCTCCGAGACGAGGTAGACCATTTAATAATCGTGAACTATTAATATCTATAACTTTTGATGATAGTAATACCGCCACTAAGAGAGAGGCTGCTATAAAAATATTCCAAAAACGTCTTTTTTGAATTAGATTTTTTAACCTTTCATTATGATCTTCTATAAATACCTCACTCATTGTCTAGGTCGTAAAGTTCTTTTGATATTTCAGCTGTCAGATCATCGGGCGCGCCATCAAAAACAACCTTTCCATCTGATAGCCCTATTAAACGGTCGCAATATTTTTTTGCAACATCAAGTGAGTGAAGGTTACAAATTACTGTTATTCCATCTTCTCTATTGATTTTCATCATATCATCCATGACTCTCTTAGCATTTTTAGGATCTAGCGAGGAAATTGGCTCATCAGCTAAAAGAATTTTAGGTTTTTGCATTAGTGCCCTCGCTATTGCGACTCTTTGCTGTTGCCCTCCAGATAAAGTTCCAGCTTTTTGAAGAGCTTTTTCTGATAGATCAAACCTATCTAAATTTCTTAAAGCATTAATTTTTTCTTCTTTGGAAAAAATCCCTATTAAATTTAATAAGCTATAATTTCTTCCAAGACTTCCTATTAAAACATTTGTTAGTACGTCTAAACGTTCAACAAGATTGAATTGTTGAAAAATCATAGCGCATTCAGATCGCCATTTTCTTAATGACCTTCCTTTTAGTGAAGTAATATTAATATCATTAAATTCTATAGACCCTTCGCTAGGGTCTACAAGTCTATTTATCATTCTTAATAAAGTTGATTTGCCAGCCCCAGAGCGTCCAATAATTCCAATAATCTTACCTTCTTTAATTTCAAGATTTATATCGTTAACAGCACTAATATCTTTGAATTTTTTCTTTAGATTTTTTATTTTGAGTGACTTCATCACGTCCCATCTATGATTTGTGGATTTACAGACTCATTATAATGATTAAACTAATCTTAAATTAGCTATATTCAAGCTTGGATCTAAAAAAAATGAAAATTCTTTCTATCAAAACTTTATTTGCTCTAATAATGATTTTTTCTCCAATCACGTCTCATGCAGGAGTCGATCAAAATATAAATGATTTTTTAGCTCCTATTTCTAAGATAATCTCAAGTATTGTCTTTTATTCTCTACCTCTGGGCTCTGCTAATGTTGAATTAATCGTTATTTGGCTTATTGCAGGAGGTATTTTTTCTACAATATATTTTAGGTTTATTAACTTTACAGGCTTTAAGCATGCAGTTGAGCTTGTTTCAGGAAAGTTTTCAAGTAAAGATTCAGAAGGAGAGGTTTCGCATTTTAGAGCTCTTGCAACAGCTTTATCTGGGACTGTAGGTTTAGGAAATATTGGCGGTGTTGCCGTTGCAATATCATTAGGTGGCCCAGGGGCTACTTTTTGGATGATTTTATCAGGTCTTATTGGAATGTCCTTAAAGTTCTGTGAATGTACCCTTGGCGTTAAGTATAGGAATATTAATCCAGATGGAAGTGTTTCAGGTGGACCAATGTATTATTTATCAAGGGGATTAAATGAAAAAGGACTTGGTAGCTTGGGAACTATTCTAGCCTATATGTTTGCAGTTTTTTGTATTTTTGCCTCTCTTGGTGGAGGTAATATGTTTCAAGTAAATCAATCTTTAGATTTATTAATTTATGTTACAGGAGGGAGCGGAAGTTTTCTTGATTTACATTCGTGGGTTTATGGAGCTGTTATAGCCTTTTTAGTTGGTCTAGTTATTATTGGAGGAATAAAAAGAATTGGGTCTGTAACATCTAAATTAGTTCCATCAATGGCAATCATCTATTTAGTTTCATCTCTAATCATCATTTTTTCAAATTTTAATCAAATACCATCAGCCTTTTCATCAATTATTGTGGGAGCCTTTTCACCTGAGGGGGTAACTGGGGGCTTTATGGGAGTTTTGATTCTAGGATTTCGTAGGGCTGTTTTTTCAAATGAGGCGGGAATAGGCTCTGCTCCGATAGCGCACTCTGCAGTTAAGACAAGTAATCCAACAACGGAAGGTTTGGTATCCCTGCTTGAACCATTTGTCGACACAGTTGTTATTTGTACATTAACTGCCTTAGTAATTATCACTACAGGTGTTTATACTTCTGGACAAGGAATTGAAGGAGCTAGGCTTACATCGCAGGCCTTTGGTTCTGTAATGCCAAGTTTCCCTTACTTATTGGCTCTTGTTGCGACATTATTTGCATTTTCAACTATGATTTCATGGTCTTATTATGGAGTAAAGGCAGTTACTTTTATTTTTGGTGAGTCTAGAAATATAGAAGTTATATATAAAGTTATTTTCTGTTTGTTTGCGATAATCGGTTCCTCGCTTGATCTATTAAAGGTTATCGAGCTCTCTGATGCCGCTCTCTTCTTAATGGCTATTCCAAATCTTATAGGCGTTTATATTTTAGCAAGTGTTGTTAAAAAAGAATCTTCCAATTATTTTTTAAAATTAAATGAATATAAAGCTTCCAAATAATTTTAGTCGTGTAAAAGGCTTTATGGACCCAATGGAAGGAGAGTGCCTTTATCGAACAGCTTTAATTGCATCTAAAAATGCACCTATTGTTGAAATTGGTTCTTATTGCGGAAAATCAACAATTTATTTGGGTATGGCCTGTAAAGAAAATAACTCCATTGTGTTTGCGATTGATCACCATACGGGATCAGAAGAGAATCAAGTTGGGTGGGAGTACCACGATAGTGAATTATTTGATGATGAAACCGGAAGGATTAATTCTTTTCCATCATTTAGAAGAAATATAAGAGATGCTAACTTAGAAGCCTCGGTTATACCTATTGTTTCTTCCTCGGCATTAGTTTCTAAATTTTGGACAATAGATTTATCAATGGTTTTTATTGATGGAGGCCATAGTATGGAGGCCGCGAAAGCAGATCTTGATAATTGGAGTGATAAAGTTATTCATGGAGGATTTTTAGCCATTCATGATGTATTTCCAAATCCTGATGATGGAGGAAGGCCTCCTTATGAGATATATAAATTAGCTATCACATCTAAAAAATTCAAAGAGGTTGAGTCAGTTAAATCTCTGAAAATATTACAAAGAGTTTCTTAATCCGTCTATTAAGAATAATTCAGACCCTCTGCTTATCTTAAAAATTGCATCATATGCTAAAATAACTGACGCTGAAGTCCAAGGTGGTTTTTCTGCAGGCCAAAAAACGTTTTGTTCATACTGTTTTCCCATCCAATAAACATCATCATCATCCCTACATTTATGGGACCAGGATAGCATTTGTTTAGCATCCTTTTCTCGGCCCATTTTTAATAAAGCTATTGCTAATTCTGCTGTTTCAGCAACAGTTACCCACGGCTGATCAGAAACGCATTTACATCCGATATTCTCTATTACAAAAATATCCCATTTCTTATTTAATCTTTCTTTCGCTTCATTTCCACTTATCACCCCAGATAAAATTGGATAATACCAGTCCATTGAGAATCGATCTTTGGACTCCCAAGTTCTATCAAAAAGCTCAGGTTTATTTTTAATAGCGTCTCTTAAGTGAATTAAAGACTTTTCCCAATCTACTTTTTTTATACCGAGAGCGGAGGCACAATTTATTGCGCATTCAAGGCTTTTATATATCGAACAACACCCTGTTATTAATGCATCATCAAGAGGTGCTGAGGCATCTTTTGCTGCCCACCTTACTTCACCGTTTGAAGATTGGTGCCTAAGTACAAAGCTTATTGCATTTTCAATAGTTGGCCACATCTCCTCTAAAAAATCTAAGGATTGATTAATAAGATAATCATGCCAACATGCTGTAGCGATATAGGCTGAAAAGTTTGTATCCCTAATTGTTTTTTCATTACTTTCATCGCCTTTAAATTTACCATCATCTAAATCAATTTCAACATCACTTCCAAGTTGTCCGTACCATGAGCCATCATCTAGTTGCGTTTCTTTAAGGTATTTGAAACCAATTTCTTTCTCTTCTTCATATTGAAAGATATTTAAAGCCATTACTGACTCAAGATGATTCCATGGATCAAAAATACCATTTTCAAACCAGGTAATAGAACCATCTTTTCTTTGAAGGCTTATAATTCTATCTAAGGATCCCTTGAAGAAACTTTTTTCACTATTTTTTATTGTCATTTAATTATCGTTATTTTTTTTAAAATATAAAACTAGAGATTTCCCAATCAAAGGATCAAAAATTTTCTCTAACAATACGGTTAATATTGGCCTTTTCATGATGTCCCACTCAAGAAACTTTTGATAATAATTTACAAAAATATTTTTTTCATTTTTAACGCCAACAAGACATTTTAACCACCAATAAGGGGAGTGAAGACCATGTTTATATGAATTAAAAAGATATAGGAAACCATTGTTTTCAAATGATTTTTTTAAATTTTTGAACTTAAAAATATGAACATGTCCACCTGGTTCATTGTGATAATCATCTGAAAGCATCCAACATATTTTTTCTGGTAACCATCTCGGTACCGAGATACCAATTTTTGCACCTTTTTTTGAAACACGAAAGATTTCTTTTATTACATTTTCATAATCAGGAATATGTTCCAAAACCTCTGAACATATAACTCTATCAAATATTTCATCTGGAAATGGTAGCTTATGAGCATCTCCTGCCATAAGGTTAAACTGCCTTTTGCTGTCACCTGTGATATCAGGATACTTTTCAAAACCATGGTAGGTTATTTGAAGGTCGTCATAAGACAAATCTAAGCCAATTACATGACATTTTTTATAATAGTAAAGTTTATGAATATGGCGACCTTTTCCACATCCCAAATCAAGAATAACTTGTTCATCTTTGATATTAATTTTATCTAGGTCTATTGTTAGCATTTTCTATTGCCTCTCTATAGACTTCCACAAGCTCTTTTGCGGCTCTTTTCCAAGTAAATTTTTCTAACACTCTATTCCTACCCCTATTTCCAAAATCTGTTCTTTTTTCAGGAGAATTAAGTAGTGATTTTATTGCGTCTTTTAAAGCCTTAGGGTTTGAGTGAGGGACAACAATTGCAGCATCACCTACAACCTCCGGAAGCGAGCCTCCATTTGTTGAAACTAACGGTATTCCGCAAGACATTGCCTCACCAGCAGGAAAACCAAAGCCTTCATAAACAGACGGTGATACTGCAAGTGTTGATTCTGCATATAATTCCGCTATTTGTCTGCCCGTTAAATCAGAAATAAATCTTACCTTTTCTTTTATACCTTCTTTTTTAAGCTCTTGATCTGTCGGACCCTCTCTTAATCTACCGATGACTAATAACTCTAAGTCTGGGAATTCCTTTAAAAGTTCTGCGTATGCCCTTATAAGGTATATTAACCCTTTAAGAGGAACATCAGCGCTTGCTGTTGTTATAATTTGATTATTTTTTCTTTTAATTGATGGGATTGGATGAAACGTTTCATGATCAATTCCATGCAAAACCTTTCGGGTCTTTTTAGAATCGATTTTAAAATCCTTAATCAGGTCCTTTCTTGTATTTTCTGAAACAACAATTATAGGATCTAACTTTCTAGCTACCTTTATTTGCATTTTTAAGAAGCTGTACCACCTCCATTTAAGTATTTTTAGGGTTATAGTATCAGCGTGTTTTATATCTATTCTTTTGTCCATTGTAATAGGGTGATGAATTGTTCCAACAACAGGAAGGCCAAGATCTCTTAATTTTAATAGTCCGTAAGCTAAAGTTTGATTATCGTGAACAACATCATAGTTTTTGAAATTAGCTTTACCCCAAACAGCCATTCTTTCACCAAAAGTATAGGGTTCAGAAAACCCTCCAGATAAATGACTTAACCATTCATAAAGATTTATAGGCTCTTTAAGTAAGCTTAGCCTAAAAGCTTCTAATGGACTCTCATATGAATATAAATCAAGAGAAGGTAGCTTTGTAAGTCCTACACCTTTATCAAGAATTGGGTAAGGTTGTCCTGATAGAACTTCTACGGTATGACCCAGATCAATCATGGCTTTAGTTACTAACCTCATATAGATTCCTTGACCGCCTGTGTAGGGGTGACTTCTATAACTGGGCATTAGAATTCTGAGAGGTTTATCGCTAATTTTGTTCATTGAGCCTTGTATCATAATTAACTAATTTTTATAAATTTTAATATTCTCGATTATTTATATATTTTTATGAATAATTATAATTGAATAAATTCATAGAACATTTATAAACGTTCAATAAACATTTTAATCATTCACCAACTATTGATTTAAATAAGGAAAGTAATAGAGAAAATGACAAAAATAAATTTTATTGAATTTAATGGGGTAGAACACTCCGTAGATGTAGATGATGGAAATACTGTTATGGAAGCAGCCATTAAGAACAATGTCCCAGGTATTGATGCAGACTGTGGGGGTGCAACCGCTTGCGCAACTTGCCATGTTTATGTTGATCCTGCATGGGCTGAAAAAACGGGTGAAGCAGAAGAAATGGAAAAAGATATGTTAGATTTTGCTTTTGACGTTGAAGATAACAGCAGATTATCATGCTGTATAAAGGTCTCTAGTGAGTTAGATGGTTTGACCGTGAGATTACCTGAAAAACAATTCTAAGTTAGAAAATACATTCTGAAACGATATTATGGAAAAAGAACTCTTTGAAACTGACGTAGTTATTATTGGTGCTGGACCAGTAGGGCTTTTTGCTGTTTTTGAATTAGGTCTTTTGGATATGAAGTGTCATGTAATTGATATCCTGGATAAACCGGGAGGACAATGCGCAGAATTATACCCTGAAAAACCTATCTATGACATTCCCGGAATGCCCTCTGTTCTTGGTATGGAATTAGTTGATTCGCTTATGAAACAAATAGAACCATTTAATCCATCTTTTCATTTATCAAGCATGGTTCAAGAGATAAAGAAAATCGATGATGTTTTCTGGGAAGTGAAAACTGATAATAATGAGGTTTTTAAAGCTAAGACCGTTGTTATTGCAGGTGGTGGAGGAAGCTTCCTACCAAAAAAACCTCCTATAAAAGAAATTGAAAATTTTGAAAATAATTCAGTTTTTTATTCAATAAAAAATAAAGAAAGATTTAGAGATAAGGAACTTGTAATTGTAGGTGGCGGAGATTCAGCTCTTGATTGGGTTTTAAATTTAGAATCAATTGCAAAAAGATTAACTTTAATTCACAGGAGGGACCAATTTCGAGCTGCTCCAGACTCTGTAAAAAAGATATTCTCCCTAATAGAAGACAATAAAATCGATTTTGTTATTGGACAAGTTTCATCGTTGAATGGAAAAGATGGTATTTTAGAATCTTTAAAATGCAAAACATCTGATCAAGAGGTTGAGGTAAAATGTGACGCCCTTCTTCCTTTTTTTGGTCTCACAATGAAATTAGGACCTATAGCAAATTGGGGTTTGAATCTAAATGAAAACTTAATAACTGTTGACACTGAAAAATTTGAAACAAATGAAAAAGGTATTTTTGCTATTGGGGATATAAATACATATCCTGGAAAGTTGAAGCTAATTTTATGTGGTTTCCATGAGGCTGCGCTTATGGCTCAGCAGGCATATAAGTATGTGTATCCCGGTGAAAAGTTAACATTTCAATACACAACATCTAGTAGTGATCTAAAAAAGAAACTAGGCGTTTCTTAACTTACCAGCAATAAAACCTATTACAAAATCTATTATTATCTAGACCATTTCTTCTTATTGCATCTGTAGTTTTATTTTGAGCTCTAATAGATTTTAAAGTTAACCTACAACCTCCGTATGCCTCTGTTCCCTCAATAAAACCTAAGCTTACACATTCCTCTTGATCAATTTTATCTCTTAGCGCAGCTCTTTCCTCTAATTCTAATTGTGAAGCACAAGAAGATAAGAAAAGTACCATTGTTAAAATAAAATATTTTTTCATATTATCCTCACTTATTTCTACTTAACTCTTTCATCCCATTATCTAAACCTTCTAATGTCAATGGGAACATTCTATTCGTAATTATTTGATTAACAATTTGCGTTGATGGAGTAAAATCCCAATGTTTTGTTTCAACTGGGTTTATCCATATTACATTTTGATAAATATCAACGATTCTTTGTAACCATTCAGCTCCTGCTTCTTCATTCCAATGTTCTACACTACCTCCAGAGTAAGTAATTTCATAGGGACTCATTGACGCATCGCCAACAAAGATAATTTTATAATCAGACGAGTATTTGTGTAATATATCCCATGTATTAATTTTTTCCGTATGCCTTCTTTTATTATCTTTCCAAACCGACTCATAGAGACAGTTGTGAAAATAGAAATTTTCCATATTTTTGAATTCTGTTTTGGCGGCAGAAAATAATTCTTCGCACAATTTTACATGTGGATCCATTGACCCACCAACATCAAAAAATAATAAAACCTTAACTTTATTCCTTCTTTCAGGAACCAAGGAAATATCTAAATATCCTTTATCTGCTGTATTTTTTATAGTACCGGGAAGGTCCAGTGTATCTGCTGCACCATCTCTAGCAAATTTCCTCAATCTTCTTAGTGCAACTTTTATGTTTCTTGTTCCAATTTCAACATCTTTATCTAAATTTTTAAATTCTCTCTTATCCCAGACCTTTACAGCTTTAAAATTTTTATTTTCTTTTTGGCCAATTCTTATCCCTTCAGGATTATAGCCGTCAGATCCGTATGGAGAAGTTCCTCCTGTACCAATCCATTTAGAGCCTCCCTCATGCCTTTTTTCTTGTTCCTCTAATCGCTTCTTTAGTTCCTCCATTAGCTTATCCCAGCCACCTAAAGATTCGATTTTTGCTTTTTCCTCTTCTGTAAGAAATTTTTCATTTAGTGATTTTAGCCACTCTTCAGGAATTTCTGCAATTTCATCAGCTTCAAGATTTTCTAATCCTTTGAAGACATGGCCAAAAACTTGATCAAATTTATCTAGATTTTTTTCATCTTTTACAAGAGTTGATCTTGAAAGATAATAGAAATCTTCAATTTTTCTATCAGGTATCCCTTTATCCATCGCCTCCAAGAGGGTTAAGTACTCTCTCAAGGAGACAGGTAAATTTGCCGATTTTAACTCATGAAAAAAGTTTACAAACATTCTTTATTTAACCATTCTCTCTTCTTGCAAGGAAGGCTAGTCTTTCAAATAAATGAACATCTTGCTCATTTTTAAGAAGTGCCCCATGCAAGGGAGGTATTAAATTGTTAGCATTTTTTTCTCTTAGCATTTCAGGTTTAATATCTTCATTCATTAGAAGCTTAAGCCAGTCAAGTAACTCAGATGTTGAGGGCTTCTTTTTTATTCCTGGAACGTCTCTTAATTCATAGAAAACTTTTAAGGATTCTGAAACTAATTTAGATTTAATTTTCGGATAATGAACATCCACAATTTTTTCCATTGTTGACGTATCTGGAAATGAAATATAATGAAAAAAGCATCTTCTTAAGAACGCATCAGGAAGTTCTTTTTCATTATTTGAAGTTATAATTACGACCGGTCTTTTGGCTGCCTTAATTGTTTCATTTGTTTCATATACAAAAAACTCCATCCTATCTAACTCTTGAAGCAAATCATTTGGAAATTCTATATCAGCTTTATCAATTTCATCTATCAAAAGAATAGGTCTCTCATTGCTTTCAAATGATTCCCATAATTTTCCTTGCTTGATATAATTTTTAACATCTTTTACTTTTTCATCGCCAAGTTGAGAATCTCTTAGCCTAGTGATTGCATCATATTCATACAAACCTTGTTGAGCTTTTGTTGTTGATTTAATGTGCCAGGTTATTAAAGGCATATTAAGAGCTTTGGAAATTTCTTCAGCTAAAACAGTCTTACCTGTTCCTGGCTCTCCCTTTATCAATAAGGGTCGCTCAAGAGTAATCGCTGCATTTACCGCTATACGAAGATCTTCCGTAGCAATATAATTTTCTGTACCTTCAAACCGCATTTTTTCACCTCAAATATATTTTTAGATTAATTAAAAAGGTAATCTAATCATCTAAATATTTAATATCAATAAAGATTATTATGAATCTTACTTGAGGTTTTAATTTTTATGTTTTAAAACCCTTCTTCATATAAAGAGGATTTTATGGCCACTCGTTTACCAAAAGATTATTCGCCGTCAGAAAAAGAACCTTTTATGAATGCCAAACAAAAGGAATTCTTTAGAAGAAAGCTTCTTACTTGGCGCAGTGATATTATCCAAGAAACAAAAGAAACCCTTAATAACCTTCAAAAAGAAGTTGTTAACTTCTCTGATTTGGCTGATAGAGCATCTTCTGAAACTGATCGCTCACTAGAACTTCGTGCGCGTGATCGTCAAAGGAAGCTTATATCAAAAATTGATGAAGCTCTTTCACGTATTGATGATGGCTCTTATGGTTATTGCGAAGAAACGGGTGAAAGTATTGGCTTAAAAAGATTGATTGCCAGACCAATTGCAACTCTCTCCATTGATTCCCAAGAACGCCATGAGAGAAAAGAAAAGGTATATAGAGAAGATTAGTAATTACTAAGACGATTCGATATTCTGATTGGAAATCTATATTTTTTAGATCAAAATAAGAACATAACCAAATTTATACATATAAATCAGTAGTTTAATTGTTATTGCAAAATAAGAACAAAAGTAGTACAAAGTTCTTATATAAACCTTCTAAAAATTGGAGTAACAAAAATGAAAGAATCACTTAAAGCTGTATCAAAACAGGATGTTGGAAATATGGATAAATCAAAATCATTAGAGGCAGCCCTTGGGCAAATAGAAAAGCAATTCGGTAAAGGATCCATAATGAAATTGGGTGGCGATAAAGCAATTGCCGAAATAGAAGGTGTATCATCTGGATCATTAGGTCTTGATATCGCCTTAGGAATAGGTGGTTTTCCAAAAGGAAGGGTTATTGAAATTTATGGCCCAGAAAGTTCAGGTAAAACAACTCTTGCATTACATGCAATTGCGGAAGCTCAAAAAGCTGGGGGTGTTTGTGGTTTTATAGATGCTGAACATGCTCTGGATCCAATATATGCTCGTAATCTTGGTGTAAAAATTGAAGATTTATTGATTTCCCAACCAGATCATGGCGAGCAAGCCCTTGAGATCGCTGATACGCTAATTAGATCTGCCGCAGTTGATGTTATTGTTATTGATTCAGTTGCTGCATTAACCCCAAAAGCAGAGCTGGATGGAGAGATGGGCGACAGTTTGCCTGGATTACAAGCTAGATTAATGAGCCAAGCCTTAAGAAAGTTAACAGGTTCAATTTCAAAAACAAATTGTATGATAATTTTCATTAACCAAATTAGAATGAAGATAGGTGTGATGTTTGGTAGTCCTGAGACCACAACGGGCGGAAATGCATTAAAATTCTACTCAACTGTCCGACTTGATATACGTCGTATTGGGGCTCTTAAGGACCGTGAGGATATTGTTGGCAATCAAACAAGGGTTAAGGTTGTTAAGAATAAAGTAGCTCCACCATTTAAAACTGTTGAATTTGATATACTTTATGGAAAAGGAATTTCTATTAAAGGCGAAATAATCGATATCGGTGTTGAGGCGGGTATTATTGAAAAATCTGGTACTTGGTATTCATACGAAGGTGAACGTATGGGGCAAGGAAGAGAGAATGTGAAAACATTTTTAGAAGAAAATCCAGATATATCAGCTGCAATAGAAATTGCTGTTAGAGAAAGCGCTGGCTTAAAAATAGATCAAGCTTTAATCAAACAAAGTAAGTCAATCTCAAAACCTAAGAAAGAGCAATCAGATTCTTCTGATGGAGATATTGCTTTATCGCAGTAAATTATTGCAAGAAAGAACAAATCGTCTAATTATTGTGCTAAGAAATAACCTTATTATTATCTTGGCACAATATGACGCAATTAAATGAAATAAGATCAAGTTTTTTAGATTTTTTTGAAAAAAATAATCATAGGGTTATTCCTTCAAGCCCATTAATTCCTCACAATGATCCAACTCTTATGTTTGTTAATGCAGGCATGGTACCCTTTAAAAACTATTTTATAGGCAATGAAACTCCTGAAAATAAAAGAGCTGTTAGTTCTCAAAGGTGTGTGAGAGCTGGAGGTAAACATAATGATTTAGATAATGTCGGTCACACAGCAAGGCATTTAACTTTTTTTGAGATGTTGGGTAATTTTTCATTTGGCGACTATTTTAAAGAAGAGGCGATAAGCTTAGCTTGGGACCTTCTTGTTAACAAATATGATATCCCCAAAGATAGATTATTGATAACTACTTATAAAGAAGACAATGAAGCAGGGGAAATATGGAAAAAAGTATCTGGTTTCTCAGATAGCAGAATTATAAAGATTTCTACCGATGATAATTTTTGGTCGATGGGTGAAGAAGGACCATGCGGGCCATGTTCTGAGATATTTTTTGATCATGGAGAAAGTGTTCAAGGTGGCCCTCCTGGATCAAAAGATGAGGATGGTGATAGATTTGTTGAAATTTGGAATCTTGTTTTTATGCAGTTTTTAAAAAAATCTAATTCCGAGAAAGTTGATTTGCCTAAACCTTCAATTGATACAGGAATGGGTTTGGAGAGGATATCAACAGTTTTACAGGGTAAGGTTAATAGTTTTGATACAGATCTCTTTTTATCTCTTATAAGTGGAATTGAGAATCAAATAAGCATCAAGGCTAATGATAAGAATATTGCTAACTTCAGAGTTATCGCTGATCACTTAAGGTCAGTTTCGTTTCTTATTGCAGATGGTGTTCTCCCCTCCAATGATGGAAGAGGCTATGTTTTAAGAAGAATTATGCGAAGGGCAATGAGACATAATCATCTCCTTGGAATTAAAGACCCTGTTTTGTTTAAGTTATCAGACTTAGTCATAGATTTAATGCATAAGTCTTATCCAGAACTAATTCGAGCAAAGGAACTAATAAAATTAACGCTTCTTAATGAAGAGGAGCGTTTTCTTTCAACGCTATCAAGGGGGATTAAAATACTTGATGAAGAGTCTAATCCATTAAAACCAGGGGATACTTTTGATGGATCTTTTGCTTTCAAACTATATGATACCTATGGATTTCCACTAGATTTAACTGAGGAATTACTTCGAGATAAGAAGCTTAAACTTGATAAAAAATCTTTTGATATGGCAATGCAGAAACAAAGAGATGATGCCAGGAAGTCCTGGCTTGGATCTGGCCAAAAAAAGACAGAAGAGATTTGGTTTGATGTTTCAGATATTTCTAAGCCCACGGAATTTCTTGGTTATATTGAAAACGAGTCGATGGGTGAGGTAAGCGCAATAATTATAGATGGTAAGATTTCAAAAACAATTAGTGAGGGTGATGAGGCTGCTATTGTCTTAAATCAAACTCCTTTTTATGGAGAAAGCGGTGGTCAGTTAGGAGACAAGGGTCTAATTTTTTCAAATAATGTACATTTTATTGTAACTGATACTAAGAAAAAAATTAATGGAGTTTATGCGCATATTGGGAAATTAATTAAAGGAAATATTTCTAATGGAGATGTATTAAATTTAAAAATTGATATAGATCATCGTAAAAAAATTACTGCCAATCACTCTGCCACACACCTTCTTCATGAAACTTTAAGAAGAGTTTTAGGAGGTCATGTTACCCAAAAGGGATCCCAAGTATCATCTGAAAAGCTAAGATTTGATTTTAGTCATCAAAAGTCCCTTACAATTGAAGAGCTTCAAGAAGTTGAGTCAAAGATTAATCAACTTATTTTAGAAGACTCATCTGTAATAACCGAGGTATTACCTTATGAGGAGGCTGTTAAAAAAGGAGCTCTAGCTCTTTTTGGTGAAAAATACGATGATGAGGTAAGAGTTTTATCAATGGGTAGTGAATTATTTTCTGTGGAGTTATGTGGGGGAACTCATGTTGAATCATTGAATGACATTGGTTTATTTAAACTTATTTCTCAAAGTTCCGTTGCCTCAGGAATAAGAAGGATTGAGGCAAAAACTGGAGCTGAAGCATCTTCAGCAATCTCAATTATAAAAAAAATGTCCTCTGATTCCATAGAGAAAAAAGAAAAAAAACCTAGTAAAAATAAAACAGAAAAAATATCAAAATCTATCTTGAATGGAAAAAAAATGGACATAAATGGAGTAGGTTTTTATTCTGATATTCTTGAATTTATTGATGGTAAAAATCTTAGGTTATTAATTGATGAATGCAAGAAAGATTTAGGCTCAGGGATTATTTGTCTTATTAGTAAGGAAGATAAAAAAGCTACTATAGCTGTAGGGGTTACCAGTGATCTTGTGGAGGCGTTTGATTCGGTTCAATTGGTTAGAATTGTTTCAAAAAAAATGTCCGGAAAGGGTGGTGGCGGACGCCCAGATATGGCTTTATCAGGAGGTTCTGAGCCGGATAAAGCAGAAGAAGCAATTGAGGAATTAATTCAAAATATTAAAGAAAAAATTTAGTTGCTTCCCATTTTTTCTTGAAGATTACTGTCCACTTTATCAAGGAATTTCTCAGTTGTAAGCCAGCTTTGTTGTGGTCCAACTAATAGAGCTAAATCTTTTGTCATGGATCCCTTTTCGACAGTACTTATGCAAACATTCTCTAATGTTAAAGCAAATTCTTTTAGCTTTTCGTTGTTATCTAACTTGGCTCTATGAAGCAAGCCTCTTGTCCAAGCAAAAATAGATGCAATAGAATTTGTTGAAGTTTCTTTACCTTCTTGATGCAGTCTATAGTGACGAGTAACGGTTCCATGTGCAGCTTCAGCCTCAACCGTATTACCATCAGGTGTCATTAGAACACTTGTCATTAAACCAAGAGATCCAAAGCCTTGCGCAACTGTATCTGACTGAACATCACCATCATAGTTCTTTGTTGCCCATATGAATGCTCCAGACCATTTTAATGCACATGCCACCATGTCATCAATCAATCTATGCTCATAGATAATATTATTTTCTTTGAATTTTTCTTGATACTCTTTTTCATAAACTTCTTGGAAAAGATCTTTAAAGCGTCCGTCGTAGGCTTTTAAGATGGTATTTTTTGTTGATAAATAAACTGGCCAGTTTCTATTTAGACCATAATTCATACAAGCCCTTGCAAAATTCTTTATTGATTCATCTAAATTATACATTCCAAGTGCAACACCACCGCCAGGAAAATCATATACATCCTCTTCTATGGTGGTTTTTCCATCCTCAGATTCCCACTTCATTGATAACTTTCCTTTGCCAGGAACCACGAAATCCGTTGCCCTATATTGATCTCCAAAAGCATGTCTTCCAACAACTATAGGCTGTGTCCACCCTGGGACTAACCTTGGAATATTCTGACAAAGAATAGGCTCTCTAAAAACAGTTCCATCAAGAATATTTCTTATAGTTCCGTTTGGAGATTTCCACATTTTTTTTAAATTAAATTCCTCAACCCTCTCTTCATCAGGNGTAATCGTTGCACATTTAATGCCGACACCACATTTTTTTATTGCTTCAGCTGAGTCAATTGTAATTTGATCATTCGTATCATCTCGACTCTCAATACCGAGGTCATAATATTGTATATCAATATCAAGATAAGGAAGAATTAGCTTTTCTTTAATTAGTTTCCATATTATTCGTGTCATCTCGTCACCATCGAGATCAACAACTGGATTTTCTACTTTTATTTTCGACATTTATGTTCCCAAACTATAAATTTTAAATTAATGCTACTCAATAACATATAGGTTTATTTTTTCAACATTATAAAAGTCATATTTGATGAAAAATAAGATTATGAATAAAACTAAAGAAATATAACATAGTGAATAAATAAATGCTTAAAAATAATATATCAATTATTCTTGTAGAGCCTCAATTAGGTGAGAATATAGGTACTACCGCTAGAGCAATGCTTAATTTTGGCTTTGAGAATCTTATATTAATTAATCCAAGGGATGACTGGCCTAATGAGTATGCAATAAAGGCTGCTGCAGGGGCTAATAAGGTTATTGATAATACCATTATATACAATAGCTTGGAAGAATCATTAGAAGATTTTAGTTATGCTTTCGCAACAACCATAAGGCCTAGAGATATGGTCAAACCTGTTTTTGGACTTGAAGAAATGTCAAAAAAGGTTAGTCAAAAAATAGAGAAGAACAATAAAATTGCTTTAGTTTTTGGAAGAGAAAAATCAGGGCTTACCAATCATCAGGTATCCTTAACTGACTCAATTATTGAGATTCCTACAAACAAGTCTTTTTCATCTCTTAATTTAGCGCAAGCAGTTATCCTAATTGTTTCAGAGCTCAATCGGCTAGAGGTAAGCTATTCTAAAAAAGAGTTACCTATTCCAGATAGCTTTCCCGCAAAAAAAGGTGATCTAATTAGCTTCTTTAATCACTTAGAGAGGGCGCTGGATGAATCAGGTTTTTTAAAGCCACTTGAAAAAAAGCCTACTATGATGATGAATATAAGAAATATGTTTAATAGGGCTGATTTAACTGATCAAGAAGTTAAGACTCTCAGAGGTGTTATAACAGCTCTTCTAAGATGGCCAAATGACCATAAGGATAGTAATTTAACGAAAAGAATAAAAAAAATTGCAGATGGAAATGATAAAAATAAACATAATAAAGACGATTGACTTAATGCTCCATTATCTTTACTAAATCGCCAATACTAATAGTTAAAGTATTTTGTTTTAACAATTTGAGGTTTTAATGACTAAAAGAATTCAGGCTAAGTATAAAATAGATAGGCGTATGGGTGAGAATATATGGGGTAGACCAAAAAGCCCTATTAACCTTAGAGCTTATGGACCCGGACAACACGGGCAAGGAAGAAAAGGAAAGCTATCTGATTTTGGCCTTCAAATGAGAGCAAAACAAAAACTTAAAGGTTATTACGGTAATATTACAGAAAAACAATTTAAAAAAATCTTTAAAGAAGCTGAAAGAATTAAGGGTGATACTTCAGAGAATTTAATAGGACTTCTAGAAAGAAGATTAGACGCTATTGTTTATAGAGCTAAATTTGTTCCAACTGTTTTCTCAGCTAGGCAATTTATTAATCACGGACACGTTAAGGTGAACGGTAGAAGGGTTAATATTCCTTCTTACAGAATTAAAACTACTGATATAATTGAGATTAAAGATAAATCTAGAGGCTTAGAAATTGTTCTTAGGGGAACTGAAAGCTCTGAGAGGGATATTCCTGAATATATCGAAGTCGATAGCAAAAAAATGACTGCAAAAATTACAAAAATACCAAATTTAGGTGAAGTTCCTTATCCGGTAACTATGGAACCTAATCTGGTTGTTGAGTTTTATTCCAGAAACTAAATTAATTTGAAATTAAGTCTTCATCTAAAAAAAATCTTTGTAATTCTCCTGACTCAAACATTTCTTTAATTATGTCGCACCCGCCCATTAACTCACCTTTTACATAAAGCTGAGGGATTGTTGGCCAATTTGAAAATTCTTTTATTCCTTCTCTTAAATTTTCATCCTCAAGGACATTTGTGCTTGAAAAAGAAACTTCAAGATAGGTTAAAATTTGGACTACCGTACTTGAAAAACCACACTGTGGGAAAAGAGGGGTTCCTTTCATAAATAAGTGAACATTATTTGAAGATATTTCCTCAGTAATTTTCTCTTTAATATTTTTTTCCATCTAATTTAATCCTCAGGTATTTCTGTTTTAATTGATAAAGCATGAAGAGTATATCCCATCTTTTCACCTAAAGCATCATATACTAATTTGTGTTGCTGTATTTTATTTAGCCCTTTAAATTTTGTAGAAGTAATAGTAGCTGCATAATGGTCCCCATCACCTGCCAGGTCTTCTATTTTAATTTTAGAATCTGGAAGACCTGATGATAAAATTTCAAAGAGCTCATCTTTTGTCATGCTCATATTTTATTCCTCAAGATAGTTGTTAAACCAATTTTCATGAATTTTTTTCAAAGTTTCTATTGCCGCCTCTTCGTGGTCATTGATTATTAATTTTTTGCCACCAGTCTTACCAATTTTTTGAAAGAAAATCCCTTTATCATCTAATATCTTGGTAACTTCTGAAGCAAGTCCATCTGATACAGATATAATATACCTTCCCTGGTCTTCTCCAAAGAGGAATTTATCATTTAGATTTTCTTTATCTAAATTTATTTTAACACCAATATTTCCTGAGATTGACATTTCCGCTAATGCAACTAAGAAACCTCCATCAGATACATCGTGAACTGTATCAATTTTATTAATATTTATTAAATCTCTAACAACATTACCTATCTCTTTTTCACTTTTAAGATCTACTCTTGGAGGAAGTCCTGAGGTGATATTTAGTATCTCTTTTGCATAGATAGATTGACCGAGGTAGCCATTAGTTTCTCCTACTAAAAATATATTATCATTTTCTCTTTTTATAAATGGAGTAGAAAAATGATCTAAATCATCAATAAGTCCTACCCCTCCAATTGCAGGAGTTGGATTTATTCCTTTTCCATTTGTTTCATTGTATAAAGATACGTTACCTGAAACAACCGGGTAATCTAAAATTTCGCAGGCCTCTATCATCCCAGTAACTACACCAGCAAATTGTCCCATTATATCTTCTTTTTCAGGATTTCCAAAATTCATACAATCAGTAATTGCTATTGGCATTGCTCCGACTGAAGTTATATTTCTCCAAGATTCAGCTATTACCTGACGGCCGCCTTCTATTGGATCTGCAGAACAATAACGGGGTGTAGAATCCGCACTAATTGCCAAGCCTTTATTAGTTCCGTGAACTCTAACAATAGCTGCATCACCCCCAGGTCTTAAAACTGTATCATTCATCACCATATGGTCATATTGCTCCCAAACCCATTTTCGACTGCATAAATTAGGTGAGTTAAGAAGGTTTTCTAGTGTTTTTAGGGCTAAATCATTTGTTTCCTTTGCGAGGCTTTGATCGAACTCATTTTCTTTTGTAATTTTATAAGGTCGGTCATAGGATGGTGCTCCGCTTTCGAGGATATCTAATTTTATTTCAGCTTTTAGTTCATTATGATGATTGATAACCAAATGATTTGTATCGGTTAAAATACCTATTGTTGCAAAATCTAAACCCCATTTATCAAAAACAGCCTTTGCCTCTTGTTCTTTGTTTGGCTCAATAATCATTAGCATTCTTTCTTGGCTTTCAGAGAGCATTATCTCATATGCACTCATTTTTGTCTCTCTGCATGGAACAAAATCAAGGTTTAAATCAATCCCAACATTACCTTTGCTAGCCATTTCAACTGCAGAAGAAGTTAAACCTGCGGCACCCATATCCTGTATCGCGATAATAACGTCTTTTTTCATTAGCTCTAGGCATGCTTCAAGAAGAAGTTTTTCTGCAAAAGGGTCTCCAACCTGTACAGTAGGTCTTTTCTCATCTGAGTCATCATCAAACTCGGCTGATGCCATTGTGGCTCCATGTATTCCATCCCTACCAGTTTTAGAGCCAACATAAACAACTGAGTTTCCAATACCAGTAGCTTTGGAGTAAAAAATTTTATCAATTTTCGCTACACCAACACACATTGCATTAACTAAAATATTATCGTTGTAGCAAGAATTAAATTCAACCTCCCCGCCGACGGTCGGAACACCCATACAATTTCCATATCCTCCTATACCGGAGACAACTCCATTTAGAAGGTGTTTTGTTTTCGAATGAGAAACATCACCAAATCTTATAGAATTTAATAATGCAACTGGTCTAGCACCCATAGTAAAAACATCCCTCATTATTCCGCCGACACCGGTTGCTGCGCCTTGATAGGGCTCAATAAAAGAAGGGTGATTGTGGCTTTCCATTTTAAAGACAGCGGCATCACCATCCCCGAGATCAATAACACCAGCATTTTCTCCTGGACCCTGTATTACTTTATTATTTTTTGTAGGAAGTTTCCTCAACCATGTTTTTGAAGATTTGTAAGAGCAGTGCTCTGACCACATAGCTGAAAATATTCCTAATTCAGTTATGGTGGGTTCTCTATTTAAAGATTCTAAAATAAATTTATACTCTTCTTCATTAATCCCATGTTCTTCAACTAGCTCTTTGGTAATTTTTGTCATGTTAAGGACTCAACAATAGAGGTAAAAAAATTTTCGCCGTCAGTTAATCCAGCGCTTTTATCTGTAGCCCTTTCTGGGTGCGGCATCATTCCTAACACATTTCCATTTTCATTTATAATTCCAGCTATNTTATTGCGAGAGCCATTTGGGTTAGTTTTAAGATCAATATCTCCATTATNGTCGCAATAACGAAAAGCTATTAGATTTTTATCTTCAATTTCTTCAATAACAGTTTCAGAAGCAAAATAATTCCCTTCATTATGGGCAATTGGGATATTTATAATATCATTTTTTTTGTAGTTTTTGGTGAAAATGGAATTATTATTTTGAACCTTTAAAGGTGTGTTTTTACATAAAAATGATAATCCTTGATTTCTAATAAGTGTTCCAGGAAGTAAACCAGATTCTGTTAAAATTTGAAAGCCATTGCAAATTCCTAATATAGCTGAACCTTTTTCTGAACTTTTTTTAACTTCCTTCATTATAGGGCTATTAGCCGCCATAGAACCACACCTAAGGTAGTCGCCATAAGAAAATCCACCGGGTAAGACTATTAAATCTGAATCAGGAAGCGAGGTCTCTTTATGCCAAACCATAAATGGATCTTTATTTGAGAATTTTTTTAATGAAACAGCTATATCTCTATCACAATTAGAGCCAGGAAAAACAACTATTGAAACTTTCATTAATCTTCCTTTGGAAAAGTGATTTCATAATCCTCTATAACTAAATTAGCCAAAAGTTTATTACTTGCATTTTCTAAAATTGCCCTAGCATCCTTCTCATTATCGCAATCAATTTCAATTTCAATAATCTTACCCTGAGTAACTTCTTTAATTTCAGAAAAACCCAACTGGTTTAAGGAGTTTTCTATCGCTTTTCCTTGAGGGTCTAAAACACCCTTTTTTGGCATTATTTTTACTAGTGATTTCATAAAATTTCTTAATAATTTAGTTTTTAAAAGTTTGAAAGATTTATTTCTAAACGAGTCGCAACTTCTTTGTAAGCCTCTATTAATCCGCCAAGGTTTCTTCGAAACCTATCCTTATCAAGTTTTTCATTTGATTTTGTATCCCATAGTCTGCATGAATCAGGGCTAATTTCATCGGCTAGAATGATTTCAGTCTTGCCATTGGAAGAAAAACGGCCAAATTCAATTTTAAAATCAACTAGCAAAATATCAATTTGATTAAAAAGCTCAGTTAAATATTTATTAATTAAAATAGCCTTAATCTTAATATCATCTATTTCTGATTGATTTGCCCATTTAAAAACCTTTATGTGTTCATCTGAAATTAGAGGATCATCATGTTCATCATCTTTTAGATTAAACTCTATTAATGTTTCAGGAAGATCTAAACCTTCTTCGATACCGAATCTCTTGGTAAATGTTCCAGCAGCTTTGTTTCTAACCACAACCTCTATGGGAATTATTTCTACCTTTTTAATTAACTGCTCTCTTTCATTTAATCTTTTAATAAAGTGATTAGGTATTCCATTTTCTCCGAGGTATTTAAAAATATTTTCACTAATTAAGTTATTTAGAACACCTTTACTATTTATTATTTCATGTTTTTTTTTATTAAAAGCAGTTGCATCATCTTTGAAAAATTGAATAAGTTGGTCATCTTTATCGGTTGTAAAAAGTTGCTTAGCCTTACCTTCGTATAAGAGTTTATTTTTTGACATTTTTCTCTACTTTAATTATCGAAATTTATAGAATTCTGGTTAAGAAATTCTTTAAATTTATCAACTGATTTAATTAATCTTTCTTCATCAACTGATTTTATAACGACATTTACACCAAAATCTACATCAGAATTAAAAAATGGATAACTACCTATTTTTAATTCCGAGTCTTCCGAATCTAGAAGCCTTAAAGCCTTTGCAATATCGCCTTCAACAGCATTAACTTTAATTGATTGTGAAAGAACGATTTTGCCTTTATCAAGATACTTTATTGAATTCTCAAGCATAGAAGTCATAATTTTTGGTATACCAGCAAAAACAAAAACATTTTCTAATTTAAATCCTGGAGCTTTTGATATTGGATTATCTATTAAAGTTGCTCCAACAGGAATCATAGCCATTCTTTGTCTTGCCTCATTAAATGGAGAGCCAATTTCATCATAATAGGCTTTTAAGATACTAAAGGCCTCTTGATTAATATTAATTTCAACACCAAATGCAGAGGCTATACTTTCTGCTGTTATATCATCGTGTGTTGGCCCAATACCACCGGTAGTGAATAAATAATCAGTTTTTTTTCTTAATTCATTGATGCTTTCAATTATAATTTCTTTCGTATCTGGGACTACACGAATATCAGAAATATTTATTCCTATTTCAGTCATTTTTTTGGCAATTTGGTTCGAGTTTGTATCTTGGGTCCGACCGGACAAGATTTCATCACCAATTACAAGTATAGATGCGGAGTATTTGTCTTTTTTATTCATAGCATTTTATATCAGCATATTTTCATCACAACAATGCTTTCAAGCTTTACCTGAGTGTTAATTTTTAATTAATATGATATAGGTGGTATAATTTCGTAATTTAAGGGGTATTTATTATTTATTCAGATCAAATAAAAATACATGATAGCAAATCTTTTGAGGGAATGAGGGCAGTTGGAAAGCTTGCTGCTGAACTTTTAGATTTATTTGTTGATCAAGTTAGGCCTGGAATAACAACAGACTCCTTGGATTCATTCGCTTATGATTTTATTTTAGATAATAAAGCTATTCCAGCTCCCTTAAATTATAGAGGTTTTACGAAATCCATTTGTACATCAATTAATCATGTTATTTGCCACGGTATTCCTGGGGAGCGCATTCTGGACGACGGTGATATTGTTAATATTGATGTAACTTTAATCTTAAACGGGTGGCACGGAGACTCATCGAGAATGTATTGTTCTGGTGATCCTTCAATTAAAGCTAAAAATTTAATCAATAATACATATGAGTCTATGATGAAGGGTATTGATCTTATTAAGCCGGGTATAAAGCTTGGTGATTTAGGTTTTGTTATTCAAGAAAATGCTGAGAAAAGTAATTATTCAGTTGTAAGGGAGTTTTGTGGTCATGGAATTGGTGAGGTTTTTCACGATGAGCCGAATATACTTCATTATGGCACAAAGGATACAGGAGCTGAATTAAAAGAGGGTATGTTTTTTACTGTAGAACCGATGGTTAACATAGGTAAACCCGATTCTAAAATTTTATCAGATGGGTGGACTGCAGTTACAAGAGATAGAAGTTTATCTGCTCAATTTGAACACTCTGTTGGGGTCACTGATACTGGAGTAGAAATTTTTACCAAATCTTTAAATAATAGTGATAATCCTATAAACATATAAAAGATTCTAATTCTAAAAATTAAAAGGCTTATAAATGGTACCTAGATATTCAAGAAAAGAAATGGTTGATATATGGAGTGATGACTCAAAATATTCTATTTGGCTAGATATTGAGGTTTATGCTTTGGAAGGAATGGAGTTGGTAGGGATTGTTCCCAAGGGCACTGCAAAGGTAGTAAGGGANAAAGCTACATTTAATTCTCAAAGGATAGATGAAATTGAATCGGAAATTAAACATGATGTTTTGGCATTTTTAACAAATATTTCTGAATCAGTTGGTCCTGAGGCAAGGTTTATTCACCAAGGAATGACATCCTCAGATGTTCTTGATACTTGTTTAAATATGCAGCTTAAAAAAGCAGGAGAATTACTTATTAAGGATTTAGACTCTCTTTTGGAGGCAATTAAATTTCAGGCTATAAATCATAAAAAAACAATATGCGTAGGAAGAAGTCACGGCATACATGCAGAGCCAACAACATTTGGTTTAAAAATGTTACAAGCCTATGCTGAATTTGCACGTAATAAAGATAGAATGATCAATGCTGTTGAGGAAATCAGCTCATGCGCAATCTCAGGCTCTGTTGGAACTTTCGCCAATATTGACCCATACGTTGAGGAGTATGTAGCAAAAGCTTTAAATTTAAATATTGAACCTATTTCAACTCAAGTGATTCCAAGAGACAGGCACGCTGTATTTTTTTCAACGTTGGCTATTATTTCAAGCTCAATAGAGAGATTATCAACTGAAATTAGACATTTACAAAGGTCTGAGGTTCTTGAGGTTGAGGAATATTTTTCCTCAAAACAAAAAGGTTCATCTTCTATGCCTCATAAACGTAATCCAGTATTAACAGAAAACTTGACTGGTCTTGCAAGAGTTGTTAGGAGCTCAGTGACTCCCGCCTTGGAGAATATTACTTTATGGCATGAACGAGATATATCACATTCAAGTGTGGAGAGGTTTATAGGCCCTGACGCAACTATTACTTTAGACTTTGCTCTAAATCGTTTAACAAATGTTGTTGAAAATATGGTTGTTTATCCTGAAAATATGATCAAAAACTTAGAAAAGTTCAATGGGCTTGTTTTTTCTCAAAGAGTCCTCTTGTCTTTAACGCAAAAAAATATAAGTAGAGAAGACTCTTATTCTATGGTTCAAAGAAATTCTATGAAAGTATGGAATGAGGAGGGAAGTTTTTATGATTTAATTAAGGCTGATAAAGAAATATCATCAATTTTATCTGATGAGGAAATTGACGATATCTTTGATCTGAACTATCACTTAAAACAAGTTGAAACTATCTTTAATAGAGTCTTGAAATAGCATATGCGGCCATGGTGGAATAGGTAGACACAAGGGACTTAAAATCCCTCGGCAGATAATGCCATCCCGGTTCGACTCCGGGTGGCCGCACCACTTATTTTTTAATTTTTATATTTGTACAATGTTCCGCAATATGGACAAACTATTTCTCCCTTTCTTCCCATATCGAGATAGGTATGAGGGTGATCGTGAGGAGGCTTTGCGCCAAGACAATTAAATTTTTTATATTTGATTGTTATAGTTTTTTTACCTGAGTCATTTGTCATTTTAGGTATTTGATCGCTTTTCATAATTAGGTTTCCATTATTATCGAGGAAGTGATAGATGCATTCCTGCATCTGAAATTAACGTTTCTCCGGTTATATGCTCTCCACCCTCTAAGCAAAAGAATACAACTGATTTAGCAATGTCGTCAGGTGTTCCGGCTCTTTTAAGTGGTGTTATTTCCTCTTGATCCTTAACTATTTTATTAAACTTTTCTTCACCAAATCTATCCAAAAACCAACCTGTACCAATAAACCCAGGGCATACAGTGTTAACTCTTATTTCTGGCCCTAAGGCCTTAGCTAGGGATAAGGTCATGGTATTTAAAGCGCCTTTAGATGCGGCGTAAGCAATAGATGAACCAATACCAGTAATCCCAGCAATAGATGAAACATTTACTACACTACCGAATTTATTTTTTTTCATATAAGGCTCTACTGCTCTTATCATTTGATAAGGCCCTATAACATTTACTTTGTATATATTGATAAAATCTTCATCTGTTAATGCATCTAACTTTTGATGATTGGCAAATTTTGTTGTACCAGCATTATTTACAAGTATATCTACTTTTTTAAACTTCTTGATTGTTTCATTTACAAGATATTTACAATCTTCATCAACAGAAACATTGGCTTTAAGGCATAATGTTTTAACATTATAGTCCTCACAAATTTTTTGAATTTTTTTGGCTTCTACTTCATTTTTTGAATAATTAATGACGACATTAATACCCCTTTTTGCCAATTGAATTGCTACGGATGCTCCAAGACCTGCTGATGAACCTGTTACAATTGCTATTTTATCTTTATTTACCATGTGAATCCTTAAATTTAATGTTATATACGAATTTATTATAATTAACTTTAATTATTTATAGAAATAACTTTAATTATTTATAATAAATTAGGATATAATACTTAATATTTTTTAATCGATTTGTTTTAAGTAAATTTATTTGTTGGTGATTTTATGTCTTCCTTAAAAGTGTCTAAAAGAAACTGCCCAATATGGGATAAACTTATTACAGAGGCCAACGATGTGGTTAACCGAGAGCCAAATTTAAAAGATTTTTTTCGAAAAGCAATTCTTAGCTTTGATGATATTGAGTCTTCAATTTCTTATGTATTAGCTGATCAGCTTCAGCAGAATGATTGTGATTTGGAAAAAACTCAATCTATTATTTACAATGCCTTAATAGCAGAGCTTAATATCTATGAAAAAATATCTAAAGATATTAATACTGTTGTAGAGCGCGACCCTGCATGCATAACATTTTATCAACCAATTTTATTTTTTAAAGGATTTCAGTCCCTTCAGGTTTATCGTGCGGCAAACCATTATTGGAAGATAGGTGATATAGCAACTGCTTTTTATCTTCAATCTAGAGCCTCACAAGTCTTTGATATTGATATTCATCCTGCTGCCGATATTGGAAAAGGTGTCCTAATGGATCATGCAACTGGCTTAGTTATTGGTGAAACTTCAAAAGTAGGTGATGGTACTTCTATTTTGCATGGGGTTACATTAGGTGGCACAGGAATGGATGTTGGTGATAGACATCCTAAAGTAGGGGAAAATGTTACAATCTCTGCAAATGTTTCTATTCTAGGTAACATCAATATTGGAGATGACGTAAAAATAGGAGCTGGGTCTTTAGTTCTTGAAAATTTACCAGCTGGGTGTACTGCTGTCGGTGTCCCTGCTAAAATAATCAAATAAGTAGAGAAGTATTTTATGCAAAATGACGAGATATTAATAGTTCAGAATTACCTTAGGGAAACTTTTTCTAATGATGAAATACAAATAAGAAAATCAGACTCAGATACAAATCTTTGTAATATATTTATAAATAATATTTCAGTTGGAAATATTTTAAGGGATGAAGATCCTGATGATGACGAGATATCGTATTCTTTGAATATTCCAATTTCTCTTTCGTCTGACAATGAAATGACTCATAATCAATATTTAATTAAACTTTTCAATAACAATAATATTATACTTAGCGGGAGGGGCTCAATTGGTGACTCGCAAGAGGTCTATTTGAACCAAGGTGATGAAAAAGAATACATTGGTATTATTTATAAAGATGATAGTGCGTCTTATACCTTTACAATGTCGATTCTTGATTTTGATTTATAGGTAATAATTTTAATATGGCTATATATGAGTTAGATGATAAAAGACCAAATTTACCTTCAAAAGGTAATTATTGGATAGCGCCCAATGCAAGTGTAATTGGAAATGTAACTCTTCATGAAAAAGCAAGTGTATGGTTTAATACTGTAATTCGAGGTGATTGCGAACCAATCATTATTGGAAAGAAAACCAATATTCAGGATAGTAGCGTCCTTCATAATGATTATGGATTTCCTCTTTTGATAGGTGAAGGTGTTACAATCGGTCATCAAGTTATGCTTCATGGATGTACAATAGGCGATAATTCTTTGGTGGGTATTGGTGCTGTTATTTTAAATGGAGCAAAAATTGGAAAGAATTGCCTAATTGGCTCTAAAGCATTGATTCCAGAAGGTAAGGTTATTCCGGATAACTCTATGGTTGTAGGGATACCGGGGAGGGTCATTAAAACAATCGATTCTGATATGGAGTTATTTCTAAAGGCTTCTGCTGATCATTATTGTGATAATTGGGAATTATTTAATAGCAAATTAAAATTAATTGAAGGGGAATAACTATGAACTATGAATACTCTAATGTTGAAAAAGATGGAAAATTATGGGTTATAACATTAAATAGACCTGAGAGGATGAATGCTCTTCATTCTCCTGCACATTTTGAACTTGAAGAAATTTTTAATGAATTTTCTACTGACCCCGATGCTTGGGTTGCAATTATAACTGGCTCCGGAGAAAGAGCTTTTTGTGCTGGCAATGACTTAAGGTATCAAGCCGAGGGAGGAAAGTTGGAAAGAAACCCTATGGGATTTGCGGGATTAACTTCCAGATTCGACCTTAAAAAACCAATTATTGCAGCAGTAAATGGTGTTGCAATGGGGGGTGGTTTTGAGATTGCTTTAGCTTGTGATTTAATAATAGCATCTGAAAATGCACGTTTTGCTCTTCCAGAGCCAAAAGTTGGTTTAGCTGCTCTTGCAGGAGGAATGCATCGCCTCCCAAGACAAATTGGTATGAAAAGAGCGATGGGTATGATGCTTACAGGAAGAACTGTTGAAGCTCAAGAAGGACTTTCTCTTGGTTTTGTTAATGAGGTTGTTGCCCATGAAGATCTTATGGACTCAGCTAAAAAATGGGCAGAATCAATTATGGAGTGTTCACCGACATCAGTCAGAACAACAAAAGATGTAGCAATGTCAGGCTTATCTCATGCTAGTNTAGAGACTGCGATGGAACAAAAATATGATTCTGTTGTAGATTTATTTAAAGGGGAGGATTTTGTTGAAGGTCCTCTAGCTTTTTCAGAAAAGAGGAAACCAAACTGGACTGGTAAATAATTCTTAATGAAGAAAGTTGAATTTTTTTTTGATTGTTCATCCCCTTGGACTTATCTAGCTTTTCATAGGTTTCAATCAATAATTAAAGATGTAAATGTAGATATTTATTGGAAACCAATTTTAGTTGGCGGAGTCTTTAATGAGGTAAATCAAGATGTCTATAATAATAGACTCAATCCCAATCCTTTAAAATTTAAGTATTCAAGGAAGGATCTTCAGGATTGGGCTAATTATTGTCAAATCTCAATTAATTGGCCTAAAGTTTTTCCTTTAAATGCTGTTAATGTTATGCGAGCCGTTATAGCTTCCGAAGCATTTGGTAAACTTATTCCTTTTAGTTATTTATGTTTTGAAAAATATTGGTCAAATGGAATTGATATTTCTCATATAAAGATTTTATCAGAATTAGCTTTCTCAATTGATATCAATAAAGAAGAATTTGAAAAAAAAATTGTAAACCAAAATACTAAAGATTTGTTAAGAAGTAACACTGACGAATTAATTAATAGAGGCGGTTTTGGCTCTCCTACAATTTTTATAGACGGTGATGACATGTATTTTGGAAATGATAGAATGGAATTGGTTAGACAAAACATTATTGAAGGAAGTGATGAAAATAATTAATTCAAAAAATTATTGGAAAGCAAATTTAAAAATTGTTTTGATTCTTTTATTCTTTTGGTTTCTAGCATCTTTCGGTGCAGGGATTTTATTTAGTGATCTGTTAGATAAAATTAAATTAGGCGGTTTTAATTTAGGGTTTTGGTTTGCTCAGCAAGGAGCAATTTTAGTCTTCGTTTTTCTTATTGTCGTTTATTGCATCCTAATGAATAGATTGGATAGAAAATATAGAGCGGATAAGAATTAATGGATTTACAGATACTTACATATTTGATGGCTGGCGCATCTTTTGCCTTATATATTGGAATTGCTATTTGGTCTAAAGCATCGTCAACGAATGAGTTTTATGTTGCGGGTGGAGGGGTTCATCCAGTGGCTAATGGTATGGCTACTGCAGCTGACTGGATGTCTGCTGCATCCTTTATTTCAATGGCTGGAATTATTTCATTTATGGGTAAGGATGGTTCAGTCTATTTAATGGGGTGGACTGGAGGCTATGTTTTGTTAGCCCTTCTTCTTGCGCCATATTTGAGGAAATTTGGAAAATTTACAGTACCAGATTTTATTGGAGATCGATATTACTCAAAGCTAGCTAGATTTGTTGCCGTTCTATGTTTGATTTTTGTTTCTTTTACTTATATTGCCGGCCAAATGAGAGGTGTCGGTATAGTTTTTTCTAGATTTTTAGAGGTTGATATTAATACTGGCGTTATAATTGGAATGGCGATAGTTTTTATTTATGCAGTGCTGGGGGGTATGAAGGGGATTACCTATACTCAGGTAGCTCAATACTGTGTTCTTATTTTTGCATATATGGTTCCAGCTATTTTCATTTCTATTTTAATAACTGGTAACCCCATTCCTCAACTAGGTTTTGGATCTAAAATTATTTCAGAAGATATATATCTATTAGATAAATTAAATAATGTTTTAAATGATTTAGGTTTTAATAATTATACAGATTCTACAAAATCTAAAATAGATGTTTTTTGTATTACTGGAGCTTTAATGGCTGGAACTGCAGGTTTACCTCATGTAATTGTTAGATTTTTTACAGTACCTAAAGTTCGCGATGCAAGGGCTTCGGCAGGTTGGGCACTTTTATTTATTGCAATCTTATACACAACTGCGCCAGCAGTTTCATCTTTTTCTCGTTTAAATTTCATTAATACTATTAACAATTCATCATATGAAAGTACTCCCGTTTGGTTTAAAAACTGGGAAGATATTGGTCTAATTTCTTGGTCTGATAAAAACAAAGATGGGATTATTCAGTATGCACCGGGAAATTCATTGAATCCCGTAAAGCCGATTTTCTCAGATCAAAGAGGAATTAATGGTGAAAGAATTGTTTCAAATGAATTAACAAAAAATAAGAATGAAATTTATATTGATAGAGATATAATGGTTTTAGCTAATCCTGAAATCGCAAACCTTCCAAATTGGGTTATAGCCTTAGTTGCTTCGGGAGCATTAGCGGCAGCGCTATCTACAGCAGCAGGTCTTCTGTTAGTTATTTCCTCATCAATTAGTCATGATTTAATGAAAAAAATCTTTAGACCTTCAATAACAGATAAACAGGAATTATTTTTAGCAAGACTTTCTGCTGCTATAGCAATTGGTGTAGCAGGTGTATTTGGTATTTATCCTCCAGCTTTTGTTGCTCAAGTAGTAGCGTTTGCTTTTGGTTTAGCAGCTTCGTCAATTTTCCCAGCTTTAATTATGGGAATTTTTTCAAAAAGAGTAAATTCATCGGGAGCAATAATTGGAATGGTTTCTGGTCTTTTATTTACTTCATCCTATATTATTTTTTTTAAATTTATATCCCCAGACCTAAATTTTTCAGATAATTGGTTCTTAGGTATCTCCCCTGAAGGAATTGGTGTCGTTGGAATGGTAATTAATTTTACTTTTGCAATGGTAATTTCTTTTTTCACAAAATCACCTCCTGAGCATATTATTAAATTAATTGATAATATAAGAGCTCCTGAGTAGATATTTTTTCTAAAGCTCTTTTTGATATAATTATTGCTAATATAGTCTATTTGATTTAATTAATATTTTATTATGGTTGAAAAAAAGAAATCAAAAAGTTCAAATACTTCTGTTGCAGAATCTCAATCATCAGATGATAAATTTGCCCTGATTATAATGAATTTTGTTATAGATGCTTTCTATAGTGTGTTTTTTATTGTTCTTGCTTATATGGCTTTTTGGATAATTGTTGTGCTTTCAGTGCTTGGTTTTATTGTAAGGGCTGTAGGATCAGAGCAACCTGACGATTTAAAAGGCTTTACGAAGAGATTGACATTTTTTATTTCAGAATGTTTAAATTTTTCTTCAAACAATATCAAAGATAAACCTTTTCCTTTTGGAAAATTCCCAGATTAAAGTTTTGTTGGGTTTGGAGCATCTCCATAGACCTCTATGGGATCGAATAACTTTTTATCTTCTTCCCACTTTAGTTCTATATTTTTTGAGACTTTATTTTTTATAGGAATTGATCTGTAAAAGCATGACTTATAACCAACGTGACAACTTGCACCTGACCCTCCAACCTCTACAGATAGCCAAATAGAATCCTGATCATCATCTATTCTAATTTCTTTTACAGCTTGAATAAGTCCTGATGTGGCACCTTTATGCCAAACCTTTTGGCGGGTTCGACTAAAGTAATAAGCCTCGCCTTCTTCAAGTGTTTTTATCAATGCTTCGGCATTCATATAACCTAACATTAACACTTCATGGGTTTCGCTATCAGTTGTTACACATGGTATAAGGCCATTTTTATCAAACTTTGGTGAAAGCGTAATTCCTTCTTCAACTTCTTCAACAGACACTCTTTTATGAAATTTTTCTGACAATGCTATCCCTTTGTTAATTGCATAAACCTTTGCCTCAAATCAGTATCATTTGAGAATGAACCGGAAAATTTAGTAGTTACTGTAGATACATTTGGCTTATTAATTCCTCTTGTAGTCATACATTGGTGTTTAGCATCAATCATTATTGCTGTTCCATAAGGATCAAGAGTATCATCTATAGTATTCAAAATTTGCATCGTCATAGTTTCTTGAGTCTGTAATCGTTTAGCAAAAATTTCAATAACCCTAGCAAGTTTGGATATTCCCACGACTTTATTTTTTGGGAGGTATGCTACGTGAGCCTTACCCAAAATAGGAACCATATGATGCTCGCAATGTGTTTCAATATTTATATCGCGAAGAAAAACAATATCATCATAACCTTTCACATCTTCAAAAGTTTTGCCTAAAACCTTAACAGGATCTTGAGCATATCCAGCAAAAAATTCCTCATATGCTTTTACAACTCTTTTTGGTGTTTCGATTAATCCTTCACGTTCGGGATCGTCACCAGCCCAAGAAATGAGTGTTCTTACAGCGTCCATAGCCTCTTCTCTAGAAGGTTTTTTTAATTCTTCGTCATTTGATTCAGTATGAATAGCTCTATCTGAAACTTTTACATCCATCAGTAATCTCCTAAATTAATAATTTAGCTTTACCTTTGTGAAGCGAATAGGGCAATATTTTTTTTGATTTTATTTAGTAATTTATTAAAATTTTATATTAAATTATTATGATTTAATGATATTTAGATTGTTATGGAATTTAAACTATATAATTCATATACTAGAAAAAAAGAAATTTTTACCCCAATTAACGCTAATAAGGTAACTATGTATGCTTGTGGGCCTACTGTTTATGGACCAGGTCATATAGGTAATGGAAGATCTGCTATAGTCTTTGATTGTTTAACAAGAGTTCTAAGGTTTAAATTCGATAATCTAGTCTACGCAAGAAATATAACTGATATTGATGATAAGATTATAAATGTCTCAAAGGATGAAAAAGTAGAGCCCTCCGATATTGCCGAGAAATTTACAAAACAATATCATGAAGACTTTAAAGGTCTTTATGTTTTGCCTCCCGATATTGAACCTTTTGCTACGGATCATTTAGAGCAAATGATTAAATTTATAGATACCTTATTAGAAAATAATAGTGCTTATTTGTCAGAATCACATGTTCTTTTTGATGTTAAAAAATTTTTAGATTATGGAAATCTTTCAGGAAGAAAAGTAGAAGAAATGAAGCCTGGTGCAAGAATTGAAGTTGCCTCCTATAAGAAAAATCCTTCAGACTTTGTTTTGTGGAAGCCATCACCTGAAAATGAAATTGGATGGGAGAGTCCTTGGGGAAAGGGTAGGCCTGGGTGGCATTTAGAATGTTCAGCTATGATCAAAGAACATCTTGGTGAGACAATTGATATTCATGGAGGAGGTGAGGATTTGACATTTCCTCATCATGAAAATGAAATAGCACAATCAGTTTGTTGTAATGAAAGTAAGCCACTAGCCAGATTTTGGGTACACAATGGATTACTTAGAATGGATAATACAAAAATGTCAAAATCTCTTGGGAACTTTATATTAATAAAGGACTTATTGGAGGAATATGATGGTGAGGTTATTAGGTTAGCTATTTTGAGCTCTCATTACAGACAGCCTTTGATTTGGAATAATGATTTATTGAATCAATCTACTAAAACTCTTGAAAAATTATACTCATCTATTACTCCGTACGATTTGGAGATTAATCGAGAAGACTGTAAACCTCACGAAGAAGTTTTGAGCGCTCTTTATGATGACTTGAACACTCCAAAAGCACTTGCTAAAATATTTTCAATCTCAAAACTTATTTCTAAATCTGAAAATAAAACTGAGCTGGTTAAATCCTTGATTGGTTCAGCAAATTTAATTGGGTTGCTGAATTTTAGATCTGATGATCAGAAGTTTAATAATAACCTTGATGATGAAGATGGAAAAATTCAAAAACTTATAAATGAAAGAAAAATTGCTAGAGATAATAAAGATTATTTAGAGTCAGATCGAATAAGGGATATACTAATTACATTAGGGGTAAAAATAAGTGATAAATAGGATTTTCATTCATTTTTATCAGAGTAGGAAATGATAAACGATTTATATAATGATAAAATTTTAAAATTAGCATCTAACATCACAAGAGATGGAAGGCTTGATACGTTCGATTTTACCTCGGTAGCAGTCAGTAAGTTGTGCGGTTCAAAAGTCACTGTTGATGTTAAAATTACTAATAATTTAATATCAGATTTTTCTCATATTGTTAAAGCTTGCGCACTTGGACAGGCCTCTTCAGCGGTAATGGCGGATAATATAATTGGTTCAAATTTAAATGAATTAAAAAATCTTCAGATCGTAATGAGAAAAATGTTAAAGGAAAATGGCGCACCTCCAGAAGGAAAATGGTCTGATTTGAGAGTTCTTGAACCGGTTCGTGATTATAAAGGTCGTCACTCTTCTGTAATGCTAACTTTTGATGCAGTAGTTGATTGTATTAATCAATTTGAAATAAAGGAAGTTAGTAAAAAGAATAAGGTAAATTAGTGAATATTTTTGTTAAATTAAGCACTCTATTAATAAAATTTTATAAAATTTTAATTTCTCCTTTCTTGTTAAAGTCATGTAGGTATGACCCTAGCTGCTCTTCTTACGCCTTAGAAGCATTTAATACTTTTGGTTTTATGATTGGTTTGAAATTAACACTTAAAAGGATTATACGTTGTCATCCTTGGGGGAGTCATGGTTATGATCCGGTTCCAAGCATTAATGATTATTTTAAGAGAAAAAAGGATTTATAGTTAATATGCCAATTATTACTTTACCGGATGGTACTAAAAAAGATTTTAAAGAAAACATAACTATAGACGAACTTTCTAATTCTATAGGATCTGGCCTTGCAAAAGCAACCGTTGCTGGAAGGATTAACGGTAAATTAGTTGATGCTTCTGAGGTAATTTCAGATGATTCTGATGTTGTCATAGTTACAAATTCTGATCCTGAAGGTTTAGAAATTATAAGACACTCTTGCGCACATCTTTTCGGGCATGCAATTAAACAAATGTACCCTGAGGCTAAAATGGCCATAGGTCCTACAATAGAAAATGGATTTTATTACGATATTGACTTAGATATTTCTTTGAATGACAAGGATTTAGAGTTAATTGAAAAAAAAATGAAAGAGTTAGCCCTAACAGATTATCCAGTTGTTCGTGATGTAGTTAGTAAGGATAAAGCTTTGAAAGCCTTCAAAGATAGAAATGAGGGTTATAAAATTCAAATTATTGATGCTATTCCAGAGGATGAAATAATAGCACTTTATTATCATAATGAGTATACGGATATGTGCCGGGGACCTCATGTTTCTTCTACAAGACATTTAAGATCCTTTAAGCTGATGAAAATTGCAGGAGCATATTGGAGGGGTGACTCAAATAATAAAATGCTTCAACGTATTTATGGAACTGCATGGGCAAATGATAAAGATTTAAAAAATCACCTTAACCTACTTGAAGAAGCTGAAAAGCGAGACCACCGAAAGCTTGGCAGAGAATTAGACTTATTCCATTTTCAAGAAGAAGCGGTTGGAATGGTTTTCTGGCATCCTAAAGGATGGAGTATTTATAGAGAGCTTGAAGAGTACATTAGACGAAAAATAACTAAGGGCGGCTATCAAGAAATTAAAACCCCTCAATTAATTGATAAGAAATTATGGGAAGCATCTGGTCACTGGGATAAATATTCCGAACATATGTACACTTCTGAAGCAGATGATAGAGAATTAATGCTTAAACCAATGAATTGTCCTGGGCACATCCAAGTCTTTAATCAGGGTATTAAAAGTTATAGAGACCTTCCTTTAAGAATGTCAGAATTCGGATCATGTCATCGTTACGAACCTTCAGGAGCTTTACATGGTTTAATGAGGGTAAGAAATTTTGTTCAAGATGATGCCCATATTTTCTGTACTGAAGATCAAATAGAATCTGAAACTATTCTTTTTTGCAATATCTTAAAGGAAGTCTATGAGGAACTCGGTTTTGATAAGGTTTCTATAAAGTTTGCTGATAGACCCGATGAAAGAGTAGGTGAAGATTCTATCTGGGATAAAGCTGAGTCTGCTTTATCTAAGGCTGCAAAAGCTACAGGCCTACCTTTTGACGAAAATAAAGGTGATGGAGCTTTTTATGGACCAAAGCTTGATTTTTATTTACATGATGCAATTGGAAGAGTTTGGCAATGTGGTACTTTGCAAGTAGACTTTAATTTACCCAATAGACTTGATGCATCGTATATTGGAGAAGATAATAATAAGCATGTTCCTGTAATGCTTCACAGAGCAATTCTTGGAAGCCTTGAGAGATTTTTGGGTATTCTTATTGAGAATTACGAAGGAAAATTTCCCCTTTGGCTTTCACCTGTGCAAGTAGCTATAGCGACTATAACTTCAAATTCAGATGAATCTGCAAATACACTTTTAGAGAAACTTAGATCAAACGGATTAAGATCAATAATTGATTTAAGAAATGAAAAAATTAACTATAAAATTAGAGAACATTCAATTAACAAGGTGCCTTACATACTTGTTTTGGGTGATAGAGAGGTTGAAGAAAATACTGTAACAATTAGGCGCCTGGGATCTAAGGAGCAAAAAACACTTAATGTTAATGATTGCATTGATCTTATTAAGAATGAGGCATTGCCTCCAGATCTTTTGAAGACTAATTAGAAGGCTTACCAACAATACCTTCATCAATAAGAGATTGAATTTCAGTATCCTTTATTCCTAAATCCTTGAGGACAGAAAAATTATCCTGGCCCAATTTTGGCGCAGGTCCTTTTGGGCCGTCACTCGAGTCATGAAACTTAACCGGCGAAGATACTGTAGTATAATTTTCTTCACACTCTTGATCTTCAACTTCAGAAAATGCACCTGATGCTATTGCTTGTGGGTCTATTGAGACTTCTTTAAGGTTTTGTACAGGGGACCAAACTAAATCCTGAGCATCTAATTTCTCTTCCCATTCTTTCATTGTGAACTGACTAAAAGCTTTATCCATTTCATTAACAAATTCATTTGCATTCTCTCTTCTTCCTTGGTTTGTGTTGAATTTATCATTTTCTAGCCATTCTTCTTTTCCAATAGCCCTAACAACTTTAGGTAAATCATAATCTCCACCAGCCCTCGGACTAAGACATATCCATCTATCATCTTTAGTTTTAAAAAAATTAAATAGAGGGTTTATTTGCTCTTCTCTCTTCTTTGTAGAGGGAACTCTTCCGAATTTTAATTGAAGAGCCATATCGGAGCTGATGGAGTATATACCAGTTCTTACAAGTGACGTTTCAACTAATTTTCCATTACCCGTTCTATCTCTTTCATAGAGCGCTGCCAGAATTCCACTTACTGTTGATATTGCGGTTATATGATCTCCTGAGGCAGTTCTTATTGGAAGAGGTTCCTCTCCTTTTCTTTGAGTTAAGTGGGCCATCCCTGATCTCGACCAGTAAGCAGCAATATCAAAGCCAGGTTTATTTTTATCATCTCCATCAAGCCCGTATCCTGTCAAAGAACAATAAACTAATTTTGGATTAATTTTTGAAAGACTCTTATAATCAAGTTTTGCACTCTCTAGTGATTGAGGTCTTACATTTGTTAGAAAAACATCTGCATTTTTAATCATTTCTCTAACAATCTCTGCACCTTTTTCATCACTAGTATTGATTGTGACTCCTTTCTTTCCTCTATTATCAAGTGTGAATATTGGGTTACCTTCAATAGGGATATTTGATTTCATTCCCTCGAAAAACCTTCTCATCGGACAGCCGTTCAAGGGTTCAACTTTTGTTACATCTGCACCCCAATCTCTTAGCATTGCACCAGCTGCAGGCGCAGCAACATAAGTTGCCATTTCAATAACTTTAAGTCCTTCTAGCATTACTTTCCTCATTAGAAATTATTTATGATAATAAATTTTGATTAATACTTTTATGGTATAGCATTACTACATGAACAACAGTAATGACAATAAATTAATTCCAGCTTCAACAGTTTTGATAATTCGAAATTGTTCATCAGGTATCGAAGTTTTTATGGTAGTTCGACATCATCAGATTGACTTTGCTTCTGGTGCATTGGTTTTTCCTGGAGGTAAGGTTGATAAAGATGATTATGATGAAAATTTAGTTAATTATATATCTAAAACTGATGATAATAAAAAAATTCTTCCCTTTAAAATTGCCGCAATTAGAGAGAGTTTCGAAGAGGCAAATGTTTTGTTTGCCAATGAAAAAGATAAAAAAGAAAATATTAATTCAAAAAGGTTACTAGAGTTTAATAACTGGCGAGAGAAATTTAATAATAAAAGTGGATCAATGTACGAATTTGCTAAAGATAAGAATATCGCTTTTTCAACAGAAAATTTAATACCTTTTGCTCATTGGGTAACACCTAAAATGATGCCGAAAAGATTTGATACCAGATTTTATATTGCCAAAGCTCCTGAAGGTCATGAGGGTGCACATGACGGAACCGAGTCAGTTGATTCTGTATGGATAAATCCAAAGGATGCACTAGATGATTGCTATGAAAGAAAAAGAAATATTATTTTCCCAACAAGATTGAATTTAGAAAAACTTTGTCGGTCTAAAACAGTTGATGAGGCTATTACTAATGCTAAACGGGATGCAATTGTTACTGTTACACCAGTAATTAAGAAAGATAAAAATGGTACATTTCTAACAATACCAAAAGATGCTGGCTATGGTGATATTAGAGAGCCACTTAATGAAATTACAACACCTGGTGCTAATGTTTTGCCATCAAATAAATAAAAACACTTAGTATATAAATTGCTCATTAATTATTCTTTCTTCAAGATTTGTTTTAGGATCAAAGAGCATTTTTAATTCTACATTTTTATTTTCAGAAATTTCAACATATTCAATATCTCTAAATTCAGAATTATCTGCAACAGCGCTAACAGGCCTTTTATTTTTTTCTAGAATTACAATTTTTACCTTAACATTTCTTGGAAGAAGGGCGCCTTTCCATCTCCTTGGTCTGAATGCAGAAATTGGCGTCAAGGCCAATAAGTTTGATGTAAGAGGAAGAATAGGTCCATGAGCCGATAAATTATATGCAGTGCTTCCGGCTGGAGTTGACAGAAGCAATCCATCGCAAACTAATTCATCAAGTCTCTCTTTGCCATCAATAAAAATCTTTAACTTTGCCGCTTGATAGGTCTCTCTTAAAAGTGAAACTTCATTAATTGCTTGTGCCTTATAGCTCTTTTTTTTACTTTTAACATTCATTGTTAGGGGGTGAAGGTTAGCTGAAATAGATTTTTCAATTCTTTTCAATAAATTTTTTTCATTATAAGTGTTCATTAAAAAACCTATTGAACCCTTGTTCATCCCATAAATAGGAAGATCTCTATCAATATTATCATGAAGAGTTTGAAGCATTAAACCATCTCCGCCTAAAGCAACAATGGTATTTGCTCTATTTATTGGGTAGTTTTTATATAATTTTGCCAGATCCTTTTTTGCTTTTTTTGCATCAGCATTATTACTTGCTACTATATGTATCTTTATGTCGCTCATAAAATCTCTTTAAGAATATTAAATATTTGTTAAGTTATTTTACTATGAATAATAATATTTATCTACGGGGGTTTTTTGTTTCTTACTATTGACCAAGGGACGACTTCAAGTCGTGCACTTTTATTTGATGAAAAAGGGCAGGTAATTGACCTTTTTCAAAAAGATTTTAAACAGATTTATCCTAATGAGGGATGGGTTGAGCATAACCCTTTAGAAATTTTATCATCAACAATTCTTTGTTGTGAATCTATTATTAGTAAAAACTCAGGTATAGAAATTAAATCTATTGGTATTACCAACCAAAGAGAAACAATTTTAGCTTGGGATAAAAAGACTGGAAAACCATTTTATAATGCAATTGTTTGGCAAGATAGAAGAACATCAGAATTTTGCTCTAATTTAAAAAAAGAAGGATTAGAAAGGGAAATAAATAAAAAAACAGGGTTGCTATTAGATCCATATTTTTCTTCATCAAAAATATCATGGCTTCTAGAAAATGTTAATGGTTTGAGGAATTTAGCAAATAAAGGCGATGTATGCTTTGGGACTGTAGATAGTTGGTTAATATGGAACCTTACTAATGGGGATACATTTGCGACCGATTATACTAATGCCTCACGTACAAGCTTATTTAATATTCAAACATTAAAATGGGATGATGAGCTTCTTAGTATTTTTGATATTCCTCTTCAGTCTCTTCCCGAGGTAAGGAATTCTAATGATTATTTTGGAGAAACTAAGCTATTGAGTAAAAAATTAAAAATAACAGGTGTTATTGGAGATCAGCAATCATCGGCATTTGGACAATCTTGTTATCAATCAGGAGATGTAAAATCTACATATGGTACTGGATGCTTTTTGCTTGCTAATACAGGTAAAGAAATTATCTACTCCAAAAAAAAATTATTAACAACTATCTCTTATAAGATTAATGATGACTTATCTTATGCTCTAGAGGGCTCTATATTTATGGCTGGTGGTATTATGAATTGGCTAAAATTAAATTTAGGTATTCTAGATAATGTTTCTGATAGTTCAAAAATTGCCTCTTCTGTTGACCCAAGTTCTAAAGTTGTCTTGGTGCCAGCATTTAGTGGTTTAGGAGCCCCTCATTGGTCTGCGGAAGCAAGAGGTTCTTTGTTTGGAATGACACAAGATACAGGAGTACCTGATCTAATTCACGCTTCCCTTCAGTCTATTTCGCTTCAAACTTATGATTTAATGGGGGCAATAAAGGATGATTTTTCTGATAATAATTTAAACTTATTAAATACCTTAAAAATAGATGGAGGAATGATTGAAAATGATTGGTTTATTCAAAATTTATCTAATATTTGTGATTATGAAATTCAAAAATCATTTACAAAAGAGTCAACAGCTCTCGGTGCTGCAATGGTTTCTGGTCTTGGTGTAGGATTTTATTCTGGACTAGAAGACTTTAAAGGATTTTATTCAAATAATGAGAAAATAACTCCAAAGATGAAATTAGAGTTAAGAGAGAAAATTATCAATAATTGGTCTAAGGCCCTCAAGCTTTCGATTGAGATGGCAAAGTAAAATTAATTAATTTATAAAATTCATATTAAACATTTTATGATTTATATATAATGTCTTAATATTAGTGGGGTTAAATTGACTAAAAATATCAAAGAAATTGTCTCTGAAGAAGAATGGAATACAAGAGTTGATCTTGCGGCTTTATATCGATTGGTTGCTTTATATGGTTGGGATGACCTTGTTTTTACTCATATTTCAGCAAGAGTTCCGGGTGAAGAAAATTTTCTTTTAAATCCATATGGATTACTTTTTGAAGAAATAAAAGCCTCAGATTTAGTTAAAATTGATCTTGAAGGAAATATTGTTTCTGAAACAGAGCATTTTGTAAATGCTGCTGGATTTACAATTCATTCTGCAGTTCATGGCTCTGGTCATCATAATAATGCAGTTATCCACACACATTCAAATGATGGAGTTGCAGTTTCAGCTCAAGAACATGGTCTTTTGCCCATATCACAAACGGCTATGGTTATTCGTGATGAATGCTCTTATCATGATTATGAGGGGATAGCTCTGAATCATGATGAAAGGGAGAGACTTGTAGGCGATTTGGGTGAAAAACATTGTATGATTTTAAGGAATCATGGACTGTTAACTACAGGAGCAAACTGTTCAGATGCTTGGCTTAGGTTATTTTTTCTAGAAAGAGCTTGCACTATTCAAATAAAGGCTTTGTCAGGTGGGTCTAAATTAAATATGGTTCCTGATGATGTTATAGAGCTCGTTACTGATCAAGGCCAAATGGCCTCTGAACAAGGAATAGGCAATCTTGCATGGCCTGCTTTAATGAGAAAGCTTGATAAGATAGATAATAGTTTTAGAGAATAAATTTAGGAGATTTTTATGAAATTTGCAGTAGGACAACCAGTTACAAGGATAGAAGATACACGACTTATAACTGGCGAAGGAAAATTTACTGATGATTTAAAGTTACCTGATATGGTTTATGGAGTATTTTTAAGATCTCCATATGCTCATGCTAAAATAACTAGTATTAATTATGAGGAAGCTCTTAAAATGCCGGGTGTTGTAGAAATATTTACTGGCGAGCGATTACAGGATGAAGGCCTCTCTCATATGTCTGTTATAGATTTTTTACAAAATAAAGATGGAACACCCATGAATGCCAGTAAAAGACCAATTCTTGCGGTCGATAAAGTTAGGCACGTGGGCGATCCAGTTGTTTTTATTTTAGCTGATACCACCAATCAAGCACTGGATGCATCTGAATTGATTGAGATATCTTATGATGAATTACCTTGTGTTACTGACACCTCAAAAGCTTTAAACTCTGACTCCCCAATTTTATTTGAGGAATTTGGATCAAATTCAGCTGTGGATTGGGAATTAGGTTCTGAAGATGAATGGAAGATGGTTGAAGATAAAGCAGACCACATTTCAAAAGTTGATTTAATTAATAATAGAATTGTTGTTAATCCTATTGAACCAAGATCTGCTATTTCTGATTATAATAAAGATAATAATCATTTTACTGTATATGTAGAAAGTCAAGGATCTCACGCTATGAGAGAGAGACTTGCGGGCTCTCTTGGTGTTGAAGAAAAAAATATAAAGGTTGTAACCAATGATGTTGGTGGTGGTTTTGGATTAAAAATGATGTGTTTTCCAGAGTACGTTGCCACAATGTTTGCTAGTCGAGCCCTTAAAAGGCCCGTAAAATGGACATCTACAAGATCTGAAGCTTTCTTGAGTGACTCGCACGGAAGAGATCATGTTACTGAAGCATCTATAGCGATGGATAAAGAGGGAAATTTCTTAGGTGTTAAGGTCGACACAGTTGCAGCTGTTGGCGCTTATTTATCTCAGTATGGAATTTTTATACCTACACTTGCAGGCGCTGGTATGCATGTAGGAGTTTATAAGATCCCAGTTTTGTATAACAAAGTTAATGTTGTTTATACTAACACTGTGCCGGTTGATGCCTATAGAGGCGCGGGGAGACCAGAAGCCAGTTATGTCATTGAAAGGCTTGTAGATAAAGCTGCTGATGATCTCGGAATTGATCCAGTTGAACTGAGAGTTAAGAATTTTGTTCAACCTGACGAGATTGGTAAGCATGAAGGGGCAATACTTCCTCTTGATAGTTGTGATTTTCAAAAGACTACGGAAATGTCTATGGTTAATTCCTCTTATGAAGATTTTCTAAAAAGAAAAGAAGAATCTAAATTAGAAAATAAATTAAAAGGAATAGGTATTTCTTATTATATTGAAAGGACACAGGGAGAAGGTGCTGAAAATTCAAGAGTTGTTATCTCCGGCGAGGGGTCTGTGAAGGTTTTTGCAGGAACACAAGCCACAGGTCAAGGTCATGAAACAGCGTGGACACAAATTTTGGTTGAAAAACTTGGTGTAAATCCTGAAGATGTATCCATACATTTTGGCAACAGTGATGATTTACCTGGCGGCGGCGGAACAGGAGGTTCTAAGTCTTTATATATGGCAGCTGGTGCAATAAATGATGCTTCAAATGCGATGTTAAAAAAAGGAATTGAAATAGCAGCTAATGAGCTTGAGGCATCAATAGATGAAATTGAGTATACAACAGATGCTGGACCATTATTTCAAGTTAAGGGAACTAATAGAAATATTGATCTCTACTCAGTGGCTAGACTTGCAGAAAGTCAGTCTAATACACAAATTCTTGATGGCGAAAGTGCTTATGAACATAAAGATCCTACATTTCCAAATGGTTGTCATATTTGCGAAATATCAATTGATAAGGAAACTGGTAGAATTGAGATAGATAATTACTCAGCTACTGATGATTTTGGTAGAATAATAAATCCACTTTTAGTTGCCGGTCAGGTTCATGGAGGAATAGTTCAAGGTCTAGGGCAGGCAATGGGAGAGCAAGCTATTTTTGAAGAAGAATCTGGGCAATTAATTAATGGTTCATACATGGATTATCATATGCCGAGAGCAGATGAATTTCCTCATCTTGATTTAGATTTTAATGAAGAAGCTGAATGCACAACTAATATGCTTGGTGCGAAAGGTTGTGGTGAGGCTGGGACAGTTGCTTCAACAACAGCCTATGTAAATGCTGTCTATGATGCATTATCTGATTATGACTTTAAAGAACTTGATATGCCATTAACCCCTATGAAAGTATGGAGAATAATCAATAATCATTAATATAAATAGACGAAGATTATTTTTTATGTAATGTAAGTAATTGAATTAATTAGAAGAGTTAATATGGATAAAAAAATAGAGATTCCTGATGCGTATTCTGTTCCTCTAGATCAGATTCACCCTGCGGAGCCAGCTCTTTTTAAAAATAACGTAATGTGGTCTTATTTTGAGCGCTTGAGAAAAGAAGATCCTGTTCATTATTGTAAAAGACCTTTCGATATAGGTATGGGAGAATTTCTTGATGAAGAAATTGGTCCTTATTGGTCAATTACAAAATATAACGATATTATGGATGTTGACACAAATCATAAAGTTTTCTCTTCCGAGCCTGCTATAACACTTTTTGATCCACGTGAGGAATTTACCACACCAATGTTTATTGCTATGGATCCTCCAAAACATGATGTTCAACGAAAAGCAGTAAATCCAGTTGTGGCCCCAAGTAATTTAAAAAATATGGAAGGTTTAATTCGTGAAAGAACGCAAAATGTTCTTGATAGCTTGCCTAAAAATGAGACTTTTGATTGGGTAAAAAGTGTTTCTATTGAGCTAACAACACAAATGCTTGCCACTTTATTCGATTTTCCATTTGAAGATAGATATAAATTAACTAGGTGGTCAGATGTCGCTACAGCTAGACCAGGAGATGGTATTATCGAAGATGATGAGCAGAGGTATAGTGAATTATTTGAATGTTTAGAGTATTTTACGAAGTTATGGAATGAAAGAGTTAACTCTGATCCTAAAACCGATCTAATTTCTATGTTAGCCCACAACCCCTTAACAAGAAATATGGAGCCAATGGAATATCTTGGTAATTTAATTCTCTTAATTGTAGGTGGAAATGACACCACAAGAAATTCAATGACAGGGGGTATAGTAGCATTAAACGAACATCCTGATCAGTATGATAAACTAAGAGATAACCATGATTTAATTTATTCTATGGTTCCGGAAATTATTCGCTGGCAGACACCTCTTGCATATATGAGAAGAACTGCACTAGAGGATGTAGAAATAAGAGGCAAGAAAATCAAAAAAGGCGATAAGGTGGTAATGTGGTACGTTTCAGGTAATCGTGATGAAGAGGTTATAGATAATCCTAATTCATTTATTATCGATAGAGAGCGCCCAAGAAATCACTTATCTTTTGGTTTTGGAATTCACCGCTGTGTTGGTAATCGTTTAGCAGATATGCAACTTGAAATCTTATGGGAAGAAACAATGAAGAGGTTTAAAAATATAAAAGTTATGGGTGAACCAGAACGAGTTAACTCTTCTTTTGTAAAAGGCTATTTGTCACTCCCTGTTAAAATAGAAGAATAAATTATATTTATTTATTTTAATTAGAAACTAAGTTAAACCTTACCAATGAACACTCAGCTCGAAGAAAGTCGTATTCTTAGAAATGTATATGGTAAATTTGCTACTGGAGTTTCCGTAGTTTCCTTTTTGGATAAAGATAAAAGACCTTTCGGTGTAACAGTTAATTCCTTTACATCTGTTTCCTTGGATCCTCCCATAGCATTATGGTGTGTTGATAAAAACTCCGAGCTATGCGAAAGTTTAATTAATAAAGAAAATTATGTTTTTAATTTTTTAGCAGAAGATCAAACTAATCTTGCAGTTAGGTTAGCAGAAAAAAATAAGCATAACCTAAATGATGCTAATTGCGATATTCAAGAATACGGTCCTATTATAAAAAACTCTCTGGGATGGGTAGCATGCTCTAAACGAGAAGTTATTGAGTCCGGCGATCATTTTATAATATTTGGTAATGTTAATGCTTTCAGTTCTTATAATAACGAAAAGAAACCTCTTATATTTTGGTCAGGTAATTTTCAAAATCTAGAATAGATAGTAATGCTAATTTACATGTTTTAATTATTTTGTAATTTTAACTATCTGAAGGAAACCTCTGGAAAACCATTGTTTACAGATTCCCTCAGTCTATCGTAATAAACACCAGCGCCGCCAAAGTAAATTAAGACTCTTGAGTTCTTATTCTCAATATTAGCACCCATCATCCATGAATGAACTTGATCTCCAACATCCATCAATGTTTGTTTATGAATTTCTGATACGTGAGCAGACCATTCTTCCTCTGCATCAATTAAGGGCTCACATAAACTGTAGCCTTCATCTTCCATTTTCTTTATGCAATCAGAAATCCATAATGCATTTTGCTCTATAGATGTTGGAAGGTTGGCAAATGGAGCTTGCGGGCCTGTTATTGTAAATAAATTGGGGAAGTCTGAAATACAAACTCCCATAATAGATTTTGACTCAACCTCCCATTTATCTTTTATTGTAGTTCCGCTTTTACCACGTATATCAAAAGCTTCTAGTGCACCCGTGTATGCTTGAAAACCTGTTGCCAGAATTATAATATCAAAATCAAAAGTATTTTGAGTAGTTTGAACTCCATTTTCGGTAATCTCAGAAATAGGTTCGTTATCTTTTATATCAACTAGATGAACATTATCTCGATTAAAGGCCTCATAAAATCCATGATCCAAGGGAGGTCTTTTGGCAAACAAAGGATATCCTTTTGGAGTCAATAGATCTGCAATTCGAGGGTCATTAACCTTTTCTTTCATTTTTTTAATGACAAAGTCTGCGGCCATCTTATTTGCTTCAGGGTCTGCCAATAAATCATCAAAGGTCTCAAAAACCCATCGAAAACTTCCTTGCCATTTTTCTTCAAAAATTCTTTCACGCTCTTCAGGTGAGGTATCAACTGCGTTACGACCAACTGGACTATCAAATGCCATTCCAAAGACATGATTACGGCACTTTTCAATTATTTCATCATAATTATCTTTAATTTCTTTCTCCCAATCAGGTGTCATTGGCTTTTGCATTGCAGGCAAAACAAAGTTTGGTGTTCTTTGAAAAACTGTTACACTCTTGGCACTCTCTGCCATGATAGGAAGCATTTGAACAGTGGAGGCACCACATCCAATAATACCTACTCGTTTTCCTTCGTAATCTAAGTCCTCTTGAGGCCATCTGGATGAATGGAAGCATGGCCCTGTAAATTTTTCTCGACCTTTAATGTTGGGAATTACAGGTTGAGAAATCATACCCATAGCGCTTATGAAATACTTACATGTATATTCTTCTGAGTCGCTAGTCTTTACCAACCAGACACCTTTATCATTCTGGAATTCTGCACTAATAATCTCAGTATTAAGTTCTATGTTTGGCCACATATCACACTTGTCAGCAACAAAATGGAGATATCGTTGTGTTTCCTCTCTGCCAGGATATCTTTGAGACCATGTCCATTCCTGCATAATTTCTTTAGAAAATGATAGACAATAATAATATCCCTCACTATCAGTTGCAGCTCCGGGATACCTATTCCATGCCCACGTACCGCCTATATCATTGGCTCTATCAAAAACCTTTACGGAAATACCAATTTTTTTTAAATGATGGATTAGTGCTAAACCTGCAAACCCAGCACCAACAACAATAGCGTCACAATCTACCTTTAAGGACAAATCAAAACTCCTTTAAAAATTTTAAGCTTAACATGCTTTATTTATGCAAAACTTATTGTAAAAAGCTAGTAGTATTTTGACATGCTATGGTCTTTTATTATTGCAATATAGAAACTAGACTAAAGTAACTTTTAAAATAGAGCTTAAGTTTTAAAATTTATTTTTTCAAAGTTATGTTAATAATATTAATACTTTCTATAAAAAGTGGGGTGGGGGGTTAATGACAAAAAGTGATAGTAGAAATGGAAGAGATTCTCTTATTCCTATTGCTCGTGATGTAATTAAGCATGCAAAAGCAGGGACCTTAAGACAGGCAAAAGATGTAATGCGTTTACCTGCTGATAATTATACGAATTCTGATCGTTTTGAAGCAGAATTAAATCAAGTAATCAAACGAGTGCCAATTATTTTAGGCCCTTCGTGTGAAATTCCTAATCCAGGTGATTTTAAAACATTATCTATAGCAGGTATGTCCTTAATCGTAACTAGAGATGATGATGGTAAAGCAAATGCTTTAATTAATGCATGTTCTCATCGTGGAGCATGTCTTATACAAAATGAAAATGGTAATAGAAGAAAATTTACTTGCCCTTACCATGGTTGGAGTTTTTCGAACAAAGGGGCTTTAATAGCTATTAGCGCTCAAGAAGATTTTGGTGAAATAAATAAAAATCATTATGGACTTAAGACCCTCCCTGTTTATGAGTCTGCTGGGTTAATATGGGCGATTGTAAATCCTGAATCAACAGTTGATACCAAGTCTTTCTTGGCAGGATACGATAGTATGCTTGAAATATTTGCTTTTTCTAATTGGGTATATGTTTCAAAAAGAACCTTTTCTGGACCAAATTGGAAGATTGCCTATGATGGTTATCTTGAGTACTACCATGTACCTGTTTTACACCGTGAAACTTTTGGAGTAGATGCTACTAACCGAGGTCTCTACTATACATGGGGTCCGCATCAGCACATTAAGTCGCCTGCTACAGAAAAGGGTCATGTAGCCACAGAGACGCTCGGATATATGTCTGAATTGATGGATAAACCAGAGACGGAATGGGATAATGAAACCTTAACTTATGGAGTATGGACTGTATTTCCAACGACTTCAATTGCTTCATTTGATGCAGGTGGCAGGGGTGTTTTGATTTCACAAATTCTCCCTGGAGAAACTGTTGATGAAAGTATTACTAATCAATATTATATTATGGAAAAGCCGCCTAGCAATCCTGAGGCAGCAGAGGAACAGTTTGATTTTTTTCAGCAAGTAGTTATGCAAGAAGATTACGCAATGGGAAGCTCAGCTCAGCCTGGTCTCAAGAAAGGTGGTATTGATCATGTTTTGTTTGGGCGCAATGAGCAAGGAAACCAACACTTCCACAAATGGGTCGATAAGGTTATGAGTGCTAAATCTGACGATGATCTGAACGATCTATTCAAGCAAGAAGATGCATAGATAATAAGTTTTAAAGAAATAATATTTAAGATTAATTAAAGCATTCGACTTTTTTTATTTTTTATTTATCCTTGCTTAACATTTTATAGGAATTTTAAAATATGGAGGTTTCATCAGCTAAGCTTCAGAGAATTGTTAAGGTTCCAAAAAATTATATTTGGAAAAGATTTGAATCATTTAAAGAAGTTGGAAGTATTCTTCCTCCACCAATCATTGATCAAGTAGTTGGTGAGAGCAATAATGTTGGTTCTTTAAGGGTTTTGACTCTTGGTGAAAAGCAAAAATTTCCTGGGCAAGTTATCGAACGTTTGGAGGCTAAGTTGGATGACTCTTTTTTGGTTTATTCAATAGTCGATGATTCTTGTTTACCTGTAAGAAATTATATTGCCGTATTATCTTTGATAACTTTATCTGAAGAAGAAACAGACGTTACTTTATCAAGTCATTGGATGCCCATTGGCTCTTCATCTGATGAAATGAAATCGATGTTTGAAGGGCTTTATGAATTAATGTTTTCCAATATTGAAAAGCAATACAATCAGTAAAAGAAAATGAACATTGATGAAAAAGATTATTATAAAATTATAGATCATTTATATCTTAATCAGTTGGATATTGATAAAAGTTTTTTTCCAAAAGTAATTGGAAATGGTCAATCTAATCCAACTTTTTTAATCCAAGATAAGAATGCACAATTTAAAGTTTTAAGAATGCAGCCTTCTGGTGATTTAGTTAGAGGGGCTCATCGTGTTGATAGAGAGTTTCTTGTTTTAAGAGCCCTGAGCGAGAAAGGTTTTATTGTTCCTGAGCCAATTTTTCTTTGTGACGATAGCTCAGTTATTGGAAGACAATTTTATGTAATGGAATTTGTAGATGGTGATATTTTTGATGATCCATTTGTTAAAGAAAAATCAGAATCTGATAAAAATAATATATATAAATCATTGGCTGAGTCTTTAGGAAGACTCCATAGCTTTAATATTGATGATTTGAATCTACCTTTTAAAAAAAATCATGGTTTTATGAAAAGAAATTTATCTCTTTGGTATGATCAAATTTTTAATGAAACAAATAAACCCGATAAAGATATTGAAAGGGTTTTCCGATCAATCATATTGGACCTACCAGACCATGGAAACTTATCACTTCTGCATGGAGATTATAAATTAGACAATGTAGTGATTGATAAAAATAATAATTGTTTGGCAATATTAGACTGGGAGCTTTCTTCCTTTGGCGAGCCTATGGTTGATATAAGTTTTCAAATGATAAATTGGTTAATACCAAGCGGAGTATTATATGGAATAGGTGGCGATTGGGAAAAGCAAGGAGTCCCCTCTGCTTCAAAATTTTTATCTTGGTATGAAAGCTCATATAACAAAGATATTGATATGCCATCATTAAGAAATGCCTGTATTTTTTCATTAATTAAGTTATTTTGTATACTTAAGGGTATTGAAAATCGTATTAATCAAGGCAATGCTTTTTCTGATGATGCTGAGCTAAAAGCAAAAGCAGCTCCAGCTATTAAAGATGTTTTAATGAATGCATTTGAGGTAAATCCAAAAGATATAATAATTTCTTAAATATTTATAACTTTAATGCATTTGGGTTTTATGATTTTATAAATGAATTAAAAGAGGGAAGATGATGACAAAATATAGATTTTCTGAAGGAGCGGCTCTTGTTTTTGGAGGTTCTGGTGGGTTAGGTACTGGAATTGTAAATTTACTTGCCGAAAGTGGAAGCGATGTTGCCTTTACTTATTATAAAAATAAAGAAAGTGCAGAGAGTAATTTAAAAAATATTGAAGGTATGGGAAGAAGCGGATTAATTGGTAGTGTTGATTTATTGGATATGACAAATGTTCAAAATTTTGTAGATGAAACAAAAGAAAAATTTGGGCGTATTCATTCTGTTATTTTTGCCACAGGACCTTTTCTTCATATCATGCCTGTTTTAGAGGCTGATCCAAAAGATGTTTATTATACTTTAGATGCAGATATTAAAGGTTTTTATCATGTCTTAAGAGCTGTTGTTCCTGCGTTAAAGGAAGGTGGGGGTGGCTCTATAACCGCTCTTACAACTGCTGCAATTCATAAGTATATCAGTACCGACGGCTTATCTTCTATCCCAAAAGCTGGCGTTCAGCATTTGTGTACGGCTATTGCAAGAGAAGAAGGTCATAATGGAATAAGAGCTAATTGTGTTGCTGTTGGCTTAATTGCTGTAGGTTTATCTCAAGAAATCGATTCCCCTCCTGGTGGAATATTAGATCAATGGATGAACCAGGTGCCCTTAGGTAGAGCAGGTGACCCTCAAGAGTTATTCGATGCAGTTGTTTTTCTTGCATCTGAAAATGCGGGTTATATAAGTGGTCAATCACTTCCTGTTGACGGCGGTTACTCAGGATAGGTTTTATTAATGAATTTTGAATCAAAAAATATAGTTGTTATTGGCGGAAGTAGCGGAATCGGGAGAGGAATTGCTTCATCTTTTATTGAAAAGGGAGCTGATGTTTGTATTACAGGTACCCGAGATAGTATTGCCGATTATGATGAGGAAGTTACCGAGAATATAAAAAAGTGTGTTTATAGAAAACTAGACCTTTCGGAGACTGATAATTTAAAAAAACTATCGCTTCCATTCGATAATATTCATACATTAGTTTGCTCACAAGGAATTGTTGCTTATGATCGTAAGGAATTTGAAATAGATACTTTTAAAAAAATTATAGATTTGAATTTAAATTCTGTAATGGCTTCATGTAGCTTTTTTCATGAAAATTTAGTTAAAAATAAAGGTTCAATTGTTATTATTGGCTCTGGCGCTAGTTATCATGCGGTTAAAGGAAATCCTGCTTATTCAGCCTCTAAAGGAGGCTTACTAACCCTCATCAAAACACTGGCTGAGGCATGGGCTATNAATGGTATTAGGGTAAATGGAATTGCCCCGGGATATGTTGCAACTAAATTAACCGAAGTAACTTTTGGAAATGAAAAAAGGTATGAGAATTCATTAAAAAATATTCCATTAAAACGTTGGGGATCTCCAAAGGATATGGGCGAAGTATGCTGCTTTTTATGCAGTGAGGGTGCCTCCTATGTTACTGGTCAGATGATAACTGTTGACGGAGGTATGAGCCTCTCATAATAAAATTATAAGGAAAAAATATGAGCTCAGAAGAAAGTAAAATTGTATTTAAGCATCAAGAAAATTTAGTAAAAACATTTTTTTCTATTACCGATGAATCGATTGGAATGAAGCATTTCCGATACACTAATGATGATTATTTTTCAGCAGATGAAAGCATTAAGTCATGCGGAGAAACTTCTCCAATTGTAGCAGATGGTATTTATGCTCAATGGGTAACAACAGAAAATTCCGACCCAAATAAAAGGATTTTATATTTGCATGGTGGTGGTTATGCTATTGGAACAATAAGAGGGTATTTATCTTTATCGAGTCATATTGCTAAAGCAACTGGCTGTTCGGTGCTAGTTATTGATTATAGCTTGGCTCCAGAGAATAAATTTCCTGCTGCGATAAATGATGCAAAGAAAGCTTTTAAATGGATGTTAGAAAACGGACCTAGTGGAAACACCTCATGTGAAAAGTCATTTATTTCTGGAGACTCTGCTGGAGGAGGTCTAGCAATAGGTGTGACTTTAGCTTTAAAAGATGATAATTCGGATTTACCTAATGCTGTAATACCATTAAGCCCCTGGGCTGAACTTGATCCTGTATCAGAGTCTTATAAAACCAATGTAGAATTAGATCCTTATATTTCAAAAGATGCAATTGCTGCATTTAAAGATCTTTATATTAATGATGAATTAGATATTAAAAATCCTTACGCATCACCTGTCTATGGAAACTTTGATGGCTTTCCTCCAATGTTAATTCATGTAGGTGGAAGAGAGGTCTTGATAGATGACTCAAAAAAAATTGCTAAAAAAGCTAAAGAGGCAGGCTGTAATGTAAGTATAGAGGTTTGGGATGATATGGTTCATGTATTTCATGGATATGCTCCATTTCTTCCTGAGGCTAATGAAGCATTAAGAGCAATAGGTGAATTCATTGCCGATAAATGAAAATATTTTAATTAAAAATGGTATTGCAATAGCAGACTTAAGGCCAGAAAAATAAGTGGAAAATACATATACATACTCACCTCTTGATAGAGTAATTTGGGATACCCCTGCAGCAGATGCTATTTTGAATGAAATTAATCGATTAAGTGTAAATAAAGTCTTCATAGTTGCGTCATCCAGCATATCAAAGAAAACTGATGAAATATTGAAAGTTAAAAATATTTTAGGCAATAAGTTTGTAGGTCTATTTGATAGATGTATCCCTCATTCACCACTTGAAAATGTTATTGAATGTGCAAATTCTGTTCAAAAGAGTAATCCTGATATTATAATCACTATTGGAGGGGGAACCCCAATTGATACCGTTAAGGTGGTTCAATTATGTCACTCCCTAGGTATCGAAACGGTCGAAGATTTAAAGAAGATATCTAATAAACATCAAAAAAAGGTTTCCAAAATACGACAAATAGCAATTCCAACAACATTGTCTGGTGGAGAGTATTCTATAATTGGAGGAGCTATGGATACTAAAACACAACTTAAGGAGAGGTATACAGGAAATGATATATGCCCACAGGTTGTAATTTTGGACCCAAAAATAACTCTACATACACCTGATTGGCTTTGGCTTTCTACAGCTATACGATCAGTTGATCATGCTGTTGAGGGGTTATGTTCGTCTTCTACTAATCCATTAATTCCGCCAATGGCCTTAAATTCTCTTCAATTATTCGCTCGATCGTTAAGAGATACTTATAATGATAGAGAAGATATTTTTGCCAGATCATTATCTCAAAAAGCAGTATGGATGATTGCTAAAAATTTAGGAAATACATCTATGGGTGCAAGTCATGGCATTGGTTATTTATTGGGTTCAATAGGATCTGTTCCCCATGGATATACATCATGTGTAATGCTGCCTGCAGTTTTAAAATGGAATGAGTCATTTAATAAAGAAAAACAAAAATGGATTGCTAATGCCTTAGGAAGACCGAAGTTATCAGCGTCAGATGCAGTGGCTGAATTAATATCAGATCTTGGCTTGCCAAGAACTCTGGGCGATGTTGGTATTAAGGATGATCAATGGGATAAGATTGCTGAATATGGAGTTAAACATCCTACGGTGTTAACCAATCCTAGACCAATAACAAAAAAAAGTGATATTATTGAAATATTAAAATTAGCAAGTTAATTAATATTTCTTGAAAATTTAAATAATTAGTTTTGAATGAATAATTGTTGGGAGTATTTTATTGGTAGGTTTTTTATTATCTATGTTTGGCGTTATCGTTGCTGTAGGTATTCTTCTCTTAATGGTAAAACTTTTAGATTCATTGGACGGTAAATGAATAAGCTAACCAACCTCTCAAGATCTGTAAAAGAGAGCGTAGTATTGATTACTGGTGCTGGAAGTGGAATGGGAAAGGCCACAGCTCAGTTATTTGCAGATCAAGGTGCGATAACAATAGCAACAGATATTAATAAAAAAAATATTGATGCAGTTTCTAATGAGATAAATAATAGTGGAGGTATATCAGAGAGCTTTTCTTTAGATGTTGGTAATAAGGAGAATATTGCCGAGACGGTTAAAGAAATAATAAATAAATTCGGAAAGCTTGATATCCTTATTAATAATGCTGGTATAGCAATACCAACCGATATTGATAATGATGATTATGAGATTTATTGGGATAAAACTCATGATATTTTATTAAAGGGTCAGGTTCGGCTTATACGAGAATGCCTACCCTATCTAAAATATTCTCCTTTTCCTAGAATTGTCAATATTTCATCAACTGAAGGATTAGGGGCTTCACCTAAGCACTCACCTTATACTTCTGCTAAGCATGGAGTTATTGGATTAACAAGATCATTAGCAGTCGAACTTGGAAGCTTAGGTATAACAGTTAACTGTATTTGTCCTGGACCAATTAATACTTCAATGACAGAGAAAATTCCTCAAAAGGATAAAGATATATACTCTAAAAGAAGAGTGCCTTTGAGAAGATATGGCAATCCTGAAGAAGTTGCTCATGCAACTTTAAACTTTTGTTTACCTTCCTCGTCTTTTATAACTGGTGCAGTTTTGGCAGTTGATGGGGGTCTAACAGTTAAAAGAGCTTGAGTTAATAATTTTAGATTTCATTTTATTATTGATTGTGAAGATTTTTTTCTATTTATTGTACTCTAGAGAGGTTTATATGAGTAAAGAAAAATTAATTGATATGGCTTTGAATAATAAAATGCATGCTGAAGCTGGTACAATGGAATTGGCCGACACTATTGTTGAAATTCCAGCATCAAATTATTTTGACAAATCTCGTTGGCAAAAAGAAGTTGATTTAATATTTAAGAGGATACCTCTTGTTTTGGGTGTTTCTAATGAGATACCAAACGCTGGAGATTATAAGTCAATTGATGTTCTTGGCGTACCTGTTCTAATTTTAAGAAATTCTAATGGTCAAGTAAAAGCATATCTTAATGCCTGTATACATCGTGGTGCAGCTTTAGTTGAAAATGGTTTGGGAAACAAAAAAAGGTTTAGCTGTCCATATCACGGCTGGTCTTATAATGAAGATGGTTCTTTAATTGGAATTTCATCCCAGCAAGATTTTGGTGATCTAGATAAAAATTGCAAAAGCCTCATATCGTTACCTATTTTGGAGAAGGCTGGTATAATTTGGGTGATTTTAAATTCAAATTCAAATCTTGATATGGAAAAATTCTTATCAGGTTATGATAAGATGTTAGAATTATTTGATTTAGAAAATTGGCATGTTTTTAGTACTCGAGTTGTAAAAGGACCAAATTGGAAGGTTGCTTATGACGGTTACTTAGATCTTTATCATTTACCAGTCTTGCACAGCGAAACTTTTGGTAAGAATATTTCTAATCAGGCTAATTATTATGAATGGGGTCCTCATCAGAGAGTGGTATCTCCTTTAGCAAGAATTTCATCGTCTGAAAAGGGTGGTGTAGTTACCCCAGATCTAGATGTGCCAGTTGAAGATTGGCCGATGGATATGCTTATGGCAGGAGTTTGGACAATTTTCCCAAATGTATCAATTGCATCTTTTAGGGGAGGTGGGAGAGCAGTAATGTTGTCTCAACTTATGCCGGGCGATAACCCTGAAGAGTCTTTCACTACCCAGTATTATTTAATGGAAAAAAAACCAACAAAAGAACAAGAAATCGAGGCTAAAAAGCAATTTGATTTACTGGAATATGTTGTTCGTGAAGAAGATTATTCAACTGGTTTAAGGCTTCAGAAAAGCTTAAAAACTGGAATGATTGATAGTGTTATGTTTGGAAAAAATGAAGGTGGAGGACAAAATTTTCATGGCTGGGTTGATAAAATATTAAAAACTAAGGACAAAGACTTAATGTCATTATTCAGTTAATTAATTTGGAGAATTATAAATGAAAACTAGAATTACAGAACTTTTAAATATTGAACATCCTATTATTCAAGGCGGAATGCATTTTGTTGGCTTAGCGGAAATGGCAGCAGCTGTTTCTAATGCTGGAGGTTTAGGAATAATTACTGGTTTGACACAAGGAACACCTGAAAAACTTGCTGCGGAAATAAATAGGTGTAAGGAAATGACTGATAAGCCTATAGGAGTTAATATGACATTTCTTCCGACTCTTACTCCTCCTGATTATCCGGCCTTATTTAAAGTTATAATTGATGCGGGTATAAAGGTTGTTGAAACTGCTGGTAATAATCCCGCTCAGTATTTACCAATGCTTAAAGAGGCCGATGTAAAAGTTATTCATAAGTGTACTGCTGTAAGGCATGCGTTAAAAGCTCAATCAATTGGCTGTGATGCGGTTTCGGTTGATGGTTTTGAATGTGGTGGTCACCCTGGAGAAGACGACATACCTAATTTTATTCTTCTTCCAAGAGCTGCTGAAGAACTAGAGATTCCTTTTGTTGCTTCAGGAGGAATGGCCGATGCAAGAAGTCTTGTTGGAGCTCTTTCGATGGGAGCGGAAGGAATGAATATGGGTACACGATTTATTGCTACGAAAGAAGCACCTGTTCATGAAAATGTTAAGCAGGCTATCTTAAGTGCAAGTGAGTTAGATACTCGTCTAGTAATGAGACCTTTACGAAATACAGAAAGGGTTCTTAATAATCCTGCGGTAGAAAGGTTACTTCAAAAAGAGAAAGATTTAGGGGCTGATTTAAAGTTTGAGGATATAATTGATGAGGTTGCTGGAATATACCCTAAAGTTATGATTGATGGTGAACCAGAGGCTGGCGCTTGGTCTTGCGGAATGGTAGCGGGCCTTATTCACGACATCCCGACCTGTAAAGAATTAATTGATCAGATTATGAAAGAGTCTGAAGAAATTATCACTAATAGATTGGCTGGCTTTTTAAATAATTAGATTATTGTTTTGCTTTTAAAAGAGAGTAAAAAGTTCTCAACATTTTTATTCTTTTTATAAAGTAAGGAAAAATTAAAAGATTTAAAATTGGTATTATTGCTATGTAATGTGATGGAGATAACCTTTGTGCAATCTCCATTATCTTAGCATCCAAACCAACAAAAATTCTTTTCTTATTTTTTTTAACCCCTTTAAGGATAATTTTTGCAGCTTTGTCAGGGTTCATTCCAGATTCTTTAAATGTAGATCCAACATCTTTAACCGTTAAAGCATTGCCCTTATTATCTTTTGCATATTCACCGTTTGTTAAAAGAATATCTTTTCCAAATCTTGCATCAAGAACAATATTTGTTCCTATATGTCCTGGGTAAACGCAATTAACTTGAATGGGATCATCTTTTAATTCCATAGCTAAGCTTTCTGTAAATCCCCTTACAGCAAATTTTGAAGCATGGTAAACAGTATTATTTGGAGTTGTGATTATACCAAAAATTGATGAGGTATTTACCAGAGCAGACTCCTCATCTTTCATAAGGTGTGGTAAAAAAGCTCTGGAGCAATAAACTAAGGAGTTAAAGTTAATATCATTACACCAATCCCAATCAGATTCTTTCATTTCTAAAAAAGCAGAAGGTGAAACCACCCCTGCATTATTAAAAAGTAAATCTACTTTTCCATGATTTAAAAGTGTCTCTTTTACTAAAATATCAATATTGCTTTTATCTCTTAAGTCTAGGTTATGAGTTGAGCAGGAAATATTGTAATTTTTTATTAATTCTTCAGTTTCTTTCAGTGAGCTAGTATTGATATCGCATATAGCAACATTACAACCTTCTTGAGCTAAATTAAGGGCTAGATACCTCCCCATTCCAGATCCTGCTCCGGTAATAACGGCGACTTTATTTTGGAAAGTTTTCAATTTAAAGCTCCTTAAGTTTAAAAATAAATAAAAGAGGGTGTCAATTAATGGTGCCGAAGAAGGGACTTGAACCCCCAACCCCCTGATTACAAATCAGGTGCTCTACCAGTTGAGCTACTTCGGCATTTTAAAGGCTTTTGGTCTTATAACCCTTACAAAACCTATATTTTTTTATAATACCTAATCCTCATTTATCTATGTTTGCACTATTTGTGTAACAAGATTATAGTCGTTTTGTCATTATTTTTGTCACAAAAACAAGGTAAACATAAATGAGCACGAAATCGAAACCAATAATAAAAAATATTTCTAAGTTCGAAATCAAGCATATAGATACATTACTAAGGAATGAAAATCAATCACCTATACACTATAAAGTGAAAGGTCAGCCATTAATACTTTCTGTGCGTCACAGAACTAAAACTTGGGTGTTCTCTGGTCGTATTACAAACGCAATGGGTCAATCTGAATCTAAGAATACTACAATAGGTTATGTGGAAGGATTTGCTCCCAGCAATCCTAAAAAACCCATCCTTAGCATTCGTGATGCTCTAATTAAATCAATCGATATAAAAGAAGGAAGGGAAGTCCTCGTTTAATTTTAGCATTCTAAAACATAAATGTTCCCACGAATAACCCACAGAAGATAAGCCCAAAAGGTAGCTTGTATAAGGGGGATTGATAAACATCAGAATAAAGAAT
>JGI20155J14468_10000076_pt1 | contig 71738 bp, 77 predicted proteins | sample COG_05_FD_14468 | JGI IMG/M metagenome (IMG submission 14468) | reverse complement strand
GATCATATTAAAATCTATATTTATGAATAAAAATAAAATATGATCACGATTATATATTTATCAATAAAAATATGATCACGAGTATATATTTATCAATAAAAATATGATCACATGTAAAGTTATATTTATCAAAAACAATTTTCATATGATCACGAGTATATAATTTATCAATAAAAATATGATCACACGTAAAGTTATATTTATCAAAAACAATTTTCATATGATCACAAGTATATAATTTATCAGAACAATATGATCAAAAATAATTAAAAGTATAAATTAACAATATTTTTATTATTATAGTTATGTGGATAGTTCAGAAAAAAAACTAAATTAAAAATTAAAATTAAGAAAATTATTTATAGATTCTAAAATTATTTATAAATTTAAAATTATATATTATTAATATTATTGTTTTGGTGCGTTTTAAATGTTATTTAATAAAAATAGAATTAAAAAGTTAGAAAAATAAAAAAGAGTTACAACCAGATTATTTTAAAATTATACAAAACTAATAAAATATATAATAAGTTGATTAATAGATACAAATTTATATAAAAAAAAATATATAATAAATGGAATGTAGTTAATTAATTAAATACATTTTTAATATAATAAATTCAATTTTATTATAAATTATATATATTATAAATTATATATATTATTAATAATATAAAATGAGTCAAGATATATTAACAACAAAAACATTTATTGATAAATTAAATTTATTAGATAAATATGATGATGATTTTATAATTAAATATTATTTAACAACAATAAGTTATGATTTTGGAAAAAATTATTTAATATTAAATAGATATTATTCTTTTGATGAATCAGATGAACAAACATCTGAATTTGACGATATAATTAATGAAATAAAATCAATTACATTTGATAAATTTAAAGAAATTTATATTGATAATAAACCATTTTTTAAAGATAAAAAACATACTAAAAATGATACAACATTAAAAGGATATATAAATTCAAATAAATTTAATATATTTAAATTTATGTTTTTAGATATATCTATAAAAAGATATATTGTATTATTATTTAATAGTAAAAAATCTATAGAATTTTTAAATAAAGATGTTAGTATGATTTCATATGATTTTGATAATTTTACTAGTAGGGATGATTATCATCAAATTAGTGATTTTAATATGAATACACTTTTTCCAATATTAATACTTAATGCACTTAAATCAAATAAATTTATATCATTTATTGATGATCAAATTGCATCAATACAAATATCAGAAAATCAAGAACTACATCGAGATAGTCCAGTAATGCGAGATGTGGGCAGTGGTGATGCTGACGCAGATCCCGTCCCAAGGCCCACCATGGGAGGTCCTCTGCTGCGTCGACAAAACGCCAGGGTGCTCCCAAGGCTCACCATGCAAGATAGTCCTGATAGTAAAAAAAGAAAAATAAGTACTAATCTTCAAAATTTAAATTTGTTTTGTTTTTTAAAAACAAATAAACATATTAATACAATTATTAAAATTATTTCTAAAATGAATAAAATACATTTAAAATTTAATCATCAAAATAATAGTAAATATTCAAAATTTGAAATTATTAAAGATCCAGTATTTTTAGAATTTAGTGAAGCTAAATATATTGATGAAGATATTAAAGATATTATTGGTCCATATTTATATAAATATTATAAAGGTTTTATAAAATCTAAAGTAATTCGTGATAAATTAATTATATTATTAGAAAAAATAAAATTAATAAAAAATTATCGATTTTTTAAAACTAAATTAAAAGAATTAGACAAAATTATAGATGAAGATAGAAAAATAAATAATATTTCAAATGAATTGGATGATGATGGTGATCCAAAAGGTCAAGGAGAAGCTGCACAAATATATAATTGGTGGTTTAGAGATTATTTATTTATTGAAACAATTAATATTAAAGTTAGATACGATAAATTAAATATTAAATCGTATAATAGTGTTACAGATAATGAGTCATCAAATAAACATTTACAAAAAATGTTTAAACATACCAAATTTAGTGACATACCAGATTCTTAGCTCAGATCATATGTTAATAAAATAAATAAAAATAATTTTAGTGAAAATCAATTATATAATAATGATATTAAACATGTTCTTCTCCAAATATTGAAACCATTTTTTTAATTTCATTTTTATCTTCTGGATAACAATATTTACATATCCAGGTATTTGATATATATTGTATTAATATGTTTAACATTTAATTAATTATATATTATTATATAATATATAAATAAAAAAATAAATTAAAAGTAAATTACATTAAATTTACTTCTTTTTCTTTGTACCTTTACGTTTAGATCCTTTTTTAGGACCTCGTTTTTTTCCTCCTAAAACAGTTGTTGGCATCTTTACTTGTTATTATATATAAAGAAAATAATTATAAGTTCAATTCTTTTAATAAAATTATTTTTAATCTTTTAATTCTTGAAATTAATATATTATTATAAAATCTGTTAAAAAAATTTAATAAAAAAACATTATCATTTATATATTTAATTTCATAATATAATTTAATATTATCATCAATAAATTCTTTTTTTTTTAAATTATTTATAATTTTTTTATATAATATTACATTACCAAATGTATTATTAGAATCATAAACATTAATTATTAATGGAATATCTTTTTTATATTTAATTATATATTCATTATCTATTATTGGATTATTATTATTTAATATTATATCTGATTTTATTTTATAATTTCCATAATTTATTTCTATAATTATATCATTTTGTGAAAAAAAATCTACTTTATTTTCAGATATATATTTTATTACATTTATTTTTAATAAATCATTTATCATTTAAAATATATTAATATTAATATTCAGGGTGCGGGTCTTTTGAAAACGATCTATATAAAATATATTACTAAAAATTGTTATTATTATTTATATTATTACCACGTTTTCCATTTTTTTATTGTTTTTTTGCTGTACACACCCTAAATATTATAAAAAAATTATTATAATATATATATATATATATATTTATCTTTATATATAAAAAAATATTATTATTATTAATATAATTTAATGAAATATTTAATTTTAATTTTATTAATTGATATTAGTTTATGTTTTAATACATTTATTGATAAAAATTGGTTATTTTATATAAAAAATATAAATAATAAAAATTATGGATTATATTCCAAATATAAAATTTATAATAAAACTAATATAAAATTAGTGGAAAAATTCCATACAATTAGAAGAAATGATTTAAATAAAAATTTAACAAATAATAAAGAATTTACTTATTTTAGAACAAATAGAAATTATAATATTTTAAAATTAAATAAAATAAAAAATATAAATATTATAAATAATACCAATTTAGGTATAATTTATCCAAATGAATTAAATACATATATTTTAGCTAAAAATAAATATATTTATATAGGAACATCAGATTTAAATAAAAATTTATTTTTTAATTTTATTATATATCATGAATATATTAATAACATTAATATTAATATTAAAATTAAATATAATTTCAATTTTAAATATTTAAAAGAAATTATTATTAATAAAGAAGATATTTATATTAATTCTTTATATTGGAATAATAACAATAATATTTCACTTGTTAATAATTCATATTTTATAAATTTTTTTCATAAAAAAATTTATTCAGTTAGAACAGAATTTATGAATTATCCATTAAATATTGAAATATTTCCTTATAGAAATAAATATATCAATATTAATGATTTATCTGATTATACATCTAATTATTTTATGATTTCGAATGAAATTATAATTAAAATACCTATTATTATTAATGATAATCAAGAATTTATTATTTCGATTTATTGGAAAGATAAATATTCAAATTTAATAATTTTAATATCAGTAATTTATGATAATAATGGAATTTTAAATAAAATTTTACGTACAATTTTAAATTAAATAAATAATAAATTATTATAATTTTCTTTTGATTTTATAAAATATATTAAATAATATTCTATATATATTATAAATAATAATATTTTAATCATTATTTTATAATATAATAATATTAATTTTATTGTTTATATTTTTTACTATATTTTTATCCTTTAAACGATTTATTTTTATAAAATAAATATCTAATATTTCAACAAATTTAATTATATTTTTTTTAATTAAATTATTTTTTGTTATTTGATTAGTTGTTCTTAATTGATTAATTTTATCTTCTTTTCTTAATTTATTTTTTTCAACTAACCAAACATTATTAAAATTATATAAATATGTATCAAATTTATTAATTTTGGTTCTATATCCAGATGATGATAAAGAAGTAGATTGAGAATAAGATTAATATTTTTTAGATGTAGGCATTTATTTAAATTTTAAGATTATTTTTTTTTATTAATTCTTTAATTGTTTCAACAACTAATGCAACAATATCTATTTGTTTTATTCCTTTTTCACCATCACAAGCTTCAGGTAATATTTTTTGAACTTCTTGTGCTATAAAACCATATCTTATATTATCATCATCTCTATCAATTCTTTTATATGTAACACCTCTTAAATTAATCAATTTATCTATAGGATTTACAATTGTTTTAATATCTTTTTTAAAATTAATATCACTTAAAATAGTAATATCATCTGCACAATAAATACCCTTTTTTGTATTACTAATATTATTAACATACAAAGAATAATTATGTGTTGTATCTGTTCCTATTCCAATCGAACCATCATTTTTAAAAATTATTTTATTTAAATTATTAGCATCATTATTATAATTAATTTTATTTTGAAAAATTAATTTTTTATTTAAATAAGTATTTATTTTACTTTCTTTAATTAAATTAAGATCAATTCTATAATTAGGATTTTGATCTAATGTATCAATATTGATAATAATATTAGAATTATCAATATTGATATTATCAAAATCAGAATTATTATAATAATAGTTATTTTCAATAGTTTGATCAAAATTATTATTACTATAAGTATTAATAGTTATATTTGTAATATTAATATTAGAATAATTATTATTATTTTGTATTTTAATATAATTAAAATAATAATAATAATTATTTGTATCATAAGAATTAATTGTAATATTATATATATTAGAATTATTACAATTTGAAGTAAAATTTAAATTATATATATTACTACTATAATTATCAGTTATATCATCAATTTTAATATTATAAGAGTTATCAATATTTGAATTTGTATTAAAATAAATATTTTGAAAGGCAGTAGTTTGAAGCAAAGTATTAATAATATTAGAATCAGAATTACCACCGTATTCTGTAGGTAATTTATCTTTTATAACGTTAAAATCTGTACCAATATTTTTTAATTGATATAGTTTTCGATATGACATAATTTTATTTATTAAAAATAAGAAATAAAATGGTTTCAAAAGATTTTAATAATTTAGAATTAGAAGAAAAAGAGAATAAAAGAATAAGTATTAAAATAATAATAATATTATTATTAATAATATTAATAATAATACATATATTTTATGATATAATAATATTAAAAAATAGTAATATTGTAGGATATTTAGAATTATTGATATATATGTTAGGTTATAGTATAAAATTAATATTAGTTTTAATATTGTTAATTATATTATTATGTTTATTATTATTTCCATTTATGATAAAATTAGGTTTTGTAACAATAGTTTATTTGCCTGTTTTTTTAATAATAGGTGGAATAATAAGTTTTTTCATATTTTTATTATAAAAAATTATATAAAGTATTATATATAATATAATATAGTATATAATATATGATTATGTATGAAAATTATTATACATTAGATTTAAATGAAAATTCTAAATTATATGAACAGCCAAAAAATATTAAAACGGAATTAAAACCACATCAATTAGCAGGATTATATAAAATAATGGAAATGGAACAAAATGAATATATTTATTATAAAGAAGATATAAATAATGAAGATTATTATGAAATAAGAACAAATATTGGAATAATTGGTGATAAAGTAGGATATGGAAAAACATTAATAGCATTATCATTAATATCAGAATTAAAAGTAAATAATATTTTTATAAATGATAAATCAATAAAAACTTATAATATCAATATGAATAATAATGATAATAATAGTATGATAATTAAACATATAAATCCAATAATAGATAATATATCAAATAAATTTATAAAATCAACATTAATAATAGTTCCTCGTGGTCCAGTATATAATCAATGGGTAATGACAATAAAAAAACAGACAACATTAAATATATTAGAAATAGATGATTATAGAAAAATAAAGACATTACCAAAATTAAAAATAGGAAATGAAGAAATAATAAAAAATTATTTTGAAAAATATGATGGAATATTAATAAAAAATACAACATTAAAAAGATTATTAATGTATTATTATAATTCAAGTTTGATATTAAATTGGTCAAGAATAATAGTAGATGAAGCCCATGATACTTTAAATAGTATAGGAAATTTATCTTATTTATATTTATGGTTAATAAGTGCAAGTTATTCAAAAATATTATATATAAAATCCGGATTAACAAATAATATAAGTTTAATAAAAAATTTATTAAAAAATGAATTGAATTATATAACTGTAAAATCAAATAGCAATTTTATAAAAAAAAGTTTTGAATTACCAGAAATATATGAAACAATATATAAATGTAAAATGTCATCAAAATTAAATGCAATAAGACCTTTTTTATCTAAAAGTTTAATAGAAAAATTAGATGGAAGTGATTTACAAGGAATGATAAAAGAAATGGGTGGTAAAGTAATATCAGAAAATAGTATTATTGATATATTTACAATAAATTTAAAAAAAGATATTCATAATAAAAAATGTGAATTAGAACATTTTAATAGATTAGAAATGGATGAAAATGAAAGAAATTTAAAAATAGAATTAATATCAAATAATATATTAATTTTAGAAAATAGATTATCAGAATTAACTAAAAGATTATCATATATTGATGAAAAAATTTGTAGTATATGTTTAGATTATATTTCTAATCCAATATTTTTAAAATGTTCTCATACATTTTGTTCAAAATGTTTATTAATATGGCATAAAACAACAAAAACATGTCCAGAATGTAGAGAAAATATTGATTTATCGGGAACAATATTACAAAAAATAGAAAATAATGATATTAATGATAATATAAAATTAAAAAGTAAAGAAACAAATTTATTAAATATTATAAAAAAAAATAATGAAGGTAAATTTTTAATATTTAGTAAAATTGAAAATGGATTTACTAATATAAAAAATATATTAGATGAAAATAATATAAGTTTTAATGAAATAAAAGGAAATACAGGTTGTATGAATAATATTTTAAAAAATTTTAAAGAAGGAAAATTAAAAGTTATATTATTAAATACTTCTTATGCAGGATCTGGAATTGATATAAGTTTTGCAACAGATGTAATTATTTATCATGCAATGTCGAGTTATAAACATCAAGCTATTGGACGTGCTTATAGAGTTGGTAGAGAAATACCATTAAATGTACATACATTATTATATGAACATGAAGTTGAATAGAATTATGAAACAATTCTTACTATAATTTCACACATTAAAATAATTAGAATTGCCATAATTAATAATAATAAAATTTCATAAGTTTTATCATTATGATTTTCTAATATATTATTAATTTTATTATTTTGTTTATTATGTTTATTTTCTTTATCTTTATTATTATTATTATTATTATTATTTAATTTATTATAATTATTATTATTTTTTTCATAATAATCATCAATATTATTAAGATAATTATCATAATTAATACCATAATAATTATCATTAATATTTTGATTAGGATCAAAAGTATTATCATTTATAGTAAAATTATTATTTGGATTATTATTTGGATTAAAAGTTGTATTCATATTATTAATAGTATTATCATAATGTATTTTAGATTCATCTTCAATAGGAAAACGATATGGTGGTGCTTGTAAAGGTTCACAATGATTTAATGTAGTTTTATAAGTTTGTATATCACGTCCTTTATCAAAATTAATTAATGGAGTATCAGATTTTTCAAATTTATCATACGATTGAATAGTATTAGATTCAATTTTATTATCTTTTTTCTTTTTTTTTTTTTTATTAATAGGTATATTATAAGCTTCATCTAAATTAGCATACAACATATTTTATCTTTAATATATAAAACAAATAAAATGGAAGAAACAATAAAATTAATAATATTAATAATATTAGTATTATATGTAACAATAATAGCATTAAATCCATCAATTAAAAATCCATATTGGATATTATTAATACATGAAAATCCCTGGTTATTATTAATATTAGTATTATTATCATATTATATAATGCAATGGGATTTAAAAATAGGTTTATTAATATTAATAATATGTATAGCAGTATATTTGGATATTATATTAATAATAAAGAAAGAAGAAAATGATTGAACCATTATCATTAATGTCAATTGCAATAATACATATTGGAAGTAAATATTTAACATTAGAATTAACAGATTATCAAAAAAAAATATTGAAAAGTCCAATAGCTCAATTAATAATATTATTATGTATAATTTATGCATCAACAAAGAATATATTAAAAACTATAATAATAGTATTTACAATATATTTATTTATTTATGTAATATTAAATGAAAATCATCCAATGTCAATTATTTTACCAAATATAAATATAAAGAAACGTTATTTAAATAGTATGATAATAAATAAATAAAAATTAAGTATTTAATTTCTGAATTATTTTTTTATAAGTATATCTTTAATATAAATTATTGAAAAAATATTATTATAAAAATAGATTAACATGAAGTTTTTAAATTTAATAATATAAATAAAATTTTATAAAAAATATGAATTATATTATGTAAAATTTTATAAAGAATATATTTTATAGTTAAAACATATATAAATTTTTATAATAAAAAAATGATATATATAAAAATAAATCCTATAATATAAATATATTATAATGCCTTTATATTCAAGTTTATCATATAATATAGAACAAGATTTAGATATAGAAGAAGTAAAAGGTATTCAATTTTCAATATTAAGTCCAAATGAAATTTTGAAAAGATCAGTATGTGAAATAACAAAAACTGATACATATTCAGCAAATGAACCAGTAATAAATGGATTATTTGATATAAGAATGGGAGTTTTAGCTTTAGATAGATTATGTGGAACATGTGGATTAAAAGCAAGTTTATGTCCAAATCATATGGGACATATAAAATTAGAAACTCCATTATATCATGCGATGTTTTTTGATATAACAAAAAAATTATTAAAATGTGTATGTTTTCATTGTAGTAAATTATTTGTAACAAAAGAAACTACAAATAAAAATTATAAAGATGAAATTACAAAAATATTAAATATAAAAAATAATCAAAAAAGATTTGAAACATATGTAAAATTTGTATCAAATATTCCATCAAAAGTAAAAATAGAACAAGGGTGTGGATTTGATGGTTGTTTAGGATGTGGTAATTCGTTACATTATAATGTAAAAAAAGATACAATAAAATTAAAATTAGAATATAGTGATGGTGGAGATGAAAATAATGAAAAATATGAAATGGATATATTACCAGAACAAGTATTAAAAATATTTAAAAGATTAAGTGATAAAGATATAGAATTATTAGGTTTTAATCCAATTTGGTCAAGACCCGAATGGTTAATTAGTACTATACTTCCAGTATGTCCACCAGCAGTTAGACCAAGTGTTATTGAAGAAAGTGGTCAAAGAAGAGAAGATGATTTAACACATAAATTATGTGATATTGTTAAACATAATTTATTATATAAAGAAAAAAAATTGAAAAATACATCAGTTGATATATTATCAAAAATAGCATATGCTTTACAATATCATGTATTTACTTTATTAGATAATTCTATACCAGGATTAGCGCCATCATTACAACGAAATGGACGTAAATTAAAAAGTGTATCAGATAGAATGAAAAAAAAAGATGGTCGTATTCGTGGAAATTTAAATGCAAAAAGAGTTGATCAATCAGCTCGATCTGTAATTACACCTGATCCATATATATCTATAGATCAATTAGGTGTTCCTATAAAAATAGCAATGAATTTAACATTTCCCGAAATTGTTAATAAAAATAATTTTACTAATATGCAAGAATTAGTAAGAAAAGGACCAGATGAATGGCCTGGTTCTAAATATATTAATAAAGGAGGAAAAAATGGTCGAACAATTAATTTAAAATATTGTCCGAGATCAGATGAAGCAAATAATTTAAAAATAGGTGATATTGTTCATAGACATTTACAAGATGATGATTATGTTTTATTTAATAGGCAACCATCATTACATAAAATGTCTATGATGTGTCATCGTGCTAAAGTAATGCAATATAAAACTTTTAGATTAAATGTTTTAGTTACACCACCATATAATGCAGATTTTGATGGTGATGAAATGAATATGCATTATCCTCAAACAGTTCAAACAATGAATGAGTTAAGAGATTTAGCTTATATACCTTATATGATTATAAGTCAAAAAGATGGAATACCAATAATAGGAATGGTTCAAGATGTATTATTAGGATCATATCGAATTAGTGATAATAAAGTCAAAATAGATTGTAAAGATGTATATAATTTACAAATGGTTAATTCTAATTTTCAAGGAAGAATGAAATATAAAAAAGAATATACAGGAAAAGAAGTATTTTCATTAATATTACCACCTAATATTAATACAGAAGTTGGTAAATTTAAAGTTATAAATAGTGAAATAATTGAAGGAAAATTAGGAAAAAATTCATTTAAAAATAGATCAAAAGGATTAATACCTATAATATATCATGATTTTGGTCCAAAAGTTGCTATGAAATTTTTGGATGATACCCAACGTTTAATATGTAGATGGTTAATGTTGGATGGTTTTAGTGTAGGTTTAAGTGATTTAGTTATGAGTAAAAATGATAATAATAAAATTAAAGATATCATTAATGAATATAAAAAACAAGCTTATCTTAAATTAAATCAATTTAGAAAAGGAGAATTTGTTAATACAGGTATATTTGATAATGAAAAATTTATTGAAAATGAAATTATTAATATTATGAATTTAATAAATAAAGATGTACAAAATGTATGTATGGATGGTAAAATACTAAATGATGATACTAATCGTATGATTAATATGGTTAATTCTGGTAGTAAAGGAAAAGAAAGTAATGTTACACAAATAATGGGTTGTGTTGCACAAGTTAAAGTTGAAGGAAAACGAATTCCTTATGGATTTACTCATAGAACTTTACCTCATTATCAAAAATTTGATGATGGACCAGAAGCAAGAGGTTTTGTTGAAAATGGATTTATTCATGGATTAACACCACAAGAAGTATTTTTTCATGCAATGGGAGGAAGAGAAGGTTTAATAGATACTGCAGTTAAAACATCAGATACTGGTTATATTCAACGTAGATTAGTTAAATCTATGGAAGATGTTAAAATATATTATGATTTTACTGTAAGAAATGCAACAGGAGTAATAGTTCAATTTGTATATGGTGAAGATGGTATGAATGGTTCTAAAATAGAAAGTCATGATATTAAAAATTTAATTAATATGAATAAAATAGAATTAGAAGAAAATTACTTATTATCTGAAAATGATATATTAAAAGTTTATTTATATAAAAAACAAGAAATAGAAAGTATTAAATTTTATAAAGATTATAGAGAATTATTTGATGAATTAATTCAAGATCGAGAAATTTTAATTACTAAAGTATTTGATAATAAAAATAATGAAGAAATATTATATCCTATACCATTTAAACGTATATTAACAAATGCATTAAATCAATTAAAAACATTAAATATTGGTAAACGTAAATCAGATTTAGATGGAGGATATATTTTAAATAAAATTAAATGGATTAAAACAAATTTAATTGTTGGAATTAATAAAGAATGTTGTTTATTTTTTAGAATATTATTAAATATATTTTTAAATCCAAAACAAATATTAATTAAATATAATTTTAATAAACAAACATTTGATTATATTATTGATAAAATTATTAAATATTTTAAACAAAGTATTGCACAACCAGGTGAAATGGTTGGTATAATAGCAGCACAAACAATTGGAGAAATGGGAACTCAAATGACTTTAGATTCATTTCATGTTAGTGGAACAGATGCAGCCGTTAATGCTACAAGTGGAGTTCCAAGATTAAAAGAATTATTAAGTGTTAGTAAAAATATCAAAACACCAATGATGCATATATACCTAAAAGAAGATATATCTGAAATTTCAAAAAACTTAAATGATACTAATATTGATAACGAATTAATACAAAAAAATAAACAAAATGTATTAAATATTAAAAATAATATTGAAATTATTAGATTTGCAGATATTATTGATAAAAGTGAAATATATTGGGATGATGGACAATTATCTGAAATACATAATGATAAGGCATTTATAGATTTATTTAATGAATTTAAAATTGATTGTAATAAAAGAGAAGATGAATTTAGTAATTTAATTCTTAGAATGATATTTAATAAATCAAAATTATTAGAATATAAATTAAATATGATTGACATATACACTTCACTTAATTTATATTATGAAAATATTGTTGAATGTATATATAGTGATGATAATTCTGAACAATGTATTATGCGTATTAAAATGATAGAAAATTCAGATAATATATATGAACAAGAAGATCATTTAACTTTATTAAAAGCTATTGAATATAATATTATATATAATTTATTAATTAAAGGTATTAAAGGTATTAAAAAAGTATCATTAGAAGGTATTGAAAATATTGAATATAAAAATAATGAATTTAAAAAAATTCATAAATGGACTTTAAATACTGATGGATCTAATATGAAAGAAATTCTTTTAAATATAAATGTTAATTCTTATAAATCTAAATCAAATGATATTAGAGAAATATGTGAATTATTAGGAATTGAAGCTGCCAGAAAAGCTTTAACTATTGAATTAGAAAATGTTATTGGAGAAGGTAAATTAAACTATAGACATTTATCATTATTAGTTGATACTATGACCAGTAGAGGTCAATTAATGTCTATTGATAGACATGGTATTAATAGAAGCGATGTTGGACCTTTAGCTAAATCTTCTTTTGAAGAAACTACTGATATGTTAGTTAATGCAAGTATTTTTAGTGAATATGATAATTTAAATGGTATTAGTGCAAATGTTATGTTAGGACACAAAGCACCATGTGGAACAGGTGACTTTAATGTTCTTATTAATGAAAATAAATTTATTAATGTTATGAAAAATTTTAATAATGTTATCATTGAAAATAATAATAATATTGTTGATGAAGATATTAATCAAGATGATATATTCATTAATATTAATTTACCTGAAGTTAAAAAAAATAACTCTAAATGCTTCAACAGATTTATTAATTTTTAATAAAATTATCAAAATTATTTACATTTCTATCATTTTCAAATATTTTTGTATTTTTACCATTATATTTTAAAATTGTTGGATAATAAAATAAAAATTTAGAAATATTTTTTGATACTTTATTCGTTTTAAATAATTTTGATTCTATCTCATATATATTTATATTTTTATTCTTATTTTTTGCTTTTTTCCATTCCTTTTTCATTAATTTACAAAATCTACAATCATTCATTGTTAATAAATAAATTGCATCTTTTTCTATTTTAAATTTTTTTTGATAATCTTCTAAATTATTTATTTTTATTGTAACCATTTATTTTTATTATATTATAATAAAAATGTCTTTTTATAAAATTTCTTCTGATATTTCTTGTAATAATATGATTAAATTAACTAAAAAAAATCAAGATGAAAATCATAATCTATTTTTATATCAAATGTTAAGTAAAAATTGTGGTTCTGGTAATAATGATGGATACCTTATTCCTGGTGAATTAATTAATGTTAAACATTGTCATAATAAACGCTCTGATTATGATTTAAATTGGTGGGATAATAAATATAATACATGTGTTGGTGAAGAATTTAATATTAATACTAAATCTAAATTAAATAATATTTGTAATTATATTAATGATATACCTAATAATGATAAACTTAAAAATAAATTTAATTGTAATAACAATAATTCTTGCAACCCTCCTGACTTCTCTAAAGCCAATATTGTTAATTGTAAAAGTCATATCACTATACAAAATAAAGAAACAGATAAATTAGAAAATTATTGCCCACAAACATTCAAAGACTTTAATTATGGAAATATCAAAAGTTGTGATTTAACTAACAATAATACTACTATAAGTTATAATAATATCAATTGTATTGGTTCTGATATTTATTGTTAATTTTTATATCTGTTATTAAATAAATGTCTATAAGTAGATATAATGAAAAATTTGACAAAAAAGATTATTCTAAATTAATTCGTAAAAAAGATATGTATGAAAAAAAAATTGTAAATATTAATAAGAAAATTTTAAAATTAAATGTTAAAAATCAAATGCTTTATAATAAAGCAAATGAAATTTTAAAAGAAAAAATGAAATTACTAAAGGAAAAAACACAAAACAATAGACGTGGTATTAACAGAAGTGATGCAAAAATTGCAAACAAGCAAACAGAAATAGAGCAAAAAGAAATAGAGAAACAAAAAGTACGGAGTAATAAAAACAAAATATTAATAAAGCTAGAAGAATATAAAGAAAAAATAAAAATATATGGTAATATTATAGAAAATATAGAAAATAATTTAAAGAAATTTGATGCAAATAATAATAGATCTATGTCATTATTACCAAGGAGTAGAAGAATTTCAAGTCAAATAAGTAGAATAAGTAGAATTCCTTTTACACCTTTTACACCTTTTACATCTTTTAATAACTGGGGAAAAAATTATATTAAAGATGATAACCCAAGTAGAAGTAGTAATATTAGTAAAGATAGTACTGATAGTACTGATGATGTTCAAATAAAATTAAATAAAGATGAAGAAGCAGCACTGTTATTAGAACTTGATGAAATGGAAAAAGATATCAAAAAAGGTGCAAATATCAAAAAAAAAAAATAAAAAATATTTTCAAAAATTATTAACAGAACAATAAACAAAAGATTAAAAGTTATATTAAAATTGAGAAAACGTGAAAAAACTGGAAAATAAATTATTATTCGCATAATAATTTATAAAACATTATTAAAATTTTTTCTTCTTCTCTTAAATTATTATATAAAATATATAATTCATACATTATATGATATATAACATCATTATTATCTATATTTATTATAGTTTTTTTGAATTCAATATAATTTAATATTTTTTGAATAATTTCATTTTTAATAGAAATTGGTAAATATAATTCAGCATTAGTTTTAAAAAAAAAATAATTGTATTTATTATTTAAAATTAAATTATTTGCTAATTGCCATTTTCTTTTTTTTTCTGTATCAGTATTATAATATATTTTATCATTTTGATAATTATATATATTAAAAATATTATGAATCATTAATTATAATATATAATATATAATATATTTCATTTTTTATATATAAATTTATAACCTTTATAATAATAATATTCTATAGGATTATATATAATATTTTTACGTTTATAATATGGCATTTCTATTGATTTTATTTCATCATCAATATTTATATATTCGATTTTATTATCTATTATAATAAAACAATTATCATCTTTATTTAATTTTATACAAGATATATCATATTTCATTCTATATGTTAATTCTGGATTATTATCTAAGGACTTTATATCCAATAATATTTTTAATATATCTTCATTTATATCATAATCTTTTGATATAAAATATTTTTTTATATTAATTTTTGGTAATTCTGATAATATTAATAATCTTAATGGATTTTCTGAATAATATTTATTAGTTTTTTCAATTAAAAAACCATCATTTGGATATAATTGTTGTAACAAATTATTATATTTAATTTTACTATTAAATTTTATTTTTTTTTCAAATATTATATTATTAATATCAATAATATCATTATAATAACAAGGATGTATTAATAATAATATATTATTTTGATTTTTATATTTTTCATATAATATAAAATTTTTATATTCTATTGGATAATATTTATTTGTAATTTTTAATGATTTTATATCTTCAAGTAATAAATCAATTTTACTATTAATATCTATTAATTTTTCAGTTTTATGATAATAAATATAAAATTTAACAAGATCAAAATGAAAATTAGTTATTTTATTTTTTTTAAATAAATTATTTAATTTTTTAAAATCTATTATTATATTTTGAAGATTATAAAATAATGTTTCCATGTTATTTATATAAAAATAAATATATTTTTATATAAATAATGAAACAGAATGATATAGAAAAATATTTAATTGATAAAGATTATAAATATTCTTATTATTATTTACCATGGTCTATTATTAATACTATTGCACATAATTGGTCAAGAAATAGACAACCTGATGATAATAAAATAGAAGAAATGTATAATAATTATATATTAAATAATCATTTACATTTTTTTTTACATTTAGCTTTTCATGAAGATGAAAAATTAATTATTTATGATGGTATACATAGATCTAAAGTTCTTCAAAAATTAATTAATGGTTATAATAATCAAGATTCAATTGATAAAAAAATATTTATATCTATATTATGGGATGCTAATAATGATGATATATATGAAGATTTTAAAAATTTAAATAAAGCAAATATTGTTCCAGAAATTTATATTTATGAAGCACAATATAATGATAAATTTAAAAAAGATTTAAATGAATTTATTAATTTATATAAAATTCAACATAAATCTTTTGTTAAAACTTCTAATAATCCAAAAATTCCACATTTTGAAATTAATCAATTTCAAAATGAAATTACTGAAATTTATGATAAATTACCAAAAGATAAAAAAAATATAGAATTTATAAAAACAATATTAAAAAATTATAATGAAATTATGAAAAATAAAGCAGAAAATTATATAAAAAAAAATAGTTTTATATGGAAAAAATGTGAAAAAAATGATTTTTGGTTATTTATTGAAAAACCAATAAATAAAAAAGAATTATTAAAATTAATATAAATATTTATTTATTTTTTTTCTAAAAAATGTATAAACATTATTAGATTTATAAACCAAATACAAAATAAAAGAACATTTGTTTGTTGTATATCTGTATTTAATATTTCAATTTTATTTAATAAATTATTTGATTGAGGAACATTACTAATTAAAGATATCATTTTATTATTATAAAAACTATTATCAACCATATATTCACAACAACGAAAAGGTATATTTATAATCATTATATATAAATATAAATATATAATTATTTTTATATATAATGATTATTTTATTTGTCAAATAAAAAAATAAATTTATATAATGTCTTACTGAGATATTTTAACAGATGACTTAAAACAACACATTATTAATATGAGAGATAATAAAATCAAAAATGAAAATAAAGATAATCCTGACTATCAATTCAAAATAGGTATATGGGTTTTACCTCCATGTAAATTGGAAAAATATTGGATTATGAATCCTCATGTAAAAAAATTTAATGATTCGAGAAAAACTTTAGCTTTATGTATTGAAATAACAAGAATTAATTTGAATAAATTGACAATTTATATAAAAGATACTAAATATTGCCTTAAATTTCCCCGATTAAATTATATTACCCAAAAATTTCATTTGACGAAAATAATATTCCTTTTATCTTCATTAAAAACCAAATGTTAAATGTAAATGATAAAATATATTTTAAAGATTTAATTACTTTTGAAACCTGGTATGACCTTTAATTTTTATATAAAAAAAAATGATTATTGATTTTTAATTATAATAAAAATGTTAATTGGAGCACATATTAAAAAAGAAAAATCATTAAAAAAAACTATTGATAATTTAAAAAAAAATGAAGGAAATGCTTTACAATTTTTTACAAATAATCCTAAAATATGCAAACCAGCTAATTTAGAAAAATATTTATTAGAAAAAGATGAAATATTAAATAATTATAGTGATATTGGATTAGTTATACATTCTACTTATACTGTTAATATGTCAAGATTTGAACATAATACAGAAAATGGAAAAAAAATATTTGAAATATTAATGACAGATTTAACAATTGCAAATGAATTAAATGCAATTGGTGTAGTAGTTCATGTTGGTAAAAGTGTAGAATTAAATAAAGATATTGCTTTACAAAATATGTTAAATTGTATATTAGCAATAATAGAAGGTATTAATAAATTTAAATTAAAATCTAAATTAATTTTAGAAACTGCAGCAGGACAAGGAACCGAATTATTAGTAGATATTGATGAATTAATTAGTTTTTATAATCAAATCGAAAATAAAAATAATATTGCTTTATGTTTTGATACATGTCATGTATATAGTGCTGGATTTGATTTAATTAATGTATATAATAAAATTCAAGAAAAAACAAATAATAGTATTATATTAATACATTTAAATGGTAGTAAAACAAAACAAGGTAGTAAAGTTGATAGACATGAAAATTTATCTAAAGGATTTATTCAAATTGATATTATTAAAGATTTTATCAAAAATATTAATAAAGAAATTATGATTATTTTAGAAACACCTGATGAAAATTTAATTAAAGAAGAAATTAATTTTATTAAAGAAAATATTAATTTATAAGATTCATTACAAATCTATTATTTTGTCTTGAAATTATTATATTATATCCATAATATCTTACATATTTAATTATTTCTTTTAAATATTCATCATGATTTTTAAAATTTATATTTTTTATTATATGATTTCTTGCAAGATAAACTATATAAACTGTTGGTATTGTATTTATTGTTGTTCCTGTAAATAATTGAATTTTTTCTTGATCATTTAATATTATTTTTATATCATTATTTAAATATTTATATAATATTTTTCCAAAAAAATTAAATTGAAAAAGAGTTATATTATCATCTATACATTTTATACCAATTATATTATTAATATCATTATTTGTTATTATAAATTTATATTTTGATATATTTATTATATTATTTATATTATTTAATAATATATTATAATTTAAATTCGAAATATGAATCTTATTTTTAAAAAAATATTGATTATTAAATGTTTTTATTTGTAAATTATTTAATAATTTCATATTCTTTACATTTTTTATTTTTTCTAAATAATATAAATTAAATACATCATTAATTATTAAATATTTTAAATCATTATTTAATATATTAATATATTTATAAATATTTATTATTTTATATTTATTTTCAAATTTATTAAAATGTTCAGAAATTTCTTCCAATAATTTAAAAATATTAAAAATTTTTACTGAAATTTTTATATTATATATTTTATATATATTATCATTTATTAAAATATTCATATTATAATTAATATTTATTTATTTATGTAAAAAATAACATAACTAAATATATATTATTATTTATTTAAAAATTATGTAACTTTATCTAAATATATCTTATAACATATATAAAATATTAAAAATAGTTGTATTATATTAAAAAATATTAATGAAAAACTATTTATTAAAATACCATATATTAACCATAATAATACTGCCAAAAATAAAAATATAAAAGACATTAAATTTAAATTTTTTGTATTATTATATATATATATATAATAACATTGAGGTATCATTGATATTGATGATAATATACCTGCTATACTACCTATTATTTCATAATATATCATTTATTTAAGATCCATATTTTATAATTCTTTATTTTATTTTTAATTTTCTTTATTTTTTTGAACTATCTACATAATATAAATAATAAAAATATTGTTAATTTATATCTCTATTTATTTTTGATCATATTGTTCTAATAAAATACTACTTGTGATCATATGTTTTTTGATAAATTATATAAGTGTGATCATATTTAATTTTTATTGATAAATATAGTTTTTAATATGATCATAATAATATTGATAAATTATATAAGTGTGATCATATTTAATTTTTATTGATAAATATAGTTTTTAATATGATCATAATAATATTGATAAATATTTAATAAATAGTTTAAAAAATAATTTAAATAAAATAGATTGGTTTATCTGAAAATCCAAATATTTTTATATTAAGTTAACAATTATATTATGTTTGAAAAAATAAATTTCAAATAATAATAAAATAAAAGTTTTAAAAAAAGAGGTAAATTATAAAATAATTATTAAAATTATTATTATTAAAGTTAATATTAATTAAATTATTATATTTAATATAAATATAAATATTATCATTATTAGTATGATTTAAATGTTTAAATTTATCTAATGTAGTATTATAATTATAATATAATTTTTATATATTATTAATAGGTGTTTTAATATTATTATTAGTTTTTTTAGGTTTAAATTTAATTGGAGGTATATTCCATTTTTGTTTTCGAATTTGCCATGGTGTAGAATTAATATTTCCATAACATTCTGTATTCATTAAACAATTATTATTACATTTTGATTTTTTAATTAATTTGTTATTTAAATAAATAAAATATTGAAAGATATTTTTATTATCAGAATTAGCATAAATTAGATATTTATAAAGATAATATTTAATAGAAAATAATGTTCCAATAGTATATTGTTTATATGAACAAATAGATATACATGTATTATTAGCATTAATAATATCTATTAAAAATATATCATCTAAATATATAAAAATATTATCTTCATTTTGAATAATATTAATATTAATAATTTTGGAACAATAATCAATTATAAATTTAGGATTAAGAGAAAAGGTAGTAATATATGGTATTGAATAGTGATAAAAATTTATTAAATTTTTATCATAAAGTAAATTAATAGCATTAAAATTCATTAAAGGATATTTATTATTTTTGATAATAATTAATAAATCATTTAATATATGAAGATATTTATTATCAATTTTTTTATCAATTTTATTATTAATTTTATGAATATTATTAAGGTTATTAAAACCATAAATTTTATTAAATATAGTGTATCTATTATAAACTTTTTCCCATCTATAATATGATAAATTAGGTTGTGATAATTCTATTAACATATTATAAATTAAAAGATGTTGATTTAAAATATTTAAATTCTGAATTTTATTAGATGTAGATAAATATATATTATAATCAATATTTGAAACTTCAGTAATATCACATAAAGGAATATTTTCAACAAAAATTTTAAATGTTTTAATATTAAATAAAGATTGTCTCATTTGAACATATTTAAAATTATGTTGAGATATCAAATTGATAAGTTTTTTGCCAGTTTTAATAGCATTATTAGTATATAAATCATAATCAGGAATATCAATATCATTATAAATTTTTTTATTATCAGGTAAATAAATATTAATAGCAGTTCCTCCATATAATATTAATTTATTAAATTTAATAAATTTAATTAATAGATTAAAAAGTTTTTTAGAATTTTTATTATTTTTTAAATAAAGTTTTTCATTTTGTTCATAATTTTTAGATAATTTTTTAATATGTTCATTACATATAGTCATTTATTATTAAAAAATATTTTATTCAAATTCATATCTATCATCATTTTTAAGTTTTTCATTTCTTTCTTGTAAATATTTTTCAGATTGTTTAATAGTATAATCATAATTATTATTATTATTATTATCATTAATTTGATATTCAACAAATTCATTATAATTAAACTTAGGCATAATAGAACCAACTTGTGTATCTTCTTTAATTTTAGTTTTATAATCATTAATTTTATAAGGAAAAACTCTTGATTTATTATTTTGTCCTAAAGTAGTGCAAATAGGTGGATTATGTGCTATACTTGTTTTATATGGTGAATTATGACTAATAGGATTATATATTTTTTTAGTTTGTGGATATTGACATTTTTTAGAATTAGCATAATCTTTTAATTTTTTTCTTTTTAAATCATCTAATAATTTTTCTTGATCTTTTTTATCTTTATTAATTCTTTCTTTAAATCCATTAAAAATTTCATTAAATATATTAGATTTGCCATCTTTAAGATCTTTTTGTTTAATAGCATTAGCTTCATTATGTAATTCTAATAATATAAAATGTTTATAAAAAATTTCTCTTAATTTATATTTATTAATAACAGTAATTTCTAATATTTCAATTTCAAAGGGTTTATATTTTTTAGAAGATAAGAATGCAATAAATAAATACATATCAAATTGAAAATGAATTAATATATCTTTAAGATGTGGTAACATATTTTCATAAATTTTATTTTGATTAACAATTTGTTTATGATTATGATTATTTTTAATTTTTTTATGTGAATGTTCTAATTTATGAATATGATTATAATTAATATATAAATTTCTAATAATATCAAATAAAATTTTTTCATAAGTATTATATTCTAATTCATGATAAACTTCATTAATTTGTGTATCTTTCATAATAGAATATTCAGTAGAATTATATAAATTAATTTTAATAAAATGTTCATCTTGTTCTCCAGTAATTAATCTTAATCTATGTAATTTAATTTCTTTATTATTAGGAGATCTTAATAAAATTTTTTTATATTGATCAATAATTTTATAATCATATATAACATCAATATTATCAAAATCTTCAATATCAACTTGATGAGATAAATAGTTATCATTAATAGGAACTTCTATAGATAAATTATTAGATTGTTGAGGTATAACATCTCTATCTAAATTATAATGATGTATATCTTGAAAATATTCATAATTATAAGTATATTTAAATATATAAAAAAGTATTAATACAAATATAATATAATATATAATTTCTATCATTTGTTTTAATAATAAGTAATAAAATTATGAATACAACAGATGCAATAATAATAGGTGAAGGATTTTTAGGATTATATTCAGGAATAAAATTAGCAGAAAAGGGTTATAATGTAAAAATTTTTGAAAAAAAGAATAAAATATTTAATAATAATATAAAATATATTTTTCATGAAAATAATTATAATTTAAAAAAAATGTTATTAAAAATGGATATAAATTTAGTATCAATAGAATTAGATAATAAATATTTTGAAATAATTAATAATAAATTAGAATTAATGCCAACAAAACTTAAACAAGAAACAAAATTTAATGAAACATGTATAAATATAGTTGGTAAAAATATTACAAATTTTTTACAAAAAAATTTTTATGATTTTGATTATTTATTAAGTTTAGATACATTAAAAGCAATACAATCAATAAAAAAACATTATTTAATATCAAAAAAATATTATATAATAAAAGAGTCTTTTTTATCAATATTAAAAAAAATGAGAATTTATTTTAAAAGTTTAAATGGACAAATATTTATTAATAATAATATAAATAATATAAGTATAACAAATAATAATCAATTTATATTATCAATAAATAATAAAGAATGGTATTGTAATATAATAATATCAACAATAAGTTCAAAAAATTTAAATAAAATATATAATTTATTTTTTTTAAATGAAAATTTAAAAAAAATAAATATTTTAGATAAAAAAATATTAGAAAAATATCATATAGCAATACCAAATAAAAAAAATAGATTTAATAATGAACATAATTTAAACAATATACAAATATTTAATAATGAAAATGTATATTTTTTTATATGTCATTTTGATTTTTGTAAAAATCCATATTGGATAAGTAATTTAATTGATAATATAAATGATATTATGAAAAAAATATAAAAAAATGATATATAAATATAATAAAATGAAAAATAAAAAAAATTTAAAAATAGAAATTCCAAAAAATAATACAACAATTTTAAATTGGGATATTTTTAGAAAAAAAAATATAAAAGAATTAGAAAAAAAATATGGATCAATAAATAAATCAAATAGTGAATTTTTAAATAAAGAATTATTAAATAGATGGCAAACCCATTTAAAAGAAAATTTAATTTTAAATTATTAAATATTATCTAAAGATAATAATTTAATAAAAATATTAATAAAATCTAAATAAAAGTCCATAGCAGGTTTAATATAATCCCCTTTATAAATTTTATATCTAAATAAAATTTGATTAGTATCATACATTACAAAAATAGAAAATAATATAATACCAATATATAAAACAATTTTTTTAATATTTTTATTAGGTTTAGTAAATATCATAATAATTTGTGCAATAATTAAACCAATTAAAAAAGCAAATAAATATAATCCAATAAATCCAATATCATAATTAAATTTTTTTAATATAAATGCAAATATAGACATTAAAAAAAATATAAATATAGAACTAAATGTTGCTGTATTTAATGAATTATTATCTAATTTTTGACTTAGATTATAAATTAATAAACCAATTATTATTGAAAAAACTAAAAATACTAATAATCTAATAATTATAGAAGTATCGTGTGGTAAAAATATAAAAATAAAAATAACTATAAAAGATAAAATAATTAAATATAATATATTAATATCTTTAAAAAATTTAGTAATTATATTATCATTTAATCTTAAATAATATAAAAAAGTATAAGTAATAATTAATTGAATAATTAATACAAAATATACTTTATATAAAAAATTAAATTGTTCATTTGATATTTTCATTTAATATATTTAAAGATTATTATTTTTTTTAATAAATTTAGAACAAGTAATATTACTATGTAAAGAACATCTAAATTTAAAATTATTATTAAATTTATGAATAGGAATATGAAAAATATGTTTATTATATCTTTGATTACATTTAGTATCAAGGCATTTATATCTAAATATATTATCTTTAAAATATACAATATTTTTGTAATTAGAAAATAAATTATATTTTTTTTTTATAAAAATATGAGTATCATAATTATTTTTAATAATAAAATCTGATAATTTAATATGAGAAGATGAAATATTTTGAATTTTATAACATATTTTATAAATATCAAAATTAGAAGTAGGTAATGGTGAATGAAATCCACCAAAAAGATCAATATTCATTATTAATAATATATAAATATAATTTTATATATTTTTAATCATGTAAGTATCTTTTAATATATAACCAAGTTTTCTATAATAATCTCTAACCCCAGTTCCACTAATAATAGCAATTTGTTTAAAACCATAATTAATAGCAATATTTTCAGCATTTTTAATTAAATTTTGACCATATCCTTTATGTTGATAAGAATCAAGATTATGATTACCAACAATATTTAAATTAGAATAAACATGTAATTCTCTAATTAAAGCGGAATTATTTAATATATCTAATACACCTTGATAATTATAATTAAGTCTTAATCTTAAAAATCCAATTAAAAAATCGTTAGTTTCATATGATATAAAATATTCATCAGCATTAGATGCTTTATAATATTCAATATTTAATTTAATATCTTGAATATTAACAAAATTATTTTTAATTTCTCTACAACGAATACAATTACATTTCCAATTATTTTTAATCATATCATCTTGTAATAATTGTCTTAAATTAACATATTTTTTATTATAACCACCAGATATATAAGTAGATGGAATATCTCTAATAATTCTATTTAATCTTTTCCATTTTTGTATTTTAAGTTTAAAATCTTTAATTAATTGAAATAATAAATAATCATCATATGGTATATATGTTCCTTGATCAAACCATTCTTTAATTAAAGTCCAAGGAACAACGGCAGTAGGATAAATTTTATATTGATCAACTTGTAATCTTTGATCGTATAATGAATCATTTAACATAATTTGATCTAATTGAAAATCCGAACCAGGTAAATTAGGCATTAAATGTATATCAACTTTAAAACAATTATTTTTTAATAATTGTATAGCATTATAAACAGTTTCAATTGTATGTCCTCTTTTAATTTTTTTTAAAACAGTATTAGATGTATGTTGAACTCCTAATTGAACTCTTGTACAATTATATTTTCTTAATAGTTTAATTTCATTAATATTAATACTATCAGGTCTGGTTTCAATAGTTAATCCAATAATATGTATAGTAGAATTTTCATTAAATGTAATTTCTTGTTGTAAAGAAAGTAAATTTCTTTTATAAATATGATAAAATGTATTAGCAGCATAATAAATTTTAGAAATAAAATCATCTTTATATAAAATAGGATATTCACTCCACGTTCCTCCTAATATTATTAATTCAATTTTATCAATATTATGTCCCATTTTAATTAAAGTTTCAATTCTTGAATTAAATTGTAATATTGGATCAAAATTATTAGCATTTGCTCTTAAAACAGCAGGTTCTGAATATAAATAACTTCTAGGTTGATCAACCCAATTATTACCTTTATGTGCTTTTTCATTAGGACAATATGCACAATTATGTTTACATGAAAATTTTCCAATAATATGTTTACCATTTTCATCAATATATTCAGGATGTGCAGAAGTTAATATAGTAACAACTAATACTCCAGAATTAGATTTATGTTTTTTTTTAATAATTAAATTTTTTAAATTGTTATCATTTAAATTTAAAAAATTATAAAATTTAATTAAATCAGCTTTAGATAATGTAATTTTATATTTTTTTTGTATAATTTTAAAAAATTTAAAAATATCATTATTATTTTTAAAAGTAGTACTATAATAATTAAATTCTTGAATTAAATTATTCCAATCATCTGTTTTAAAAATTTTATTTTTATGATTATTATTATGTTTTAATATATCTTCAATATCATCCATTATAATAATAATTAAATATTATAGTTTTAAATATAAAAAATGATATTTAAAAAAATTAATATTAAACATGTTAATTGTAAAATGGAATAAATATAGAAATTTAGATGATATTAGAAGATGTGAAAATTGTCTAATTATAAATGAAAAAAATAATTTTAAATATTGTAGTCAATGTAAAATATGTTGTTATTGTTCAAAAACATGTCAAATAGAACATTGGAAAAAAGATCATAAATTTCGATGTAATATAGAAATAAATAAATTAAAATCAAAAGAAAGACAAGAGTATAGAAATTTATATAATGTATTAATGATAAAATATTATGAAAATAATATAATAAAAAATAATAGTATAATATTTTCAAGTAATAATAAATATTGGAAAGTAGTAGATGATCCAGAAAATATAGAAAATATTTATATATTAATATCAACAACAAAAGAAACTTTTATAGAATATTGTAATGAAAAATGTTTATTATATGAAAATTATATAGATAAATTTAATTTAATATTTTATGGATATAATTTTATATTACATTTATAAATATTATATTTTAGATTTATAATATAACCAATTAAAATCATTATTATTTAAAAATGTAGAAAATTCAATATAATGATTTTTACATTTATTATTATTAATTAATTTATAATCAATAAAACCATTTTTAATATAAAAATTAATAAATTTATTTTTATTTTCAATACAAACAACTATAAAATCTTTATCATTATATTGATTATAAATATAATTTAATAATATTTTACCATATCCATTATTTTGAAATTTTTTATCAATTAACATAAATTCAATAGATAAAAAATTCCCAATATTATCATTATAATGTCTTTGATAAAAAATAATAAATCCAATAATTTTATTATTTAAAGATATAAAAACTCCTTGCCATAAAGGGATAATAAAAATATCTTTATTTTTATTATTAATATAATATTTATTCCAATTATTAAAAGATGATTTAATATCATCTGTATATAACCATGAATTTAAATCATCTTTATAAAAATTATTTCTTTTAGATAAAATATTAATATAATTTAAATGTATGCTATTTTCAAAATTAATATTTAAAAAAATCATAATATATATAATATTTTATATATAATATCATTTTTATATAAATAAAATATTGATATAAAAAAAATATATTAAAATAAAATATGAATAATTATATAATAGATTATTTAAATAATTCAAATGATATTGAAAAATATAAAAATTTAATAGAAAATTATATATCAATATATAATATAGATTTAAAAAAATTAAATAAAACCGAATTAAAATATATATTAAAAAATGATATATTAAATATAATAATAAAATATATTTCAACTAAAAAAAATGATTTAAATATAAAAGATTATGAAAATTTAATAAATAAAGGATTAAAAACAAAAGAATATGAAAAAGAAATAATAAATATAATTAAAAATGGAAATAAATAATATTATAATAAATTTAAAAAATTTAAATATAAATAAAAATAAATGTTTAAAATGTTACAACAATTTTAAATTTTTAATTAAAAAAAAATGTTTTAAATGTTATAATATAAAAAAAAAAATATATTTATATAAATAAATTATTTTTTAATAAATAATAAAGCAATTAATGATGATAAAAAAATTAATGATATAAAAACTAATATAATAATTGTATATATAAAACCAAATTCTCTTCTCCAATTTTCAGAACATATACATTCTTTTATTTTTAATTTTCTTATATAATCAATTATAGTTATATAATAAAACATTTGAACAATACCTAAAATAAATCTTAAAAATAGAATAAAATTATTATTAAAATGTAAAAATACAGTAAAAGTATTAATTGTTATTGATATTATTAAAATAATGGCAATAATATTAATATATTTTCTATGCCATAAATCAGCACAATCACAACCTTCTTTTTTTAATTTTTCAGTCCATTGATACATTGAAATATGTAAAATATAAACTAATACAATAAAAATAGTAGCTATTAGAAATGAAATAATATTATTCATTATTTTTATTATAAAAGAATATAAAAAAAATGATAATTATTAAAAATATTAAATTAAAATGAATTATTTAGATTTTTTAAAAACAAAATCAAATATAATTTATAATATATCAAATTATAATTTAGAATTTATTATATCATTAATAACAAGTTTATCTGAAATAAAAAAAAATAGTTATATTGAAATAATAAATTTAAAAAATAATAAAGAATATAATAATAAAATAGGAAAAGTTATAGAAAAATTAGATAATAATAAATTAAAAATATTAATAAATAATAAATATTTATGTATTAAAAAAGAAAATTTAATAAGATATCCAATAATATTATATTTATTATCTAATGAAATAAAAAATAAAAAAGATTTTGAATGGTATAATATTAGTTTTAATTTTCCAATATTTAATAATGAAAATTTTATATTAATTTTTTATAAAGGTGATTATTATTTTGAAAATATAGAAAGATTAAAAATAAAACAATTAAATAATTTTTTTAATAATGCATCTTATGAAATAACAAAAGAATGTAATATATGTAATGAAGAAAAAATAAATTTAGTTTGTTGTAAAAGATGTATAAATACATTTTGTAAAGAATGTTTAAATAAATTTAAAAAAAAAGAATGTCCATATTGTAAAATAAATATAGAATATGATGTAATATCAATTTAAAATTCAGTAAACCAATTACCATTAGTATCTTTATATAATTTCCATTTTTTAATAATATAATCTTTAGGTATTTTATTAAATTTATTAAAATTATTAATATGATACATTGCATTCATTTTATTTTTATTTTGTTTAATATAATCTTGTCTTTTTTTTAATAAATAATTTTTATTTTTTTTATAATATTGTTTTTTATAATCAGAAATTTTATTATGAATAATATGAATATTATTAAGTTCAATTTTAATATTATTATTATTATTAATTTTTCTATAATCTTTCATTTGTGTATTAATAGAATTTCTTAATTTAATAGCATCATCTTTCATATCATTATAATTAATATTATTATTAGATCTCCATGATATATATGAACTTCTTATCATATTAACACCAATTTTAGGACTTTTAATTATATTTTCCATAATTTTATTAACATTATAAATACTTGATTTTTTATTTATATTTTTTAATAATGGAAAAACCCATTCTCTTTTATATAATTTATAACTTTCTTTAAATAAATTAGATAATTTAATTTTACTTTCTTTTGAATATCCAATTACATATTTTTCAGATTTTTTATTTTTTTTAATTTTATTAAATATATATTGAATATAACCTTTATTAGGTATATATATATAATCAATATTTTTATCAATATTTTTATCATTAAATATAAATTTAGTTTCCATTAATTCTTTTCTTGTTGGTGGTGTAAGTACATATGCACTTAATAATAACATTTTATAATGTAATTCCCAGACTTTATTACTATCAATTTCAATATAATTTCGCCATTCTTTTTCTAATTTATCTCTAATTTCTAATAATTTCTGAAAATTAATAAATTTAGTAATTTCATATTTATTTAAAGTATTTTTTCCAGATTCTCTTTCAATAATGATTTTATTAAAATCAGTTTGTAATTGACTATATTTTTTATATAATTCATGTTCATTATTAAAAGCAATTTTCATAATTTTTGAAAATAATTTTAAATCATTATTAAATGTAGATACAGATTGTTTTAAATAAATTCTTTGTTTTAATAATAAAAAAAAAATTTCTAAATTATTAATAACAAACCAATTTAAATTATTATTATTTAAATATTGAGGATAAAAATTTTTTATTATATAATTAATTAAATTAATATAATTTTTATCTAAATCATGAATTGTTATATTAATATTTTTTGGATAATCAGATAAATCATATAAAAATAAAGATTCTGTCCATGATGATTTACCACCATATTCCCCAATAAAATTATATTTAGCATAATTAAATTTATTTTTTAATGTAAAACCTTTAATATTATTTAAATAAAATTTTCCAGTATTATATAATGTTATTAAATCATTATTTTTATTAATTTTTAATAATTTATAATTCTTTTTATATTTCCATTCATCTGGCATTTTATATATTATATAAATATGATTTATTTATTTTTAATTTTTTATTATTTATATCTTTAATATTAAAATTATTAACAATATATTTTAATATTTCATCTACATCAAATCTTTTAGTAAAATTCATATTAATCATATTTTTTAATAAAAAATTATATTTTTTTAATTCATTTTTATTATTAAATTTAATACATTTTCTAAAAATATAAAAATTAATACCTAATGAATATATATCAATTTTTTTAGGATCTAATTTTTTAAGATCAAATGTATTCCATACATTAAGTATATCTTTATATATTTCATCTTTTGTATATAAATCAAAATTTCCATAATTATCTTTATGAAATATATTAATTATATTTTTTGTTGCATAATATAATAATTTTTCATTATTATATTTTTTATTTTCATTATATAAAATATATAATCTTAATTCTGGTGGATAAAAAACATATTTATGTTGTAACATAGCAAAATTATTTATATTATAAATTTTATTTAATTTTTTCTCTAATCCAAAATCTATTAATGATAATTTTTCATTACTTATTAATATATTTCCATAATTAATATCACTATGACAAAAACCAGCTAATTGATATTCTTTAAATGCTAAAAAAAAATTATATAACATATAACTAAATTTATTAAAATTAATTGTTTTACAATTTAAATCATATAAACTTGTTCCTGCATATTGATATATTAATTGATATACAATATCCTTATCATTTAAAGAATTATTATATCTTTTATTATCTATTAAACATTCATATAATTCGTGATATTTATGTACTGTTGATATACTATTTGCACCTTTTAATTTAATAGATAATTTATCAAAATTTTTAATATTTTTATATCTTTGAATAAAAATTGTAAGTTCTTTATTAAATTCATAAAAACTTTTAAAATTAATTTTAAAAATTTTACCAATATCTTTTTTATTTTTATCAGTATATTTAATATAAGTTTTTTTAATATTTTTGATTATTGGTGGTTGAATAACACAACCATATGAACCATCACCTATTAATTTATTAGTCATTTATTTTAAGATATATTTAAAAAAATTATAAGTTTCTTCTTAATAAATAATATGTCATATAAATTACAAGTAATAAATGATCAAAATAAAAAGGTATTTAAAGGTTTATCATTAGTTAATCATGAATTAGATTTTTTATTAGAAAACACGCATACAAAATTTTATATAAATTTAAATTATTCAAATATAAATTTTAAAATTAATACTGATGATATTTTTACATTAAATGATAATAATATAATATTAAATAAAAAAGTTAAATTTAACAAAACTATAGAAAAATTAAATATAAATAAATTATATATAGAACAAAGAATTAATATACAAAAATTAAGTGGTAATTATTATTCAAACGAAAATATACCATTTTTAGATGATTATAATAAAATACCAAAACAATATTTTCCTTTAGATTCATATTCAAATATTATATATACTTCACATTCAAATATAAATTTAAATAATGGTAATATATTTATAAAAAATGGAAATTTATTAATTAATAATAATGATAATAATTCAAATACAAATAGTATTTTACATATAAAAGGCGATAATACTAAAACATTTGTTGATAAAAGATCAACAATTACATTAACTGATAATAATGATATAGATACAATAAAAATATTTGCAAATTATCCTTTAATAACAATTGGTGATATAAATGATGTTAAATTAATAAATTTAAGAGAAAAACATGATTTAAATTTATATGTAAATTCAAATGTATGGATTAATAAATGTTTAGGAATAGGAATGGAACCAGATGAAAATTTTGGATTAAGAATAAATGGTAATATTCAAATAACTGGAAAAATAATAAATTTAACTGATAGTTGTAATCTTAGTTGTAATTTTGATTTAAAAAATTATGTTAAAAAAGAAAATTTAGAAGATTTAGTAAATAAATATGAATTATTATATAGTGTTAGTAATTTTATAGATGTTAATAATAGAATAGATAATATTAATCAAACCCCATTTACTATAAATGATTATAGTATATGTTTAAATGATAAACAAGTAAATATAAATTATTTTGAAAAATTTGATATAAATACAAATTCCGAATTAGGTATAAATAAAATTGGAAAAGTAACTTATCCATCTTTATTTGTAGGTAGTTCATCTAATATTGATCCAAATGGTTATGAAATATTATTTAGAGGTATAGTATGTGATAATGATATAGCAGCTTATTCTGATAGTAATATAAAATATGATATAAAACCTTTAAAAAATAGTCTTCAAAATTTATTAAAATTAGAAGGTATAAAATATAAAAGAAAAGATTTAGAAACAAATTTAGAATATATAGGTTTAATAGCTCAAAATGTAGAAAAATATTATCCAGAATTAGTATCAAATCATAATAATACAAAAATATTAGCATATCAAAATATAGTAGCAATAATAATAGAAGCAATTAAAGAATTATATGAATTAATTAAAACCTAATTTTTAAAATGCGATCAATACTATTTTTTAAATCAGTTTCAATAGTATTACCATCATTAACATGTTTAGAAAAATCATTTAAATTATTTTTAAATATTTTTTTTATATCTGTATCAATTGTATTACCCCTTTTTATATGTTCATTAAAATTTTTTAATAAACTATCCATTCATTTATTATTTATAAATTATTTTTTTTTTTTAAAACTATTATTTGATTTTATCAATTGTAAATCCTTATTATAAATATTTTCTAAATCATTTTTATAAATTTTATAACTATCCTTTAATTCATTTAATTCATCTAACCATATTTTATAAATTGGTGTATTTTTTAATATATCTATCTCTTTCTCTATTTTTAATGCATTATCTTCTAATTTTTTTAAATTATTAGAAGTTAATGATGAAACAGGTAATTTTAATAAATAATTATATGATTTTTTATCATTATTATCATAATCAATATCATCATTTTCATTTTCATATAATTTAGGATAATTTAATTCTTGTAATTTATTAATAACAATATTATCATCAACATTCATAATTTTAATAATATTATTAATAATATCATTTATAAATTTAGCTTTTGCATTTAATTTAATAAATAATTTATTTAAAACTTTTAATTGATATGTTTTTCTTTCATAATAAGATGTTAATCTAACAGAACACCATTCTCTAAAAATATCAACAGTTGTATTATATTTTTTAATTTTAAGTTCAGAATTATATAAATACATATTATTTAATGATAAACAATTAGTTGATGAAAGTTTTAAATCTTTAATTGGATCAATTTTTTGATTAGGATTTAAATAAACAATAAATTTAATATTTAATGCTGAATAATAATTTTCAAAATGTTTAATTTTATTATTGCTAACTAATTCTTCTAATACATCTCTTTTATAATCTTCAATAGCTTTACCAATAGGAATTTCAGTTATTTCAATGGTATTATTATCTATATAATTATAACATCCAATTGATTCATAAATTAAATCATTATCTTTTTTCTTAATAGTTCCTTTATAATTTGGATAATATGGAGACATATTATAAAAATTAGTAGAATTAATAATATCAAATGTTTTAATAATATCATCAGATGTAATAATATCAATATTATTATTTTTTAATTCATTACATAATAAAATACATTGATCAATAACTTCATCTGGATTAAAATTAGGAATACTTGTTGAATATCCAGTTCCTATACCATATACTTGAATAACTAAAACAGATGGAATAATACCTATAAACCAATCAGGTTCAATTTTTTCATTTTCTTCAATTTTATAATTTAAAATAGGTAAATCTTCTTGTCTAAAAATTAATTTACATAATTTAGATAATCTTGTAAATAAATAACGAGGTTGAGCACTATCATCACCTCCACCTTGTAATCTTGTTCCAAATTGTCCTAATGCATCAACTAATGGAATATTATTACTTCCAATATAATTTTGTCCCATTTTTATTAATGCACCAGCTAATGATTGATCACCATGATGATATTGTGTCATACTTGCAGCAACACCAGCCATTTGACTTACTTTAATTTCAGCATTTCCAAAAATCTTTTTTTTATATAAACTATAAATTAATTTTCTTTGAGATTCTTTTAAACCATCACATAAATTATTTATATTTCTTTCAATATCTCTTTGTGAAAAATGTATTAATTCTTTATGAATTAAATCTGTATAAGACATTTGAGTAACATTTGCAAAATCAATTTGATTATTTTTATCATATTGAGCAATCCATTCTTTTCTTTTATCTGCTAATTTATTATCAAAAGCTAAATCAAAAGATTCATCAGATTTATTATCATAAGTATAAGTAACTAATTTCATATTTTTAAAATATTGTTTTCCTTCTTCACTTGTTGAAGAACCACATCCTTTTAAATATGTAATAATCCAACCATTAATATTGTTATTTTTCTCCCATTCATTAAAATCTTTAGTTGAATAAAAATATTTTTTATCATTATTTTTTTTAATTCTTATTATTGGGGTTAACATTGTTTTTATAAATCCTTTCATCTTAAATAATGATGGCCATTGAGATTGAAACATATTTGTTATTAAACCTTTAATATGAATACCATCCAAATCAGCATCAACTAAACATATTATACCATTATATCTTAAACTATTTGTATTTGTATAAACTTTATTACTTTCTAAACCTAATATCTTTTTTAAATTTGATATTTCTTCATTTTGAGCTAATTTATTTGATGTGATTGATTTACAATTTAATAACTTTCCACGAATTGCCGCACAACCATATGCTTCGGAATTTTCTAATTGAGTCTTTCCTGCTGTAAATAAAGTTTGTGCTGATAAACCTTCACAAATATATAAATAACATTTATCACTCTTTTTTGTTCCAGCCCATGGTGCATCCATAAAACCTTTAATTATAACTTTATTTAACTTCTTTCCATCTGATTTACTTATCTGTTTATCCAATTGTGCATCACTTAATACTAATGCTCTATCTATTATACCACTATTTCTATATAATTTTTGAATAAAATTATCACTTATTTCACACTTACTTCCCCATTTACTTACTGGAGTATTCATATATTCTTTTGTTTGACTATCATAAGTTGGACTATTTAATAAACATTTTATACCTATAAATAAATTATCTTTTACAAATTGAGGTTTTAAAGTTTTTTTCTTCTTTTGTGCCAAATCAACTAAACCTTTTACAATTTGATTTTGTATATAATCTACATGTTTTCCACCCAATCTTGTATGAATTGCATTTACATAAGACATATGTGTAAATCCATTATCACTTAATGATGCAAATATTTCCCATCTATCATTCACTTTTTCATATACTTTATCATTATTATTTATAAAATTTTGACAAAACTTTTCAAAATTTTTAATTTCAACCTTTTTATTATTAAAATAAACATTTACATCATTTGGAGTTAAAGCCGCTATTTCAAATGTTCTTTTTTTAAAAAGACCATAAAGATCATCAGATATTTCATTGAAACCAAACCTTATTAAATCAAATTTACACCTTATTTCAGTATAAGGTTGTTTTTTACTTTGAGTTATTATTGGTTTCTCTTTTATTAATAAATTATCCTTAAAAGTTTGTTTAAACATCTTTTTATTTCTATGATCTACTGTCTCAATTGTTGCTTCTTTTGAAAAAATAATTGATAATTTAGCACCTAATCCATTTAAACCACCCGTTAATCTTACTTCAGATTTATCATAATTTGATGATGTTAATAATTCACCAAATATTAATGATGGATTATATAAACCCGTACTTTCATGTATTTCTATCGGAATACCATCACCATCATTATATACTGTTATTTCATTGTTTTCCTTATTTATATTTACTTTTATATTTTTTACTAACTTTTTATCATTTGATTTTTCACTTAATTGTCTTATCACATGATCACTTGCATTTACTATTAATTCATCAAATATTTTTAATAATGCCGGACTATATGTTATTGATTTTTTTATTATATCATCATTATCATCTATTATATGATTTTCTATTGTTTCGGGTGTTATACTTCCAACATACATTTCTGATGATTGTTCCAATATATGAGTCCGTAATTCATGCTTTTTATATTTTTCTTTACTCATTGTTTTATTTATAATTTAACTATTTATATCATTTTTTTATTAATTATTTATATATCTTAAAATTTCATTACAAATATCTTCTAAACTATTTGTTCCATCTATTTTTAAAATTTGATAACCCTGATTTAATAATAAATTATAACATTCTTCATGTTTTATGTTCAATTTTTTTATTAATTCATGATTTATATCTATTTCATTATTTCTATTTCTTTCATTTATCCTATTTATACATATATCATCAGATACTGATATATATATATATAATATTGGTTCCGTTATCATTTTATTATTTTTTGCATCGGAATTTTCATATAAATGATTTAATGATAAATACTCTTCATTTGTAAATTTATTTTTATATACTTCTACAAATGTTTCTCTTGTAAATTTTGCACTTCTTTCTACAAATATTATATTATTATTTCTTGATTGAATTAAAGCCCTATCTTCCCATACTTTTTTTTGAAATGAAAAATGACCTGTATCATTTAAATATATATTATCCAAATATGATTTCCATTGTTCTATTGGTTCTAAATCAACTAATTGACCATAATTCATTTGTAATTTTTGTAATATTGATGTTTTTCCACTACCTATATTTCCATCTATTGTTATTATTGGCATTTTATATTTTTATTATTTTATTTTCATTTTTTTATATATATCATTTTAATATTAATATCTTATTTTTTTCATTTATATCATTAATATGATATATTATTTTTTTATTTATTTTTTTACTTATTTCTTTAATCATATTTACCTTCATTTTTAAATCTTTAGTTTTAATATATTCAATAATTTTTTTTTCTAATTTTTCATTATTTTTATTACCACCTTTTTTTATATTCATTAATTCTCTATTATATTCATTAATTAATTCTTCAGTTCGCATTTTTAAACTTTCTATATTTCTATCATTTATATTTAAACTATTAAATAATATTTCTAAATTTTCTGGAAGTTTAGGAATAGTAATTTGCGTTACTGGAGATTCTAAAATTTTTTTAATTAGCCTTGTATTTTCATCATATATTATTTTTTTCATTACACGATTATCATATCTATTTATTAATTTTATATTTTGTTTTATTGCTAATAGTAATTGATCACTTGAATAACCACCACTTATTTTTTGACATCCACCAGATTTACATTTATTACATCCTCCCAATATTTTACAATTTGGACAATTACATATATTACCACCTTGTCTTATTATACCCTTATCCAAATCACTATCTGATGAAAAAAAATCTACATTTTCCATATGATTTTCATTATAAATATTTGGATGGGGAACACCACCACCTAACATATAATTATTTTCATTACCATATATATCTGGATGTGGCACATTACCACCCATCTTTTTTAATACTATTTCACTATCATACTTTTTTAACTTTTCAACTATTTTATCTATATATTTATATATATTTAAAGGATCCTTTTTTTTTTTATTTTCTAATTTTATTCTTAATTCTTTATTTAATAATTTATTTACTATTAAATACAAATCACTCATTTTATTTTTATAATATATAAATAAATGAATCAAAATAATAATGGTTTAATCAATATGAATGGTAATAAAATTAATTATGTTAAACAATCTGAAAAAAATAATTGGAGTTGTAACTTCTCTTCTGAAGCATTATCACATAATATTGAAACTAATCAATTATCTGAATTATTCTTTTCTGAACAAAATATTAATTTTTTACATTTAGGTATTAAAAATCAAATTTTAAATAAAACTCAAGGAAGATATAATATTGTTAAACAAAATGAAAGAGAATTAAAAATTATTATGAGAGGTATATATATGACTCATAATCAACCTGAATTTGATCCACGTATTTTTCATCCTGGTTTTAAAAAAGATTTTATACCACTTAATGAACAAGTTAAAAAACTCAATATCAAAGTTTTAGATTTATCTGTTAATAAAATTATATCCAATATTAAACAAAAAAATCAATATTTAAAAGATATACAAAAATTACCAGAACCATTAGAACATCCATTACAAATGAGTGATATTGGTAAAAAAGATTTAGAATGGGGAAAAGAAATTAATTTTATATAATATATTTTGTTATTATATATGTAAAATGAATGAAGACGAAATAAAAGAACATAATAAAAATAAAAAATATAATGTTTTTATGGGAACTATTACATTATGTGTAGTATATGCCATTATTGCATTATTACTATTATTATATGCATCCTATACTGAATCTGGTAAATCTCTTTATACTAATTTAAAACCTTTTGCTATTACATATATATTTGGAACTATTATTATTATCGTTTCATTCTCTATTATTATATTTAATTATGATTTAACTACTTTAGATAGTAAAAAAATTAATAAAAATCCTTTAAACCCAACTTCATGTCCGGATTATTATAATACTAAAATTCGTAATGATACTGATGAAGACTTAAAAGAATTAATAACTAATTATAATAATATAGCACAAAATAAATATATTATTGGTGCCACTACTATATATGATACACCACAAACAGATTTAGATGCTCATACATATGCTAAAAATTATGTAGATTTTTATGATTTAAAACCAAGTGAGGATAATAAACATAAATTTAAAGTTAAATGTGAGAGAGATTCTGATATATTTGAAAGTAATCATTATTTAAATCTTGATGGAGCTGGTGAAGAACATGGTTTACAAACAACAGGAGTAGATGGTGAAATTCAAGCTGTAACTACTGGCGCAAGAGGTGATAATAAATATCCATATACATCTTTAAATGGAAAAGAAAGAAATACAATGGTTGGTGCATTATTAGCAATGGAAAATGGTATTAATAAAAATGATAATGACAAGAAAATAATTACAAGTGTAATGACTAACAGCGGTGATAAATATTATAGATTTAAATGTGATCATGTTTATCCGGAATATTTAACAAGTTTAGATTTAAAGGAATATAATGCAAAGGGACAAACCGGACCAATAAATAAATATAGATGTGAATTTGCAAAACAATGTGGTATAGATTGGAGTGAAGCGGGATGTTAAATATTTTTTTGTTATTTTTTTAAAATAATAATAAAACTATATAAGAATATATTATTATAATATAATTATTATTAAAGGAAAGTAATATAATAATCTTTAATTATGAAGGTTAAAAAAAGAAATGGAACTTTAGAAGATGTGTCATTTGATAAAGTAATAAATAGAATTCAAAATCATAGTAATGATTTAAATTCTTTAAATGCAACAAGTATTGCTCAATATGTATGTGCAAGAATTTATGATGGTGTTAATACAAGTGAATTAGATGAATTAACAAGTCAAATATGTTCAAGTAAAATAACAGAACATCCAGAATATGGAATATTATCTTCAAGAATAATAATAAGTAATCATCATAAAAATACTTCACCATCATTTAGTGAAGTAATAAATACATTATATAATAATGATACAAAATTAGTATCAGATGAATTATATAATATTGTATTAGAAAATAAAGAAAAATTAAATAGTATAATAGATTATGATAGAGATTATTATATAGATTATTTTGGTTTTAAAACATTAGAACGTTCATATTTATTAAAAATAATAAATAAAACAATTGAAAGGCCTCAACATATGTTTATGAGAGTAAGTTTAGGAATACATGGAAATGATATAAAAGAAGCAATAGAAACATATGATATGATGTCAAATAAATTATTTATACACGCAACTCCAACTTTATTTAATTCAGGAACTCCAAGGCCTCAAATGGCATCTTGTTTTTTACAAGCAATGGAAGATGATTCAATTGAAGGAATATTTAATACATTAAAAAATTCAGCACATATTTCAAAATATAGTGGAGGTGTAGGATTACATATTCATAATATAAGATGTAATGGTTCATATATAAAAGGAACAAATGGAAAAAGTAATGGAATAATTCCAATGTTAAGTGTATTTAATAAAACAGCAATGTATGTAGATCAATGTTTTAGAGGCGATACACATGTTTATACAATAAATGGAATAAAAAAGATAGAAAAAATAAAAGATACAGATTATGTATTAACAAGTGATGGTTCATTTAAAAAAGTTTTTAAAAAAATAAGTAATAAAGTATCAAAACAAACATATAGAGTTAGAACAAATAATTCAATAGATACAGTTTATGTAACAGGTGATCATAAAGTGTTAGTATTACAAAATATGCCATCATTACCAGTATGTGAAATGGCAAATTATTTTAAAGAAAATTTAAAACCAAAAGCAAAATATGTTGAAATAGAAAAAATAAATACTTTTGATTATGTAGGATATCCTATACCTCAATTTGATGAAGAAATAGAAGAAGAAATGGATTATTGTTATTATACAGGTATAATAATAGGAAATGGTTCAATACAAGATAATAATCAGATAGTATCTTTTTATAAGGATAAGGGAAGTGAAATGAAAGATTTTTTATTAAAATATTTAAAAAATAAAAAAATAAAATATAATTATAGTTTTCAAAGAAATAAAAATATTATAAAATGGGAAATAAATGATGAAAATAAACCAATAAAAGATTATTTTAATTTAACAAAAGAATGCACACAATATATTATAAAAGCAATATTAAAATCATCAGGATCTCAAATAAATGATAGTTATAATTGTATGTTTTATAATGTTGATGAAAATAGAAAATATATTTGTTATATTGTAAAATTTTTATTTTTAAAATTAGGTGTTTTAACAGATGGATTTTATAAATCAGAACATAAATATAATATTTTATGTATTCCATATTGTAATAAATTATTTGAAATATTTGATTATAAAAAAGAAATATCTGATGAAAAATTAACATATTTTGAACATAATAATATATTATGGACTTCTATAAAATCTATTGATAAAATGAATAATTTTGATGGTTATGTTTATGATTTAAATATTGAAGATAATCATAATTATTTAACAGAAATGGGCTTAGTTCATAATAGTGGAAAAAGAAATGGAAATTTTGCAATTTATTTAGAACCTACTCATCCAGATATTCAAAATTTTATTGATTTAAGAAAAAATCATGGAAATGAAGCAGAAAGATGTAGAGAATTATTTACTGCAATTTGGATTCCAGACCTTTTTATGGAAAAAGTAAAAGCAGATGAAGAATGGTGTTTATTTTGTCCTTCGAAATGTCCAGATTTATCAGATGTTTATGGAGAAAAATATAAAATTTTATATGAAAAATATGAAAAAGAAAATAAATTTGAAAAAAAAGTTAAAGCACAAGAATTATGGATTTCTATATGTTCCGCACAAAAAGAAACAGGAACACCTTATCTTTGTTTTAAAGATGCATGTAATTTAAAAAGTAATCAACAAAATATTGGAACTATTAAATCTTCAAATCTTTGTAGTGAAATTATTGAATATAGTGATAGTAATGAAACAGCTGTTTGTAATTTAGCAAGTATTGCACTACCATCATATATCAATAATAATAAATTTGATTATGATAAATTACATTATACTGCTAAAGTTTTAACCAAAAATTTAAATAAAGTAATTGATAAATCATTTTATCCTATTAAACAAACAAAAAAAAGTAATGATAGACATAGACCAATTGGTATTGGAGTTCAAGGACTTGCTGATGTATTTGCAATATTAAAAATACCTTTTGATGGAAATGAAGCAAAAGAAATAAATAAAAAAATATTTGAAACTATATATCATGGAGCACTTGAAATGTCTACTGAATTAGCAGAAACATATGGAACTTATGATACATATGTTGATTCTCCTATTTATAATGGAAAATTACAATTTGATCTTTGGAATGTTACTGTTGATAATTCATTATGGGATTGGGACAAATTAAGGCTTGATATTGGAAAATATGGAATTAGAAATAGTTTACTTATTGCTCTAATGCCTACTGCCAGTACCAGTCAAATTTTAGGTTTTAATGAATGTTTTGAACCATTCACATCCAATATATATAATAGAAGAACACTTGCTGGAGAATTCTTTATTATTAATAAATACCTTATTAATGAACTTATTCAACTTAAACTTTGGAACACCAATATGAAAACTAAAATTATTGAAAATAAAGGTAGTATTCAAAATATTGAAGAAATTCCAATACAATTAAGAGAAATTTTTAAAACTGCTTTTGAAATTCATCCAAAAACTATTATTGAACTTTCTGCAGATAGAGCACCATTTATTTGTCAAAGTCAATCTATGAACTTATTTATCGATGATACTGATATTAATAAAATTAGTAATATGCATTTTTATTCTTGGAAAAAAGGACTTAAAACCGGAATTTATTACTTAAGAACCAGACCTTCTGCAAGAGTTCAATCTTTTACACAAGAAGCAAAATCTTATAAACAAGAAGAACCTGAAGAACTCGAAGAATGCTTAAATTGTAGTGCATAAATTATATAAAAAAAATATATATATATCATATATAATTATGAAAGCATTTTGGATTAATGTTGATGAATGTATACGTAGGAAAAATTTAATGACATCACAATTCCAAAATATTAACTTTATCACTGAAAATAAACGAATTTCGGCCATTACTACTGATAATGTCCATAAATATACACACCATCACGATTTACCATATAAATGTGATCCCACTAATAACTTTTTTCCTAATTGTACAAATTGTAAAGTTGAACATTCTACACTTATTAGTCATATGTTAGCCATACAAGAAGGATATAATTCTAAAGAAGACTGGTTTATCATTTTTGAAGATGATACTATTATACCACACGAAATTGATATTCAAACATTACTAAAAACAATACCTAATGATGCAGAAGTTTTACAATTACATTGTTGTATGGGACCAACTGTTGAAAAACTTTATAATGTATACAAACAAGGTATTTATTGGATTCCATGGAAAATGATTATTCCTTCTGGATCTGGATATATCGTTTCATATAAAGCTGCCGAAAAAATTATTAATCTTTACAAAATTAATAATAAATTTCGTTTTAAAGATAGTAAATCATGTAGACTTGCTGATGTTATGACTTATGAAACTTGTAAAACTTATGTTCATACATACCCCGCCTTTTATTCCAATACAGATTATGGATCTTTAATTCATCCTGATCATTTATATAGTCATCAAGTCGCTAATAATACTATTAAACAAATCATTAATCAAACAAATTCACATCCTTTTTTAACTAAAAAAAATATAAATTTAGAATAAATAATGTTTGATCCAGATAAAATTGATAAAAAAATTATTACTATTCGGAATAATACATTTCATAATCCCATTAATTTTTATTTATCAGAATCTATTAGAAATGTTTTAGCTATTAAATTTTTATCATATAAACCTACATTAAATTCTAATATTGATAATTTAAATACAGATAATAGAGATATTTTATTTACACTTTCTGATAGAAATGATGAATCTTATAATTTAAAAGAATTATATTCTTCTAATACAACTACTACAAATGATAATAATACACATACATATAATACTAATTATTTTTCTAATTTTAATATTTTACATGAATATACTGGAACTGGGATTTTATCTGAATTTAGTATTGATTCTGATACTTATAATTTTAATCCCATTCTACCTAAATTAGATAGAATTATTATTAATTTTATAAATATTGATAATAGTGATACTATTATTAATCAAAATAATATTACTAATTTTAATATGGATTTTGTTATTTATTCTATGAATCCAAAATTAACTATGCAATAAATTATACATTTGCTTTTTTTTTTATTTATATTTTAAATTAATAATATAAAACATATATAATGCCTTTTAAATTTAATGATATATGGAAATTTACCACTAAATATATAACTACTAACAAAAAAGTTACTATTGGAATAGATGAAACAGTAAAACCCTATGATAATTATAATTTAAATGTTACATATAATAATGATAACAATTTAGCATCATTTAATTCTGATAGAATTTATGAAAATTCTTTTCCTTTAAATAAAAAATATGTATCAAAATTCAATAAAGATAAAAATAAAAATATTACTATTACAAATCAAATTATTAATACTCTTGATTTTATTAATATTGATGATACTCACGAATTAAATAATAGTAGTAATCTATATTCTATGTGAAAAACCAGTGATCATACTCTTATTATATTTGAAAAAAGAAATAATAAATATTTTAATGATTCATTATATTTATTATATAAATTTGATATATCAGACTTAAATACTTATAATGCTGATAAAACTACATTTTTAAATTCTATGAATTTAGATAATATTAATACAAATTTTGATAACTTTCATGAATTACGGGATTAATAGCACAAGATGTAGAAAAAGTGTTACCAGAAGCAGTTTTAAAGAAATGTGATGGTAAATTAAGAGTAATGTATGGTAATTTAGCGGGATTATTTATTGAAGGTTTTAAAGATTTATATAATGAAATAGATATGCTTAAAAAGGATTTGAATAGTTGTAAAGAAAGACTTTAAATTTTTTATCATTATATGAAGGTATAGTAACAACATCATCATTATATATCATATCACATCCAATTTGGTCTTTCATACAATTTCGTTCGCTATGAATAATTTCGATTCTAAGATTTTGTTCTCCATCTGTAGTAGTATAATAACTCCATCTATCTTTAAATAGTTTTTTACCAAAAAGTGGTAAAATAGTATTAGTATCATCCATAGATGATAATGTTCCTAATTGTTGAAAATCAGTATTACTCATAGGATAAATAGGATCTTCATTAGTATTATTATTTTTGTTGTTATTAGTTGATATTTTAAGATTAATTTGTTTATCAGTAGCAGTAATTAATAGATAGATGACAAAACCTAATAATAACATAAATAAAATAATAACAGTAATTAATAAAATTTTATAATTCATATTTTTATTTATATATATTAAAATTTAAATAATGTCTAATGAAACAATAATTGATAAATTATTATTTACAAAACAGGGAAATCTATTAATAAGTATAATATTAGGTTTTGGTATAGCAATGTTATTTAAACCAATATGTGATGATTGTATAATATATATTTCACCTGATTTACGTAAAGAGAATAAAAAGAAATATAATATAAATAATAATTGTTATGAAAATAATGTTATTCCTATAAAATGTAAAGGTAATGAATTAAATTATAAATAATTTATGTGTTTGTTATTTATATTTAAAAATAATATGAATATTAAATTCATAATTATGACAACATCAATCGATAATTTAGATATTAATATTGAAAAAACTGAAAAAGTTGATGATTTACAGGATCCTTTAGTAAAAGAATTATTAAATAATATGTCAAAAAATATTACAGAACCTCAAAAAATATCAGAAATAAAACAAATACCTGAATATATATCATCTCCTCCGCAAATAATATATAAAAAAGATGAAAATTATATAGATTATAATATATTATTATTATCAATAATAATGTTTATAATTGTAATTTTAATATTAAATTCATCTATAATTACTAATATATTAGAGACAATATCAAATGAATATTTAATAAATAATGAACTTTATGTAAAATATATATTAATTATAATTAGTTTTTATATGTTACAGAAAAATAAATGAATAGTAATAAAGATGTTTTAAATATAATATATTTTATAGTAATTTGTATATTATGTATAATATTAGGTAGTATAGGTTATTATACTTATTCAAAATCTGAAGATAGTTTTATAAGTTTTATAGGTATGGTATTTTTAGTATATGCATGTATAAGTTTAAGTTATACATTAATGAAAAAAGAAATGTATGATAATACACAATTTAATGTAAATTTAGGTGTGGATATGCTTTCATTATTTTTCGCATTTCTTTTAATGGTATATTTTGGTATAAAAAGTTATTTTAATATTTTTGTATAAAAAGTTATTTTAATATTTTTTATAATTGATCTAATTCTGCACCCATGTAATTTTCATTATAACCATTCATTATTTCTGATAAACCTTGTGTACCTAATACTTCTTTTTTATCTAATAAATTATCAAATCCGTTTAGTTCATTATCTGGATCTGATATTATATTATTTTGAGCTTTTACTAAATGTTCATTACTTATATAATTATTATATAATATATTTTCATTATTATTATTTTTTTTAATTAATCTACCATTAATAAGTGAAAAATTATTATTACTATATAATTTATAATATATAACAAATATAGAACAAGCAATAAAAAACCCGGATAATGGATCAATAAATAAAAATATAAACATAATAATTATTGCTAATAAAATTTGTATATTTTTATCTTTTAATCTATTATCAAATATATTATAAATTATAACTAATATTAATATAATTAAAGAAATAAGTCTTATAAAATAAATAATATTATCATTTGCCATTTTATTATCATTTAATATAAAAAAAATTATAATAAATTTATTAAGAAAAACAATTATGATCACATAAATATATTATATTAACATTTGAATCATTTAATAATTCTGAATAAAAATCATAATTATGACAATGTAAATTTAATAATTTAGCTTTTTGAATTAAATTATTTAAATTTAATATTATTAGATGTGATATTAATTTATTTTTTATATATTCAATTAATTCTTTAAAACTTGAAAATTCATATATATTAATTATTTCATTAAATCCATTAAATAATTCATTTGAAATAGTTATTTTTTTTAAATTACTCATTTATATTTAAATAAATTTAATTTATTTATAATTATTTTTTTTATATATAGTATATTTTATCATATTAATTTAAAATTGTTTTTTTGTTGAAGTTATTATATCTTATATAATTATTTTTTTATAAATAATACAAAATATACTTTATATTCAATATAGATAAATTATTATATATAAAAAAATGAAATATATAAATTAATATATATATATATATGACATCATTATCAAGAAATGGTTATTCAATTAAAAAATTAATGTTTAACGAAAATGAAATTTCAGAAATTAAAAAAGAATTAACAGTATGTGTAGAAAATCGTATGTTTGATTTTTTAGAACCTAAAATATATAGTTTATATTTAGAAAATGAAAATAAATTATATTTACCTAAATATTATGGATTACAAAAATTTGGAATACCTAAAAGAAATATTATAGGAACTGGTGAAAAAAGAGAAAATATGACTTTTTCTGGAGAAATTCGAGAAAATCAATTAATTCAAATTAATGCATTTATGGAAACAATTAATGATCCTTTAAAAATGGGTGGAATTATATCAATTGGTTGTGGAGGTGGAAAATCTGTTATTGCTATTTATATTGCTTGTTTATTAAAATTAAAAACATTATTTATTTCACATAAAGATTTTCTAAATGTTCAATTTGCAGAAAGAATTAAAATGTTTTCACCCAATTCTAAAATTGGCAAAATTAAACAAAATATTATTGATATTGAAGATAAAGATTTTGTTGTTGCATCTTTACAATCTATTGCAATGAAAGATTATCCTAATAAAATTTTTCAAGATTTTGGATTAGTAATTATTGATGAATGTCATCATACAAGTGCTGAAGTATTTAGTCAAGCATTAGTTAAAACATGTTCTCCTTATACTTTAGGATTGTCAGCAACTTTAAATAGAAAAGATGGATTAAGAAAAGTATTTGAATGGTTTATTGGTAAATGTGTTATTAAACCTACATTTAAAACTGATGATAATAATGTTTTAGTAAAAACATTAAAATTTAATGATAATAGTTTAGAATATTCTCAAACATTAACCAATAAATTTAATAATAAAATTAATGCTGTTGGTATGTTAAGTCAAATTTGTAATTTTAAACCAAGAATTGAATTTATATCCAAAGTTATTTTTGAAAATATGGAAAAAAATAGAAAATTAATAATTTTATCTGAAAGAAAAGAATTATTAAAAGAATTATATGAATTATTAAAAGATAATATTTATAGTATTGGTTATTATGTTGGAGGTATGAAACAAAATAAATTAGATGAATCGGCTACTAAAGATATTATTTTAGGTACTTTTCAATTAGCACAAGAAGGTTTAGATATTCCTTCTTTAAATATGCTTTTATTTGCAAGCCCAATTAGTGATATTGAACAAAGTATTGGTAGAATATTAAGAGAAAAACCAGAAAATAGAATACATATTCCTTTAATTATTGATATTGTTGATGATTTTTCAATATTTAAAAATAGATTTAATAAAAGATTAAATTTTTATAAAAAAAAAAATTATAATATAAAAAATGAATAATTTTAAAAATTATAAATTATTATGTTTAATTCAATTACTCTTAAAAATAAAAAAATTATAAATGATATAACACAATTAGATAATTTTGATAATCTTAATAAAACATATTATACTAATTATTTTAAAGATAATCTATTACTTAAGTTATTAGATAATGAAACAATATTAAATGAAATTAAATTAAAATCACATTCTTATATTAATAATAAAGAATTTATTTATTATATTGAAAAATATGTTAAAAAATATACACCTTTAGATTTTAAACAAAATATTTTTAATATAGTTTATAATAATTCAATTGAAAATAATACTGATATTGATATTGAAATATCAATTTATTATAAAAATATATCAAATGAAAATATTATAAATATTGCTTATTATACTTTAGTTACATATTATGTTATTAAAAATTATATTTAAAAAAATGATATTTATTTTAATATAAATTAATGGATAATCAAATAATTATTGATATTAATAAATTAAATCAATATGAAAATTTAAGTAAAACTATTTATAGTATTTATTATGAAGATAATAAATTAATTAAATTAGTTAATGATAAAAATATATTAAATCTAATTAATTTAAAATCACTTAATTATATTCATAATAAAAATTTTATTAATAATATTGAAAAATATACTACAAAATATACATCTTTTGAATTTAAACAAATAATAATTAAAAATGCATATAAAATGGCTGTTGATAAAGGTATTAGTATTGATGAGTCATTAAAAATATATTATAAAAATATATCAGAAGATGATATTTTAAAAATTGCTTATTATACTTTAATATCTTATTATTTTATTAATAAATATAATTAATTTTATATAAATTCTCTTATACTATTATTTTTAAAAATTTTATAAATGTTTATTATTTCATCATAATATTTTCTATTAAATTCTATTTCTTCTTTTAATTCTTTTTTAAATTTTAAATATTTATTTTTTATTTCTTTAGAAGATATCTTTAATTCTAAATGTTTATCTTTTTTTATTTTTAATTCAGTTTTTATTTCTTTTATCTTAATCATATATTTATTTTCTATTAAAATATTTATTAATTCTATAATATTGTTAAATAATTGTTCTTTTTCAGATTTTTTAATTTCAAAATTAGATGATTCAATAAAATTATTAATATACAAAGTAATTAAATCTTTATTTTTTTTATCGTTTTTAATTAAAAAATAATTTATTTTTTTATCTAAATCACTTTCAGATACGTTTGTATCATTAAACAATATATTATTTACAAATTTAATAATACTATTATTTGTTTTAATAATTTTTTCTAATTGACCCTTTTTTGAATCACTTAAATTACTATAATTCTTTATTTTGTTTAATTCAATTGTATATTTTTTTTTAATTGTTGTTTCAATTATTTCAGTAATTTTTTCAAGATTATAATTTTCATTAATTAAATTATATTTAGTTAAAAATGAGTTATTTTCTTCATCTTTTAAACAAACATATAATAAATTAACTATTTTTTTTAATCTATCTGATTTTTTATATATTTTATTATCAAAATATCTTATTAATAATCTATATTTCTCTAATAATAATAATAATATAATATTTGCTATAATTTGATTATTATCATTATCATTAGAATTCGTTGATTCTAACTTTTCATAATTTTCAATTGTTTTTTCTATATTACTTAAAAGTTTTAATTTACCATTTTTTTTATAATTTTTTTTATATTTTGTTATATAATTTTTAATATATATTTTTAAATCATTAAAATTTTTACTAAATTCTTTTATTTTATTTTCTTTTATAAAATTTAATTCTGATTCTGTTTCATTTGAATTTGATGTTGATAATGATGATTGATTGTTAGAAATACTTTTTAAACTTTCTATTTTATCAATACTTTTTGAATTAAAATCTTCTAATTCATTAAACAATTTTTTAAAATAATCATCATATTCTTCTAAATTATTTGATGTAAATATAAATTTTGAATCTTTAATATTGTATTCAAAATAATACTTATTATTATTATTTAATTTTTTTTTTAGTTTATTTTTAAAATCTTTATTTATTATTAAAAATTTATTATTATTAATTTTTACATTTTTAATATCTGAAGATATTAAATTATTAGTATTTAATTTAGTATATTTTTCAATAAAAATAATAAATTCATCTGATATTTCTTTATCTAATTTTATTTTATTATCTAAACTTATTATTTCATTATTAATTGTCCATAATGATAATTTATTAATATTATTAATATTATTTTTATTATTATCAATAAAATATTCTCTATTATTTTTAGCTTTTTCTAAATTTACTTTTAAATCATTTATTGATTTTAAATTTGTAATAATTTCTTTATTAATTTTATCTTGCTTTTTTTTTTCTGTTAATAATAACATATTTTTATCTTTAATAATATCATCAAAAGATTTATCAAAAGATTCTTCTAAATAACATTCATAATTTTTTTTTATAATTTCATCATATGTATTTGTTTTTAAACTACACCTATTTATATTAATGTTATAAATTAAATCATTAATATTTTCATAATTTAAAGTATCTTTAAAATACTTTGTATTATTAAGGTCTTCTATAAATTTATAATTTTTTCTATTTTCATTTAATGTTCCTATAATAACTGATTTATCTATTAATTCTTCGTTTAGTAATTTAATTTTAGAATTTGATTCAAATAATTTATTAAATTCTAATAAAATATGTATTATACCTTGTCTTAAAAAATATTCAAATTTATCTAAAATATTAATCTGATCATAATTTAAGTTATTTCTAATAATGGTATTATTTGTAAGATTATTATATAATAATCTTTTATAAACACTACTATTATATAATGAATCAATTAAATCTTCTATACTAGTATCTGTTAAATAAGTTTGGGTATTCATATTTCTTCTATAATAATTATTTATATTATCATTAATTCTATCAATTATATTTTTATTTTCGTGTAAACGTTCATAATTTTTATATGAAAAACTTGAAATATCATCATTTTTTTCTCTTGTAATATGAACATATGTTGTCTTACTGTCTGATCTATTTTTTGCATATATAGATAGATGCCATGGTATATAATAAAGTTTTTTTTTATTATAATATCCAATTATTCCTTTAAAATAATCATCTTTATGTTTTCCTCCCGGTGGAAAATGTGTTATTTCTATTTTTAATTTATAACATAAATTATCTCCTGGATATTCAACTTTTATTAATTGATTATCACCTGTATATTTATGTTTAAAAGTCGGAAATTTAGTATGTAGACTATTTACAAACTTTATTACTTCTTTATTAATATGATAATCTGGTATATTACCATCTGTTGATATTTTATCAGTTGCCATATATATATATTTTATACTAGGGTAACAAAAAATATGTAAATTTAATTTATTTTCATATAAATTAATATATAATTTGTATATTTTTGTTCAGAAAAATATGTTAATCGCGAACTCAAAATAACAATGCTATTTATCAATAAAAATATGATCATGTGTAACAATTTATCAATAAAAATATGATCACGAGTAAAGCTATATTTATCAAAAACAATTTTCATATGATCACGAGTATATAATTTATCAATAACCATATGATCACGAGTATATATTTATCAATAAAAATATGATCACGAGTAAAGCTATATTTATCAAAAACAATTTTCATATGATCACGAGTATATAATTTATCAATAATCATATGATCAAAAATATTTATAGATATAAATTAACAATATTATTATTATTATAGTTATGTGGATAGTTCAGAAAAAAATACAAAATTATTTATAGTCTATTCTCTTATTTTAACATCTTTTTTATAATATTATTTGTTTTTTTAATTCATTTTATATTATATTATCAAAATTTATAATTTTATTACATAATTTATTTAATAAATTATAATTATGACTAATTAATATAAATGTAAATTCTCTTTTTTTCATTTCTTCTTGAATAATATTACAAAATATATTTTCATTATTAATGTCTAATGATGAAGTTGGTTCATCCATTATCAATATTGGTGTTTTTTTTAATAATGTTTGATTTATTATTAATCTTTGTTTTTGACCACCACTCAATTTATCAAAATTTATAATATCTTTAGTAAATTCAATTTGATTTAAATTTTCTTTATTTAATTTATAATTATTTATTAATAATGTAGGTTCTTGACTAACATAACTAATTATATCATTATAATAAAAATTATTAGCAATTGTTGATAATAATATTTTATTTAAATATATATCACCATTTTCAATATTATAAAAATTTAATAATAATTTTAAAAAAGTACTTTTACCAATACCAGATTTACCAAATATTCCTAATTTTTGATTAAAAGGTATATTTAAATTTAAATTATTAAATATATATTTATCTTTATATTTAAAATATACATTTTTGAATATAATATCTGGTTTAAAATTAAATAAATAATTTATAGGAACAATATTATTATTATTATTATTTTTATAATTTGAAAAATTATTTATTTTTTCAATTATATTATAATTATTATAAATATTATTTATAATATATTTATAAGATTGTAATATTTCAATAATATTATCTATATAAATTATAAATGAATGTATAATATTATTTTTTATATTATATTTAATACCATATAAAATTATTATAACTATTATTAATGAATTAAATATATTTGTTAAAAATATATTTAAAGAATAATAAATTGATTCCTTTTTTTTAAATATTGTTATTTCATTTTGTAATACATTAAATCTATTTAATAATTTTTCTTCTAAATTTTGAGTTCTATAAGAATCTACTTTTAATATATAATCATTTATTAATTTATTTTGTTCATCTTGTTTTTCATTTTTATTTTTAATTGATTTATCATATACTTTTTTTTGATATAAATTTATTAATAAAATTTGAATTAAAGATAATATTATTAATAAAAATAACATATATTTTGATAAATTAAATAAAAGATAAAATGTTATAATTAATTGAGTTAATGTTCTTATAAATACATTTCCATTTAATATATATAATTCACTTAATTTTTCTATATCTTTACTAAAAATATTATTTAAATCAACATTATTATAATTATCAAAAAAATTTAAATTATATTTTTGTAATTTATTTAAAAGTATATTTTTTTTATTTGTTGATATATCATATATATATATACTAAAAAAACCACCTCTTAAACTTGCAAAAATAATACTTAATAATTTATAAAAAATATATGAAAATAATAATTTATCTATTTCTAAATAATGATTTAATAATAAATCATTAATTAATTTTGAATATATAATTGGTATATATGATGTAAAAATAGATGAAGAAATACCAAATAAAATTCCTAATATTAATTTAAACATTTTTATATAAATATATATTAAAATATTTATATAAAAATGAATTTTAAAGATTATCCTGATTTTAAACCAGATTTAAAACCAAAACAAATGTTTCAATATGGTATATTAGGTGGAACTTATTTTAGAAATATTACATCACATATCACAAATAAAACATATACTTCAAATGATATTAATAAATTTAAATTTTTAAAAAATATTGATAAAAATAAATTAATATCACAAACATATAATAAAGAAATTAATAAATTTAAAGTTAAAGCTGGTTCCAGTTATTATGATTGGTTAGATAAAGGTTGGATTGATGAATCTAATGCACCAAGAGGATGGATTCAATGGTATTGTTATTTTTATAAAGGAAGAAGAACATCTGATGATAAAAGACAAATTAAAAGATGGATCAATTTTGCTTCTAAACAAAGTGGTAGATTTAGAATCAGATTTCAAAATACTATTAATAAATTAAAATATAATAATATTAATATTAGTCCTGTTATTCAACAAAATTTATTAGAATGGGGAATCGATTCAACTAAAATGAAACCAAACTTTACGCGATAATACATAAAAATTAATAAATTCTTTATTTAAATATAATAAAAATACTAAATATATAAATGTCACTTTTATTTGGAAGTAATCCATTTCAATCTACTAATCAAGGAATATCATTTTCTGATTCTGAATTTAGTAGTTCTTTATTTTTAAATAATACTTTACCATATTCTGGACCTTTAATTAGATTAAATACTTTACAAAATAATAATAGAACTGAAATTCAATTTGGCAATTTAATGATTGGAACAAATCTTATTAATGGTAATAATCATAAATTTTATATTAAAAATTTATTGACTCAAAAAAATTTATTTAGTGTTGATAATTCTGAATTATATTTAAATACTGAATTATCATTAGAAAATTTAAAAATTACTGGTTTAGGTAAATTTACAAATATTGAAGTTTCGAATCAATTGAAAACTTCTAATTTAACAACATCTGGTAATATTGATTTAAGTAACAAATTAATTATTAATAATAATAGTAATATTTTTTATAATGATACTTATTTTAATAATACTATACATGTTGATAATATAATACCAAATACTTCTAATATTACTATTCAAGGTTTAAATTTAACAGAAACATCTTTTAGTGGAGAATCAACTTTTAATAATGGTTGTATTATTCAAAATAATGGATTAAATTTAATAAATAATTCTTCAATAAAATTTAAAAATAATGATAATATTATTTTTGAAATAAATAGTAATTCAATAAATATTGAAAATGTATTATTAATAAATAAAAATAATAATATATTACAAACATCTAATTTAAATATTAATAATGATAGTCATATTACTATAGGTAAAAATAAAAATATTATTTATGATATTACTTCATATAGTAATTATAATTTTAAAATTAATGAAAATAATAGTATATGTCATTTACATCGTAATGATAATAATTCTGATTATCAATTATTAAATAATTATTTTCCTATTCTTAATTTAAGTATGGAATATAATGAAAATAATAATAAATTTACAAAAACTTGGAATAAAATTAATTTAATAGAAAATATAGGTTTTATATCTATTCATCAAACAACATCTAATAGTGAACAAATTAAAATATCAATTCAACCTTCTAATATAAATTTTTTAAAAAAAGAAAATAATTTTTTTACATATTTAGCTTCAGATTCAGAACTTTTAGAAACTGATCATTATTCAAATTTAGACATATTAATTGAAAATAAAATTGATTATAATGAATATAAATTAGAAATATTACAACTTGACCAAACTGGTACTTCTATAACAAATTTTTATAATGAGTATAATTCAATTCTCGGCGAACCAATTATTAAATTTGATATATTTATATTTTTTATTCATAATGATACTGATCCTGATGATTTAGGTCTCAAAGAATATATAATTAATCATTTTAATAGTGAATTTGATAGTTATAATCAAGAAGATTATACATATCAATTTTTAGAAGGTAATATTAAAAAAAGTCCAATATTTGATGTTAAATTTAATTTACATATATATTTTGATAACAGTGTTAATAATACAAACATTTATTATATTGATAATAATGAACGAATATTACCACCACCTTGTTTTTTAAAATGTGATTATAATGATTCTAATATTATTGATATAAATTTTGAAAAAACTCATTTTAAAAATAATTTGATAGTAGATAAACATTCTACATTTGATGAAATTTCATTAAATAGTATTAAATCTGATATTAATTTAAATAATTGTAATATTACTAATGTTGGTAATATTAGTGGTAATAATTTTGTATTAAAAGAATTATTTATAAAAAATGTAATTAAAATAAATAGTGATGGAATAGAATATATTACAAAAAGTAATAAAAATAAAATTAATACTGTTAATATATCAAATTTAGAATCTACATTTTTAAAATATAATGATGATCGAACATTAATTCAAAATAAATTAATTATTGCAGATGAAGATCAATATACTATTAATGAAGATATTTATATTTCAAAACTTAACGGTATGAAATTATATGATACACCTTTAAATTTAAATGATTATAAAATTGAATATAAAACTATAAATAGTTATAATAAATTAGAATTTAAATATCATAATAATTTATTTTTTAAATTATCTTTATCTCCTGATAATAATAAATATTTTACTATAGGTAATGATGGATATTTTAATGTTTATATAGATAATGATAAATCATTGACAACTATAGGAAAACCTACTAATTATTTAAACAGATTATCTGGAAATAATAAATGGAATAAAGATTTTTATAAAAATTATATTAAAAATGGAATAACTTATGAACAACAATTTCCAAAACTTAATGGTTTATCTAATAGAGAAGACTATTATACTCAATATATTGAAAATATAGTATTAAATACATATGGTAATATAAAATTTTCAAGTAAAAATAATATTAATTTGGTAGAAATAAGAGATTATAATATAAAAGATGATATAAGAGATAAACATGATGATAATTATACATTAAAAGTTCATGGTAATATAAAATGTTCGAAACAAATTAAGGAATTAGGTTCTTCAGATAATAAATTAAAATATAGTGATAATGATGATGCATTATATGTTGATGGAACATCAACATTTACAGGAAAAATAAAAGCAAATCAGGGAGTTAAATCAATATCAGATATTTCTTTAAAAACTGATTTAAAACCAATAAAAAATTCATTAGAAAAACTTAAAACATTAACAGGTTATACATTTAAAAGAAAGGATTTAAATAATATATTAGATACTGGTTTAATAGCTCAAGATGTATATAAAGTGTTACCTGAAGCTGTAGATAAAGATGAAAATAATATAATGAGTTTATATTATGGTAAAATGGTTGGTTTAATAATAGAATCAATAAAAGAATTAGATAAAAAGATGGATTTAATATTAAATAAAGAAAAATAATTATTTAAATTTTATACTATAAAATAATATATAAGAATCTTGATTATTTTCTAATAATTCATTAATATTATTGATATTAATATTAGTTTCATCATCATTAATAATATTATCATTAATATTAATATTATTATAATGTCCACTATTTAAATTTCCATAATGACATATTGATGATTTTAAATCTAAAATTATATTTTTTTTGTTATTAATTAAAATATTACTACTTAAATTTATAGATTTATTAATTTTAATTCCTGAATTTATTTTTTGTCCATAATTATTATATCTATTGATACTAATTACTAAATATTTACTTAAACTATAAAATTTAATAAATCTATCATGTTCTTTATTTATATTACATTTATTACATTTAAATGTAATTTTTTCTTTTTCTTTAGTTTTAAAATAATCAATTAACATATCAATTATTGTTTTACCACAATTTATATTAATACTATAAAATGGTTCAAAATTAAAAGTTCTTGTTTTACAATGATTACAAATATTAATATATATTAATACACCTTGAAAATATTTATTCCATTCTGAATTTTTATTATTATTATGTAAATTAATTTCAATATAGGCTTGTTTATGTAAATTATTAATAATATTATCATTAAAATCAATATTATAACTTGTTTCTTCAAAAATTTTATTTGAAATATAAGTCCATAATTCTTGTGCATCAATTTGTTCGCCTTTATTAAAATTTTTAAATGTATTAAATAACATATTTATAAATTTATAAGGTTTAATTGTTTCATTATTATTATTTTTTAAAAATAATAAAAATTCAAAAAATTCATATGTAAATGAATTTTTATTTGGTTTTTTTAAATCAATAATATTAATATCACAATTTAATATACTTTGAATTAATGAATTTATTGCACAAGTATTTCCTAAATTTATAAGTTTAACCATATAAATAATTATTATTATTATATATATATTAAATATTTATATAGTTAAAATGGATCTTTTATTAAAAATTGATACAAGAGAAACTAAATTAATTAAATTATTTAATGAAAAATATTCTGATATTAATATTAATATTCAACAATTAGATATAGCTGATATTCATATTATTAATAAATATACTAATATTGTTATTGAAAGAAAAACAATTACTGATATGTTATCAAGTATTAAAGATGGTAGATATAAAGAACAAAAAAAAAGAATGATGGATAATTATGATGATATTTTATATATTGTAGAAAATGATAGTGTATTATCAACTGATAATAAATTATCAAGTGCATATATTAATACAATGATAAGAGATAAAATTCCTATTATTTTTTCTTGTAGTATAGAAGAAACTATTAATATTATTATTAAAATTTATAATAAATTATGTGATATTCCCGATAGATTTAAAAAATCTAATTTGGATTTTATTGATTGTATTAAAACTAAAACTAAAAAAATTGAAAATATAGATAAAAAAACTTGTTTTATTTTACAATTATCTCAAATACCTAATATTAATATTAAAATTGCTAAAATTATTGCAGAAAATCATCTTTCAATGAAAGATTTTATTTTAACATTAAATGATTGGGATAATCCTATTGAATATTTAGAAGCATTACCTGGTATTGGTACTAATAAAGCTACTAAAATTGTTGATTTTTTATTATAATTTATTAAAATTTTTTATTCTTTTACCTGATGCTTTTATTTTTTTTGCTTTTTGTTTTTGTTCTTTAGAAAGTTCATTCATTAATATTGGAGTTTTTCCATATTTTTTTGTAGGTCTATATATTTCATTATTTTTACTTTCATATCCTACATTATTATTACTATTTCTCCATTTTTGTTTAAACCAAGCATTTAAACCATTTTTATCTGGTTTTTTACCTATATAATAATTTTTATTATTATATTTTTTTTCATATTCTTCTTTATATTTTTGTACTAATAATCCGCTTCTATATGCAGAATGAATTGGATATTTAATATATATTTCTTTTTTAATTTTATTATATAATTTAATATCAGTTGGTGTTACCATTTATTTATATACATTAAAATATTATTGAACCATCATTATTACTAATATCTTCATAATCATCATATATATATTCTTCATATTTTTTATTACAATTATAACATAAAACATCATTATTATTATAAAATAATGATTTATCATAATAATTATGACATAATATACATATATTTTTATTATCTATTTTTAAATTTCTAAAATTATTCAAAATATCATCCATTTTATTTTATATAATTAAAATATCATTTTTTAATTAAAATGACTAATAAAATTAAATTATTAACATATAATATTTTAATTAAAGAATTACATAAAAAATATAAAAAAAATATTGATTCCAAACTTAATATTATTAATTATATTTTAGCTAAAAAATATGATATTTTAGTTTTGCAAGAAGTTGATTGGTTTGATGAATTTCCTAAAGATAAATTAGAAAAAATATATTATATTCAATATGATTCACCTGAAAATGATTTAAGATATGCAACTTATATTTTTATAAAAAAAACTAAATTTATAATTGATAAAAATAAAATAATTAAAGGTATTGATTTAGATAATAAAATATGGAAAAATTTAAGACATAGAGGTATATTGGGTTTAAAAATTATTCATAAAAAAACAAAAGAAAAAATTATTTTAATTGGAGGTCATTTAGAACATATGGATAATTTTAAAATTGGTTATCCCGATCAAGGTAATAATACTATTAATAAAACTAAATATATATTTAATTCTATTATTAAATATTTAAAATATGAAAATAATGATAATATTTTAATTTTATTAGATTCTAATGAATTTTATACTAATCTTATGGGTTTAAATAATATTAAATTAGATAATTATCAACCACAATCGGCTAATATTAAATTAGATTATAATATTGATATTACATTCAAAGATGATGGTTATCCTACTTGTTGTATTATTGATTTTGAAAGAAGAAAACAAAATATTTATAAATCTGATATTATTGGAACTAATTTTAATAATAAATTAACTGTTCATACTGATAATTCGGTAGGTCCTTTTAATAATAAATTAAATTCTAATAATACTTATAAATTTAGTGGAAAAAAATATCCTATTATTGAAGATAATGGTTATTCTGATCATCAACCAGTTATTGGATATTATAATTTTAATAATAATTTAAGTAATACTGATTTTAAATCTAAAAAATCATTAACTTTTAAAAATACTACTTTATAATTATATTTTAAATATATAAATTACATATGGTTGATAAATACGTTTTACCTAATAAAATTGGATATATTGATTATATTCAAAATATGTATCATCCTGATAAAATTAATAATTATACTGATCAATATAATAAAAATTTTAAACAACAAATTTATATGCATCAGATGTTAATTAATAAATATATGAATATATATACACCTTATAGAGGTTTATTATTATATCATGAATTAGGAACTGGTAAAACTATGACTTCTATCGGAATATTAAATCAATATTTATTAAAAAATAAAAAAATTTTTGTTTTATTACCTGCTTCTTTAAGAAATAATTTTATTAAAGAATTATTTATTAGAAGTCATTTTAAAAAATATTCTAATTATAATACATTATGGACTAAAATTGAATGCACTTCTAATTTAAATGAAATTAAAACTTTTTTTTCAGAATATACTATTAAAATTAAAAATATATGTTGGATACCTAATTTTCATAATAAAGATAAATTTAATAAAACTAAATTAATTAATATTAAATATAGAGATCTTTCTAAAGATGATAAAGAAAATGTTAATTTTACTATTAAATCTATTATATTAAATAGAATTAATTTTATTCATTATAATGGTTTAAATGATAAAAATATTATTAAATTTAAAGGTAATATTAATACATCAAAATTAAAAAAATGGTTATTACAACAAAAATGGTTTAAAATTAATATTGATACTAATTTTTCTATTAAAAATAAATATGGTTTTAATTTTAAAAAATTTAAAAATAAATATACATGGGTTCCTTCTTATAATAAAACAGATTTTATTGAATATACTTTTTATAATAAAATATCTAATGATACTCATAAAAAAGAAATTAATTTAATTATTGATGATATCATTCATAAAGATAATATTATGTATTTTGTTGATACTTTTAAACCTCCAGATATTGATATATATAAAAACTATTTTGATAATAGTTTAGTTATTATTGATGAAGCACATAAATTTATTAGAAGAATTAATAATGAAAGTCAAATTTCTATTACTTTATATAATTATTTATTAAATTCTAATAATTCTAAATTTTTATTATTATCAGGTACACCTATTGTTAATAAAGTTGAAGAAATTATATATCTTTTAAATTTATTAAGAGGTCCTATTATTACATATAATATTAATAAAAAACTTAATAATATTAATGATACTTATTTAAAATATATTGATACTTATAATATTAATAATAAATCATCAAGTATTTCATTATTACCATATGGTTTTATTAGAGATAATAATAATCAGAATTTTATAATTAAACAAAAATGGACTCATAATACTTCAGATATTCTTAATAATATTTTTAATAATAATGATTTTAAAATTAAAACTTTTTATACATTTCCTACTATTAAAAAAGATATTGATAAATTACTTTCATATGATAATAACATTTTTCATAATCATGATTTAATTAAAAGAAGAATTATGGGACTTATTAGTTTTGTTGATTATGATAAAAATAAATCAGATTATCCTACACAATTTCCTATGCAAAAAATTTATTTAGATATGTCTGATTTACAATTTAATCGATTTATGAAAATGAGAGAAGAAGAAGATAAAATTGAAGATAATATGAGAAAACAAAATAAAATTTCTGATGAGAATCAAGGCGTTTTTAAAGCATTTAGTAGATTAACATGTAATTTAGCTTTTCCACAAAATATTAATAGAGAATTTCCTAAAGATTTAAGATTAATTAAAAAATTAAATGGAGAAGATATCAACAATAATAAAGATTATATTAAACATATTTCTGATATCAAAACTAAATTTAAATCTACAGATTTTACACATCAACAACTTAATGAAATTAGTCCAAAATTTATTAGAATTATTGCAGATATTAATAATTTACCTGGGAAAATTCTTGTATATACACAATTTAGAGAACTTGAAGGAGTTGGTTTATTTACTGACTTTTTAAATAAAAAAGGCTATGAAGAAGCTACTCTTAATAAAAATAATAAATTAATTAATGATAATATTAATACATTTAAAAGATATATGATTTTCGATTTAGATAAAGATAAAGCTAATGAACAAATCAACTTTTTTAATAACTCTAATAACAATTTAAGAGGAGAAAATATCAAAATTCTTATTATTACTGAAAGTGGATCTGAAGGTATTAGTCTTAAAGCTGTTAGAAATGTTTTAATTATTGAACCACATTGGAATACTTCCATTATTAAACAAGTTATTGGAAGAGCTGTCAGAAATAGAAGTCATATTGATTTACCTATTGATGAACAAACTGTTAATTCATATATCTATCTTATGCAAGCTACACCTTTACAAATTAAAAAAAACAAAACTTTTCAATATAAATATAAACTTATGACTACTGATCAAGAAATTTTACATAAAGCTGAACAAAAACAAATTAAAATTGATAAATTATTAGATATTATGAAACAAAGTGCTTTTGATTGTAACATATTATCTAAAAATAATAATTATTCTAATTGTTATAAATGGCCTATTAATATTGATAAAAATCAATTAGCATATACACCCAATTATTATGATGAAACTTTTAATATTATTAATAATAATATCAAACAAAATAAAAAAATTAAAGGAACTGTTGTTATTAGAAAAATTGATAATTACAAATTTATTAAATATAAAAATAAATATTATGATTATTATTCATATATTAATTCTAATCAACTTATACCTATTGATTTTCAATTATTTGATAATAATAAACAATTATTAAATAATCAATCTTCTTCAGATCCTTCTTCACATTCTTCTCAATCTTCTTCAGATCCTTCTTCACATTCTTCTCAATCTTCTTCAGATCCTTCTTCAGATCCTTCTTCAGATCCTTCTTCAGATCCTTCTCAATCTTCTTCACATTCTTCTCAATCTTCTTCACATTCTTCTCAATCTTCTTCTCATGAATCTTCAGAATCTTCTTCTGATTCTTCTACTGATGAATCTTCTGATAAAGAAAAAAAAATTAAAGTTAAAGATCCTATTATTAATAAAGATCAATTAAAACAAAATAAATTATTACTTGATAAAAAATATAATAATAAATATATTGTTCAAGATGTTGGGTCTGATGGTAATTGTTTTTATAGAGCTATTTATACTGTTTTAAAACATACTGATAATATTTTTAATTTTATTGATTGTTTTAATAAAAGATCTGGATGGAGAACTAAAAAAAAAATTACTGAAGATGAATTTGTTTATTGGATAAGAAAAGATTTTTTATCCAAAAAAACATTAAATGGTCAAGATAATGGTATATCATTATCTACTTTTAATTTTTTATCAGAACTCGATGATGATTTATATAAATTATATATTACTGAAAATTGGTTTGATTATAAAAATTTAAAAAATAATAAACCATTAAATGTTAAAAAATTTAGAGAAATTATATCTGAATATATTGCTAAAGTTGATAATTCGGCTACATATGCATGTCAATATGATATTGATTTATTAACAAGCTATTTAGATAATTGTAATATTAAATTTAAAATTTCACCACAAACTATTTTTGATGGTCTATTACCACCTATTGATTATGATTTTAAACAAAATTATATTTATTTATACAGAATTAATAAAAATCACTATCAAGCTATATTATTATTATAATTTATAAATTATAATATATTTTTAATTATAAAGATTTAATTATTTAAATTATTAATGAGTAAAACATATGTCTGAAATTATTAAAAAATGTATATATAGAGATTTTAATAATAATGGTGAAAAATGTCATCATAATATTACAGATATTTCTAATAATTTTTGTATTAAACATTTACATATTAAAAATCCTGATTTTTATTATCTTATTAATACACAAATTATTCATAATAAACCTATTCAAACTATTGATATTATTTCATTATATACATATTTATATAAATATAATTATGATTTTCATCATATTTATAAAATTTTTATTAATATTTTTTTTAATAATAAAAATAAATTATATCAAATTTGCACAAATTTTGGTTATAAATTAAATTATTCATCTTTAAAAAAATGTTCAAAAAAAAAATTGATTATTGATTTAATTAATAAACTTAAATGGTATTCTACCGTTTTTTTTCTTAAATCTACCAATAATAAAATTATTAAATTACAATTATTATGGAAAAAATACCTTAATAATATATCTGGTCTTAATTTAGGAAAACCATATAATGATTTTGATATCTTTAATTTTGAACAAATTAATAATATACAATTACCTTTTCAAATTATTGATAATAATATTATTTATTGTTTTGATACATTAAACCTTTTATATCATATTAAAACTAATGATGAATATAATCCTTATACTATGAATACTATTAATAAACATGATATTGATAGATTATATCATTATATATATATTAAAGATATTTATATTGATGATGATGATTATAAATGGTTATCTGTTGTTAATGCATATACAGATATTTGCCTTAAATTAGATAAATTTGGTTATTATACAGATATTAGATGGTATTTTGATTTAGATTATGAAACTATTATCAATATTTTAAATACTTATCATGATTATGTTAATAATTATTACTATTTATGTTCTGAAGATTTTAATGATGAATATCCTCATTATGTATATAAATTTTGTGAAATGGTTCTTGAAATGCTTAATGATACTAATGATGCATCTACACATGCTTTCATATTTTATAAATCTTTATCCGAAAATTCTATCAATTTCTATAATGGTTCTCCCAATTGGTTATAATTTTTTATACAATTATAAAAATAAATGAATGATAAAGATAGATTCAAACTAATTATTATCTCTTTTATACTCTTTTTTATCTTTAATTTAAATATTTTTCATACACTTTTTATAAATATATTTCAAATTTTATTTGGTTTTGATAAAATTAATACTATCATTGATGATAACAATAATATCAATATTTTTGGTAAAATTATTTTAAGTTTTATATTCTCTATTCTTATTATTATTTTACTTTGATTTTTTCTTTATTGGTTTCTTTTTTGACTTTGTCTCATCATCATTTTCACTTTTCTTTGATTTAGATTTTGGTTTTATTTCTTCATCTTCATCTTCATCTTCATCTGAAGATGACTTTTCTTCCACTACTACACCTGAAGAAAAATCATCTTCATCTTCACTATCCTTATCTTCTTTTTTATCTTCTTCATCATCTTCATCTTCACTATCTTTTATAGTCTTTTTTAAATCTTTCATCTTTGCTTCTAAAATTTCTTCTTCTACATCTTTCATTATTGACATCTCCTCTATCTTATCCTTTATTTCATTATCATCCTCACTATCTGACCTCCATACATCCTTTACATCATTTGGAAATCCTACCTTTAACATTGAAGCCTTTGCCGTTACACCAAACATTCCTGTTGCCGGCACCAACCAAATACTTGTTATACGAAATAACACTTTCATATTTGAACGATGCATCTTTTCTTTCATATCATTAAAATCATATGTTAAACCTGGATCATTCAAATCTGTTAAATCTATCTTTACATATTTACTTAACTCTTCATCATATTGAATCTTTACCTTAAAAACTGGAGGATACTTTTCACTTGGTTTTTTTGTCACCTTATCAATACTAAATTTTATTATTGGTTGATAATTTGTATTAATTGCATCCTTAATATAATCTTCAGATTTACCTTCCAATTTTGGAAACCACGATTTATAATTTTTTATAGCATGACTTTTTATTATATTATCAATATCTAACATATTATTATAAAATTTTTTTAATTTATCATTTGTTTTATAATCACCAAATGATAAAGATAATGCATGAATTAATTTTCCATTAAACATTCCACCAAATGCATATGGAACAAATAATAATGGAGTCTGAATTATTAATGCCGTATTTGTCTCACCATATGAGACATATGCTAATTTTGATTTTGTTTCTAATTCTTTCATATCTGCTATATTTATTTTATTTGCATCTAATTCATCTGTATAACCTTTAAAAATTTTATTTGACATACTTTCTTTTATAATATATATCTCTTTTTGCTTATATCATTTTTTTTTTAATTTTTTTTCCACTTATAGTTACAACTTAAACATGTATAGGCTGTACTTGATCCCTCATCCGCCTTTCTACTTTGAAATTCATTATATGCTATCTTATTACTTTTACATTTTCTACATATTATATGATCACTCATCGATGCTATCTTTATCTCATATGCATTCTTTAACTTCTCATTATAATTACTTATCAAATCTTCCCACTTTAATGGACATAACTCTTCACGATTCATAAAACCCAACTTTTCACCCTTTAATTCACCACTTTCTAACTTATCTAACAAATTTTTATTATAATACTTCAAATTACTATATATACTTATACTTTTATTTAAATATATATTCACGAAATGACTACAATTCCATGTTAATGGTATTCCATTCTCTTTTCCATATTTTAAACTATTATTATATATTCCTATCTCTATATTCATTATTATCTTTTCACTTATTTTTTTACCTAAATATTCATTAAACTTTTTATATACCCTATCCCTATATTCATTCTCTTTATACATTCTTTTTTATTTTACTTTATCTTTATCATTTTTATATAGGAAAATAATACTTAAAACTATCCCTCTCTCTTATACTTGTTACCATATATATATACAAACATATTCCCATTATTAATAATATTATTCCTAATACATACAATATTTTTTTATCTAAATTTAATTCTACTAACAATACATTCAATAATAATATTACTATTAATAAATATATTACTAAATATATACTATACTTTGTTACCCTTTTTTCCCTATTTAATTTATTATAACTTTCATTTATACTTATCTCATTTCCCTTTATTTTTAAGAAATCACTATTTATACCTATTAAATCACTTTTTACTACTTGATCGAAATCATCCTTTATCACTTTCTCATTTATACCTATAAAATTTGTTAAATTTATATTTTTTATATATTTTTCAATAAAAATAAATTGCTCATCTTTAGTTGCAAAATTTTCTATATAATTTTTATCAAAATTATATACTATTATTAATAATATTATACTCAAACATAATAAATATTTTATATTTACTTTTTTACTATTATCTAAATTAAAATTTAATAATAATACCATTATTATTACTATCAATAATACCACTATTCCTATTTCATAATATTGCTTATTTTTTAAATTTTTTATTCTTTCTTCATTCTTTTTTAAACTTTTTATATTTTCATTTGTTTTTTCTTTTTTATCATCTATATCATTTATTTTTGATTTACTATCAGCTATTTTAGAATCAGATATTGAATGACTATTCATTACATTTAAATAAATTTTATCTAATTCATCTGATAAAATATTAGTTAAATCTTGTTGTATTCTACAATTTTTTAATATATATATTATTGTTAAAAATATTAATATTTTTATAAAATTTAATACTTCTATTACCTCTTTTATATCTTTACTAAAATGTATCAAATTTCCTTTATTTTCTATAAACTTATTTAATTCTAAATATATATTATTATGCAATTTTAATAAAGTTTCTTTTAAATAAAAATATATTGCTAATTCATTTAAATTATCTAATACATTATTTGTAACATTAATTGTTAATTCACTACTACCTATTGAGTATGTTGTATAATCATCATTGCTAATTTCAGTAAATTCAAATATATATTTTTTTTCTTCTCCTGTTCCTATTTGAATTGCTGTTGGAATTTGAGCTCGTGCTGCAGATGTAAACTCAATATCTGTATCAAATATAATCTTATCATTTTTAAAAATAGTAATAGTCCTATTACTATCGTCAACAGTAGCATCTATTCTATCTTTTATACTATTATTTATAACTGAATCAGTATTTTCTATTTTAAATATTTTTGAATTAAGACCTCTTACTGCAGTGTTGCATGTACCACCATCAGTATAATTATCTATATATATTTGTTTTATTATATCTTTAGCTTTTAAATGTGCATCAATCTCTGTTAAATCAAATATATTATTTATATTATAATTATTATTATAATTAAATAATTTTTTAATATATAACATTAATGCTGTATATCTCATTTTTACTAATTCTTCAGTTGTACACTCACTAACTTTATAATCATTACCACTTACTACTAAATCATCTAAATCTAAATCACTTAAATCAATTCTTTCTTTTTTATTATTTAATTGAATTATTATGTTTGTAAATTCTTTTGCTATATCCATAATATCTCCACCTGTAACTAAATTAAAATTATTTACATAAATTTTATTAAATTTTATATCTAATAATAAATTATTTAATATATCATTATTTAATGGTATAAAATAATATTTTTTATTATCAAATATATATTCTATATAATTATATATTTTTAAATTTTCTGGTATATCTTTATCTTCTATTTCAACTCTATAAATGTCACTTGATATTTTTTCATATAATTTTTTACCTAATTCTTCATTATCGTATTTTATTTGAATATTTGGTTCTGGAATACCATCATATAATTCCCATTTTTTTCCAAATTTAATTTTATCATCTGGTACAAAATAATGTGAAATTAAACCTGGATAATTACCCTCACTATCTAAATTTATTACAATATAATTACTTGCATCAATTTTAGGATGAATAACCTTTAAAACATAATATTCACTTTCAGTTAGAGATTCTCTATTTACTATTTTTTTTTTCATAGTATTACTTACAGTTCCATCGAATTGTATTATATTTGCTGCACCCGGGTCTACTTTTCCTATATTTTTCCATAATTTTCCATATTCATATGTTTCTGTAAATGTTTTTAATATATATTCTGCTTCCCCAACAACATTATCAGTATTATCTTCTTCTTTTATATCTGTTAATGTTGTAAATATAGTATCTTTTTCATATTCAGCTAATAAATTTTGAATATTTTCTTTAATTTTATTACTAAATATATTATTTTGATCTATTTTAAATTTTTTTATATAACCTTTTAAATCTAATTTTAAATTTTCTTTTAAATATGACATTATATATTTATAAAAAATATATATAAAAAAAAAAATGAAATTTTATTTAATTTTATATTAAATATGTCTGATATTACTATTAACGAAATTACTATTAAAAATAAAGAAAATCTTAAATTAAATCATAATATTCTATATTTTACATGGAATGATGATTCTTTAAATCCAAGAAATATTATTTGTTCTTGTCAAGATTATATTAAAAATGATAAATGCAAACATATTGAAACATATGATCCTATTAATTCTGACTTATGGAAAACTTCTAAAACTCATTCACAAACTAATTCATCACCAATTGATATTAAAAAAATAATTATTAAAAGTGAAACTTATAGTGATATTCATTATTATATTTATTATATTTTTCTTAAAAATAATAATAAACATATTGATACTATATGCACTTGTCCTGGATTTAAATGGAGAGGATATTGTAAACATATTGATAAATATAATGTTAATAAATCTGATTTATGGAAAAATTCAAAAAATATTTAAACACTAAACCAATATTTTTTTCTATAATCTCCTTCTTTAATATTTGCTATTTTATAAAAATATATTCCTATTATCACTATAAATATAACTATTCCAAAACCCATTATTATATTATTTAATTTTGTTAAATTTATTAAAAATAATATTAATATTATTAATAATAATAATAATATCATAAAATTTATATTTATCTCTTTTATTTTTAAATCATAACCTTTACTATTTAAATTATCATTTAAATTATATAAATTATTTAATGATAATAATAATGTATTTTTATATCTATTATCCTTTTCTTTAATATATTTTGTATAATCAATTATTTCATTTAACGATGTTTCATGTCTTATTTTAAATTCTGTTACGTCTATAATATTATTTATTAATGATAAATTATTTACTCTTATTTCTTTTAATTCATCATATAATGTTTTTATCATATATTCTTTTTTTTTACTATCAATATGTTCTTTCCAAGCAGCAGCGTGGAGCGCAGCCTCCTCCTCCGCCACGCGCGCCGCCTCCTCCCCC